>OCTX012286513.1_pt1 | contig 71489 bp, 59 predicted proteins | sample 1539691 | NCBI WGS metagenome assembly OCTX01 (sample SAMN02144231, study PRJEB22623) | gut metagenome | biome: sheep rumen | host: Ovis aries | place: New Zealand
GCGTATGTCAAATTTTTGTAGTATCTTTGCATCGTCTTTTAAAATGGTAAACCTTTTTAGGCTCTTAGTCAACCTTTTTAGGTATTAAATAAACCCTTTTAGGTATCGAGTCAAAAGTTTACGATTTTTAAGATTCCATCTCAGTTATCGAGTCAACCTATTTCAGTTTTAGTCAGAGGTTTATGTAAAGAGTCTCAGAGTATCACAGTCTCACGACAAATTTTAACTTGGCGGATTAGCGCCAAGAGCAGGCCCGGAGAGGTTGGGGGGAAGGTGGGACAATAGACGGAGCGGTAACAACTAAGGTAGAACTTAGGTAGAACTAAGGAACAACTAAGGGTACTCTCGTAAAAATTCGTTGAGAGTTTATCGGTTCTCGGTTATCGTGCGCGTTCAGCAATCGGGTCGCAAAGGTCGATACCGCTACGCTTAATCGACGGGCGACCGATGCCTCCGCTCTTCCCCACCACGGCAAAGCCGTGTCGGGGGCCCCGAAGCAACGGTTCTGGGTTCTCGGTTATCGGGAGAGACGGCAAGGAATGCCGTCTCTACAAGCGGCCAATTTGCTGATCACGAATTACACGAATTAACCGAAGTGTCTCAAATTGGTCAGAAAATGGAAAATGGAGAATGGAAAAGTCACCTACGCTTACCAGTTGGCGCTGGTCACTACCTCCATGCCGTTTTCCGTGCCTACGATCAGGTAGCATTTGGCTCCGGCCCGTTCGATGAGGTCTAAAGCCTCTTGGGTGCCCAATACCATGCAAGCTGTTGCTAAAGCATCGGCACGCATGCAGTTGTCGGCTACAATAGTAGCGCTCAACAGGTTATGCTGCACGGGATACCCTGTGCGCGGATCGATGGTATGGCTGCGTTTCTCGTTGCCTTCGTAGTAGAACCGGCGGTAGTTACCGCTTGTCGCCATCGCGATATGGGTGGTGCGAATCGTATCTTGCAACTCCTGCGTGGTGTTTTCGGCATCATCAATGGGTTTTGTCACACCCACGGTCCAGGGCTTGCCGCGTTGGTTCACACCCTCGGCCACCACCTCGCCGCCTATATCTACCAGATAATTGGCGCAGCGTCCGGCCAGATAATCTGCTACACGGTCGCAGGCAAAGCCTTTGGCAATAGCACTCAAGTCTATCTGTACGCGGTCGTCAAAACGATACAGATGTCCTTCGTGCAGGTCGATAAGCTGGTAGCCTACAAACTGCCGGATGCTATCAATATCGCTTCGTACCGATGATCTCTCCGTCTGCAGTTTCTCGATGCCGAAGCCCCAGTAATTGACCAGGGGTGCCACCGTGATGTCGAAAGCCCCGTAACTGAGCTCGCTGACGGCATGTGCTTCGTCATACACGGTGCGGAACAAGGGACTGACTTCCAGGTCTTCACCGCGGTTAAGGCGACTGATTTCGGATGCCGGATTGAACATGCTGAGTAGGGTATCCACTTCGTGTAGGCGTTGTAGGATACTGCTCTCTTGGTTCTCGGAGGCTTCGTATCGGATGTTGTAGTAGGTACCGAAGATGTAGCCGGTATCGTGGTAATACCGCATGGGTTTTGCTTCGTCTTGAGGCCAAAGCAGCAACAACAAAGCCGCCCCAAAGAGCGGTATCCCGGCCATCAGCAGGCGTTTGTTTCGTGTATTGTTATCCATATTTGTTTATAGGGGTGTGTTAAGATTTTAATCGCCTGTCAATACAGCTACGCGCTACATTGACAGGCGACCTTTATGACGACAGAGTCGTCAGCCGTTGCGACCTTGATGCCGAAAGCGATCAGAACCAGATACCCAATCCTATTGTTCCGTTCAGCGTTTGCTCGGTCTTGTCGCCGCCTTTCTTAATGAAAACATTGTCTTTGTTCATGGCACTCGGGTTCATCATTCCTTGTGCAAAGAGGGTGAGCGAGCATGCGTCCCATGCCCATTCTTTCTCCACGCGCAGGCTGAGACATTGTACTGCAAACTTCTCGTTGCCGTAGATGTCTTCGCTCGCCCAGGGCGAGAAGGCAATATTGGCATCAAAGCTCATGCCGATACGCTCGAACTCGATCTCGTATCCTAACTCCAGGTATGACGAGTACGCACGCTTTACGGTGCCATCATCGAGTGTACGACCGTCGCGACCGGCTACTGTCGTGTACCAGTTGATGTAGGCACCGGCTTTGTCGTTGAACTCCTTGAAGTTGAAACCTACAAACACCTCAGTCGATGATGAATTGTCCTCCTCATAGACCTTGTTAATCTCCTGCCAGCTGAAGAAGTTACTGCCGTCGCAGTAGTAGTAATGAATGAAACCTACGTTGAGGTGGTGAACCGTAAAGGTAGCGGTAATGTCGATTTCGGGTACAAACTTAGTGCTCTTGTCGTAGAACCAGTTCGAAGCGCCGACGTTTCCCCATACGTTGAAGTCGAACATCGTGTGTTCACCTTCGTAGCCTACACTAACAGAGGGCTGCAGACTCAGTCCACCTATATAGGTACCACGCCAGATATACGTGCTATGCAACTCGGCACCGGCTTCGTAGGCGAATGTCACCTCGGCCTTTACCATTACCACGGCGCACACCAGCGCCACTAAACTTAATAAAATTTTTTTCAATGTCGTATAATTTTAAATTTTAAATCTTAAATCTTAAATCATTTAAAGTAAACTCCGCAACCTACGTTCCACAGAATCTGTCTGCCGTTGACGCTGACATTACCCATGGCATTGTTGGCTATATCGTAGGGGTTCAACATCATGTTGGCAAAAGCAGTCATACGAACGTGCTTGCTGACGTCCCATGCGCGGATAGCCTTAACGCTGACGTTATTCACGGCAAAGTCGCCAAGGAAAGCGGTGTACAAACTCTTCCAGGGTGTGAAACCGACGCGAGCTTCCAGCATAATCTCGTAGGGTAGGCTGAAGTCGTAGCCTAATTCTACGTACGAGCTGTAGGCACGCTTCAATTCGCCGGTCTTCGTATCGTAGTAGCCGTCGCGACCAAAGGTACGTGTACAGATCATGATGCTCAACGGTAACTTGCTGGATACCTTATATTTTACACGCCATTCCGTCGTTACACCACCTTCGCCGAGACCGTGGTTACCAAAGTCGAAATAGCGGCTGTTGTTACCCGTCTGTGGGATTCCGGTATTGGGATTGACGTATTTGTCGAAATAGTACATGTGCATGAACATGACAGTCAGTCCCCAACGGCTGAAACCGATGGCCATATCTACCTCGGGATTGAGGGCGGCATTCAGCGCAATACTCTTGGTCTTAAATGTCCAATCGGTGGCACCTACGTTCCACCACATATCTATCCACAGACCCTCGTAGCCTACCATAAAGTCAGCCTGAACACCCAGACCGCCTACGTACAGACCGCGCCAGATATAGTTACTTACCAGGTCGGCTCCTGCATTCCACATCAGCCCAATACGCTTGGGATAGGGGTCCAACCATTGACTCTTAGGCTCGGCTGTCTTCACCTCTGCCTCTTGTGCGTATGCGCTCGCGCACACAAAATTACATACAAGGAGCGCCCCGATTACAAGGACGTTCCAGTTTCTCAGTGTGTTTTTCATATCTTTTTAAAGTCCATTTTTGGCTTCCCAAGCTATGCGCAGGGCTACTTCCAGGATGCGGGTGTCCTCTATGGTGACGATGCCCCCCTCCGGGCCCGGAGCTACATGGTAGCCGGGGTTACCTAACTTACCCGAGCAATCGCTGGCTCCACCGCGGAAAAAATCACGTACATCATCGGCTGTAATTCCTAACTCAGCGGCAATCACAGCCGAACTTCCGTGTGGCAGACTATCTTTTACCTCACGCAACCTGTTAAATGTTGTTCTTGTCATATCGTGTTTTTCTTTAAATTTCTATTTGTCTAATGCCTTTAGCTCCACCACCATCGCATTCGATCCCATTTTGGACTGCAAAGATACTGCTTTTTTTTTACATACGCAAATAAAAATGCAAAAAAATAACGTTTCGAGCGATTTTTTCTTTTTTTGTAACTTTTCTTGCATATGTCCAAAAAAAGTTGTATCTTTGCAGCCTGATAGTGTAAAAATACGAAAACTATGCGAAAAATTGTCTTTACCCTGTTGTGCCTGACGGCTTGCGTTGGTATGCATGCTGAAGTCGTGAAACTCAATGGCTTGTATTATTCTTTGGGAACCACGACCGCTCAGGTGGTTGCTGACCAGACTTCGGATAAGTCGGTGTATTCGGCTTATACTACCGTTACTATTCCGGCAACCGTGACCTATAATAATTACACGTATGCGGTAAACTCTATCGCCACCTCGGCGTTTGAGAGTTGTAGCAATCTGCAGAGCGTAGTACTGCCTGCGAGCATAACGACCATTGGTACGGATGCTTTCTACGGCTGCGCACGGCTGGCAAGTGTGACGCTTGCAGAAGGCCTTACGGCTATCTACACCCGCGCGTTCTATAATTGCAACCTGAGTTCGGTCACTATTCCTCATTCCGTCACTTCAATCGGTAACGGAGCGTTCAAGAATAACCCGCTGACCTCAGTCACATGGCTGCCTGCCACCTGCACGGTTGGCACCGAGAGTGATGCACCGTTCTATAATAGCAGCAACTCGCAGATCACCTCGTTCGTCTTGGGCGATAATGTGCAGACGATTCCCGCTTACCTGTGCTATGGGATGACGCGCTTGGATACCGTGGTGCTGCCGCCTTCGGTTCGCTCGTTGGGCCAACATGCTTTCCACGGCTGCACCTCGCTGAAGTCCATCAATCTGCCTGTGACGCAGAAGACGCTGCCGGTTAGTTTCCTGGAAGCTTGTTCGTCGCTGGAAACGATTCAGCTGCCCACCACGCTGACGACCATCAGCCAAGACGCGTTCTACGGCTGTGTCAACCTGACGAATGTGACGCTGCATGAGGGCCTGACGACCATCGGTACGCGTGCGTTTTACAACTGCAAGCTGTCCAACATCACCATTCCGAGCACCGTCACCTCAATCGGTAACGCAGCGTTCAAGAATAACCCGCTGACCTCAGTCACATGGCTGCCTGCCACCTGCACGGTTGGCACCGAGAGCGATGCACCGTTCTACAGTAGCAGCAACTCGCAGATTACCTCGTTCGTCTTGGGAGACAGTGTGCAGACGATTCCCGCTTACCTGTGCTATGGGATGACGCGCTTGGATACCGTGGTGTTGCCGCCTTCGGTTCGCTCGTTGGGCCAACATGCTTTCCACGGCTGCACCTCATTGAAGTCCATCAATCTGCCCGTGACGCAGAAGACGCTGCCCGTTAGTTTCCTGGAGGATTGTTCGTCGCTGGAAACGATTCAACTGCCTACCACGCTGACGACCATCAGCCAAGACGCGTTCTACGGCTGTGTCAACCTGACGAATGTGACGCTGCACGAGGGCCTGACGACCATCGGTGCGCGTGCGTTCTACAACTGCAAGTTGTCCAACATCACCATTCCGAGCACCGTCACCTCAATCGGTAACGGAGCGTTCAAGGGCAACCCGACAACCTCGGTCACTTGGCTGCCTGCCAACTGCAGCATCAGCACCGTTTCCGATGCACCGTTCTACAGTAGCAGCAACTCGCAGATATCCTCGTTCACTTTTGGTGAGAATGTGCAGACGATTCCCGCCTATCTCTGTCAGGGCATGAACCGGCTGGATTCCATCGTGCTGCCGGAGTCGGTGACGACGATAGGTTCCTATGCCTTCCAGAGTTGTTCAGCCTTGCGCAGCATCAATCTGCCCGCTGCTGTGAACTCGGTGGGGCAACGGGCATTCAGTGCCTGCACTTCGCTCAAAGAGATGGCTTTCCCGCAGGGAATGACGGTGCTGGCAACCAGCGTGTTGGAAGGCTGTACTGCATTGGAGCAGGTGGTCATACCGGCTTCGGTAACGACCATCAATCAGGATGCTTTCTACAACTGCTCCGCGCTACGGGCTATATACAACTACGCCTTCACGCCGCAGACCCTTGTAGCCCGTACGATGTATAACGTGAACAAGAAAACCTGCATCCTCTACGTCCCCATGGATTATATTGACCTCTACCAGACCAAAGCCGTCTGGTGCGACTTCCATAATATCGTAGGTATGGCGACCGACCTGCAGTTTGAAGAACAGCTGGTTCAGGTCAGCTACTTAAAGCAGGATAGCACCTTGCATTATATGGAGGTGCAGAGCTGGCAGATTCCGCATGCGCCGCGTATCGAGGGTTTCACTTTCCTCAAATGGCAAGTGCTGCCCGGTGATTTGGCAGACGGTATCGTGCTGCGCGCCGTCTATACCGCCAACCAACCGACTTCTGCGCCTGCGGTCTATACCAATCCCGCCAACCCCGCTGAGAAACTCATCCGCAACGGGAATGTCTATATCCTCACTGGCGAGAAAGAATATACCATTACAGGCCAACAAGTGAGATGAGACACTTCGTTCTGACATTGGCCTTGGCTCTGGCATAGTGCGCCGGGCACGATAAAATTTTGTCGTGATGCTATTGTCGCTATGCGTTGCAAATAGCAAAAAAGGAACCGTCATGTCAACGATTCCTTTTTTGCTCCAGTTCCGGTAGATAGGTTTCCGTGATAAACCGGAAGTTGGGGTGCTCCCTCAGTATGGCACGGCACTTGCGATATGCACTGTCTGTATCACCGAGTTTGTCGTAGCACTGGGCGATGCAGAGTTGCAGGGCAGGGTAGTTCCATAGGTAGCGCCATTTGCCCTCCTGCTGCATGATTCGTTCTGCCCGTGCAAAGAGCCGCATGGCTTCTTCTTTGTTCCCGCCAAAGGCGCGTGGGGCATAGAAATATACATTTCCTTTCAGTACCAGCGCGATAGAGTTATTCGGATCCAGTTCCACGGCTTTTTTGGCCAGCCGAAATGATTGCAGCCCCGAAGAGAAGAGTTTAGATTTATCTAAAAGGTACGTGTACGCGTGCGCCGCGCACATGTACGAGGCATAGACCGACGGCGTCAGGTTAGCCTTCTCCTCCTCCACGTGTGCGATATACTGCTCCAGGTAATGGGAAGCCGTTGGGTCCTTTTTATCGGCGATGAAAGGCACGTAGCCGTATTCGTAGTTGATAAGTCGCAACCGCTCTTCCGCATTCATGTTTTTCCAATCGGCGGAGTCGATATATTGCTTCCACAGCGTCAGGTCACTCTGCATATAACTCATGTAGAGTTGTTCGTCGGTCTGAGCACGGCTGATAGCCGTACTCAAACCAATCATACCAATCAGCAGGATTCGAAACAGTTTACTTCTCATGCTCCAGTTTCAGTGTGCGTGTCGGTTGGTTGCAGACCTCAGACGGACCGTAGTACTGTATGGGACCGGGATAGATATACGATGTATCGGAGTTAGCCCAGAGCTCGCGGTTCTGCTTGAGGTAGGTAAATGGCCGACCGTTGAGGTCTACCAATGCCTTTTGGATAACGGGTTTAGCCTTACCGTTACGGCGCTCAATATTCATCATCATGGTGATGGGGCAACCACCGGCTTGCCATTCAGCAGCAGGTGCGGTGAGGTTACGAACGACTGCCATATAGCCGGTTTTTCCGGCAGCGATGAGTCCGGCAGCTGTTTGTCCGAGGCTATAGGTGTAGTCTGCATCGAAGTTCGACGGGATAGCGCAGCGGCCTTCGTAGCCGAAGAAGTGGTTCTGTGTGGCGAACTTGCCGTGGTAGGTACCTTCGGCAGTCATCTTCGCCAGGCGCTTACGTATCATCTCAATGAGCAGTTTCTCGGTCTCGATGAGGCTGACCTGTACGTTTCCGTGGGGGTCACGATCCATGGTGAGCTGTTTGGCGATCGGACGCGGCAGCGAGCGGTAGAGTTCGCGCGCTTCGTCGCTTAGGGCCGACTTGACATACTCGCGCTTGATATCATCGCCTTCGAGTGCAACGAACTCATCATTATTGGCGAGCAGGTCATTCAACTCTTGGATGAGCGATTTCATGGCGGGGATGAATTCAATGAGTCCCTCCGGGATGAGTATGGTACCGAAGTTAAGCCCCTTCTCTGCACGGGCAACGATGACCTTGCAGATTTCGGAAACGACGTCGTTCAGGGTCATATTGTTGGCCTGCACTTCCTCAGAGATGATGCACACGTTGGGTTGGCTTTGCAGGGCGCATTCCAGGGCAATATGGCTGGCCGAACGACCCATCAGGCGGATGAAGTGCCAATATTTCTTGGCTGAGTTAGCGTCGCGCTGGATGTTACCGATGAGTTCGGAGTAGGTCTTGCACGCAGTATCGAAACCGAATGAGGTCTCAATCATCTCGTTCTTCAGGTCGCCGTCAATGGTCTTGGGGCAACCGATAACCTGTATGCCGCAGTCCTTCTGACGGTAATATTCCGCCAGCACGCAGGCATTGGTGTTCGAGTCGTCACCGCCGATGATGACGATAGCCGATATGCCTAATTCGTGGCAGATTTCGATACCGCTGTCAAACTGCTCGGGCTGCTCCAGCTTGGTACGGCCCGAACCGATGATATCGAAACCGCCGGTATTGCGGTATTCGTCAATAATCTGGTCGGTCAGCAGTTTGTATTTATGGTCCACCAATCCGCTGGGACCACCCAGGAAACCATATAATTGGTTATCGGGGTTGAGTTTCTTGAGAGCATCAAATAGTCCGCAGATGACGTTGTGTCCGCCGGGTGCTTGACCGCCGGAGAGGATGACGCCTACGCGAATGGGCTTCTCGGTATGCACAGGGATGTCACCTTTCTTGGCAGGTTCGAAACTAAGGAAAGGCATGCCGTATGTGTTCGGGAAGAGGCGTTTGATTTCCGCTTGATCTGCAACGGACTCCGTGCTCTTTCCTTCGCGCAAAGCCACATGACCCAATAGGGCTACAGGCATCTTAGGCAGATACGATTGACGAGCAATCTGTAAGGGTGATTTGTTTAACATAAATGTATGAATTTAATATATTATTTTGTACCTAAATCTTCGTGTATGAGTTGGATGAGTTGTTTGACGGCCTCATCCTGTTCAATATTCTTTCTGACGCATTCCTTGCCGCGGTATAGTGATATGCGTTCGCGTCCGGCGCCCACGTATCCGTAGTCGGCGTCTGCCATCTCACCCGGACCGTTGACGATGCAGCCCATGATGGCTATCTTGAGCGGCCGTTGGTCGGTGCCTGAGGGGTTCCGGAATGCCTGTTTGATCTTAGCAACGGTGTCCTGCAGGTCGAACATGGTGCGTCCGCAGCCGGGGCAGGACACAAATTCGGTCTTGTACCGTATCAATCCGGCTGCCTGCAAGATGTCTTTGGCGAGTTTGTCGGCTGCGTCTTGCATTGTCGGGCATGTGGGGCGGATGATGAGTTTTTGGATGTTGTGATCCCATAGCAGATGTCCGCATTCGGCAGCTGCATGCAGGCTGAGTAGGTCTATGTTGTCTTCCGCGCACGTATATATTAAGGTGTCGCCTTCGATAGAAGCTTGGTTGGCTGTATAGCGCGAACTGGTTTTGTCGGTGAAGAAATAAACCAATTCGCGTGCTACAGGCAATTCATTTTCAGGCTCTTCGCTCAGGCTCACACGTATGGTGTCGCCGATGCCGTCAGCCAGAAGTGCGCCGATACCTACGGCGGATTTCAGACGGCCGTCTTCACCCTCGCCGGCTTCCGTCACGCCCAGATGTAACGGAAAGTGCATGTCTTCGGCATCCATTGTACGAACGAGCAGCCGCACAGTTGTGACCATGATGCGCGTGTCGGAGGCCTTGATACTGAGTACAATATCGCGGAAGTTCTCTTCCACGGCGATGCGCAGAAACTCCATGCATGAGGCGACCATCCCCTCCGGCGTATCGCCGTATTGCTGCATGATGCGCGGGGACAGACTGCCGTGATTCACGCCGATGCGGATGGCAGTTTTGTGGGCGCGACAGAGAGCAATGAGGTGCGTAAATCGCTCGCGGATAGCCTCGGGCGTGGGGGCGTAGTTGCCGGGATTGATACGTACCTTATCGGCAACTTGAGCCGCTGCATCGGCTACATCCGAACGGAAGTGTACGTCTGCCACCAGGGGCATGGTGTGTCCCTCACGAAGTAGGGCTTCCTTGATATGCGAGAGCGACTCCACCTCGCGTACTCCTTGTGTCGTGAAGCGGAACAGCTCCGAACCGGCGGCCTCGCAACGCTCAGCTTGGGCAACGGAGGCTTCGATATCATCGGTTGAAGTGTTCGCCATCGTCTGTATCCGAATGGGGTAGTCAGAACCCATCAAGAGGTCACCAATTCGGGTCGTTGAGGTCGTTCTTCGGCAGTATTTTGGTAAAAAATGCATTTATTTCATTTTTTTTTGCAAAAAAGTTGCAAAATATTTTGTCATATCAAAAAAAAGTAGTACCTTTGCAGCCGCTTTTGAAAAAAAGCCGGGAATCAGTAGCTCAGCAGGTAGAGCACATCCCTTTTAAGGATGGGGTCCTGGGTTCGAGCCCCAGCTGGTTCACAAAGCAGCAGTCATGCTGCTTTTTTTGTTTTTCGGTTCTACATCACAATATTCACAATGCGTCCGGGGACGACGATGATTTTCTTCACCGCATTGCCGGCAAGGTACTTCGCTGTTTCTTCGTGCGCAAGTACGAGTTTCTCCACTTCCTCTTTCGGCGTGTCTTTGGGGCACTCGAAGGTGAAGCGCACTTTACCGTTGAACTGAACCGGGTACTTCTGGCTGTCTTCTACGAGGTAGGCTTCGTTGCACACGGGCCATGAAGCGTCGATAACAAAGGTTTCGTTGCCGCAGCGGTGCCACATCGCTTCGGCGATATGCGGAGCATACGGCGCTATCAGGATTGCAAACTGCTCAAGGATTTGGCGGCTGTTGCAACCCAGTGCGGAAAGTTCGCTCTGCGCAATCATAAAGGCGGGAATAGAGGTGTTGAATGACAAGTTCTCGACATCCCAGGTAATCTTTTTGATAAGTTTGTGCAGGCTCTTCAGTTCCTCGCGTGTCGGCTCGCGGTCAATGGGGGCTTCGTACATGTTCCACAGCTTACGGAGGAAACGGTGCACGCCGTCAATACCATTGGTATCCCAGGGCTTGGACATCTCTAAGGGGCCGAGGAACATCTCATACAGACGCAACGTGTCGGCGCCGTATTTGGCGATGACGTCATCGGGGTTGACTACGTTGAACATCGATTTTGACATCTTCTCAACCGCCCAACCGCAGATATATTGTTTCTCGCAGGGCGAACCGTAGTAGGGATTATCGACATCGGTCGTGCCGTCTGAGTAGATGAACTCGGCGTCTTTGAACTCGGGCATCCATGCGCGGAATGCTGTGGTATCGAGTATATCGTTGTGCACGATGTTGACATCCACGTGGATAGGCTGCACCTTGTCCTTGTATTCGGGATTCTCGATGAGGTTAGCCGATACGTAGGTGTTGCGGCTGCCGATCAGACGATAGACAAAGTTACTACGCCCCTGTATCATGCCTTGGTTGACAAGGCGTTGGAAGGGCTCGTCTGATACGATGAGGCCGAGGTCGTATAGGAACTTGTTCCAGAAACGCGAATAAATAAGGTGTCCGGTAGCATGCTCCGTACCGCCGATGTAGAGGTTGACCTGTTGCCAGTAGGCATTGGCCTCTCGGGAAACAAGCGCCTCGCTATTGTGGTTATCCATATACCGGAGGTAATAGGCACTGGAACCGGCGAAACCGGGCATGGTGCAGAGTTCCAGGGGGAAGACGGTTTGGTTGTCAATAAGTGCCTTATCCACCACTTGCTTCTTCTGTTCATCCCATGCCCATACTTGTGCATGCCCGAGTGGCGGTTCGCCGTTGGCGGTAGGTTTGAACTCCGTAATCTCCGGCAACTGCAGGGGCAGACATTCTTCGGGCAGGGTATAGGGCATTCCGTCCTTGTAATAGATGGGGAATGGTTCGCCCCAATAACGCTGACGCGAGAAGATAGCATCGCGCAGGCGGTAGTTGACCTTTACGCGGCCGATGCCCGTATTGGTGATATACTCCTTCATGCGCAGAATGGCTTCGGGTACTTCGAGGCCATTGAGAATGCCGGAGTTAATCATGCGGCCTTCCTTGGCATCGAAGGATTGTTCGCTAACATCGGCACCCTCGATAAGGGGCACGATGGGCAGATCAAAGTGTTTGGCAAACGCGTAGTCGCGGCTGTCATGTGCGGGAACGGCCATGATAGCGCCCGTTCCGTAGCCCGCCAGCACGTAATCGGATACGTAGATAGGAATCTCTGCATTGGTGAGGGGGTTGATGGCATACGAACCGGTGAAGACACCTGTCACACGGCGGTCTGCTATACGTTCGCGTTCGGTGCGATGACGGCAGCGGTCCAGGTAGGCCTCCACTTCGGCCTTCTGCTCGTCGGTGGTGACGCGTGCTACATACTCACTCTCGGGAGCCAGAACCATAAATGTAACACCATAGATTGTATCAGCACGTGTGGTGAAGATGGTCATCTGAAATTCGTCCTTTTCTCCATCCTTCGTACATTGTACATCTTTTCTCCGTACAGTGAAATTCATCTCGGCACCTTCGCTTCGGCCGATCCAGTTGCGTTGTGTTTCCTTGAGGCTCTCGGTCCAATTGATATGATCCAGTCCCTCCAGCAGACGGCCGGCATAAGCCGACACGCGCAGGCACCATTGGCGCATGATGCGTTGTTCTACGGGGAATCCGCCGCGTACCGAGAGACCCTCGCTGACCTCATCGTTGGCAAGAACAGTTCCCAAGGCGGGACACCAATTGACCTTGGTATCCGCCAAATAGGCGATACGATAAGGCATAAGGCGCTCCTGCTGCTCCTTCTCCGTCAGGTTCTTCCAGTTGGGGTCATCAGCCTCAAAACGCTCAACGAGTTTGGCGATGGGCTGTGCCTTCTGAAGGGTGGTGTCGTAGTATGAATGGAACATCTGTACGAACGCCCATTGAGTCCAATGGTAGAACTCGGGATCGCAGGTGCGAACCATACGGCCCCAGTCGTACGAGAAACCGATCTTCTTCAACTGCTCGATGTAGCGGGCGATGTTCGTATTGGTGGTCTTCTCGGGGTGTTGACCTGTTTGAATGGCATATTGCTCGGCGGGCAGACCATAGGCGTCAAAACCCATGGGATGCAGTACGTTGAAGCCCTGCAGACGTTTGTAACGCGAGTATATATCGCTGGCAATATAGCCTAACGGATGCCCGACATGAAGTCCCGCTCCCGAAGGATAGGGAAACATATCCAGCACGTAGTAATGAGGTTTGTCGGACTCATTGGATACGGTATAAGCACCATTCTCTTCCCAGGCCTTTTGCCACTTTTTCTCAATCTCAGAAAAATTATATTCCATAAAAAAATATATGATTTGCAATTTATTGATGATGTGTCTTTTATTTGCTCAGTTTCTCAACTAAATCGGTAGCGAACTTAAGGCTCATGATATCCATTGTTTGGTTGCCTCCGTTTGTGCCGCCCATAATGACCGTCGGGAGTTTCACTTTTGCTACAGCTTCGGCTACGCCAACTTTAGTTTTGTAATCCCATTCAGCGCGTTCTTGCGGCGTCAGACCTGCTGCCACTTTCGCGCGGTTAGCAGCTGCTTCTGCTTCTCCTTCTGCAATAATACGCTTTTTCACCTCGTTCGCTTTCAGTGCCTCAAGGCGCGCCACCTCAAATTCCTGTTCGGCTTTGGTAACCTCTACGGCCTTTATTTTCTCTTGTTCCCACTTCGCTTTAGCGGCTTCGGCTTTACCTTCCTGCTCTGCGCGGATAGCCTCTTGTTGGGCTGCCAGCGATTTTGCTTTGGATGTTTGCACCAGCATGTTGGCTTCTTGCTGTTGTGCAATCTGTTTCTGCACGCGCTCTTCGTAGTCTATCTTGGAAACGGATACTTGACCTATCTCGATGCCGTAGTAGTCGAACGGTGATTTCTCCGAACGTCTGTATCCGCCTGCGGCAAGCGAGTCGGGAATCAGGACTGCGAACTTCTGCTGCTTTTTCTCACCGGTAATAGGATCAATGACTTCTTCTATACTTACGCTGGTGGTGTAAACGCCGTTGTTCAGCTGGTCGGTAATGTATTCGATGAGGTTGTTTTTCTTCTCCGAAACGCTCTCATATGCGGACATCAGCGGTCCCGAAGCGTACACTACTTTCACCACTGTCGGGCGCACAAGGTCGTTCATCAGTCTGTCCATGCCGTTGTAATCTGTCTGGATACGAAGCATATGCTCGCGGTCGGTAGGCAGTTTGACACGCAGCGAACCGAATATCTCGCCATTCGAGGCATCGTTGAAGATTACCGGAATCGGTTCGCCGTTGTTTTGGGCTCCAAACCATAACTGCTCGGTCTTGTGGTATTTGGTGGTGTGGCCTAATTTCTGCGCGTACATACCCGGCTGACTCCATACATACATCGTGCCGGTAATGGGCACTTGGTTAACGACGATTTCTTCATTCTTGACATCCTCAACGAGCGATCCGATGCAGCAAAGGAAGACGATAACTACGATTCCGATTACGGAAGCTACTACGATTTTTTTTATTGGGAGCTTATTGCCTCCCTGCTGATTATTGATAGTCATTTTGTATAAATGATTAAAAGTTATCAAACCAAGTCTTCCATCCGTAGAACGGAATGAGTGTTTTCTTGAAATCAACGTTCTTGCCGAACATATGCGTGAACAGATGTGCAACCACCGTGGCATAGTAGATTGCGAGAATAACGAGCAGAGCCCAAATGACCAATGATACGAATCTCATATGCAGTTCCTGTTTTACAAAACGATTTCGCCTGCAAAGGTACAACTTTTTTTTGAGATATGCAAGAATTTGGGCAAAAATCGTTCACGAAAGTGATTTTTGCCATAAAATCGAAAGAAGAGATGTCTTACTTGTCAATAATCTCCCAGTAACCATCGCGTTTGCCGTTACGGCGGACAATAATTCCTTTTTGCGTTAAGTTGACAGTAATTGTCTTGATCGTTCGTTCTGATTTACCGATTTCTACAGCTATCTGTTTTTGCGTTACACGTGGATTTCGTTGAATGATTTGTAGTGTGGCTATTTCCTCCAAAGTGCAATTATTGCTCTTTGAAAGTGCAGCATTTGCACTTTGAATTGCACTTTGATTGCCAACAAGGGAAATATGTAAATCCCTATTATGCAAAGGTGTTTGTTCGTTTAATAACAAATTGCGGAAGAAGGTGACGAGAAATGAACTATCCGGATTGACAGCTTTCGTTATGTTCTTATAATTTGCGCGCACGAGTGCGTTGCGGAAATACCAAGAATGTTGCTCAAACAGATTATTATTGATTTTTTTAAAACCAATAGAACGTAAATACTTGATAGTAAAGATGGCAGTAGTACGCGTATTGCCCTCACGGAAAGGATGTATTTGCCAGATATTTGCCACAAAATCAGCAATATGACGAATAGCATCGTGGATAGCAAGATTAGTATAGTCAAACTGTTTCTCTTGTCCTAAATCGTATTCCAGAGTGGCTTGTAACTGCGTACAACTTGCATAGAGTACCGTATCGCCGTCCAACACCCATTCTTTCTTGGTAATATCGTAGTCTCGGAATTGTCCTGCGTTCTTGAATACACCTTTGAATATCTGCCGATGGATAGAGGCGAAGCCTGCCACGCTGAAAGTAAACGATTGTTCGCTAAGTAATTTGATGATGTTTATAGAGACTTTATCTGCCTCTTCTTTCTCATCATCATCGGGCAAACGAATTTCTTTGGCCTGGTAGTATGCTTTAATTCTTTTTTCCGCTTCGTCAGCACTTATCTGCCCCTCGATATGCTCTTGAGCTGTTTGCTTGAGGAAGTCTGAAACGGTCAGTTGGTCAACAGCTTGCAGACCGATAGCCGTGCGCCAATAATCTGCACGTTCACGCACAGAGGGTTCCGGAGTTCGAAGATATTTTTCGAACTCCGGAATATACAGATTCTCTATGTCGTTTTTCTTTGCCATCAATGCTTATTCTTGCAGCAGCTTTTTCACTTGGTCGTAGACGTTCCGGGCGGTGAAGCCGAGTTTTTCGTCGAGGACTTTGTACGGAGCGGAGAAACCAAAGGAGTTAAGTCCCCAAACCGTTCCGTTAGAGCCTACCAAGCCCTCCAAGGTGCAGGGCAGACCGGCAGTCATGCCAAAGCGTTTAACCTCGCGCGGCAATACCTTTTCCTGATATGCCTCGTCCTGCTGACGGAAGCGTCCCTCGCTCGGCACGCTGACTACTTGCAGACGAATGCCTTCCTTACGTAGCATCTCGGCGCCGGCGAGCAACGTGCCCACTTCGCTACCGGAGGCCAGCAGTACTACCTGCGGGTTCTGGTCTTTCGATACGATATAAGCGCCGCGTGCGAAGTCTTCAGCATAGTCGTACGGACTGACTCCCTCGGCGTGAACCATTGGTACGTCTTGACGCGAGAGGATCAGAGCGGTGGGCGTATCGGTATTCTCGATAGCCAGGCGCCAGCTCAGCGTTGTCTCGTCGGCATCCGCGGGGCGGAGAACGAGCATAGAGGGCTGACCGGCATGATTATGCAGCTTCTCCATCAGTCGAATCTGTGCTTCCTGCTCTACCGGTTCGTGTGTCGGGCCGTCTTCGCCTACGCGGAATGCGTCGTGCGACCAGATGAAGATGACGGGTAACTGCATCAGTGCAGCCATACGAACGGCAGGTTTCATGTAGTCGGAGAACACAAAGAACGTACCGCAGGCGGGAATGATACCGCCGTGCAGCGCCATACCGATGCAGAGGCAGGCCATCGTCAGTTCGTTGACACCGGCTTGCAGGAAGCGGCCGGAGAAATCATCGCGGGTCAGAGCCTGCGTCTTCTTCAGAAAACCGTCTGTCTTGTCAGAGTTGCTGAGGTCGGCCGATGAAACAATCATATTACCCACGTTCTCTGCCAGGTATGAGAGCACAGTAGCCGAGGCGTTGCGCGTAGCGGCACCACGTTTCTGCTCGATCTTGCTCCAGTCGATGCAGGGTGTCTCGCCGGACATATATGCCTCGTATTGGCGTGCCTCTTCGGGGTGACTCTCCTTCCAGGTGTAGTATTGTTGATAGGCCTTGTTGGCATTGTCGCGAAGCACGGCAGCGCGTTCGTCGTACAGGCGTTGCACGTCGGCGGGTACGCGGAAGGGGTCTTCGGGGTTGCCGCCCAGATGACGAATGGTCTCCTCGTACGACGCACCGGACTTGGATAACGGCTGACCGTGCGTGGAGCACTTGCCCTCAAAGGGCTGGCCATCGGCTGTCACGCAGCCTTTGCCCATTGTGGTATGACCAATAATGAGGCTCGGGCGATTCTTTTCCTCTTTGGCACGCATCAGTGCCTCGCGGATGGCATCGGGGTCGTTGCCGGGAATCTCCTGTACGTACCAGTTCCAGGCTTCGTATTTCTTAGCAACATCTTCGCTGGATACGGCATCGCACATCGTGGAGAGTTGCACGGTATTGCTATCATAGAACATGATGAGGTTGCTCAGCCCCAGGTGTCCTGCCAAGCGCCCTGCGCCTTGCGAGATCTCCTCCTGGATACCTCCGTCGGAGATGAAAGCGTAGATAGTAGGGTGGTGTACCTCGGGGAAACGATGTTGCATCCATTTGGCAGCAATAGCGGCACCTACGGCAAAGGTATGTCCCTGTCCCAGGGGGCCGCTGGTGTTCTCGATGCCGTGCTTCAGGTCGCGCTCGGGGTGACCGGGTGTGACGCTGCCCCACTGACGGAGGTTCATCAGGTCGTTCATCGTGAACTTACCCGCCAGGGCAAGGGTAGAGTAGAGCATAGGGGCCATATGACCCGGGTCCAGGAAGAAGCGGTCGCGCGCTTCCCATTCCGCATTGTCGGGGTCGTAGTTCAGAAACTCAGTGTAGAGCACGTTCATAAAGTCTGCACCACCCATGGCTCCACCCGGGTGACCACTTTTGGCTTTCTCAACCATTGAAGCTGCAAGGATACGAATCGTATCAGCCGCTTTGTTCATCATTTCTGTTGTGTTCATAATATTGTTGTTTACGTTGTTTGCGTAGTTTCTCGTCATTACGTCATGACTGGGATACCGGTCGCCTAAAACTTCCATCCGATATAATAGTTGAATCCCCAGTTCATGTCATCACGATACCCGAAGCCCGGTATGTAATAGGGTAATGGCCCGTTGTTGGAGCCGGAGCGGGTAAAGAGTACCTTGAGGCGGATGTACCAGCCCATATGAAATCCGCCGGCTATCTGTACGTTGCAGCCGCCGACCACCTCGCCCCATACATCAGCCCGCGTGACCCCGGTATAGCTGGCCTTGGCGGTCTGCCAGTAGTCATCGTGGCGGTAAACATCGGTCAGCTCGTACCCCTGTACCGCCGTTGCGATACGCACGCCTACGAGTAGGGCATGCGGACTCTCGGGATGTTTCTTCAGACCATTGATATCTGTTCCCAAACGGATAAAACCACCTTTCCCGGCATAATGACCACCGGCTGCAGAATCTCTGGCCTGTGCGTAACCCAGTTCGATAGCCGGATAGAAACGCTGTTTCAGCCTTACGCTTACCATCACTTCGTAGTCTTGCACCTTACCTTTTGACCGGATGGCTTCGAAGGCAGGGTTAAAGAGGTCTAACTTAACATAGGTGCCATGATAAATTGTGGTATCGCGCATGCGGCGTCGCTCGGCTTCGTAGGTCTCACTCAGTGACTGCTCCGGCACGCGAATGGTGTCGGGCGCCTGGGCTAAAGCGTAAAGGGCAGCCTGCAGAAGAAGCAATATGGCGAGTGTTCGTTTCACGGTTCGTGGGCGATGAGGCGTATGTTATCTTTGACAGTAGCTTGTACCGTCGAGTCTATCATGGCGATGCTGTCAATCCATGTGCCACGGGCACGAAAACCCTCAATGGTGTGATAGATGACCTCGCCACAGGCAAGCGAGATGAACTGAATATCGTTGTTATGAATGATATAGAGCGTGTCGGTTCGCCCGTGATAGGTCAGACGGTAGGCGGTCACGGTCGTGTCGGGACGGAGCGGTAACTGCAGGGTGGTGATGCCTTTGCGGTTGTCGTATAGCACCGAATCCCGCCCAAGACCTTGCACCGTGATGCTGTCCCAGATGGCGTATGCGGCATAGGTGCTGTCGGCTTGGAGGCTATCGGCGCGAAAGACAGCCTGCATGCGCACGTCAAAGGCTGTGCGGCATTGCTGATCCACCGTGCACCCGCACAGTAGCACTACAGCCATCCATATTATGAATTGATAAATTCTCACAATATTATTTTTTTCGGTTCGAACTAGAAAACTAGTAAACTAGAACACTAGTGCACTAGTAAACTAGAAACAACTCTCAACTGTCAACTAAAGCAGTCTTCCGACCTCTTCTTTGAGTGCCTCCAATGCTTCCTGATGCGGTGTGATGCCGTTGTTGCGATAGGCGGTCAGCAATACTTGCGCATAGTCCATCGAGGTGCTGTCTTTGGGCATCTTGATAGCCATCTCGTTCACAAAAGCAGCCATCTCATCGCGGGCGTGGATGATTTTGTCCCATAGTTCGGGCGAGACATAAATCTGCTGGCTGAGGTTATGGTCAAACTCCAGACGGATGGTACGGAGCAGCAGTTGCTGAATCTGCATGATCGTCATGCCGCTGATGTCCTCGTTAAGCAATAGGTGCTCGGGCTGTGTGCGCTCCAGCACCAATGTCAAGCGCTCGTAGGCACGCAGACGTATGGGCGAGATCTCTTTCTGCGATGCGCGTTTGAGTTCGAAATTGCGTTTGTCGTTCTCGTTCTTGTAGAACTTGTACATCACCAGCCATGTGCACAGAAGCACCACCAAGGCAGGAATAGTATAACGAATTATTTCAAGCATATTATCGTTTTTTAAGATAAAACACAAATCGGCTGCAAAGTTACAAAAAAAATCCCACATATACAAGTATATGCGGGAAAAAATTTTTTTTGACAACTGAAATGTCGATTATTCTTAGTAATCGGTTCTTAGTAATCGGTTCTGGGTTCTCGGTTCGAACTAGAGCACTAGTAAACTAGAACACTAGTGCACTAGTAGACTAAAAAAAACAACTATCAACTATCAATTGTCAACTATCAATTGTCAACTATCAACTATCAACTATCAATTATCAACTGTCACCGTATCATCTCTGCTCCGAAGTAGGGTTGTAGTGCCTTGGGGATGCGGATGCCTTCTTCGGTCTGGTTGTTCTCCAGGAGTGCGGCAACGATGCGCGGCAGGGCAAGTGCAGAACCGTTCAGGGTGTGGGCGATTTGTACTTTCTTGTCCTCCTGACGACGGTAGCGGCAGTGCAGACGGTTGGCCTGATAGGTGTCAAAATTGCTGGTCGAACTTACCTCCAGCCAGCGTTTCTGTGCCTCGCTATAGACCTCAAAATCGTAGCACAGGGCAGCTGTGAAACTCATATCGCCGCCGCAGAGGCGCAGGATACGGTAGGGCAGTTCCAGCTTCTGAAGTAGTCCCTCTACATGGGCCAACATCTCCTTGTGTGAGCGGTCGCTATGTTCCGGTGTGTCGATACGTACGATTTCAATCTTCGAGAACTCGTGCAGACGATTCAGACCGCGTACATCCTTGCCGTAGCTGCCTGCTTCGCGACGGAAACACTCGGTATAAGCGCAGTTCTTGATAGGCAGTTCCTGTTCGTCCAGAATCACGTCGCGGTACAGATTTGTCACGGGTACTTCGGCTGTGGGGATGAGGTACAAGTCGTCCACCTCGCAATGGTACATCTGACCTTCCTTATCGGGCAGCTGACCGGTGCCATAACCGCTGGCGGCATTCACTACCGTAGGCGGCATAATCTCGGTATAACCGGCATTAGCGGCTTCAGCGAGGAAGAAATTGATGAGTGCGCGTTGCAGACGAGCTCCCTGACCGATATAGACGGGGAATCCGGCGCCGGAGATCTTCACACCCAGGTCGAAGTCAATGAGATTGTATTTCTTTGCCAACTCCCAGTGCGGCAGTTTGGCAAAAGCGGGTTGCGGGTCTTCGGCTGCAGGCCAGTCGCGTAGTGCGATACCGTTGCCCTCGGCGCTAAATGCCTGTTCAGCACTCTGCTCTAAGGGTTTTAGGGCTTCGCCGTAAGCCCAACCGCCTACCTTGACGGCTATGTTATCCTCGGCACTATGTCCTTCGGGGACGATGGAGTAGGGCACGTTCGGAATCTGCAGCAGGGCTTGCGTCTGGCGTTCCTCGGCGGTTGCCATCTCCTGTTCATAGGTCTTGATATCAGCTTTGAGCCGGGCTGTCTTAGCCTTGGCTGCCTCGGCTTCATCGCGTTTGCCGGCGCCCATGAGGCGACCAATCTCCTTGGCGATGCTGTTCATCTCCTGCGATGCGCTGTCCTTCTTCTGCTGGGCATTCTTGCGTTCTTGATCCAGGGCGATGACGTTGTCGATAGCCTCGCGTGCACCGCTGAATCTCTTCTTCTCCAATCCGGCGATAACGAGTTCTTTATCGTCGTAAATCTGCTTTAAGGTCAACATAATTTTTATGGATTAAGGAGTAAGGACCGTTCTCTTCGTTCACTTAAGGAGTAAAGACAAAAATGATTTTTCCTTTAGCGAAGCGGTCTTTGCTCATATTTTGTCAACTAAAAAAAAGCTCTCCTACCAAGAGCCGAAGCCTCGGTAGGAGATGCTTGTCATGTCTCCGCCGATACATTAAGCTTCAGCTACCGGCTGGATTGAGACGTAAGACTTGTTGTTACGTTTGCGTGTGAAGGTCACAATACCATCCATCAGAGCGTACAGCGTATGGTCACTACCCATACCCATGTGCTCACCGGGATTGTGTACAGTACCACGTTGGCGAACGATGATGTTGCCTGCTTTGGCAAATTGTCCACCCCAAATTTTCACGCCAAGACGTTTGCTTTCCGATTCACGGCCGTTCTTAGAACTACCGACACCTTTCTTATGTGCCATAATCTTTCTTCTTTTTAAGGGTTAAACCGATAATTTAATACATTAGGCCAAACGGATTTCTTTGACGATTACGTTGGTCAGGTCCTGACGGTGACCGTTCAGTTTCTTGTAGCCTTTGCGACGTTTCTTGTGGAAGACCAAGATCTTCTCACCACGGCACTCGTTGTCGAGCACTTCGCATACCACTTTGGCATTTGCTACATAGGGTGCACCTACTGTCATCTTTCCTTCGTTATCCACGAAAAGGACTTTCTCAAACTCAACCTCAGCGCCTTTCTCCAGGCCTGCCATGCGGTTGATAAATAATTTCTTGCCGGCCTCTACCTTCATTTGCTGGCCGAGCATGTCAACAATTGCGTACATTTCACAATGTTTTTTTTCGTTAGGGCGGTGAGGCGGCCTTAAGTCTATGCGCTGCTGCCGATGCCGTTGCCGGACACTCGTACTCATACGCTGCTTGGGCACTTATTAGAGCCTATTCCGCAAAAAAGCGCGCAAAATTACTACAAATTTTTGATATAACCAAATATTTTTGCACTTTTTTTTATTTTTTTGTTATTGGATGCCCATTTTTTTCTTCAAATCACTCGGAATGGCATCTTTATGTACCAAAATGTCATTAGTTTTATACATAAGGAACGCGCGCGAAATGTACCAGATGCCTTTGTAGTCGCTCTTCTGCGTGCCCCACGAGTTCTTGACCATGTAGTATAGTTTGCCGTTCTGGTCTTTGGCGCGGCCGAAGATCTGCATGCCGTGGTCGTCGGTTGTCTCCCAGGTATCGAACGCCTTCTGACGCATCTCTTGCGTGATTTCCAGTTCGGGCAGCGGACGCTTGGTCAGCTCTTCTTTCTTGCTGCTCTCCGACATACCTACCCAGTGAGCCATGTCGCTACCGGTCAGGTCGGCGCCGTTTTCGGCATCGGGAACCACGCCGATACCCTTGCGGGTGAAGCCTATCTCGCTGACATCAGCGCCCCAAGCCATCGTGTAGCCTTTGTCTATCGCGTTGTCGATGATGCGCATCATGTCCTCCAGTGGCACGTTGTACATCTCGTCCATGCGCCAGTTGTCGGGCACTTCCAGTGCGAAGGTTTCCCAGAACGGGTGATGCGTGTAGGAGGTGATGCTCACGTAGTCGTCTGGATTCAGTTTCAGGACCTTGACCCATTCTTGGGGAGTGTACTGTTTGCCTTCGTAGGTGAACTCCGTGGGGCAGGTGCCCAGGTAAGTGTTATAGATGGCTTGCAGACCCTCTTTCCATACGGGCGTCAGTTTCTTCATGCCCTTCAGGGCCTTCAGGTATCCGCCGGCAACGGCATCCAGCTCGGTATGAACGGGCAGGGTGTCAGCGGGCCATGCGCCGTAGCGGATTCCGGGCATTGCCTCCTGGGGTACCAAACCGTAGTGCTTCATGCAGTACAGCACGTCGTATGCCGAGCCGCCCGGGGCAAAAGCGACATCGCCGTACATGCGGAGGCAGTATTCGGCACGGTCCATCATGGTCTTGTTGACCACGTACATCTCGGCGAAATCCACTACCTGACCTTTGTTCATGCGCATGATCTCGCTCTCAAAAAAACCGAGGGTCGAGAATGCCCAGCAGGTACTGCTCCGGTGCTGGTTCTTGACCGGCGTAATGGCTACGCTGTCCACGGTGGTAAACTTCCAACCCTCCTCTACGGAGTCCTTGGGTTGCTCTTCTGTCTGTGCCATCATCGGCATCGTCACGGCGCACAGCGCCAATATGAATAGTTTTTTCATGATATGTTTTTTTAGTCGTTAGTCGTTGGTCGTTGGTCGGAGGTCGGTGGTCTTTCACCTTTCACCTTTCAATTTTCAACTCCTACCACAATCTCTCTGGTCGGCACTTCGCTGTTCTCGTAGAAGAGGATATGCAGCGAATCGGGTTGAGAGGGCGTGTAGAATTTTAGCAGGCTCTCTTCGCCGGACTTGATGACGGTAAATGTCTGTGTGTTATAGCCGTTCTCCGAGGTATAGGCGCCGGCTTTCCAGTTCTTCGGACCATCAGGCATCAGTTCGTACTGCCATTCCTGTTGTCCTCTTACCTCCACCTTGAGAGGGCACCAAGCCGGTGTCACGGCCGCAAACGATACGTGTTCGCCTGTTTGGAACGTGCCGCCGACCAGGATATTGCGGCCGTATTCCGATACTGCCGGATACTCCACAAACTCGGTCTGGTTATACGCTGTATTGGTGTTGAACTGCTGCAGCAGCGCCTCCACGTCTTGCACCGAGTAACTGTAGCTGATCTCATACGCCGCCATGTTGGCTACCAGTCGGGCCGCATTCAGGCTCATCGAGTTGTTCTTGAGCATCGCCTGTGCTTCCGGATTGTCCAACTCTCCGTCCTCGCGTATATCCGATGCGATCAGCGAGATCAACCGTGTGATGTCGGCGGTAGGCCGTACGCCTTGTACGAGTGCCGATATTACCAATAGCTGTGGGTCGGCGCCTATTTCCAGATCGACGGCTTCGCCTACCTGGCTGGTGCTCATCCCGAATACCGCCAGCACTTCCTCATGTGCCTGTCGGCGGGCGTTGCGGAAGTTCTGACCGCCGCTTATGAGATAGAGTATGCGTTCGCGTTCGAGCGTAGTGAGGATATTGACATTGACATGATCCGCCGAGGTGATGTCGGCAATCGCATTGAGCGTCAGAGGCGAGGTGGATAGCTCGTTCTTCACTTCGTTGTAGTAATAGCCCGTTGCCTCCAGTTCCACAAACTGCGAACTCAACTGCATATCGCGCTGCTCAAACGTGCCGGTCTTGTCGATGATGGTCGTCTTGAACGTCGTGCCCGTCTGCGCAAAGTTCTCGCCTAAGGAGAAGATATAGATAGAGGTACCTTCTACAAAAGGACCTTTCTGCACTTTTCCGGTCAGTATCTGTTTGTGAACCGGTTTCATTTCGTCGGGAGCATTGTTGTTGCACCCTGCTATCAGCATCGCTACCGCCAACAGCATCACATGGTAGTATTTCATAATTATGATTGATTTAGTTTAATATGTTTTCACTTTTCTCCTTTCACTTTTCAACTATGACCAGATAGTACGCATCCGCGGGATTCATCATCCCTACGCTTGGAGTGTAGAGGTATACGGCGATGCGTTTCCGGGAGTTGGCATAGTAGTGCTGAAACTCCTTCTGCTGCGAGATGCTCTCCCAGATATGGCGCATCTCTTGCTCGTCGTAATTGGTTGTTGCCTCGCCCGCCTCGTTGAATTGCACGATGCGTTCCTGACCCGGGTAGGGGAGTCCTTCGCTCTCAGGCTGTCCCGCACGGAAAGCCTCCGGGAAGGCTAACTTACCGCAGCCGTTCCATACGATTGTGCCCTCCGCGAGCAGGTTGTCCGTTGTGCGATAGTATAGACGGATGCTGCCGAAATCGCAAGGAGAGTCATATTGAGCCACGATCGGGATATCCGCTCCCGTCTCCTCTTCGCCCGTCACATTCAGCGCGTAGAATCCCTTGTAGCCGAAGGTGAGATAGTCCACTTTCGAGATCAGGATATCCTTGCCGAGGTCGGTCTCTTTGAGGTCGCTCTCTGTGAAATCGTCGGAGGGCAATCCGGCGCGCTGGTTGATGACCTGCATATAGACTCCGTTCAGGTAGGCTGCCAGGTCGATTGAGTATTGATTGGCGTACTTGTCGTTGCCGCCGAAGTTGGCCGACATATCATTCGTCTCATCCATCTCCTTCAGCGCCACGAGCATATCCTCCGGCGTACCGTACGATTGTCGGCCTTCGCCCAAACCCGAGCTGAGCCGGTACGACTCGCGCAGCATAGCAGTATAGGCGGACGACTGACGATACTGCGTCATCCATTGGGTGAAGAATAGCTTCAGTTCGCTGAGATTCGTGCTCTTGACGCTCATGCTTGCGTTGCCCGTAGCGTATACGGTGATCTCCTTCTCTATGTTATCCTCGGTCTTGGTGTAGTGCTGCGCGTCGGTTGCTGCGTAGCCTTGTTCCGCAAGGAGTGCAGCCGCTTCATCGGACGTCAGACCAATGCAGGCTTTTAATAGCAAGAAGTCGTTCGCCGGAGCTTCTTTCACTTCTTGGTCTTGCTCAATAGGGTATTTCACGAGCCCGTTGTCGCTGCATGCAGCCATTAGTATAGCTACTGCCAACAGCATCACATGATAGTACTTCATATTTTTAAAAATTTAAAATTTAAATATAACTTTCAATATACGATTTCTTTCAACTCTCAACTCTCGTCTGCACTAAACACTAAACTCTCAACTCTAAACTTTCAACTATCAACTATCAACTATCAACTATCAACTATCAATTGTCAACTATTCCCTCTCACTCCGGGAACTCCATCAGGTAGGCTTTGATGAAGGCGTCCAGGTCGCCGTCCATGACGGCATTGACATTCGATGTCTGGTAGTTGGTGCGGTGGTCTTTGACGCGGCGGTCATCGAAGACGTAACTGCGGATCTGGCTGCCCCATTCGATCTTCTTCTTGCCCGCTTCGATCTTCGCCGATGCCTGACGACGTTTCTCCAATTCCAACTCATACAGTTGCGAACGCAGGTGACGGAGGGCGTTCTCACGGTTCTTAGGCTGGTCGCGCGTCTCGGTGTTCTCGATGACGATCTCGTCCGGCTGGTTTGTCAGCGGGTTGATGAACTTATAGTGCAGACGCACGCCTGATTCCACCTTGTTGACGTTCTGTCCGCCGGCGCCCGATGAGCGGAAGGTATCCCAACTCAGACCTGCGGGATTGACTTCTATCTCAATACTATCGTCGATCAGCGGCACCACGAACACGCTGGCAAACGATGTCATGCGTTTGCCCTGTGCGTTATAGGGACTGACGCGCACCAGGCGATGCACACCGTTCTCGCTCTTCAGGTAGCCGTATGCCATGTCACCCTCGATATTGAACGTGACGGTCTTGATACCGGCCTCATCGCCTTCCTGCAGGTTGGTGATGGTCACTTTGTAGTCGTGTTTCTCGCAGTAGCGTTGGTACATACGCATGAGCTGTTCGGCCCAGTCTTGTGCCTCGGTTCCGCCGGCGCCGGCCACTATCTTCAGTACGGCAGGCATCTGGTCTTCCTCATGCGAGAGCATGTTTTTCATCTCCAGGTCTTCCACTTCCTGCAGGGCTTTCGTGTAGGCGGCATCCACTTCTTCTTCGGTCACCAGTTCGTCTTTGTAGAAATCGAAAGCCAGCGTCAGTTCGTCGGTTGCAGCTCGTACGCCTTCGTAGCCTTCTATCCAGCGTTTGATGGATTTCACCTTGCGCATCTGCTGTTCGGCAGCCTTGGCGTCATCCCAGAACCCGGGTGCCTGGGTATGCAGTTCTTCTTCCTCCAGTTGCATGCGTTTCTCGTCAATCTGGAGGTATTGTTTCAGTTTGTCAGCGCGTGTCTGTACGTCTTTTAGTTGCTCAATGGTTATCATAGATAAAACAAGGTACTTTTAGTCAAAAAATAGTTTTGGCCTGCAAATTTACTACAAAAATTGCACATACGCAAATTTTCGGAGACTTTTTTGCAAAAATAGAGTGTTAACTCTATATTTTGACGTGTAAGGGGGCGTTTATGCTTGCATAAGGACGCCCTCATACACGGCGAAATAGAGGGCGCAGCCCTTTTGCAAAAAAGTGCCCGGAAATGGGGAACAGTATGTCCGGCAGGACGCGACTGTACTTTCGAAGGGGCCCCCATTCGATGAATGGGGTAGCATGTCGAATATACAACAAAAATTACCCGTAGAGACGGCAAGGATGAAATGCCGTCTCTACAGGTGGACGTCGGTATATACACAGCGAGAGAAGGGGCGTTTATGCTTGCATAAGGACGCCCTCATACACGGCGAAATAGAGGGCGTAGTCCTTTTGCAAAAAAGGTTCCGGAAATGGGGAACAGTATGTCCGGCAGGGTGCGAACATGAAGCGATTAAGCCGCACCGAATAGTTGCCGGTGGCAAGTATGAGGAGTAAGTGCGGCGCGCGAGTTTCGGCAGTCCCTCACTGCCGAAACATAGAACTCCCAATAAGTCATGGGGTAGCAGGTCGAATTTACTACAAAAAGCCTCAAATGTTCGTACTGAGCCGAAAAAAGTTGATAAATTGAGTGAAATTCTGTTGCATACCGATTCCTAATTCGTATGCTTTGGCGATATTCGTCAGAATAGTCAATTCCTATTATCTCGTTCCACAAGGATACTTGCATATTTCTGCAGTCCCATTTGCAGGAAACGCGCCGTTTGACCTTTGGGGATGCTGATTTCTTTTAACGATGTGCAATCATCAAATACCTCGTTCTCTATTGAAGTCACGTTATTCGGAATTGTCACGGAGGTCAAACCGGTGCAACCATAGAAAGCTTTCCAGCCTATGCTGGTGACGCTATTCGGAATCGTTACGGAGGTCAAACCGGTGCAACTATAGAAAACAAGATCCCCAATGCTTTTGACGCTATTCGGAATCGTCACGGTGGTCAAACCGGTGCAACCAGAGAAAGCCCAATCTTCAATGTTGGTGACGCTATTCGGAATCGTTACGGAGGTCAAACTAGTGCAACCATCGAAAGCACAATTTTCAATGCTGGTGACGCTATTCGGAATCGTCATGGAGGTCAAACCGGTGCAACCATAGAAAGCACCTCTTCCAATGCTGGTGACGCTATTCGGAATCGTCACGGAGGTCAAACCGGTGCAACCAGAGAAAGCAGACCCTCCAATGCTGGTAACGCTATTCGGGATGATATACTCGCCTTGAAGGCTTTGAGGACAACGAACTAAAGTTTTTCTATCGTCGGAGAAGTTTACTCCAAATGTGTCTGTAAACATGGTCTATAAATGCTTTTTGCGTGCAAAGGTATAACTTTTTTTTGATATATGCAAATTTGTTCGCTATTTTTGTACGAAATTATCTGTAGAGTGTATGAATATATAAAGGATATCTCCGCTAGGTCGATTTGCCACGATAGACATAACCGTCTTTGATGGTATAAAGAATGTTACCGACATAGGAAGAATTGTCTTTATAGATATAGGTGCCATCAAAAGTAAGAAGGATGTTGCCGGAATAGGTAGAGTTACCGTTTTTTTTATATATGCAAAAAAAAATCGCTTTTTCGAGCGATTTTTTCTATGATTTTACCATTAATCAAGTACACAACTAATTCAATTGAGAGTTTGATTTTGCCCCAAAATCAACTGTGTTTAAGCAGTCAAACACGCCAAAAACACGTAAACGAGACGTAAACGATACGTAAACGAGACGTAGTCGACACGTAGTCGAATCGCACCTTTTCCGCTCCGTTTCCGGTACGATTACGTACTGTTGTAATTATTTTTTGTAATTTTGCAGGCCTTTTAGTGGTGACTGACCAACGTCAAACGAACAACGACAAAAAAGCAGTACCTTGCCGAAAATTCGGCCCGTTATCAGGACATGATCCCGTGATGGTCATGTTTTACTTCCGACAAAATCCGCAGATTTTTCGGGGAAGACCCGTTCGTCGTTTGTCGTTCGTCAACTGCTAACCGATATGACGCAGACTACCTTCAATTGAGCGAATTGTTTCCTAAAAAAATTGAGCGAATTATTTCCTAAATAATTGATTGATATGATTGTAGCGAAGCACCCAGATGTCTCCGGCGACGTTCTCAAAGTCGCCACCATAAACGACAGAGCGTCGAACAATCGGCGTGCTCGTCCATTGAGGAAGCATTTTGAGTGTTTTGTCAAAATCCGCTTTGTAGGTCATCGATGATTTGACTTCGATAGCTGTCAGTACTGAGCCGCTTCTGAAATGACGCTTTCTAATCGGCGCGGGATGTAAATGAGTTGTGCCATCGGTATGTGTTTTTTTTATGCAATTTCGGAATTGCGCTGCAAAATTACATAAAATTTTTGATGTACGCAAACTTTTTTAATGAATAATGAAATAATCGTGCCATTTGGCTAAGAATAATTAATAATGAATATCAGCATTTGAAAAAATAGAGACTCTATCTTTTGTCGTTGGTCGTTAGGGGAACCGACAAAACGACAAAATCCGCAGATTTTTCGGAGAAGATCCGTTCGTCGTTGGTCATTCGATAACCGATAAGCTCTAAGCTTTTTATGTTATTCGGCAGGTATGGATTTTTTTTACAAGAAAAATTTGTGTATATGAGATTTTTTTTGTAATTTTGCAGGCCGTTTAATGGTGGTGGGGTGAGAGGACGCTGCGCTACAGGGTGGAGGACGGCCTGCGGCCTACAGGACGGCACAGAGTGCCTGCAGAGGATAGGATGACAAATACAAACAATAAAATCATATACACATGAACAAACTCATTTCTTTGGAAGAAGCCGTCGCAAAGATTCATGACGGCATGACCGTGATGATTGGCGGATTCTTAGGTTGCGGTAGTCCCGCACAAATCACTGACGCCCTGGTTGAAAAAGGCGTGAAGGACCTGACCATCATCTCCAATGACACAGCCTTTGATAATGTGGCTCACGGCAAACTGGTGGCTAACCACCAAGTGAAACGCGCCATCGTATCGCACACGGGTACAAACAAGGAGACCGCCATTCAGAAGAATGCCGGCACACTCATCGTGGACTATGTACCGCAAGGCACATTGGCAGAGCGTATCCGCGCTAAGGGCGCAGGCCTGGGCGGCGTACTGACCCCGACGGGTATCGGCACGATTATGGCCGAAGGCAAGGAAGTGGTCAAGGTGGACGGCAAGGAGTATCTGCTGGAGAAGCCCCTCGGCGCCGACATCGCTATCTTGCGCGCTAATATCGTGGACGAAGACGGCAATATGGTATTCTTGGGCACAACACAGAACTTCAACCCGCTGATGGCTACCGCTGCCGACTATGTGATCGTAGAGGCTGAGAAACTGGTGAAACGCGGCGAGATCGCTCCCGAACAGGTTCACGCCAGCGGAATCTTTGTGGATGCCATCTATGTGGAAAAATAAAGTCTATTGACGATTGGACGATTGACGATTGGACGATTGATTGTTCGATTGCAAAAAAATGTTCAATTGAAAAATGGTTCAATAAATTGTAAAATTGTAAATTGTAAAATTTGTAAATTTCATCATGGAATACAGAACAAAATTAAGACTGCGTATGAGCGCAAAGGATGCGCACTACGGCGGAAACTTGGTTGACGGTGCACATATGGTACATCTGTTTGGCGATGTAGCAACCGAGTTACTAATCATGCGTGATGGCGACGAAGGCCTCTTCCGTGCCTATGACCAAATAGACTTCCTCGCTCCCGTTTATGCGGGTGATTATATTGAGGCAGAAGGCTGGATTGACAAGGAAGGCAACACCAGCCGCCATATGCTCTTTGAGGCACGCAAGGTGGCTATTGCCCGTCCGGACATCTCGCCCTCGGCTGCCGATGAACTGGAGGAGCCGATCGTGGTTTGCCGCGCCAGCGGTACGTGTGTTACTCCCAAAAACTGCCAGCGCAAATAGTTGATGAGTTGATAAGTTTATGAGTTTATAAGTGGTTGAATAGGTTGAAATAGTTGATAAGTTCAATTAAACCAATAAACCGATAAACCAATAAACTACTCATAAACCGATAAACCCATAAACCGATAAACCAATTAATGACATGGAGAAACTGATTATAACAGCTGCTATATGCGGCGCAGAGGTAACGAAGGAGCAGAATCCGAACGTTCCTTATACTGTAGAAGAGATCGTGCGCGAAGCCAAAGCTGCCCATGAGGCCGGTGCGGCGATCGTTCACCTGCACGTACGTCGCGACGATGGTACGCCGACGCAAGACCGCGCCCGTTTCCAGGAATGCACCGAGGCTATCCTGAAGGAATGTCCCGATGTGATACTGATTCCGTCCACCGGCGGTGCTGTAGGTATGACGCCCGATGAGCGTCTGCAATCGACTGACACAACGCCCGTGCCCGAGATGGCAACACTGGACTGCGGTACCTGTAACTTCGGCGATGAGATATTCGATAACACCATGCCCACCATGCGCGCCTTTGGCAAACGCATGTTAGAGCGCGGCATCAAGCCCGAATACGAATGCTTTGAGATGGGTCATCTGGACACCATCCTGACGATGGCCAAGAAAGGTCAAGTCCCCGGCGCTCCGATGCAGTTTAACTTCGTATTGGGTGTGCCCGGTTGCACTCCCGCCACGGTGCCCAACCTCTGCTGGCTGGTGAATGCAATCCCCGCCGGTAGTACCTGGACGGTAACGGGTGTGGGACGTAGCGCCTTCCCGATGGCTGCTGCAGCGATCGCCATGGGCGGTAACGTACGCGTAGGTTTTGAGGATAACCTCTACCTGAGCCGCGGCGTGCTGGCTAAGAGTAACGGCGAGCTGGTGGAGAAAGTAGTCCGCCTCGCCAAGGAGTTGGGCCGCGAAATCGCTACCTCGGACGAAGCACGCGTCATCCTCGGACTAAAGCCGAGAAACAATTGATATTTGACAATTGATAATTGACAATTGATAATTGATATTTAATTAACCTCATAAATCGAAAAATAATATGCAAAAGCATGGAAACAAGTACGGTGTACACCGCGTAATTGAACCGCTGGGCGTTCTGCCGCAGCCCGCTAACAAGGTTGATAACAACATGGACGAGATCTACGACAACGAGATCCTGATCGATGTACAAACGCTGAATATTGACTCGGCATCGTTTACCGACATCCATAACTACGCCAAGCAGCAAGCCGGCGAAGGTGCTTCGGAGGAACGTATCATCGAGGAGATCAAGAAAGAGATGATGCTGAACGTGGAACTGCAAGGTAAGCATCGTAACCGTCGTACCGGTTCGGGCGGTATGTTGCTCGGTAAGGTAGAGAAGATCGGTGACGCTCTGAAAGGCAAGATTGACCTGAAGGAAGGCGATCGTATCGCTACGCTCGTTTCGCTCAGTCTGACTCCGCTCCGTATCGACGAGATCCTGGCTATCCGTGCTGATGTTGACCAAGTGGACATCAAGGGTAAGGCTATCCTGTTCGAGAGCGGCATCTACGCTAAGATACCCGATGATATGCCCGAGAAACTGGCTCTGTCGGCTCTGGACGTAGCCGGTGCTCCCGCCCAGACGGCTAAGCTCTGCCAATACGGTCAGACCGTTGTTATCCTCGGTGCCGGTGGTAAGAGCGGTATGCTCTGCTGCTATGAGGCTAAGAAACGCGTAGGCGTGACGGGTAAGGTGATTGGTATTGCCAACAGCCCCAAATCCACGCAACGTATCAAGGATCTTGGCTTCTGCGACATCGTGGAGAGCGCAGCCGGCATGACACCCGTTCAGGTGAACGAGTTGGTAGCACGCCTGACCGACGGTAAGATGGCCGACGTGACCATCAACTGCGTGAACGTGCCCGACCAAGAGATGACGGCTATCCTCTGCACCAAAGATGACGGTATCGTTTACTTCTTCTCGATGGCTACGAGCTTCACCAAGGCTTCGCTGGGCGCAGAAGGTATCGGTGCTGACGTGAACATGATCATGGGTAACGGCTACACCAAGGGTCATGCCGAGTTCACGCTGCAAGAGCTGCGCGAGTGCCCGAAGCTGCGTAAGATTTTTGAAGAGTTGTACGCCTAAAAATGCCTCCGTATGAACGAAAGCAGAAGAAACATACTGTTTCCGAATGTGAGTGACCAGGACTGGAATGACTGGCACTGGCAGGTACGAAACCGTATTGAGACCCTGGACGAGCTGAAGAAATACGTTCAGCTGACCGAAGAGGAGCAGGAAGGTGTCCGCAGCGTGCTCAGTACGCTCCGTATGGCAATCACTCCTTACTACCTGAGCCTCATCAATCCCGATGATCCGCACGACCCCATTCGCAAGCAATGTATTCCCACGGCGGCTGAGACGCACAAAGCTGAAGCCGACCTGCTGGATCCGCTGCACGAGGATGAGGACTCGCCTGTTCCGGGTCTGACGCATCGTTATCCCGACCGCGTGCTGTTCCTGATAACGGACATGTGCTCAATGTACTGCCGTCACTGCACGCGTCGCCGTTTTGCCGGTCAGAAGGACGATGAGAGCCCGCTGGAACGTATCGAGAAAGCCTTAGCCTATATCGAGAAGACCGAATGCGTTCGCGACGTGCTGCTGAGCGGTGGTGACGCCCTGATGGTAAGCGACAAACGGTTGGAGTATATCATCTCGCGCCTGCGCGCAATACCTCATGTAGAAATCGTGCGCATAGGCAGCCGCGTGCCTGTGGTTTGCCCGCAGCGTATCACGCCCGAGTTGTGCGCCATGTTGTCGAAGTATCATCCGATCTGGCTCAATACACACTTCAACCATCCCAACGAGGTGACCGTTGAGTCGCGTCGTGCCTGCGAGATGCTGGCGAACGCCGGTATTCCGTTGGGCAACCAGAGCGTGTTGCTGCGCGGCATCAACGACTGCGTTTATATCCAACGCGAACTGGTACACGAGTTGGTGAAGATGCGCGTGCGCCCGTACTATCTGTATCAATGCGACCTGAGCATGGGTCTGGAGCATTTCCGCACGCCCGTGTCGAAGGGTATTGAGATCATCGAAGGTCTGCGTGGTCATACCTCCGGTTACTGCGTGCCCACCTTCGTGGTGGACGCCCCGGGCGGTGGTGGCAAGACACCCGTCATGCCGCAGTATGTCATCTCGCAGGCTCCTGGCCGCGTGGTGCTGCGTAACTTCGAAGGCGTCATCACGACCTATACCGAGCCTCTGGACTACACGAACGAGTGCCATTGCCCCGCTTGCGAAGCCGAGAGGAAGAAGAAAGTGGCTGCCGATAAAGCTGTGGACGGCGTTATATCGCTGCTGGAAGGCGAGCGCATGAATATCGAACCCGCCCACCTTAAACGGCACGAGAGAAACCAATAAACGGATAAAAAAATGCTAATTGAGGAACTGCTGCACACGGGGAGTTGTTCGGTAGTGGGATTGGAGAAGAATACCGGCAAGACCGTTTGCCTGAATTATATCCTTGCCCACTTGCCCGTCGGCACCCGCGTGGCAGTAACCTCAATAGGCCTGGACGGCGAATCGCAAGACCAAGTAACCGGCACGCACAAACCCGAGATAATGCTCCGTCGCGGCATGGTGTTCGCTACCTCGGAGAAACACTACCGCATGCGGCGACTCTGTTCCGAACTGTTGGATGTCAGCAACGAACGAACAGCCTTAGGACGACTGGTTACCGCTCGCGTACTGACGGAGGGGAAAGTGATGCTATCGGGTCCGGGATCAACGGCCGCGGTACGACGCTGGATGGATGAGGTAAGACCCTACGCCGATTTGGTATTGGTGGACGGAGCCCTCAGCCGCATGAGTCTGGCGTCGCCAACGGTGAGCGAGTCGATGATACTGGCAACAGGAGCTGCCTATTCGGCGAATATCGATACGCTGGTGCGCAAGACAGCCTATCAGGTGGAACTCATCAACCTGCCATTAGTGGCGGAAGGCGACGATGAGACACGTCTGTACCACGACGGAGCCGTAACAGACCGTGTGCTGGAGAAACTGATGAACGATACCACGAATGCCGGCAAGGAACTGGTCATACAGGACTTTACCAAAGTCTTTGCCGACCCCATGGTATGGCATCGATTCGTGAAGACGCACCGCGTAAGCGTTCGGCAGCGCAGCCGACTGCTCGCCGTAACGGTCAACCCGACAGCACCCAACGGAATGGTGCTGGACTCCGATAAGTTGTGCGAGAGGCTCAGTGAAGCCATCGGACTACCGGTGGTGGACCTGATGAGAGTTGACAATTAATAGTTGATAGTTGAGAAGTAGTTGAGAGTTGAATGTTGAGAGTTGAGTGCAGTCGTCTAGTGAAAACTCTAAACTGCACTAAACACTAAACTCTAAACACTAAACTAAAAAAATGCAATTAAAGGACATCCTCACATCGCCTTGTAATGTTCGCCATATGGTGGACGCACTCGATATACAGTCGGGCGTAGCACGGCGTATGCTTCTGGAGCAGCCTATGATGCTGACGAACAAAGAAGTGGAGGATGCCTATGCAAACTTGCGGCCCTACGTAGAGGCTGTGTCGGATAAGTCGCTGACAACAGCCGTTCGTACGTTGCAATTCCGGCTGCAAGGACTGAAAGATTTAGCTACGACCCTCTCGAACCTGCAAGCAGGGCATACGTTGGACGATATAGAGCTCTTTGAAATCAAGAACCTGGCGATGCTGAATGCGGAGGTCCGCAAGCAGATAACACAGCTACGCCTGCCGGATACATTGCCTGACCTGGAGCCCGTTGTCAGCATTTTGGACCCCGAAGGACTGCGTATCGCTACCTTCTACGTCTATGAGGCCTATAGCGAGACGCTCCGCGAATTGAAGAAACGTCTGGAGGCTACGCCCGGCGATGCGGAGCTCTTCACCCAAGTGCAGGACGAGGAAGCACGTATCCGCGGCGAGTTGTCGCATGCGTTGCGTGGCTATGCAGCATCGCTACAGGCTGCGCACCATGCTATCGCTGAAACGGATATATTGTTGGCCAAGGCTCTTCAGGTATGTGCCCTGGGTCTATGTTTCCCCACGGTGGGCGAGACGACAAGTCTGACGGAGATGTGGCACCCCGCCGTGAAGGAGGCCGTTGAGCGTCGCGGCGGAACGTACCAGACCAACAGCATCCGGCTCAGTAACATGCCTACCGTGTTGACGGGATCGAATATGGGTGGCAAAACGGTGGTACTGAAGACTGTCGGACTCTGTCAATACTTGGCACAGTTTGGCTTTGGCATACCGGCTGCACAAGCCGAGATAGCCATCAAAGATGAGATATACTGCTGCATGGCGGACACGCAGTCGGTAGAGGCAGGGTTGAGTTCCTTTGCCGCCGAGATGCGGCAGATAGATGCTGTCATTCAGGCTTCGCATACGGATAAACGTATCTTGGCACTAATTGACGAACCGGCACGCACGACCAATCCCGTGGAGGGAACGGCCCTGGTGTCGGCATTGGTGGAGGTGTTGAAACCTACGGGAATCACCCTGCTGATGGTAACACATTATACTATTAGCGCGCATGCCTGCCCGTGCCTGCGCGTGCGCGGAATGGAGGACGGGCATATGAATTATCGGCTGGTGGATGCTCCGGAAGGCGATGTACCGCACGAAGCACTCCGTATAGCTGAACAGTTAGGGATAGACCCCGAATGGATTGAGAAAGCAAAACAACAAATCTGATATATGGAAAGCAAATTAGGATTAGACTTTCAGAAAGTGGAATATGCCCGCTCGCTCGCCAAGGGTATTGCGGAGGATGTACAGTCCTTTGTGGAGCAATATACGACGGTGGCGGTAGAGCGGACGCTGAGCCGCTTGATGGGGATTGACGGTGTGGACGCCAACGGCGTGCCGCTTCCCAATGTAGTGGTAGATGCCCTCAAAGACAAGGGTGTGTTAGGTGAAGGTGTGCTGTTCTTCCTGGCGAATGCCATGATAGAAACGGGGCTCTGTCCGCAGGAGATAGCCGAGAAAGTGGCTACCGGTGAACTGGACCTGACACGCATCGTGACACGCGACCAAAAGCGTATCGCAGAGGCACTACAACCGGTTATCAACAGCAGTATGGAACGTATCCGCACACGCAGAAGTCGCCGTGAGCATTATCTTGAGACGCTCGGCGAAGGTCCCAAACCGTATCTGTACATCATCGTGGCTACCGGTAATATCTATGAGGATGTGGTGCAAGCCCAGGCAGGTGCTCGTCAGGGTGCCGACATCATCGCCGTGATTCGTACCACGGGTCAGTCGCTGCTGGACTACGTGCCTTATGGCGCTACTACCGAGGGCTTCGGCGGAACATTTGCTACGCAGGAGAACTTCCGCATCATGCGTAAGGCCCTCGACGAAGTGGGCGAGGAGCAGGGTAGGTATATCCGACTCTGTAACTACTGCTCGGGGCTCTGCATGCCTGAGATAGCCATCATGGGTGCCTTTGAGGGACTGGATGTGATGCTCAACGATGCCTTGTATGGTATCCTCTTCCGCGATATCAATATGCAACGTACGCTCATTGACCAATATATGTCGCGTATCATCAATGGCTTTGCCGGCGTCATCATCAACACGGGTGAAGATAACTACCTCACGACCGCCGATGCTGTTGAAGCAGCACATACCGTACTCGCCAGCGACCTCATCAACGAACAGCTGGCTTATATGGCCGGTTTGCCTGCCGAACAAATGGGTCTCGGACACGCCTTTGAGATGGACCCGATGCTCGAGAACGGATTCCTGCTCGAACTGGCACAGGCACAGATGACGCGCGAGATATTCCCCAATGCTCCGCTCAAATACATGCCGCCTACCAAGTTTATGACCGGAAATATCTTCCGCGGACATATTCAGGATGCACTATTCAATATGATCGGAATCTGGACACACCAGGGCATTCAGTTGCTCGGTATGCCTACCGAGGCTATCCATACACCCTTTATGAGCGACCGATACCTCAGTATTGAGAACGCCAAGTATATCTTCAATAACATGCACTCCATAGGCGAAGAGATGGAATTCAAGGAGGGTGGTATATGCCGTCGCCGTGCTGCCGAAGTGCTTAATAAGACAATCGCCCTGCTGGAAGAACTGACCAAAGAAGGACTGTTCACCGCCCTGGAAAAAGGTATCTTTGGTGATGTGAAACGCCCCAAGAACGGCGGTAAAGGCCTGCAAGGCGTGACGATGAAAGGTGAGAATTATTTGAACCCGTTTGTTGAACTGATGAAAGGAAAACGTTGATATGAGCGAAGGATTGTACAGCATGGAAGCCAAGGATTTTGACAAGACCTTGGACCTGACGAAGATAAAACCCTACGGCGACACGATGAACGACGGTAAGGTGCAACTCTCGTTCACCCTGCCCGTTCCCTGCGGCGCTGAAGCCGTGGAGGCTGCCAAACAGTTACTGAAACAGATGGGACTGGAGAATCCATCCGTGGTCTTCTACAAAGAACTGACCGAAGGATTCACCTTCCTCAACTGCTACGGCAGTTGTACACACACGGTAAACTACTCGTCTATCTACGTTCCGAAAGTGGAATCGAAGACGATGTCGATGCCCGATACAGACCAATTCATTCGGGAGCATTTCGGCCGTAAGATTGTGGTGGTAGGTGCCTCGACGGGTACGGATGCACATACGGTAGGTATTGATGCCATCATGAATATGAAGGGCTATGCCGGTCACTACGGCCTGGAGCGTTACGATATGATTGATGCGTACAACCTGGGCTCGCAGGTTCCCAACGAAGAGTTCATCGCCCGCAGCGTTGAGCTGCACGCCGATGCGATGCTCATCTCACAGACCGTAACGCAGAAAGACGTGCATATCAAGAACCTTACCAACTTCATCGAGTTGATGGAAGCGGAGGGCCTGCGCGACAAGATGATCTGCTGCTGCGGTGGCGCACGTATCACCCACGAGTTGGCACAGGAACTCGGTTTCGATGCCGGTTTCGGTATGAATACCTACGCCGATGATGTGGCCTCGTTCATCGTACAGGAGATGGACAAGAGGGGAATGAAATAAATTGATAATTGATAATTGACAATTGATATTACAACATAAATTCTAATAGTATGGAAAAAGAACAAATCAGAGAAGTCATTGCCCGCCGTGCAGCACGTGAGTTGCACGATGGTGATGTGGTGAACTTGGGTATTGGTCTGCCGACCATGATTCCGAATTTCTTGCCCGAGGGAATAACTGTTACCCTTCAGACTGAGAATGGCGCCATGGGCCTTGGTCCTACGCCCGAAGCAGGCAAGGAAGACCCCAACCTGCAGAATGCCGGTGGCGGTTATATCACGCTCATCCCGGGTGCTTCATCCTTTGACTCGGCTACATCCTTCGCCATCATCCGTGGCGGCCACGTGGATGTATCGGTATTAGGTGCCCTGCAGGTAGATGAGAAGGGTAACCTCGCCAACTGGATCATCCCCGGCAAGATTGCCCCGGGTATGGGTGGCGCCATGGACCTGGTAGTAGGTGCTCGTCGCGTGATTATAGCTATGGAGCATACCCAGAAAGGCGCTCCGAAGATCCTGAAAGAGTGCACTCTGCCCCTTACTGCTGCCGGACAAGTCAATATGATCATCACCGAGATGGGTGTCATCAACGTAACGCCCGAAGGCCTGGTGCTCGTAGAGAAACACCCCGAGTTCAGCGTAGAGGATATTCAGGCTGCTACCGAGGCCAAACTGATTATCTCGCCGAATCTGAAATCGATGCTCGACTAATATGGCATACACGTATCTCAAAACGGAGTTTCGTGACAACGGCATCTGCATCCTGACGCTCTCGGCACCCAAGTCGCTCAACGCCCTCAACTCGGCACTTATTGCGGAGCTGGACGAATTTCTAACAGGGCTTGACACCGAGAAAGTGCGCGTACTCATCCTGACGGGTGATGGCGATAAGTCCTTTGTGGCTGGTGCTGACATCAGCGAGATGGCACACCTCGGCGAAGCCGAAGGTCTGGCATTCGGACAAAGGGGCGCAGAAGCCTTCCGCAAGCTGGAAGACCTGCCTATCCCCACAATCGCGGCCATCAATGGTTTTGCCTTAGGCGGCGGCTGTGAGATAGCTATGGCCTGCGACATCCGTTATGCCGCAACCAACGCCAAGTTCGGTCAGCCCGAAGTGGGACTGGGTATTATCCCCGGTTTCTCGGGTACGTATCGGCTGCCTAAACTTATCGGGCAGGGTATGGCCAAGGAGCTGATCTACAGCGGTAAAGTCATTCGGGCCGACGAGGCTTTGCGTATCGGTCTGGTCAACCAAGTGGTGGAACAGGCTGAACTCATGCCGGCTGTTATCGCATTGGCGGAACAGATACTTAGGAATGCCCCCCTGGCCGTTAGTTATGCCAAGGAATGTATCAACCGTAACTACGACCTCGACCGTACTGAAGGCCTCGCGCTGGAGAACCGTCTCTTTGCTCGCTGCTTCACGACCGAGGACCAGAAGAACGGTATGAATGCTTTCCTCACGAAGCAAAAAGCAGTTTTTAAAGGAAAATAACCATTAAATAATACACGAACATGAAAATCTATGTTATCGGAACAGGTACAATGGCAAAAGGTATTGTCAAAGCCTTTGCACAGAAGATGCCTGTTGTAATGAAAAGCCGCACGCAGGCTAGTCTGGACAAGGCGATGGCCTCGATCGAAAAGGGCTACATGAAACTGGTAGAGAAGGGTAAGATTACCGAGGAGGCTGTGAAAGCTATCCTGGCGAATATTACCACGACAACCGACTATGCTACCTTTGCTGATGCCGACTTGGTTATCGAAGCAGCTGTTGAGGACATGGAACTCAAGAAAGAGGTCTTCCGCGAGCTGGATACGATCTGCAAGCCTGAGACCATTTTTGCAACCAACTCGTCATCGCTCTCCATTACCGAGATCGCCGCAGCTACACAGCGCCCCACGCAGTTCATCGGTTGCCACTTCTTCAACCCTGCTGATCGCATGGAACTGGTAGAAGTCATCAACGGCCAGCGTACCGCTCCCGAAGTAACACAGCAGATTATCGACCTGTGCAACGCCATCGGCAAGAAACCCGTGCCCGTCAAGGAGGCTCCGGGATTTGTTGTAAACCGTATCCTTATCCCCATGATTAACGAGGCTATCGGCATCCTGGCTGACGGCATCGCTTCGGCTGAGGATATCGATAAGTGCATGATGTTAGGTGCAGCCCATAAGATGGGTCCCTTGGCACTGGCTGACCTTATCGGTAATGACGTCAATCTGGCCATCATGGAGGTTCTGTACAAGGAGTTCGGCGACCCCAAATATCGTCCGCACCCCCTGCTCCGCAAGATGGTCCGCGCAGGTCTGCTCGGTATCAAGACCGGAGAAGGATTCTACAAGTATTAATGGTTAAATGGCTATAGGCTGATGATCAGAGGCTGATGGCTGAATAAATTGTAAATTGTAAATTGTAAAATCGTAAATAGTTTTATGGATTTTAGTTATTCCAACACCGAAGAACTGTTCCTGCAGATGATTCGCTCGTTTGCTGAGAACGAAGTAAAGCCCCTGGCTGCTGAGGTCGATGAGAAGGAGATGTTCCCCGAAGAGACCGTTCGCAAGATGGCCAAACTGGGCTTAATGGGTATTCCCGTACCCAAGCAATACGGCGGTGCCGGCGGTACCGTGCAGATGTATATCATGGCCGTAGAGGAACTCAGCCGCGTATGCGCTACGACAGGCGTCGTTCTCTCAGCCCACACCTCACTGTGCATGTCGCCCATCTTGGAGCATGGTAACGAGGAGCAGAAGATGAAGTACCTGCCTAAACTGGCCTCCGGTGAATGGCTGGGTGCATTTGGTCTGACCGAGCCCAACGCCGGTACCGATGCCGCTATGCAGCAGACGACCGCTGTGGATGCAGGCGACAAATGGATCCTGAACGGTACAAAGATCTTCATTACCAATGCCGCTAATGCCAATGTGTTCATCGTTATGGCGATGACCGACAAGTCTAAAGGCGTGAAGGGTATCTCGGCATTCATCGTAGAGCGCGGCTTCAAGGGCTTCTCTATCGGTAAGAAAGAGCTGAAAATGGGTATCCGCGGTTCTGCTACCTGCGAGTTGATTTTCGAGAACTGCGAGGTTCCCAAGGAGAATCTGCTGGGCCAACTGGGCGAAGGTTTCAAGATCGCCATGAAGACCCTGGACGGTGGTCGTATCGGTATCGCCAGCCAGGCCCTTGGTATCGCACAGGGTGCTATGGATGAGACCGTTAAGTACACCAAGGAGCGTAAGCAGTTTGGTAAATCCATCGCTCAGTTCCAGAACACCCAGTTCCAGATGGCTGACCTCAAGACCCGCGTCGAAGCAGCTCGCCTGCTCGTTCGTTCCGCCGCTTGGAAGAAGGATATGGGGCTGCCCTATTCCGTGGACGCAGCTATGGCAAAACTCTATGCTGCCGAGACGGCTATGGCTGTTACCACCAAGGCTGTGCAGTTCCACGGCGGTTATGGTTACACCCGCGAGTATCCCGTTGAGCGCATGATGCGTGACGCTAAGATTACCGAGATCTACGAAGGAACGTCCGAAGTACAACGTATGGTTATTGCCGGAAAACTTTTTAAATAAGGAGGACAAAGTATGAATATTGTAGTTTGTGTAAAACAAGTTCCAGATACCACGGAGATTAAGATTGATCCCGTAAAAGGTACCCTGATTCGCGATGGCGTGCCTTCAATCATGAACCCCGACGATAAGGGCGGCCTTGAGTTGGCACTCCGCATGAAGGAGACCGAGGGCGCAACCGTAACGGTCGTATCCATGGGTCCCCCACAGGCAGATCGTATGCTGCGCGAGGCACTTGCTATGGGTGCTGATCGTGCTATCCTGCTCTCTGACCGTCGTTTCGCAGGTGCCGATACGCTGGCTACCTCGTATGCCCTGGCAGGATGTATCCGCACGCTGGACTACGACCTCATCATCGCCGGTCGTCAGGCTATCGATGGTGATACCGCACAAGTGGCTCCGGAGATGGCACAACACCTCGACCTGCCGCAGGTATCCTATGTTATCGATGCCAAGAAGACCGCTACCGGCTTCATCGTCAAGAAGGAAAACGAAGACTGCGTTCAGACCCTCGAGGTGGAAGGTAAGTGCGTACTCACCGTGCTCGCTTCCGCTTTCAAAGCCCGCTATATGACCGTGGAAGGTATCATCGATGCCTACAAGCGCGAGGTAGAGGTTTGGTCGGCAGACCAGATTGATGTAGAGGAAGAGAAACTCGGTCTGAAGGGCTCGCCTACCAAGGTGCACAAGTCATTCCCCAAGGCTCTCAAAGAACCCGGTGAAGTTTTCGAACTCAGCGAAGAAGAGGCCGTTGAACTCATCGTCAGCCGTCTCAAAGAGAAACATATTATCTAAAGAGGAATAGTTATGAATGAAGAATATAAGAATGTGTACGTCTTCGCCGAACAGCGTAACGGCGTAATCCAAAATGTAGCATACGAACTCCTGGGCAAGGCTAACGACTTGGCTAAGGAACTCGGTCAGAAAGTCATTGCTATGCTCCTGGGTGACGGCATTGCCGACCAGGCTCAGGACCTCATTGAGATGGGGGCCGACGAAGTTATTGTAGTGGATTGTCCCGAACTGAAGGACTACCTAACCGAGCAATACACGCAGGCCATGAGTCAGCTCATCGACCATTGCCACCCGCGTATCGTCCTCTTTGGTGCTACGACCATTGGTCGTGACCTCGCTCCGCGTCTGGCTTGCCGCGTTAAGAGCGGTCTGGTAGCTGACTGCACCAAGCTGACCATCGAACCCGACAAGGACGGTAACCTCGACTTCTTCTCGACTCGTCCTGCCTTCGGCGGAAACCTGATGGCAACCATCGTCTGCCCGACTTCTCGTCCGCAGATGTCCACCGTTCGCCCGGGCGTGATGCAGAAACGTACACGTGAAGTGGGGCGCAAGGGAGTCATCCAACCCTTTACCCCGACCTTCGACCCGTCTAAGTTCAAGGTTCGTCTCATTGAGACCAAGATGAACGACAACAAGGTGGCCGATATCTCCAATGCCAAGATCCTGATCTCCGGCGGTCGTGGTGTACACGACAAAGAAGGCTTCCAGAAACTGCAAGCCCTCGCCGACGTGATGGGTGGTATGGTATCGTCATCGCGTGCTATGGTGGATGCCGGCGTGATGGACCATGCTTATCAGGTAGGCCAGACCGGTAAAACCGTTCGCCCGAACCTCTACATGGCTTGCGGTATTTCCGGCGCTATCCAGCACCTGGCTGGTATGGAGGAGTCGCATTATATCGTGGCTATCAACAAGGATAAATATGCTCCCATCTTCTCTGTTGCCGACCTCGGTATCGTGGGCGACCTGCATAAGATTGTTCCCATGTTGACCGAACGTATCAAGAAAGAATTGGAGAAATAATTGTTTCAATCCCCCTGCTCATCATTGGGGCAGGGGGATTGAATTGACGATTGGACGACTGACAATTGGACGATTGATTGTATGATTGCAACAAATTGTTCAATTGTTTAATTCGTCAATAAATCGTAAAACAGTAAATTGTAAAATCGTAAATGAAAAGGTACCTGTTGGCCACTCGCCCGTGGTCTTTTCCTGTCAGCGTGGCACCTGTCCTGCTGACTTCGTTATATCTCTTTGCCGTCCGTACCGAAACAATTTCGGCTTGGCCTATCACCTTGTGGACGCTTGTTTCGATGATGCTTTTTCATGCTGCCAGCAACCTCTGGAGCGATTTCTTTGATTACCGCAAGGGCGTGGATACCGACCCATCGATTGGTTCACCTACCATTACCGGCGGCCTTCTGACTGACCGTCAGACCCTTATCTATGCTTCTGTTTTGCTTGTCATTTCGCTTCTGAACGGCTTGGCACTGATGTTTGTTACCGAGTGCTGGCCTCTATTTATATTCGGAGCTGTGGGAGCCTTGCTCATTGTGCTGTATCCCTTCTTTAAGTTCCACGCATTGGGCGACCTCGATATTCTTCTTACTTTTGGTATCTTGCCGACCCTCGGTACCGCGTATGTGTTGACGGGCGAACTGCTGTGGTCATCGCTTTGGATCACACCCGCTTTTGCTACCATTACAGTGGCTGTGTTGCACGCGAATAACACCCGTGACACCACTCGTGACAGTAGGGCAGGAATTCATACTTTCGCCATGCTGATTGGCCCCAAAGCATGCCAATGGGTTTATTATGCCGAGATTTGGTTGCCGCTTATTTGGATGGTTGTTTGCTTCGTAACCGGTTGGGGAGGCTTTGCTTGGCCATGCCTCGCAGCTGTCGTTTTAGCCGGATTTCTCGCACGCCGCAATACAACGGTCATGGCATCTCTCACCCGCGGTGGTAACATCGACACGCTCGACCAATTAACAGCCCAACATCAGCTCTTGAATACCCTTCTTCTATCCTTGGCGCTTGTGGCGCAGATACTGTTTTTTTAGTTGAGAGTTGAGAGTTTAGAGTTGAGAGTTTAGTGAAGTTGAGAGTAGTTTAGAGTTGAGTGTAGTTTAGAGTTGAGAGTTGAGTGAAGTTTAGAATTTTAAGTATAGAGAGTTGATGTGCTCAAGTAAATTTTCCATTTTCCGTTCTTCATTTTCCATTGTTCTTGCAGCAATAGCATTAGCTATGCTGCTATGGACACTGATGTTTTCGCCTTGGACGGCTTCATTTATTCCCTTTTGGCCCGCGATGACCGTCTCGGCGCTCGTGCTCTCTACCTGGGCGTTTCTCTTTACCGACCGTACACCCAGAACCGACAACCAGTCACCCAGAACCGATAACCGAACACCCAGAACCGATAATCGCTTACCGATAACCGATCTATGTATAGGTATTGTCATCGCCTGCGCACTATGGGGAATCTTCTGGGTGGGCGATAAGGCCTCACAGTGGCTTTTCCCGTCTTTTGCACGCACGCAGGTGAATGGCATCTATAGCATGAAGACCGGTATCAACCCCTGGTTGCTTTCCGGTCTCCTGCTTTTCATTATTGGTCCGGCTGAGGAACTATTCTGGCGAGGCTACGTGCAGAAAACCCTATCACATTATTTTGAAAGGAAATACCCGCGCGTATGGGGTAGAGTAGGTGACCGGAATTTGACAGAAGGCGGGCTACTTGGGGCTTTGATAGCAATAGCCTGCTACACGCTTATTCACCTATTCTCGCTGAATTTCATGCTGATCATGGCAGCTCTGGTGTGCGGCGTGGTGTGGGGTGGATTGTTTTATCTATTCCCACGTCGTTTTCCGGCCATCCTCATCTCTCATGCCCTCTGGGATGCCGCTGTGTTCGTCTGGTTCCCGATATAGGATAATTCTGTCAGCGCAGCGTTCTGTACTCTGTATTCTTTAGGCTAATTGGTTCTGTACCACTTGGGCAACCAGTTTGCCATCGGCATTGGGAAGTGCAGCTTTGATAGCCTTTACGAAAAGCCCCATGTTCTTCTTTTCGGCTACCCAGCCGTTGGCCTCTTTGACTTGAGAAAAGGTATGTAGAATGTCTAGGTCTGTTGCGGCTTTGGGTAGGAATTCTTCCAAGACATCTATCTGTGCCTGCTCTGCGTCAGCTAACTCTTTGCGACCGGCAGCGATATATTGTTCTACAGATTCGGCACGCTGCTTTACCATCTTCTTGATGAGCTGAATCTCGTCCGCCTCGGTCAGTTCTTTGCCGGCATTCTCTTTGCTCGTTTGCCAATTCAGGAATGCACCTTTGATAGCACGCAGACTTTCCGTGCGTACGGAATCATGGTTTTTCATTGCCTCCATGATTAAGGCATTCAGTTCGTTTTTCATATTGTTACGATTTTAGTATTAGTTCGTATATTGTTAGTTTAGTTCGTATATTGTTCGTATATTGTTAGTTTAGTTCGTATATTGTTTGTTTAGTTCGTTGATAAACTCAATATCGGCGGGTAGCCACCTGACGGTTTCAAGTTCGGCTGGGGCGAGCCACCGTGCGGCCTCGTGTTCCAGCAGTGTGAAGTCTGCTCCCCTGTTAGTGCTCCCTGTTTCCGCTTTTTTCAGATGACATCTGAAGCAATGCATCGTCAGGTGAAAAGTTGGGTAGTCGTACTGAATGGTTCGCAGCAGTTCACCGACAGTTATTGCGGCGTTCAGTTCCTCGCGTATCTCGCGCTCAAGGGCTTCTTGGGGTGTTTCGCCGGGCTCTATCTTGCCGCCGGGAAACTCCCACCAGTCTTTCCATTCGCCGTACCCGCGTTGCGTAGCAAATAGGCGTCCCCGCTCGTCGAAGATAACAGCTGCTACTACTTCTATTTGTTTTGTCGTAGGCATGTATTCACTCTGTTTCGTATTTATGTCATATCCAAACCGACTGCAAAATTACAAAAAAAAAATGACATACGCAAAAAAAAGCGTGTTTTAGGTGTTTTTTTAGCAAGTAGGTAATCTTTGTAGCGCAATTTTTGTAGCATGAATTAAAAAAAGTAAAATTTTGTCCGAATTATTTGTATATGTCAGATATTTTTTGTACCTTTGCGCGCTAAATGCAAAATTTGCAGATAGCACATACAAATCGAAATAAAAGGAACTATTGTTATGACAAATGACAAACTGGAACTCTTGAATGAGTTGAAGGCTCTGGTTGAGCAAAATGTGAATGAAGTGAAGGAACAGGTCGAGGACGTTAAGAGTCGTTTCTACCGTCTCTACCACGACGAGCAGGCCGCCCTAAAGGACGCCGCAGAGAAAGCTGCCAAGGAGGCAGGCGAGACGCTCGAGAACTGGCAACCCGTACTCGATGAAACCGAACAGGCCTTCAAGGAAGTGCTGAACACCTATAAGCAAAAACGCGCTGAGTTGCAGAAGCAACTGGAGCAGGAGCAGGCTCAGAATCTGCTGCGCAAAGAAAATATCCTTGCACAAATGAAGGATATGGCGCAAGCCGAAACGGCTGACGTAATGGGCAATTTGCAGAAAATGCGCGATTTGCAGGCCGAGTGGAAAAGCATAGGTCAGGTTCCCGCACCCAAGGCTCAGGAGATCTGGAAACAGTATCAGCAGTATCAAGAGCAGTTCTATGACCTGGTGAAGATTAACATCGAGTTGCGCGATTTGGACTTCAAGAAAAATCTGGAGATGAAGACTTTGCTCTGCGAGGCAGCTGAGAAACTGAAAGACAACCCCTCAATCGTAGAGGCAAGCCGTGCCCTGCAACAGCTGCACGATGAATGGGCAGAAATAGGCCCTGTGGCTCGTGAGTTGAGAGAGGATCTCTGGAATCGCTTCAAGGAGGCCAGCACCGTTATCAACAAGAAGCACCAAGCTTATTTCGATGAACTGCACAAGAAAGAGCAGGAAAACCTCACCCAAAAGCAGGCGCTGATTAAGGAGTTGCACGACAAACTTGATAACCTCAAGAACGAAGAGGGTGAATACACTATTAAGTCCAATAAGCAGTGGGAGGAACTGACTGCTGCCGTACAAGATGTGCAGACCCGTTGGCGTGCTATCGGTTTTGCTCCGCGCAAATACAACCAGTCGGTTTACGACGAGTATCGTGCCCTGACGGATGGCTTCTTCCGTGCCAAGACGCGTTTCTATAAGAACATACGTGACCAATTCAGCGAGAACCTGAAGGCTAAACGTGACTTGCTCAAGCAGGCTGAAGAACTGCTGAACGGCGAACAAACACCCGAGGCTACCGAGCAGATGATTCAGCTCCAGAAGACCTGGAAGACGATTGGCCCTGTTGCTCGCAAGTACAGCGATGAGATTTGGAAACAGTTTACCGACACGTGTGACGCCTTCTTCAATCGCAAACGTGAGACTGAGCGTCAGGAACGCGGCGAACGTCAACGCGAACGCGGAGAGCGCATTATGCAGTCGGGCGACAAGAACAAACTCAGCCGTATGTACGAACAACTCCAGCAGGAAATCAAGACCGCCGAGAATAATATCCTCTTCTTCACCGGTAAGTCCAAGTCAGCCAGCAAACTGGTTCAGGATATGCAGAAGAAGATTGATGCCCTCAAGGCACAACTCAAGACGCTGGAGGAAAAACTCAACGCAGAATAAACTCGCATGGCTCTGGTCAAATACGATAAGGTGGAGGTGCGTCAGGCCGAGCAGATTGTGCTGCACGATGTTACGCTGGAGGTCAATGCCGGCGACATGGTGTATCTGTTGGGCAGGGTAGGTAGCGGTAAGTCGTCACTGATGAAGACTTTCTATGCCGAACTTCCTGTCTATGATGGCGAGGCACACTTCTTGGAATACGACCTGCGTAGCATACCGCGACGTCAGATTCCGTATCTGCGCCGTAAGATAGGCGTGGTGTTCCAGGATTTCCAACTGCTCATGGACCGCAACGTAGAGGAAAACTTGCTTTTTGTGTTGCGTGCTACGGGATGGAAAGACAAGAAGGTGATGAAAAATCATATCCTCAATATCCTGGAACAGGTCGGTATGCAGGACAAGGTCTATAAGATGCCTTACCAATTGAGTGGCGGCGAACAGCAGCGTGTCGTTATAGCGCGCGCGCTGCTAAACTCGCCCGAAGTTATCCTGGCAGACGAACCGACCGGTAACCTGGATGCCGATACTGCCCGCGAGATCATGGAGTTGCTATACAGCATCAGCAAAGCGGGCATGACAGTAATCATGTCCACCCACAATCCCCTGTGGCCGGAGTTATTCCCGGGGCGCAAGTTAGTGTTCGCTGACGGCTTGGTACGCGAGTGCGAATAAGCGCATTTGTTTGAGCATAGCGCTCAGCCCGTTGCTACGGGTGGGGGAGAGATGCTCCCGTAATTGAATATCGTCGATGAAGTATAAATCTGCATCGACGATTTCTTTTGGTGTGTGCCCTGAGAGCACACGAATCAAGAGGGCTACAATGCCCTTTACCAAAATAGCGTCACTGTCACCATGGTAGATGACGCGTTTCTGTCCGTCGCCTGCATCTTGCAGTTCGGCGGTAAACCATACTTTTGACTGACATCCGTCAATCAGGTTCTTCTCGTTCTTGTCCTCTTCGGGCATAGCCGGCAGACTGTTACCCTCGTCTATCAGCAGGCTGTAACGATCCATCCAGTCGTCAAAAGCGGAGAAGGTATCGATGATTTCGTCTTGTATTTCGTTGATTGTCATGTTTGTCGTTTGTCGTTAGTCTTTAGTCTTTAGTCGTTGGTACCTTAATATATATCACGCGCGCACGAGGGCGAAAAGTTGATCTGCCATAATTTGATCGGCATCTTCGCGGAATCCCGGGGCGTCAAGCGTATGGTCGGCAAGGGTATAGAATACTTCACGTGCCTCTAACTGCGGGCGGATGAAGTCTATCAACTCTTCCTCCGTACGGCCTTGTAGAATGGGGCGTTCGCTTAGGTCGGTTAGCATTAGGCGTTTGGCCAGGTCTTGGGCCTCCCAACGCAGATACACCGATGTTCCCAACTCCTGCAGACACTCCATATTGTCTTCCCAGCACGGATAGCCGCCTCCGGTGGCATATACGACGTTGTCGAATGGTGCTGCGTCAGCGAGATCTTCTAACACATACTTCTCCTTACGGCGGAAGGCCTCAATGCCATACTGGCGGATATAATCGGCGGTTGATAGGCCGTGAATCTCGCGGAAGGCATCATCAAGGTCCACAAAATGCCAGCCTAATCGTTCAGCCAACAGTCTGCCCACGGTTGTCTTTCCTGCCCCCATATATCCGATGAGGTACAATGGTCCTTTAACGTTTTTCATTCTCATCCAGTATCGCTTCTGTATTGTCGCGCCAGCGTAACTGACCCTCTTCGATATATGCCTCCGGAAATACCGCCTTGTCATAGGGTGGCATCATTTGCCCGAGGTACTTACCGCCCGTGTTATACACCTGTACGACCGATGAACATATGGGCGCGCAGGCCGTGGTGATGACCATGAGGCTATCACCTCTCTGGAGCGTGTCGCAGCGAACGCTTGTCTCGTTGGCCGAAACAGTCGTAAAGGCTCCTATGAGCAGAAGTCCTATTGCTACTATTGTTGTTTTCATGCTTTTTCTTCTATCAGTACAACGGCTTGTGCAGCGATGCCTTCTTCGCGTCCGACAAAACCGAGGTGTTCGGTTGTGGTTGCCTTGACGGAAACACGCTTTACATCCACGCCCATCGTTTCCGCCAGACATAGCCGCATGGCTTCAATATGGTCTTTGAGTTTGGGTGCTTGCGCACAAATAGTCAAGTCGCAATTTCCCAATTCGTAGCCCTTATCCCGCAGCATCTCCATCGTGCGGCGGAGTAGTATCTTGGAGTCGATACCCTCGTATTCGTTGCCTTTGGTATCCGGGAAGTGATACCCGATGTCGCGTAATGCTGCTGCACCCAAGAGTGCATCGCAGAGGGCATGGATGGCTACGTCGGCATCCGAGTGTCCGAGCAATCCTTGTGTGTGCGGTACCGCTATCCCCCCGAGCCACAAGGGGCGGCCCGGGGTGAAAGCGTGTACGTCATATCCGAATCCGATGCGCATTACTTCTTGTTGTTCACCAAGTCTTTGATGCCGGCCAGGTCGAAGCCCAGCGTGAAACGCATGGTGTTATTCAGGGGGTTCGTAGAGGCGGTTGCAATGCAGTACGAGATATCCAAACGTACGATCGACAATGCAAAACCGGCACCTAACGTTACGTAGCGACGGTTGCCTTTGTAGTAGTTCTCGTGGCTGTAACCTACGCGGCCAAAGAACTTACGGTCGTAGCTGTACTCCAGACCTACTGCCCATTGTACCTCTTGGAACTCTTCCATGCTGCTGCTGATGCGTTTGCCGTCTTCATTGGTATAACCCGGGGCGTCAGCGAACGATTGCCACCATCCCTTGGGTGACGATACTCTGGAGTATTCCTCGGTCGAGTATTGGGGAACACCTTCGGGGTATAGGTCGCTGGTTGTGGTCTTGTCAACGCCTGCGGTTGCGTAGCGCGATTTGGTAGTAGGAACCAACATCTTGTTGCACTCTACAGAGGCCATGAGGCGGTTGTAGTTGTCGAAGGGCAACTCATAGCTGACACCCAGACGCAGGTTGGCGGGAATGAAGTTTGAGGTGTTTCCCTTGTCGTACGACATCTTACCACCCAGGTTGCTGAGGTTGAAACCCAATGCAAAGCGGCTTACACCCATCGGCAACTCAATCGGCTGACGATAGTACAGCGAGATATCTGCTGCCATCGTCCATGCGGGGTAGAGCTCGTTGCGGCTACCATCGGTCGATGAGTTGGCACCGTTGTTCAGGTCGCTGTACATGAAACGTAGCGTGGCAGCCATACTCACATACTCGTGCAGTTTACGCGAATAAGCCACATCCAGTGCCCACTCATTGGGGTGAGCCGTTTGCAGGAAGGTTCCTTCGATGTTGGTCATCTGAACCTCACCCATTGAGAAATAGGTGAACGATGCCGAGATAGCCTGCAGGTCGTCAAACTTGTAGAAACCACACAAGTAAGCCAGGTCAATATCCCCCACCAAACTACGCAACCACGGTGTGTAGCTGGCAACAATACCACCACGGCTGTCCTCAATAAAGGCGTACTTGGCGGCATTCCAGTGTTGGGAGTTGAAATCCGGAGTCGTTGCTGCACCCAGGTCACCCATACCTGCTGCGTGTGCGTCAGGTGCGATCGTGAGCGAAGGCATTGCCGTAACTACCGGGTTGGTGGCCATCACGGCCATCGATGTTGTGGCAACAGCCACAAGCATAAATAATTTTTTCATTTTGGTTTGTTTTTTATTAATTAATTGTTTTTTTTCATTTTAAAAAATTCATTTTGAAAGATGCTTCATAGGCAATTCAAATTTTAACTATCAATTATCAACTATCAATTATCAATTAATAAACTATCAGTTTGCCGGATATCGTTGACGACCCGCTGGTGTTCGTATGTATTGTGATGCGGTAGGCATATAATCCTGCGGGTATGCCCAAATTGTTGAGGTTCAGGGTATAAATCCGGTCGGGTCCAATCTCCACCTCCTCGGCGGTATGGATCGGATGTCCTGATAGGTCGGTCATTCGTATGGTTAGGTACATCATCTCATCGGGGCGGTCGGTATCCAGGAAGAAACGTACCTCGCTGTTCTGCGAAGCCGGGTTGGGGTAGGTAATGAGCTTGAAGATGGTCGGATTGATTTCATTATCTACCGTATAATTGAGCGTAGCTGTCGATGAATTGTTATTCAAATCCCACGCACGGAAACTCAGGCTGTGGTTACCTGCACTCTGTTTGACCATTCGGTACGACACCATGCCGGCCTGATAGGTACCACGATCGGCGGTGAAGTAGTCGTTGAGGATGTAGTTCTGCTTGGCATCTTCATCGATGGTCAGCAGAATGTCATGCCCGATTCCGCTACCAACGGTGTTGATACCGTTATCATCGTACAGGCGAGCATAGAAATGCGGCGTCTCGTGTGTAGTCATTCCGTCCTTGAAGGAAGGCGTATTGAGGTAGAGTGTGATGTCAGGACCCTTGTCGTCCTGCAGCACGATATTACTGCTGCCGCCAATGACGAGATCATGATTATGCCCTACGCCCTCACCGTGTATGGTGTCATAGGCATAATAGACGATGCGTCCGTTCCCGTAGTTATAGTGAATATCTTTGGGCAACATAAAGGTGTATTCCCACTCGCCATTTTTGACATCTGCTTCGCCTCGGAATAGGCGGTTAGGATAGTCATTATAGGTGTAATACTGTTTCTTAGTTGGGTCTGTCTCGTCGTTGTCGCGGGTGGTAATGCGTTGCATCTTGTCAAAGATGGTTACAGCCAGCACGCCGTTAAAGTACTTGGCAGTATCGCCGTCAGCATCACGTATGAAACCGCGAACGGTCTGTTTGCTCAGGGCGTTTAGGGTGTCTAACTCCGTTGTTGTGACCACCTCAAACTGCGTAGGATAATGCAATCGGATAGCAGGGTCGCCCAATAGAACGTATGCCATTTTGTTATCATCGTTTCCGGTCTTGTTTTTGGCGGATGAGACAGCCTGACCCAACGTCATCGGATAGGTGAACGGGTCGCTATGCGCAAAGAGGGTGTCGCATACGTTACGATTGATGACGTCGTTCATGCTGGCATAGACCGTTCGGCATGCCGACAGCACACCTATGGCGCCGCCGTTGGGCGTCAGTACCGCTATTTCGCCTGCCGAAACTTCTGCGCGGTCGAAATGCGAGAAACTGCAGGTAGCCAACATCCAGAATCCCTGGTTCTCATTGGTCATCACCTCCAGGTCCGCCAACGTTAGAAATCCTTCGGAACAGATATTATTGGCGCTACCATGCCCCGAATAGTCCATCAGCAGCACGCCGTTTGACAGCAGGTTCGTAAACTGGTTATACGCCACCGGATAGCTTTCTCCGGAAGCAGTTGCCTCCTGCACGTAGGCGTCCAGGTATATCTTATTGACGATAAAGTCAGGGTTGTCGATTCGTACCTGTTCGCCGGCGGCATCACCCACCCTAACATGCAGGCCATGATCGCCATCATCGGCCAGGAAGCACAGCTCCTGTTTCCAACGTCCTTTATTATTGTTAGCGAGGAACTTCTCTATCTTCGTGACCATTTTTTCGGCTTCTTCGGCACTCTTGACGGGCAGACGACCGACGCCAATCTCCATCGTGGCGCGTGAGTCGTAGAAGTAAGCACCCACGAGGCCGTCTTTGTCTTCCATGAATCCGAAGTAGTCGTCTGTCGCATACGCCTTGGTCTCAACGGTCGAGTTCTCGGCTTCGTAGGTCAGCAGCCATGACTTACCGGAGGTGGTCAGCAACTGGCGGTTGTCAAACGTACCATCGCCGAATAGCAACAGGTTCTTGGGGTGCTCGATCGACTCATTCTCTTCTGCGCGGTCGTAGAGCATTTTCATCAGCCATCGTATCGCAGAGGCATCCGGTGTGCCCGACGAGAACTCGTTATAGACCTGTTCATCGGTTGCTACAGCCCACGTGATACCGTCGTATTGCTCGTGCAGACGCGCCAGGCGAAGAGCTTGGTTATAGAACTCTGCGGGCGTGACAATCACATAGTCTATATCTTGCAGACGATGCAAATCTTGGTTGGCAATACGGCCGAGCGAGGTGGCTTTGCGCATTCCGCTGGCGGTAGGGTTAACCGCCACATACTGCTCCAAGCTATCCGACGTAGCTACAAAGCACAAGGTGTCACCTTTCATGTAGGTTGGCATGCGTCGGATGTCAACGGGATTGGTGATATTCCATACCTCGGTACTGCCGGTCGTTCCGGTCAGATAATAGACCACATTCTCTTTGGGCTCGGCGAATATATCGAACGGATCGTCCTCTTCGTAGCGCGAATAGCGGAAGAAAAACGGGTTTTCTGTCATTCTCAAATCCCGAACGGCCGTCAGCTCGATATAGTTGAGCCATGCCTTCGGGTTGGCGGCTGCGTTAGTCAGCTGCAGCTGTACGGTCGGCGTCTGGCTGTCGGGCATGCCGGTGGTGACACGTGCTACGGCTGTGGTTGCCATCGTGTAGAAGTCACTCGGGTCGATACCTGCGGCCATGGTATTGCGGGTCTGATCGCCTGCTGTGAGTTGAATGGTTGTCACGTCTGATGAACGAACCGCCAAATCAACACGGCAGCGTAGCATCTTATCGGTACGGATGTTGGGGTAGGTGAACTTGGATAGGTTCAGCATCTTGTTCAGCTCCAGTGTCTCGCCATACCATTCGCGTCCGCCACCGTTCTTGCCGTAGTTGTAGTCCAAGAGGTTTACTTGATCCTGCTCGTACAACCGATAGTCCTCCATGAAGCGTACGTGGTACGCGTTGTCCTGACTGAGTGTGTTAGACTCGGTCTGGATGAGACGTTGTTCGCCTGCATCGTCCGACAGAAAATAGCAACCATAGTCGGCATAGCAATTTCGCACGTGCTCATAACTGCCATTCTTGTACTGCCAGGTCACAGGGCCTACTGCATAGAATAGGATGAAGTCGCCGCTACTGAACACATTGTCGGTACCTTTGTACATATAGAATGCTACCGATGGTACATCATCGTAATGGGGCAGGGTGAAATTCTGCGACAGCAATTCGCCGCCGTATCCCAAGACGCGCACCTGCTCGGGCTTGAGACCGAGGGCTGCTATCTCATCGTAGGTCAGACAGTACAGACCCGTTTCGGGAATCTGCAGTTTGACTATATTGCCGCTTTGCAACACCGAGTGCGGACGATAACTATGCGCTTGTGCCGAGCCGATACCTATACCGGCAATCACCAGCGCCATGAGCATTCTGTGTATGGTTTTCATCGCTTTCATTTGATTTTGCAGTATAAATGCGATTCTTCGATAACTTGTTCGCGTTGTATGGGCAACGCTTCTTCTTCTCTATCCACAAATATCAGGTCGCCGTTTCTCAGCGTCACTTTTTCCGAGGCGCGAGCGATGGCATCATTCAGGGCGCTCAGATCTTCTCCTTCCTCTACGGGCAGGAGGTCGCCTACGCATAGCGAATTGTCGAATGCGGTTCCCTCTGCCCAGTTCCGAACCATGATATCTTCGGCGCGGAAATTTAGACCTACGCCGACGGCATCATAATATCGCGGAGCAAAACGTGCTTCGATGCACTTACCCAAACGACTGATACGTGCTACCTGGCAGCGGCAATACCGCATATCCTCGCTCCAGTCAGGCTGGAAAAAGGGCTTCTTCTGATTCAGTAGCGACGAGTCGCACTTCATCGTAAAGTGCCACGCACCTTTATGATATGTATAACCTAAAATCTTCAAATTAAATATCAACTATCAATTATCAATTATCAATTATCATCTATCAACTATTTCGCTCTGATAAACAGTTGCACCGGCGTTCCGTTAAAGTCCCACCACTCGCGTAGTTTGTTCTCCAGGAAACGACGGTAGGGTTCCTTGACGTATTGCGGTAGGTTGGCAAAGAACACAAAAGTCGGTACCTGTGTGTTGGGCAACTGGGTGCAGTACTTGATTTTGATGTACTTACCCTTGAGTGCCGGTGGCGGATAATTCTCGATGAGGGGTAAGAATCGTTCGTTTAGTTGCGCCGTAGGTACCTTGCGGAACTTGTTCTCATACACGTGTAGTGCCGTTTCCATCACCTTGTAGATACGTTGTTTGGTCAGGGCGGAGCAGAAGATGACGGGGAAATCCGTAAACGGAGCAATACGGTCGCGGATGGCATGTTCGTACGCTTTGATATCTTGCGTCGTCTTGCTTTCCACTAAATCCCATTTATTCACGCATACCACCAAACCTTTCTTGTTCTTCTGTATCAGGGAGTAGATATTCAGGTCCTGCGACTCGATACCGCGGGTGGCATCTATCATCAGGATGCATACATCGGCATTCTCAATGGCGCGGATGGAACGCACTACCGAGTAGTATTCCAAGTCTTCGTTGACCTTAGCTTTCTTGCGGATACCGGCTGTGTCCACCAGGTAAAACTCCTTGCCGAATTTGTTGTACTTGGTATAGATACTATCGCGTGTCGTGCCCGGAATATCCGTTACGATGGTTCGTTCCTCGCCGATGAAGGCATTCAGTATCGAACTCTTACCGGCGTTCGGACGACCCACTATTGCAAAACGTGGCAGGTCATCAATCACCTCATCCGTCTCATCCTTGCGGAAGCGCGAGCAGATCTCGTCCAGCAGGTCGCCTGTTCCCAAGCCGTTCTCTGCTGATAGAATAAACGGTTCGCCCAGTCCCAACTTGTAGAACTCCGGTGCGCCGTACTGGCGGTCAAAGGTATCTACTTTGTTCACGGCTAAGACCGTTGGTTTCTTGCTCTGGCGCAACAGGTGTGCCACTTCCATGTCAAACTGCGTAACGCCTTCATTCACATCCACCACCAGCAGTACTACATCTGCCTCCTTGATGGCCAGATTTACCTGACGGTTTATCTCCGACTCAAAGGTATCGTCGGAATTGACCACCCATCCACCCGTGTCGATAACGGAGAATGGTTTGCCACACCACTCTGCGTGACCATACTGACGGTCACGTGTTGTGCCTGCCGTGTCATTCACAATGGCTCGACGTGTCTGTGTCAGCCTGTTAAACAGAGTCGATTTCCCTACATTGGGACGACCCACTATCGCCAAAATATTCGCCATAGATTTTTTTACAATTTATCAGTTACTATTATTTTTCTCTTATCTACCTCTCATGCGGAGAGGGTCGGGAATAGGTTATTCGCAGCCTCCACAGCCTCCGCATCCTTCTCCTTTGCCGCAACCATCTCCTTCGCCGCAACTGCCCTTGTGGCAACCGCCTCCGCAGCATTTATGCGGGTTGCGGAGTGCTTCCAGTTCTTCTTCTGTGGCATCGCGCACTTCTACTATCTCGCCTATAAAGTGCAGGTTCTCGCCTGCCAGCGGGTGGTTCACGTCGATGGTAACCTTGTCGGCTGTGATCTCTACGACCATCGCTTGTACGATATGTCCGTCCACGGTACGCATCGGTACCATGTGTCCTACGGCTACGCGTTCTGAGTCAAACTCGTTATCGCCGTTGTAGAACAGTTTCTTATCCAGCGTCATGACTGCCTCATCGTCGTACGGACCGTAGGCATCTTCGCATGCGATGCGGAAATCAAACTTCTCGCCTGCCTGTTTGCCACGGAGTGCTTCTTCAAACGTAGGCAACATCATGCCCATATCTTCACAATAGGTCAGCGGATTTTCTATTGTCACGCGTTCCATCAATTCTTCTTGGCCTTCCTGGCCGTCCACGTACAACGCATACGTGCATGTTACAACTTTATTCATAATGTTCAAACTATCAATTATCAACTATCAACTATCAACTATCAATTATCAACTATCAATTATCAACTATCAACCGCCATCACCACCAACTTACTGTCTTGTTCGTCGAGTCGGTACTGGTCTTGTCGTACTTCAGATCTTTCAGCATCGAGGCATTCACGCCGATGTGGAAGGTGTAACTCTTATACGGACCGAAGGGCACAAACGACGCCGTCATGTTCCAGCAATGCAGGTCGCGGCTTACGTTGAAGTTGGTGTACGACCATTTCTTGTTCGTGATATCAAAGCTGGTACTGGTGCTTATCTTCCATCCCTGTCCGAATCCGATACTGCCGCTCAGCGATATGTTATGGCTCAGCTTGAAGGGGTAAACCATATGCTCGTAGTCGAAGTGCGCCTTATCTTCGGCATACCGTAGGGTATAACTGGCCGTCAGACTCCATGGTATCTCGGTCTTGATATAACCCGCCTGACTCTTGGTCTTGCGGCCCTCTTCGTTTCGATTCAGTTTGGCGTTCGACATCGTGCCGTCGTCATTCATGGTCATATCTTCCATGTTCACGTCCTCCGAATGATTGTCAGTATCTGCGGGCTTCGAATCGTTTTTCTTGTCTTTCTTGAACCACTTCCTGAAGACCTCCGTATTGAATGTATAACTCAGGCTGAAGTTCGTTCCGCTCCACCGCGGGAACTTGCCGTGGTGCCAATACTGTTTGTTGGTCTGTACGGGTCTGCCTAACGCATTTAGTTCGTACATATATGGGTCAAAGGTGGTGCTCATGTTGATAGTGTAGTTGACCTTGGGTATTTTGATACGCACTTGCAGACCGAACTTGTTCCAGTTCATCGAGTCGGCGGCAAAGTTATATCCGCCCGTCAGGTTTACAGCATCCAGTAGCGATAGTATCTTGAACGGCTCTTTACCGGTGGTGTCTTTATCGTTGCGGTACTTCACCTCTAAGTTGTTGCCGATGCTGAAACTCAGGTTAGCTACCTGCCCTTGTCCCGCGTTGCCGTATAGTGCTCCGCCAAAGCGCGAATAGGTCTGATGCTGAAAAACCGGATTGCCCGCGTCATCTATTTTCTGTATCTTGCGTCCCGTCGTGGGGTCGGTTCCGTCATATACCGGCTGGTCGTATTCGCCGTAGTAGCCCCAGCCTTTTTTACCAAAGTCCGGATGGTAGCTGAATGAGATAGAGGGCGTGATGACGTGACGGAATTTCTCTACGCGACCTTTTGGGAACAGTTTGCGTATGGGGGTGAAGAAGCCGTATATCTTGGTACTGATGCTGAGGCCGACGTTGAAATCAAATACGTTGTAGAATCCCGTTGTCGTATCGCGTGCCAAGGCTTGCGCCTCGTCGTCCCAATGCTGATCTTGACGCGTGAAATACATACGGTCCGTCAGGCTAATATTGGGTGTGATGCTCAGGTATTTCAGTACCGTCCAGCTCGCGTTTATCGTAGCTGCGTGTTTCATACCCGTCTGCCAGTCGCGCAGGAAGTCCGAGTGAAGCAACCGGCTCTCCTTGATGCCGTTGGCGGCTATCTTACCGTTCATCGAATAGGTCATCTTGATTTTCTCGTACCAGCGTTCTTTGCCCACTTTCACTTTGCGCTTGAACGGATATACGCTACCCATATTCACGCTCAGGTCGGGTAGGGTAAGCGTCATCGTTGAGTCGCGGGTCTGCTGACTGATCAGAGCCGATAGCGATATTGACCACGTGCTCTCCGGGAAACGCTGCGTGTACGATATACTGGACGACTTCGTGTTCTGTGAGTTCAACTGACCGTTATAGTAACTGTTAATATTGCTTCGGTTGTAACCCGAGGTTGAGAAGTTGACCGATGCCGAGAACGTGCTGTATGGGTTGGCTTTCGGATCCTGTTGGTGCGTCCATTGTACCTGCAGGTTGGTTGCCTTCGTATAGCCGGGCATATCTTTCTCGCCTGTAATATCCGTGCGGTAGTTGATGTTGATATTACCGCTGAAACGGTAGCGCTTGATGTAGCGCGACTTGGCATATACTGCCCATGTACCGCGGGTGTATATGTCGCCTGTTACCTCCAGGTCCACATAGTCGCTCAACGCAAAGTAGTAACCTATGCCGCGCAGATATAGTCCGCGTGTGTAGTCATCACCAAAGGTCGGCATGATCAGACCCGATGAGTAACTGTTCGTGAAGGGGAAGTAACCGAACGGAATAGCCAATGGTACAGGCACTTCGCCTACCACCATATACGCCGGTCCGGCTGCGATATAATCGCCGGGCTTCACTTTGGCCTTGGTCATATGCAGGTAGAAATGCGGGTGGTCATGCTTGTCGCATGTTGTATATTTACCGCCTGCCATCATCATGATGTTGCCTTCCTGTTTCTTGGTCTTGTTGGCTACGATGTAGCCCTCGCCTTGCTTGGTGGTTACATTACGGATGATACCTTTCTGTGTCTTCAGGTTGTAGGTCATCTCGTGCGACTCATACTCGTCTTTCTTGTCCTTGAATACGGGCCGACCTTTCCACTCTTCGCTTATGGTGTCATACACACCCGAGGCAAAGACAGTATTGCTGTCCATTTTGCATCGTATGTAGTCGGCTGTCAGGTCCATTTCCTCGTATTTCACATTTCCGTTTCCGTGCAGCGTAGCTGTTCCGTTGCCCAATAATACAGCAGAGTCCTGCGCTACATATTCTATGGGCGCATCTACAGCATTCTTCACCCGTATCGGCTCGTTCATGTCGTAAGCTTCCTCCTCCGCCACCAGGCTATCCGTATTCTGGTCTGTTTGTATTTCTTGCGCACGTATGGACGTACACCAAAGCAGCATGAGCAACACAACGGTTGCCATCCTCAAAACCATATTTTCACGTACACATGCGCGCATAATACACAAAAAAGTCTGCAAAGATACTGCTTTTTTTTGACATACGCAAACTTTTTTGATGAAAAATGAAAAAATCGTGCCATTTTTATCTTTCTCCGACTTCACCGAGCCAATCCCGAGAAAACCTCGAAGAAATCTCGATCCAATCTCGACCCAATTCCAATCGAAATTTCTGCGAGAGTGAACCGAGCCAATCCCGAGACAATCCCGAGACAATCTCGAACCAATCTCGGGGCCACCTGTAGAGACGGCATTCTTTGCCGTCTCTCCCGATAACCGATAACCGATAACCGATAACCGAAAAAATATCACAAAAAATTTGCATATATCAAAAATTATTTGTAATTTTGCAGTCCGAAACAAAATTATCCTGATTTATGAGTACAGCTACCCCGAAAAAATCGCGTAAAGCCCTAATTATTATTGGGATTATTATTGCTGTTATCGTTCTGCTTGCCTTTATGGCTGACGGTATTGTGTCCAATATTGCGGAGAAGCAATTTCGCAAACAAATGGATAAAGCTCTCCCCGGTCGCTACGAATTGGGTGGCCTGCGCGTGTGTCTCTCGGCGGGAACGCTTACCCTGAATGATTTCGCGATTACCACCGGCGACTCCATGGTGTTGGATAAGACCAAACCCGGCTTTGCCCTTCGCGTCGGTAAACTGTCCGTCCGTGATCTTCGAATTTTTGCTTTCGCCCGCAAACGGGAATTGCCGGATATTAGGCTGAAAATCGAGAATCTTGACTTCGCTCAAGTGCAGGATAAGGATAACCCCGATTTGCATCTTATCCTCGCTGCCCTTGAGGCGGAAGCGCATGACTTGGGGTATAACTTTCAGGACTCTACCGTCCTCTATAATGACTCTATTTATTCTATCTCCCTCAGCGGCCTGCATCTGCTGACGCCCGACTCGCTCACGGCTATCGAGGTGGCGGAACTCCGGACCGCGAATGCCGGGCCCCTTGCTATCAGCGGACTAAGGGTCTATAATACCGTTGACCGTCGCGAACTGGCTCTTCGAAAGGATAGTACACCCAATACCTGGGCGGATATGATGCTGGGCGACATCCTTACCTCGCCCGTTAATATCATACATATGGCCCTCTCGCAGCAGGTCGCTATCGACTCGGTACATGTGCATGCTCCCTCCGGCTTGGTATTCCGTGACTCGCGTTTCCCGCCCAAGCAACCTTATCCCATGCCCCAGGAGGTGATTCGAGCCATTCCTGTACCGATAGCTATCGGAAATGTGGACGTCAGGATGGATCAACTCAATATCGAAATCGCTACAACCGACATCAATACCGGCAAACTCGCCCTCGCCGATATGCGGGTGGAAATGAAGGATGTGTCCAATAAACCGAATGCTGCCATCCGTTGCCTTATCCATGAGGCGCGTATCGGTAAAAGTCGCAGTAGTGGCAGCTTTGTTATGCATCTCAACAAGAATTGTACCTTCGAGACGCAGATGCTCGTGCATAACTTCCAGCTCGCCAATATGGATTCGCTTCTTTGTCCGCTCATCGGTATAACAGCTTCGGCCGAGGTCGAAAAACTGAGTGCAAAAATTCAGGGTGACAAGGTGTCCTCTTCGGGCGAGTTCTGCATGTGTTATCATGACTTTGACGTCGTTGTGCATAAGGATGTAGATGTACCTTATCAATTTATTACCAATAATGCAGCCTTCCTTGAGAGCGTGGCTAACAACCTCTTACCCAAAGCGAACCCGAATAAACTCAATACCGAACCGCGGGCTTACAAAGTGGAGTGGAAACGTGACGAAATGATGCCCTTCCCCTTCTATATGTTTGGCCCGGTTATCGACGGAGCGGTCAAGACCTTCTTGCCTGGACTCTTTGTACACGATCGTATCCGGGATGGCAAAAGACCTATCTCTGTTACGGCTCGTAAACAAGCGAAAAATACGAATAAATCTAAATAAATTGTACAATGAAGAAACAACTTTTATCGGCCGCTATTTTGGCCGTTGGTATTGCCCTCGCAGGCTTATTTGTGTACTGCGGAATCCGTCATTCCGCCGATAGTGATCGTGCCGTTACCGTCAAGGGACTCTCTACCCGTGATGTTCGTGCCGACCATGTGGTATGGCCGCTCTCCTTCTCTGTGCAGGGCAACGACTTGCCGTCACTCTACCGCCAGCTGGCTGAGGTCAATCAGACTCTCCGTTCTTTCCTGATGCAGAAGGGTTTCCAGGATTCCGATTTCTCTACCGGCAACGTCTCTGTAGATGACAATTGGGCCAGTTACTACAACCATCGTCCTGAGTTCCACTACACCATTTCCTCTTCCCTTGTTGTTTCTACCGACAAGGTTGATCTCGTTGTCGAGAATAATGGTTGCCAGAGTGAACTGCTCGAACGCGGACTGGTCATCAACTCCAGCGAATGGAACCTTGATTACCAGTTCAACGGCCTGCCCGGACTCAAGCCCGAGATGATTGAGGAGGCTACCAAGAACGCTCGCGCCGTTGCCCAGAAGTTTGCCGACGACGCTTCCTGCCGCCTTGGCACCATTCGCCGTGCCAGCCAAGGGCAGTTCTCTGTTGAGTCTGACAACTATCAACCGTGGATCAAGCACGTACGCGTCGTGACCACCGTTGATTACTTGCTCAACTGATGAACACCATGACCGTTTGCCGGGCTTCAGCCGGTACCGGCAAGACTTATACCCTCGCAGCTAATTACGTAGGCTTACTCCTATCGGGCGTTTCCTACCGTTCTATCTTGGCGGTGACCTTTACCAATAAGGCCACCGCTGAGATGCGTGAACGTATTCTCCTCTTTCTCAACGGCATCGCTAACGACCCCACCAATCCGGCCTCCAAAGACGCCCTTAAGGCGGCTCGCCGGCATATGATTGCCCGTAACCGCGAACCCGAAGAGGTGCTGAGGCGAAGGGCAGGAGAGTGCTACCGCCAGATGCTTATTGACTGGGATAATATTCATATCTCCACCATTGACCGTTTCATGCTGCACCTGGTGCGCGGTCTGAGCCTGATCTTGGGCAATACGTCCATGGGCGCTGAGGTGGAACTGGATGTTGATTTCCTCATCAAACGGGCTGTGGACCGCCTGCTGACTGCCCCCGAGAACGAAGCCATGCGAGCCCGTATCCGGGAGCGTGCCGGCCGGTGTGCTGCTGACGGAGCGGATTGGGATCTACGCAACGCCCTGGTGAATCTGGCCAAAACAATGTTTGATGAACAGGTTCAGGCCTTTGATGCCGCCGGTTCAATCTGTTTCGACCCCGATCAACTCCTTGCTTACCGCCAAGCCATTGATTGGCGCGCACGCGGACGCTATCCGCTTCTCGACCGCATGCGCGAGATAGTGGAACAACTCCTGCCTGTGGCGCTTAACGAAGAGATACCCGGTGGTTCCCGTTACAACTCCTTTGTTCTGAATGCCAATGCCACCTTGCGCGGACGTAGCTCCAAACCTTTCCCGCCGCTGTCCGATGCGCAGGCTAAGGCTATTGAAGGTGATGGCAAGGGCTTTCTCAAGAAGATGGGCTCCTCGCCGCATGCGCAAGAATACCTCGCACTCTTTCAAGAGATGACGCAAATACAGCCCGCCTGCCGACGCATCTATCTCGACGCAGAACTCTCCATAGCTTTGCTGGACGATATGACACTTATGGCGGATATCCGTACCATCCTCGCTACGATTCTGCGCGAAGAAAACCGTATCCTGCTTGCCGAGACCGGTTCCCTTTTGCGGCGGGCTCTCCGGCAGGGTGACGCGGACTTCATCCTCGAAAACGCCGGTATTCGCTATCGCTATATCATGATCGACGAGTTCCAGGATACCAGCCGTCTCCAGTGGCAGAATATATTCCCCTTGCTATCCGAACTGCTTTCGCAGGGCGGAACAGCCCTATTCGTAGGCGACCTCAAGCAGAGTATCTACCGTTGGCGTAACGGCGACTGGCGTATTATGCAGTCCTTGGGCTCTTCGCCCGATACACTCAGCGATTTTTACAACCCCATACAGCTCTTTCAGAACCGCCGCTCGCTCAAACAGGTGGTGGAGTTTAACCTCTCAACTTTTCGTGCAGTATCCGAACTTTTAAAGCCGCAACTACCCATTCTATCCGAGATTTACGATGAGGGATTCGATGGCAATAATATAGAGGATTTCTATACCCCGGGTGCTGAAGGCGGACTCGTTACAGTCGCCATTGGTCCGGATACACCGGAACGGGCGGAAACTGCTCTCCTTGAGATGTTCCAAACGATAGAGCAACATCTTGCCGACGGAATAAATCCTTCGGAAGTGATGATTCTGATTCGTTATGGCAAGGAGGCACAGGTCATCATCGACGCTCTCCGTACCCTCTCGCCCGACGATTTCCCGCGGCTCAAAGCCTGCCGTATTGTCAGCTGTGATAGCTTCGAGCTGCAATCTTCCCCTTCGGTCAGGATACTCATCAGTTCCTTGCAATACTGCCTTACGAAGGATGCTTTAGCCGGCGAATATATCCGTTCTCGGCTCACCGACGAACAGTTTGCTTCGCTCGATTCCGTGGACCTGACCATGCCCTTACAGCAGATTCTCAACGCCCTCGTCGCCTTGCTGATGCCTGCCGCACCTACCGATTTGGCGTATATCAACGCCTTGTTAGATTCTACGCGCGACTATGTCGCCCGTTATGGTTCTGACCCCGAGGCCTTCCTTCGCTACTGGGATGAGATACTGGCCAAACGTGCTATCTCTGCACCTACCGGCGATGCTATCCGCATCATGACAATCCATTCCGCCAAAGGACTTGAGGCGCAGACGGTTTATATCCCCTTCTTTGATTGGGCGCTTTGTTCGACAAAAGGCTACCTGTGGGTTCCCGCCATACCTGCCGGTGAGGGGAATGAATCTATCGGATATATTCCCGTACGCAAAAAGAAAGACTGGCTTCCGGATAGCGCGTATAGCACGATGTGGCGTGAGGAATGCGATGCCGAAATGATTGATAACCTCAATCTGATGTACGTCGCCCTTACTCGCGCGGGATCGGCTTTACATATCTGGGCGAAAGTCACACCTAAGAAGTTAGCAGCGCCCGAACTTGATTCGGTAGCCGGACTGCTGCAATTGGTTCTCAGAGACAAACTCCAAGACGATGAAGGCGTCTTGCGTTACCGAATCGAGGAGCCCCAAGCTACGCGTCAAACGGGCGCCAAAAAGTCTCGTCTGCCGAATCCCTTCTCCATGACTGCTGCTCAGCCTATTACCACAGAGCTCTGCCTCAATCGCCGTCCGGTGCTCTTCATCCAGTCACAAGAGAGTCAGATGATGCTCGGCACAAACGAAGACAACCGTTTCGGACGTATCCGGCTGGGTACCATCTGCCACGATATTTTCTCGCAAATGGCCGTACGCGACGACCAGGATGCAGCCATCCGCGAGGCGTGTATCAAAGGACTTATACCCGATGCCGATACCTTGCGTGAGGTTACGCGCCTCATCAACCGGGCCTGGGAATCACCTCTCTTCTGCAACTGGTTCTCCGGACGATACGAGTTGCTCCGCGAGAGTACGTTCATCACGGCTTTCGCGCCCGACCAACGTCCCGACCGCGTGATGATAGACAGAGCTAATAACACGGCTGTGGTACTGGATTACAAGTTCGGCCTCACCCATGATACCCGTTATAGGGCGCAAGTGCGTCGGTATATGGCACTCGTCAGCTCCCTCGGCATCGCCCGCGTTAAGGGGTATCTCTGGTATGCCGAAGAAGGCAAACTGGTTCCGGTAACATAAAATATCAATTATCACCTGTCAACTTCACTCAACTTTCAACTCTCAACTGCACTCAACACTCAACTCTCAACACTCAACCATGCTAAATAACCTCACCCACGACATACTCACCCAATACGGGCCTTTCAACCTCGGCAACCTCACCATCGTGTTCCCGACGCGTCGTGCAGGCATGCAACTTACCGAACTCCTTCGTACCGAACTGGAGCAACGCAACATACGCCGACCTATCCTTGCCCCGCAGATTACCACGCTCTCTGAGTTCTTTGACTCACTCAGTACCCTGGGGCGCGAGGACGAACTACGCCTTGTTGCCATCCTCTATGCCATCTACTGCGACCTCACCACCCCGATAACCTCGGGGCCCCCGACGCCTCCCTTCGAAACCTTCTTTCCCTGGGGCAGACGTCTGATAACCGATTTCTCGAATATCGACAAAGGCTACCCCGATGTGGACCCCATCCCCTTTCTCACCCATACCACTTCGGCTCACGATCTTGAGGTCTTTAAACTGGATGACGAGGTGCGCGAACGTCTGCAAGAACTCATCGCCGATACCGTCCTCTCCCAACTGCCCGAGGCATCTGTCCGAACGGCTTACGACCGTATCTGGCAGCTACTGCCCGAGCTCTATACCCGTTTTCATAAAGCCTTACGCGAACGCACCTACGAAGGTGCGCGTATGAAAGAGGTGTTGCTGCACTGGGATACACCCCGTGTACAGGACTGCCTGCGCGGACGACATTTTATCTTTGCCGGTTTCAATTATATTGTGCCCGCCGAACGCGAACTTATGTTGCGCCTGAAGGCAAGTGAACAGGCTACTTTCTATTGGGATTATCCCGCTAATTTTGCCTGCAACCCCAAAGCTTTCAAATGGGTGCGGCAAAATGCCGAAAAGGTCATCGCTTCCAATCAATACCCCGTAGAGGCATGGCAGCCGCGTGAAGTGGAACTGTTGGCATCCGATTCCGTTAACGCTGAGGCGCGTTATGTGCGACAATGGCTTATGGAGCACCACCATAAGGGCGACCGTACTGCCATTGTCCTCTGCGACGAGACGCTGCTGCAAGATGTCATCGCTTCCCTGCCTGAAGACGATGGTACCGGGCGGTTTGCACGCATCAATATTACCAAGGGATTTCCCATAGCCCATACCCCTATCTTTGCCGAGATGATGGCTTTTCTGTCCGATCCTCGCAACGAGAAAAAGCCCGATGAAACCTATGCTTCTGTCATAGATCGCCTCATCGATTCCCTCCCCAGACCTACGCAAACTACGGAACCAACGGAAACTACGGAAACTACGGAACCTGCCGAATGGACCACGCTGCTCGCCCGCGAGGCATACTACCGCCTGCTCTTGGCGCTCAATCGTTTTCGCCTGCTCCTGGATGAACCCTCGCTCATGCCCCTGCGTTCGCTGGCATCGCTCCGCAGGCTCGTCAAACGCTATGTGCAGTCGATTTCCTTGCCATTCCATGGTGAACCGATAGCCGATATACAGGTGCTGGGTGTGCTCGAGACCCGTACGCTCGATTTCGATAATCTCTTGCTGCTCAGCGTTGAGGAAGGTGTCGTGCCGCAGGTGAAAGAAGAGGATTCCTTCATACCCTTCTTCCTTAGAAAAGTATATGGTATGCCTACTACCGAAGAGGCAACCGATGTCTATGCTTATAACTTCTTCCGCCTGCTTCGCCGCCCCAAACAGGTTACCATCTGTTATTGCGGTAGCGAGAGCAAGTATAATCGTAAATCTCCCTCGCGCTTTATCATGCAGATGATGGCTTCGCCTGATTTTACGCTCCTAAAACGCGTCATCATAGCCTCCGGAGAAATACAGACCGACTCTGTTCTTTCCGAGGGCCCAAAACCCACCTTCCGTTCTCTCTTTCATCGCGATAATGACGGTTTCCTCTGCCACGATGATGACAAACGACTCCTGCTTTCGCCCTCCGCGATTGATGCGTATCTCACTTGCCCCAGGAAGTTTTACTATCGTTATATCAGGGGCCTTGATACACCGCCTAAAACCGCCGGAACGTTCACACGTGCCGAATACGGTTCATTTGTCCACAACCTCATTCAGTTGGTGTACGAGAAACTCAATGCTGACCGCAAAATCACGCAGCAAACGCCGCTTAAAATTACGGCTGAACTTCTGAACTCCGTGACTGATGAACAATTGTCCGATTTGCTTGATGAAGTATATGCAGTCATGAATGATGAGTTCAAGCGGCATTATGGCGGGGATACAGATCACTATATCCGTTCCCAACATGAGATGGAGAACCCGAATATATTGGCTGCCGTAAGGAGTATCATGCAGCAGGATGCACGTTTGGCAGAAGCAGGTCTGACCATCATCGAGCAGGAACGCTATGTATCATTCTGCATCGATATCCCCGGGGAGAATGGGGTAGAGAGACTCAATCTCGGCGGGCGTATTGACCGTGTGGATACTTGTTCCGGCATTATCCGTATCGTGGACTACAAGACCGGCACTGCCGATGACAAGAAACTAACTATCCCCGCCTCGCCCGATAATTATTTCACACCTAATACCAAACCCGGCTATTGGCTCCAGACACTCATCTATACCGAGGCGTGGAGTTCTCACCTCAACAGTCAACAGTCAACTGTCAACTGTCAACTATCAACTGTCAACTGTCAACCGTCAACTGTCAACTGTCAACTATCAACTATCAACTGTCAACTATCAACTATCATCGCTCCCTATATCTATTTCCCGCGCGATCCCGAGAGTGTCTGCCACCCTGTGCATAAGGAAAAAGAGTCCTCATTCGATTTTGCCGCCCTGAGTGTTACATTCATCGAGCGCCTCAGAAATCAACTCAGCACCATGTTCTCTGATACGGTGTACGAACTCGTTCCCGTCGGCAAATGCGACCCCTTCTGTCCATTCTTTAACAACTGTGGACGCAAGCCACCCGAATATTAAGTGGTAATTCTAAAAACGCCAACAGCCAACGCCAACTGCCAACGCCAACGCCAACTGCCAACGCCAACGACCAAGGTCAAAGCCACAACGCCAACGCCAACTGCCAACGCCAACAGCCAACGCCAATAGTCTGTCTGAGCGTGGTGTGGAAGAGCAGATAAAAGGGATGAGGGGCAAATCTATTAAAAGAGTTGTCGGACGTAAAAATGGCCATTAAGAGATAATCCCTACCGACCGATGACCGGGAGAAGAACGAGAGACAAACGCAATTCGCTTGCCATATCAGTCACTACAAGTCCTTATACAAATGGCGGGTGGGGATGGAAATAAGTACATATATAGTACAAAAACAAGAAAAAAATGTAAAAAGTGGCATAAACATTTGTTTATGTCATTTTTTTTTCGTACCTTTGCACCCAAATTGCTCATCGTGTGATTATATTATACGCATCGTGTGATAAAGATGAGGATAATATTGCGATGATATTTACCAATGGAATGCTTATGCAAGCATAGACATCCCTTGGTAAAATACTATTCACGACACACGAGGTGTCTGTGATAAAATTTGATCTT
>OCTX012285369.1_pt1 | contig 71402 bp, 54 predicted proteins | sample 1539691 | NCBI WGS metagenome assembly OCTX01 (sample SAMN02144231, study PRJEB22623) | gut metagenome | biome: sheep rumen | host: Ovis aries | place: New Zealand
TCGTCCTCATGTTGGGGCACGCCATAAAGTCTTTCTCCCACGGCCATGCAAGCATGGCGTGGGTTCGGACTTTTGGCGTTTAAATCATTACATTAATAATTGTACTCGTTGGTTATATTACCCTCTGCATCGTAATATACGGCTTTTTTCAGATCGCCACTGCCGTCATAATCATATTCGACACGATATTCCATGACATTCTCTTCTTCATCATATACAGTCTCAACGGACTGATAATAATAGCCGTTGATCTTTTTATATTCCGTCTCATATCGGCGGACCAGCTTTCCATCACTGTCATGGTGCAGTGTCGTCACGGCATTGCCGTTTTCATCATAAAACGTTTCGTAAAAATACTTCACATTTCCGGAATTGTCATAATACCAGGTCGTCATCGCCTCCGGATCATTGCTGCTTCCTTCATAGACGCTGCGCTGGTGCATCCGGCCGTCCTCTTCATAATTACGTTCTTCGATAATGCCGCCATCTGCATCCCGATCATATTCATTCGCGTAAAAGAGGCTGCCATCCTCATTGTATGACGTTCTTCTTAAAGTATAGCTATTTTCATATTCCGTAAACCACCGGAGGTGAAAATCACTGTAACTGGCATCATACAGGGGCGTCCATGTATCGTCATCCTCGTAGATCGTGATGGAACTTGGCACCTCCCCGTAATCATAATAGATCGTATAGATCCTGTTCTCGTCAGAGCTGTAGCCATCCTCTCTCTCGACGGAACCAAAAATTCCCTTAGTGACTTCCGTATGGTCAGCTTCGTCCATATATTCCGCAAGGATCGCTTCCGCCTGCTCAACGGACGGGATCTCACTATTGGCCAGCGGATCCGACTCGTCCACAAATTCCTCGGTGTATTCGTAGGTGGGAGTGTACTGATAATCATTATCACTGCTAACCGCACTAAAGACAGTAGCCAGCCCTATAACTCCAGCGGTAATTCCCGCAGCCAGCATTGCGGCCTTTCTGCCTCGTCTGCGCTTATCTGCCTTTTCCTGCGCAGCAGGGTCCACCGAAGTCCTGCGCCAGGCGGTCTCACTGCCCGGATAACCGGAAGGATTGGAAGATCCGGAGGTACCTGTAGTATTTCCGGCACTGTATGTACTGCCGCTCTCTCTTTTTCCCTCTTCGTAAGCGGTATTCCAGGGATCCCGCCCGCTTTCTCTGCCTGTCGTTTTTCCGGCAGCTGGCCAGGTATCCCTTCTTCGGCTTGCTGTATCCCGGGCTGTCTTTCTCTGTGTGCGATTTCCACTCTGACCGGCAAAGGGATCGTGACTCTGCTCCGGCGCCGCCTGCGCTGCTGCCTGCGCACTGCTGTCTCCGCTCTCACGCGCTTCTCTTTCCCTCCTGGCACGCTCCTCCTGTTCCCGTCTTCGCTGTTCTGCCTGGAGCTTCCGCTCTCTTTCCCGGAGAGCCGCCCTCAGCCTCTGCTCTTCTTCCGCAAAACTGCTGTCCGTACGGCTGGTGGAAGCAGCACTGCCTCTGTGCTGTCTCGCCTCCTGATTCTGCGCGTTCAGGCTCCTCAATTCGTTGACCAGCGCGTTCAGCGCATCATCGTCCTCCTTGGAGCTGCAGCGGGCGTCTACGAGCCTTCTGAGGCCAAATCCGCCCAGTTTAAAGCTGTGATCGTTCTCATCGATATAAATACTGTCCAAAGAAACATCGCCATGAATGATCCCAGCGGAATGGCATTTGGCCAGTGCATTGCTGATCTCATAATAGAGACGGAAAATATCTTCATCCGACAACACATGATCTACCATATACTGGAGGATCGGCGTCAGCAGCTCCATGCGGATGACAACATCCCAGCTTCCGTTCTCCGGATACTCCACGACCTCACATTCATAATACGTAACGATCGGGTTCTTGACGCTCAGCTCGCCAACGGCGGATATCTCCTGATAAATGTCATCGACGATTCCCTGATAAAAAGAGCGACGGATATCGTCCGGCATATTCTGTCCGCCCTGGAAATTCTCCCCGGGAACAGAAATCACCTTCAGGGCATAGCTTCTGCCCTGCAGATTGTCTTTCTTCTTTATTTCATAGATCCGGCTGTAAGTCCCGTTTGCCAGAAGGCGAAGGGTCACAAAACCAGGCCATTGCTTTAACTCAGCCATACCTATTGTCTCCTGCCGTGATATAAGTGTCGGCATAAGCCTGAACTGATTATAGCATACTTCCTGTAAAAAAAGACTGTGCAAATAAGGATCGCTCCTCTTTTGCACAGTCTGTAATGTCTGATCTTCTTTGCTTATCCGATTACTTGTTGACAGCGTCCTTCAGAGCCTTGCCAGCTTTGAACTTAACGGACTTGGAAGCCGGAATGGTAACCTGCTCATTGGTTCGGGGATTGCGGCCGAGACGCTCTGCTCTCTCGGAAACCTCGAAGGTACCGAAGCCAACCAGAGAAACCTTCTCACCCTCAGCAACAGCCTCAGCGATAGATGCAGTAACAGCAGCGATAGCAACTGCAGCGTCCTTCTTGGAAAGGCCAGCCTTCTCAGCAACGGATGCAATAAAATCAGCTTTAGTCATGATAACATTATCTCCTTTATTCAAATATTGTCTTTTTCATCTGCCTGCAAATAATACCGCATTTCCGGTAAAATGTCGAGACAAATCGTCAACTTTTTTCTTTTTTCTGTTTTTGGTACATTCCCGCATTTGCACTTTTCTATTTTCCGCTTGATCCTGCGCAGAGCCTGCCCTGGTTTTTCAATATTTCCGGTTTTTCAGCATTCCTACACAGGTTCCCTACTTAAAGAACATATCACTCGATCCTGCGCGTTGGACGTGCATCCAGCATATCGGGATCCATGGACAGCTCCTTTTCGGCCTGATCCTTAGCCAGCTGATCCATCTTGCGCGCCCTGGACTGAAATTCCATCCGGTGCTGCCTGCGTCTCTCCCTCCGAAGAACCTCATTGATCTCTCCGCCGATAAACAGGATAAACATACAAAAATACAGCCAGACCATCAAAAAGACGATCGTCGCCAGGCTGCCGTACATTGAACCCGAGGCAACCATATTAACATACATGTAGAAAAACTCCGAAAAGATCAGCCACCCCAGAGACGTAAACAGGGCTCCCGGCAGATTATGCACCGTGGACATCTTCCTCGAAGGAAAGACCCGGAACATAATAATGAAAAACAGGGTCATGATCACAAAATCAAACACCATCTTGGCCCCATGGCTGAACAGGCCGGAAAGAACAGACGAAGAAAAAGCCTCCTCAACAGGCGTAATAATGCTCTTCCAGAAAATCGTACTGACCAGGATAAAAATGATCAGCAGAGCAAAAACGATCGTATACAGAAGCGCCCATCCACGGATCTGAAACCAGCTCCTCTTCTTCTTGATGCCGCTAATGCAGTCAAGCCCATAGCAGATGGTATGCATCGCCTTGCTCGAGCCCCAGATCGCAAGAAACGTAGTAATCCAGAACAGATTAACCGGAATCGAATACAGCTCATCCAGAATAGACGTCAAAAGAGGCAGCAGATACTCCGGCATCAGTACTTCAAAAAAAGTATAGACATCCTGCCTGCCATAAGGAAGAAACTGCAGAAGCTGCAAAAGAAGAATCAGAAAAGGAATCGTCGACATCAGGATAAAAAAAGCAGACTGGGCCGCATACACGCCGATATCATCAACGATCACCTTCCCGATAACCGTTTGAACGATTCTGGTTTTTTCGCCCTGCTTCTCCATCCTGTACATGCCCCTAAATCTGAAAATAAAAGATGCGGATACACGTGCCGCCATCCCTTCTGTCTATGCATTTATACCACAAAAAAGCCCTTATTTCAATAACATGAGAGGCTCCCGTCATCAGCGCCGCAGCATCAACGAGGAGGCTGTAGGTGAGCCGGCATATCGTCCTTCATTGCAGCAGGCGACGGCAGGAAGAAGACATGTCAGGCGAACGTCAGGCAGTCGACGACGGAGGCGCGAGCATAGCTCGGGCGCAGGAGGGACTGTCTGAGGGCACTTCGATCAATTTCATTTTAATGAAAATAAGATGTGCCCGAGTTTCCTGACGCGCCCGTAATCAGCGGCGCAGCGCCTACAAGGAGACAACGAGTGAGCCGTCATATCTTCTTCCTGCCGTTGCCCTTTATATGCTATACTAAGCTCATCACATATGTTCAATCTCCTGAAAGGACCACCCATGAAATTATTCAATCCCGTTAAGCTTTTTATCGAGCATGACTGCATTTCCAATCATGCCTCTGATCTGTGTGTTCTTGGCTCTCGTGCCTTTATTGTGACCGGCCGCTCTTCTGCCTCGAATGGTTCTCTTGCTGACGTTTGCAGTGTACTCGAGGCCGGCGGTATTCCCTATGCCATTTTTAACGCGGTTGAGGAGAATCCTTCTGTCGAGACCTGCGTTCAGGCTGCGAAGGAAAGCCTTGCTTTTCAGGCAGACTTTGTGATCGGCATCGGCGGCGGTTCGCCTCTTGATGCTGCTAAGGCGGTCTGTGTTCTTGCTTCAGATGCTGCTCTGGATGAAAGCTGTATGTATGAAAAGCTTCCTGGAATCACGCCGCTTCCGCTGGCTGCAGTGCCCACGACCTGCGGTACCGGCTCTGAGGTTACTCCCAATGGAGTTCTCACCTATCACCGTTTCCATACAAAGAGCAGCATGCCTTACACCGTATTCACAGCCATTGCTCTGGTGGATGGGAAATACCTTGCCGGCGCACCGGAATCCCTTCTGATCAATACCTCTGTGGACGCGCTGGCTCACCTGATCGAAAGCTACCTGTCCGCCAAGGCAGACAGTCTGAACCGGATGTATTCGTCCTATGGTCTTCAGCTGTGGGGCATACTGAAAGATACTCTTTTTGCCCGCGAGGCGTCGGAGGAAGAAGGATTGCACATCACAGCTGCAATGGCCCAGCAGCTGATGCTAACCTCAACGATCGGAGGTCTTGCTATCTCACATACAGGAACATCCCTGCCCCATGCCATGAGCTACGGCCTGACCTATGAAAAAGGCATCCCCCACGGCAAGGCCTGCGGTATATTCCTGGCTGCCTACATGGAGCAGTATGCACGCCGCAATCCCTCCGACACCGAGGATGTCTGCTTCTTCCTGGGATTTGACTCCATCGAAGAATTTGGTCAGTGGATCACAGACCATCTCGGCACCGTCAGCATAACCAAGGCAGAAGCCGCAGCCTTTGCTGAAGGCCTCGCTCAAAACACAGGAAAGCTGGCTACCTTCCCCTTCGCCCTGGAATACGCCGACATCCAGGAGATGTACACCAAATCTCTCAAAATTACGGAATAGCCAAATAATAATGCCCTCGTAAGACATTTAAGCAAACAATCTGCAGGCGCTTTTGCGCCGAAGCCGTTTGCGTAATGCCTTACGAGGGCATGCGCTATTAGCAATCTGAAAATATATTAAAGCAATCAATCTGCAAGCGTTTTTGCGCCGAAGCCGTTTGCGTAATGCCTTACGAGGGCATGCGCTGTAAACAATCAGATAAATATACTAAAGCAAACATTTTCGGGCATACAAAATCCCGGTGAAATCATCTGTGCCGTCTGGCCTTTCATCAACTTCTCTGAGTTAATGGAATTTAACAGATGATCCCACCGCGATCTGTGTTTTTTATTCATTTTTCTTACGATTCATCCTGTGCCTGAGAAGAATACAGGCTTAATCCTCCAGTCTGAACCAGGTCTTAATGATGCTAAGCATTCTTTCCTTTGATTCAACCGGCATTTTTTCTGCCGAAGCCAAAATCTTCTGGTCGATAAGGGGAAGCTCGTCCCTGTCCACGTTTCCGCAGACAAGATCATCCATCGTAATCTTTCCGATTTTGCAGTAATAGGAGATCACGCGGAACGATACAGCAGTATTGCTATTCTCCACATTGCTGATATACCCAGGTGTCACGCCAAGCTCTTCTGCTACTTCTGACTGAGTCTTCCGAAGACCTTTTCTGATCTTTTTCAGATTGTTTCCGAGATTGTCAAAATCAAACTCAGTTCCAATTCTTTTTGGAGAGCTCATACAATGTTAAACCTCATCAGTATTTTTCGCAGTTTTACTGATTATCACTACTAATAATATTAGTTTAACATTCTGTTACTGCCACCACAAAGGACTAATTACATGGTATACAGCAAATTCATGTTCAATCGGTATCAAAACTATGAATTTCTTGTGATTTCACTACACAAAATGGTAGGTAATTTTGCCATTCTGTCTATCGGGTGTAATATTTTGGAATATTTGATTATCTAATCGGTATATATTTTACTTTGTCCAATTTCCTCAATATTTAGGAAGAACAAGTCGTTTATCCACTGCCTCTACAACCATCTGCAGGGTGTTCCGAAACCCGGTCTTTGCCAGCAGATTTTTGACATGAAACTTGACCGTATTGACAGAAATGCTGAGCCGCTCTGCGATCTCCTCGTATTTGTCACCGTTCGCCAGCATCCGCAGAACCTCCAGCTCTCTTCTTGTCAGCACGGTACTCGGAATGTTGCCAATCATTACCTGCGGTGTTTCATCCGGATAAATGTGTTCCCCATGCATCGTACGGTTCACAATATCCTGGAATTCGCTTTGGCCGATCTGCTTGTACAAAAAGCTATCTGCTCCAGCCTGGCGCGCCTTTTCCAGAAATGAATATTCCGGCATCGAAGTCATCATAATGATCTTGATCTCGGGGTAATGCTTTTTTATCGAAGCAGCAGCCGTGATCCCCGATTCATCATCTGCAGTACAGATATCCATGAGTACAAGATCAACATTTCCTCCCATGCAGATGATCTCTGCATTGGCGGCATTTTCAATCAGGGCAGTCACCTGATAACGATATGTTTTTTCCAGCGATTCCTGAAGGCCTTTGGCCACGATAATGGAATCTTCCACGATCAAGACATTAATCATACGACAAAATCCTTTTCTCGAAAGCCTATATATAAAGTGATTCTTCCGTCGCATACCACATCAAGTGAGATGTGATCCTCTTCCAGTCTTCTTCTAAGACTGCCTAGTCCGCTTCCTTCCCGGAAAGATGCGACATATGCGCTTCCATTATCTGTGATGCGCACAATGACCTTCCCGGTGGGTTCCGGATCCAGCGTTTCAACCGTGAGCTCTGTTGCCTTATGGTGGCGTACGGCATTGATCAAAGCCTCACGTACAGCCGCATAATACAGCTGCTGCGCAGTCCTCCTGACCGGCCGGCGTCCGATAAAGCAGATCTGACAACCGATCATTCCGGCTGCTTTCATAAGCTCTGCCTCTGTTTCGTGTTTATTTTCAATATCTTCCTTTGCATGTCCCGGCAGACTTGTATCCAGGGATTTTAATGCGTCATGCCAGAATTCCAAGAGTCTCTGACGTTCCTTGCGTCTGACATCTTCCGTCTGTCCCTCATCCTGGCCAACCTCAAGATACACTCGAGTTGCAGCCAGACAATTGCCAAAAGCACCGTGTATATCCATCTTAACTGCAAGCAGATCTTTCTGCCTGTTCTTTCTTACAATGCTCCAAAGCAGTTCCTTTTGTCTTCGCATCTGGGAAGAAAGATGCTCATTTTCAAATTGCAGATTTTGCTGCAGCAAAAATATATCGGTATCATCAAATGCTGTGATCTGCAGGATTCTGCCTTTATCTAAATCAAGCTCATCCCTGTGAAACGTCCAGATCTGTCCGTTTTTTAGCCTAATCCGGTATATTCTGGGTGCCAGCACGGCTTCTCCATTTAGTTTCAGATAATGCCAGAACAGTTCTGCATTCATGATAGAAGCCCCGAAAAGCGAGGATACGATACGGTTCATGACCTGATTCGTCAGGATCGGCGTTCCATCCTCCTCCGCCATACAAAGACCGGCATCGATCCGGTTGATGGCATCCCGCAGCAGATGTCCGGATAACCTTTGCTCTCTCCTCATGCGCTTACCTCCCCGGATAAGTTTTCTGTTCTGCAGGGCATGGAAACAGAAAAGACAGCGTTTCCGTAAGCATTCTTATGCAGGCGGATCCGGACAGCATCCGGCGCAAGATCTGCCTTTTCCATCAATTGCTCATACAGATCCAGGCAGCGGATCGCAAAGTCGGCCTCTGGTAAAATATCACTGTCCAAAACGATATCCTGTGTGATACCGACTTTATCCAGAGCGTGGCCGATCTCCCGGAAGCACAGCTGCAGATCCAGACTGCTGACCAGATCGCCTGCTTCCTTCTGCAGAAGAAAATTACAGCGTCTCTTCACATAGGTCCCAATCAGGCAGACTTTTTTCATGCAGGCATGAAAGACTTCATCCGACGCTGCCGCTTCCGCTTCACTTAGCAGTTTCTGCATATACAGAATCTGGGGATGGATATCCCGCGACATCGTATCATACAGCAGATTCTGATCCAGTACACGCCGCTCTTCTGCCTGGGCAGCCGCCTCCTGACTTTGGAGAGCCAATTCACTCTTCAGCTCCTCCCGCGTTTGGTCGAGTGCCTTTGTAATTTCATTTAAGGCACCGATATCCTTTTCCCATATGATCTCGCCGCCGGAAAAAGCAGACCTGTGATATTCGTGGTCTCCATCTTCCAGACAGCCGTCTTCCTTAAGCTTCCGGTACATTTCCGGCGTAAGATCCCTGGCTCCCGCGGAACGCCAGGCATGCTTCCCCGTGCTGTCGATGATCTGCATATTCATTGTTGAATTAACAAACGCGAATGCATAATCTCTGGTCAGCGGAACTGTGCCGATTCCTACACAGTACATGTACAGTTCAAATTCATAGTAAAAGAAAATAATACAGAATGAAACACAGCCGTCGATCCGATACAGATGATACCAAAAGTAAACGACAGCAAAAACAGCAAAAACCAAAAGCAGTATGAGGGGAATGACCGGATTCTGATACAACCGCTTCAGTCTTTTGCCTAATCGCATTGAAATAATAACTTTCGTCAGTTCCGTAGAAATGAACCAAAGCAGCATTAAATAAAAAATGATTCCGCCCTGAAAAGCCGGACGATATACGATCTCGTTTCCTTCAAATGGAAAAACAAGCTTGTATTGGTCGTTGAGCAGCGTCGACAGGCTGAAAAAGGCCGAAGGGATAAGAAGAAGCCATATGCAGGCCGGCGGCTGATAGTCCTCATGTTTTCCCATACAAAGTACGGACATGAGGGTAAGCACCGGTATAAAGATCAAAAGAACCATGATCAGGTAATAGCACATCCGCAGCTGCGCAGCATTCTGCACATGACTGGCGTCACGAAGTGCACAGATCACAATGAGAAGAATCATCAGCAGAATACTTGCCTGGGTGAAGCTCCGCATGGCCTTCTGGGAGAAAAAGAGTCGAACAGCGGCGATCCACATGTTCAGGCAAATAATAATCAGGATGCTTACCAGAAGAATGCCTGGAACACGGAACCTTTCATAGTTCAGTGCCTGATCATAAAGAATAGCTAAAATAAGCAGTACCGCAAGCAGGAGAAAGGCTTTGATAAATGAATTCTTTTCCTGTCTCATCTTTGCTCTCCTGCTTATCGTTACTGCCTATATGCTGCCTAAGCAGCCGCCATTGTTATTGTAATATAATCGTCAGTAATGGCAAATATATACCCGTTTTTTTCGAAAGTAGCCTCTTCCGGAAGGCCGTCCATCAGCTCCTGGAAATCGACATTCGTCTCGATTCCCGCAGCATCCATCACATAGCCCGCGATCTCGTTCAGATCCCGGATCTGCCGGCTGATGCTGATCGCCGCGATCTGGTTTTTATCCGAACAGACAACGATGACATCCTGGGGGGATCCATCCTTGCCTTCAAAGGTATAGATATAGGCGGTGCCCAGCTCATCCTTTCTGGATTCGATCACATGCCCCGCGGCAAGGATCCTGGAAAAAGAAGAAACAAAGGTACCTGCATCTACCTTAAAGTTCTCGTAATCCGTCAGATCCAGCTGATCCAGCCCGCTGAAGTCACCTTCCTTCAGGGCATTGACTGCTTTCACAATACGCTCCGAATGCTCGCTGATGCTCTGCTTCAGATCGTTGATCGTATCAACCGTATCCTCGGCCGTCCCTGTGGCAGAATCCCAATGCTCCACTGCCGCATCGTGAAGATCGTCCACGGTGCCCCAGGCCTTTTCGACCGCTTCATCCACGGTCAGCTCTCCGATATCCCCGCAGCCGGCCAGCACAAGGCCTGCAAGCAGCGCAAGGATTAGCGTCCGGTATGCTTTCATTTTTACTTTCCTGTTCTACCGTAGAGCACGGCAAGCTGGCGTATACTGGAGGCAAGCTCGTGGGAAAGGAAGTTCGGAGGCAGTCTCCACTGCCAGTTTCCGCCGGCCGTTCCAGGCTCGTTTATCCTCGCCTCATTGCCCTTGACCAGATAATCCTGCAGCGGGATCACACACAGGTCTGCGCAGGATCGGTAAGCCTCGCGGATCATATCCCACACAAAGCCGCCGTAATCGGAATTTTCCGAATGGATAAACCGTCTGGCAAAATCCCTGTCATGATCGCTGCAGCTCTCGATCCATGCCCGTGTCGTCGGATTGTCATGGGTACCTGTATAAACCACACTGTTTTTCCTGTGATTATAGGTCAGATAATAGCTGCTCTCACTCCAGTCAAAGGCATACTGCAGCACGTTCATGCCCGGGAATCCGGAATCTGCCAGGAGTTTCTCGGTCTCGGGGGTATTGTTGCCCAGATCCTCAGCGATAATGCGGATATCCGGCAGTTTTTCCCTGACGACGCGGAAGAAGTCCATACCGGGACCTTCCATCTGCTTTCCGTGTTCCGCCGTTTTGTCCTTGTAGGGAATCGCATAGTATTCGGCAAAGCCGTGGAAATGATCGATACGGATGATATCAAACATCTCCTGATTGCGGGCAAAACGCCGGATCCACCAGCTGTAGCCGTCCTTTTTGCGGGATTCCCAGTCATAGACCGGATTGCCCCAGAGCTGTCCGGTGGGCGAGAATGCATCCGGCGGGCAGCCGGCCACCAGCTCCGGTACACGGTCTTTGTCAAAGCAGAAAGCCTCCGGATGCGACCAGGCATCCGCACTGTCCATGGCAACATAAAACGGAATGTCGCCGATGATATCGATACCCTTCTCTCCTGCATAAGTCTTCAGCTTATCCCACTGGACACTGAACATATACTGCATAAACCGGCAGAAACGGATCGTATCTGCATACTCCTCTTCGGCAGCCTTCAGGGCTTTTGCCTCCCTGAGGCGGTCTGCCTCCTCCCAATCAAGCCAGGAGGCGCCATTGTACTTCTGCTTCAGCGCGTAAAACAGCGCATAGTCCTCCAGCCAGAATTCCTCTCTCTTGCAGAACTCCAGATAATCTGCTGAGGAAAACCCGCCTTTTGCGGCAAACCGCTCACAGGCAAGGGAAAGAAGCGCATACCGGCTGTTATAAAGCGCACCGTAATCCACCCGTTCTCTGTCCTTCCCAAAGTCGAAGCCATCCGCCTCTGCCGCGGTAAGAAGCCCGTCCTCGATCAGTCCTACCGGATCGATAAAGTAGGGGTTTCCGGCAAATGCCGAAAAGGGCTGGTAAGGAGAATCTCCAAAGCCAGTAGGTCCAAGCGGGAGGATCTGCCAGCAGTTCTGGCCGGCCTCCTTCAGGAAATCGACAAATCGGTAGGCTTCCTTTGAAAAGCAGCCGATACCGTAACGGGATGACAGGGAAAAAATCGGAAACAGGATTCCGCTTTTGCGCATAACAATAACCTCCGTGAATCTTTAATCCATATCTTCAAAGGCTTCCAGGCCTTTTTTTGCTGCCGCGTGGCTGTCACCATGCCGGACAAACTGCATCGTAACGAATGCCAGAGCTACGGCGATGCCCGCATAGGGGAACAGAGACATGTAGCCCACCCGGTTCAGCAGAGCGCCGGCAAGGATCGGGGTGACTGTCTGTGCCGCCATGCTGAAGGTATAGTAGTAACCGGTAAATTTGCCCACATCACTGCCCTTGCACATCTCCACGACCATCGGGAGGCTGTTGACATTGATAAATGCCCAGGCCACACCGACCAGAACAAACAGCGCATACAGCGCCGGATGGAACTTATTTGAAAGGAAGCTGTACACCATGGCAGCAAAAAAGCAGGAAGCCAGAAGGACGACACCGGTAAGGATCGTCTTTTTCCTTCCGATCTTTGATGCAAGTGTTCCGGACGGAATATAGGTGACGATAGCGCCTGCCGTCGCGATGGTCAGGCAAAGGGATGCCGAGCCAAGAGACATGCTCCACATGTGATTCGCATACGTGGTAAACCAGGTCTCGATGGCATTGTAGCCGATGAACCAGAAGGCGATCGACAGAAGCAGGAAGGCCAGGCTCTTTTTTACCGGTGCAGGCAGGCTCTCCTCTCCGCTCTCATCCACCACCGTCAGGCTGTCCTCGGGATGTGCCGCTTCATAATCCTGGGCCGCCTGGTACATCTTTGGCTCGTCCACCAGCGTCATCAGGACAAGCAGCGCCACCAGCATGATGCCGGCGACGACAGAGAACAGCAGCAGATAGCTTACGTGCGTCTTTCCTGCGGTCCTGGCTTCCGAATAGAGCACAGTGGCGACCAGCAGATAAATGATGCCGCCAAGGGCGCCCATCAGGTTGATGATGGCATTGGCCTGGCTGCGCAGCGGCTTTGGCGTAACATCGGGCATCAGGGCAACGGCCGGGCTCCGGTAGGTGCCCATGGCGATCAGCAAAAGGCCCAGGATTCCAATGAAAAGGACCAGCTTCCAGGTTGCCGCCGCATTGAAATAGCTGTCATCCAAAAGAGGAAGCATCAGCATAAGGACCACGGCCGAGATGGTGCCGAACAGAATAAATGGCCTTCTTCTGCCGATCCTGGTCTTTGTACGGTCGCTGATACCGCCAAAAAGCGGCAGCAAAAACAGGGCCAGGACATTGTCCAGCGCCATGATCACACCGGACCAGGTCTCGTTCAGATGAAAGGTGTTGGTCAGGATCAGCGGGATCACACTGTTGTACATCTGCCAGAAGGCACAGATGGACAGAAATGCCATGCCGACCAGGACAGTATCCTTTACATTAAGCTTTGCTTTTTCCATATTGACCCCCTTCATTTTCTATCCGCATGCAGCCTGAATATACAGTCTGTTTTGCGTCAGCAGTTTCTTTTATTTTTGTTTCACGCACAGCGTCCCATGAACGATCTATAGATCTAAATCTCTTCGCCCGCAAGGCGTTTCAGCATTGCTGCACGATACACATTTTCCGTCTGCAGATTCAACTCCTGATACTGAGCGGCAATGGCCCGGATCTGCTCATCGGTCAATCCGGGATGCAGCTGGGCAAACCGTTCCTCCAGACTGCAGGGATAGATCTCCTCCAGCGTTTCCAGACAGATCGCACTGAGCATACAGGGAAATTCCGGAAACTGTCTGCTGTACACACATCCGCTGTCCACGTTGATGCTGTTCTTTCGGTAGCCGATCATTCCCGCCGGTGCACTTTCGCTGCGGTAATCGGACAGTGTCGGTGTATGCCCATGAACAATAATACAATCATCGCCTTTATAGCCTTTGTACTCATTCTCTCTGTCCCAGACACAGAAAAAGGTGCGGCTGTCAAGGTCCAGATTTGGATCAGCGGTATACCAGGCATGGCCGATCTGGTAGGTCAGAAGGCCGGTCATCTTCCCGGTGGGAACCGTCACGGTGAGCCAGCCCGGCAGTGTTTTCAGAAAACCGATGACCGGCAGCAGATGATCGAGATCCAGCTCTCCTCTAGCCGCCATCGTCAGTGCAAAATCATACTGGGTTGCCGGACAGGTGTCGATATTCTTCTCTACCCGGTATTCCTCCCGCCACCATCGTTTGAATTCCTTGAACCATTCGATGATCAGGTACTCGTGGTTGCCCATCAGACACTGGTACTTTCCTTCCGGAGTGATATGCTCCTGCATCCACTGCAGGGTCTCCCACACCTTCGGTCCCCGGTCAAGGAAATCTCCGATAAAGATGATCCTGGCGTCCGGATCCTTGTTCTCGATCTTATCCAGCAGGGCTGTCATTTCATCAAAGCAGCCATGCACATCTCCAATCACGTAATGCATATATCTTTCTCCGGGATTGTTATCACCTGAAAGGTCTAAAAAAGGGCGCCGCCCTGTAAAACTGCAGGTGTTTTGTTATTCTCCTGTATCTGATACTGCTTATGACAGAAGAAGTTTGTATGCGTTCAGCCATATCTGATCCGCCTCCTCGGCCGGATCATCTGCAGAACGGTCAATAAACATAGGAATGCCAAGGGTCGTCATGGTGTCGGCCAGCTCCAGCCAGGTCTCTCCCTCTTCCGGCTCATCCGGAAGCCACACGCCACCTGCCAGAAGCAGGTCCGTATGATCGGAGATCAGACTCCGATAATCCGGCAGTCCATCTCCGGTTTTCAGCCGGTCCTCGTTGACAAGATCCTGAATCGCTGCATGAGCCGCATCGGAGTCCGAATAAATACTTTCTGCCGGCAGCTTAACCACTACCAGAAGTTTTTCCATACCGGCCGGTATTTCCATATCCTCGCTCACCAGAAGATACTTGATTACTGGTCTTAGATACGGACTGCGCTCCTGCATCCGCTCCTCTGCCAGTTCTTCAAAGCGATCCGCCATGCCGGTATCCAGCTCGATCAGATGTCCTTCGTTCCCATAGGAAAAGATCCGCAGCAGACCGGACTCTGCCACAAGTTCTCCTTCTTCCGGAAGGCCTGTGATCAGAGGCGGGGCATCATCCAGAACGTCATAGGTATCTCCGGCTGTTGTCACGGCAGAAATGCCGCTTCCCTCCTCGGCGCAGCCGATATAGATCTGGTAGGTGATCTCATGACCGGCAGACATCGCCGTGGTCATGCCGGTCAGGTCGATATTCCGGTTGATCGGTGCCGGCACCAGGGCATAGGAGCTGTCCTCTCCGTGGGCGGTATAGTACGTCAGCCCGTCAATGGTGTAATAATCATAATGGCTGCTGTCAAAGCGGATCATGGCATACATGCCGTCATCCTCTCCCGGCAGCACATCATCTGCAGTCAGCGAGAACAATTGCTCAAGCACACTGTGGTCTGCCAGATACAGACAGCTGATGGAGGCCCGGCCGGTCCCGCCGGAAAAGGAAAAGTAATCCGGCATCCTGGCGCCTTCCGGCACATCTTCTCCCAGCTTTTCCAGATCTTCTATGCTCCAGGGCAGCTCCGCCGGTGTGAGCAGGGTTTCCTCCTCTACCGGATCCGTAACAGCCGTATTCTCTTCTCCCGCATCTTCCATCGCCGTATCCGATGGGGCATCTTCCTGTGACAGGGATTCTGCTGACGCTCCATCGGAAGTTACAGGAGCGATCCCTTCTTCCAACTTTTCCTCCACGGAAAGGGAAGCCTCCGTATCTACTGAAGAAGCGGATGTCGGTGTCGGCTCTTTTGCCGTCTCTCCCGCACCGCAGGCGGAGAATAAAAGTGCAGCTGCAAGAAGTCCGGCGATGCTGCGGCTGGCAATGCTACGGCCGGCGATGCCGCGGGCAGCCATGCCTGTTTTCTGTTTCATTTTTGCCCCATTTGGGGCTTTGTGCTCGTTTTCGATTTCACTTGTCATTTCTGTCGCTCTCTTTTGTCTCGGCTTTTGCAGGCCATATTTTATATTTTGATGCGCATGATCCTCAGAGGAATGGCATCTGACTTTGATGCCATGCGCTTTGCATGCAATATGAAAAAAGGGAGATCTCTGCAGATGAAAGATCCCCCTTATTATCCTTGCCACGGAAGGTGCACACCTGCAGACCTTCCTCCTGATGCGACGTCTGCCGTATGCAGGCAGCGTCAGCCAGCGTCTGCCGTATCCTCTGCCGGAGCTTCCTCTGAAGCTGTATCCTCAGCGGTTGTTTCCTCAGCAGCAGCCTCAGTCGCAGTCTCATCAGCTTCTGTGCTTCCGCCAGCACTGTCCAGCTTATCGAGATAGCCGAGCGCATTCAGCTTGTCAAACAGTGCCTGCGCGATCTGTCTGTGGCCTGCCTCATAGAAGCCGGGCTGATCCAGATATCCATAGTTCAGCGGCATATAATGATCGCCAAAGGCATTGTACATTGCCTCGTCATAAGCATCTCTGTTGTCATAGTAGGCCGGATCCGGATACATGCCAAGGACAACGTAATCATCCTGCTGGCTGTAGGTATTCAGCATCTTCTGGATCTGCTGAGCCAGCTCGACCGGATCCTTGTTCCATCCGCCGTAGAAGCCCATGCAGATGACCGGCAGAGAATTGACATCATCACGCTCGGTCCTGACCTCATCGATATCGTCACGGACGATGGTATCGACAGCCGAAAGCTCATTGCCGGATGCATAATGGTTGGAAACATATGCATCGATCGTCTCATCATCAATGCCTGCAAGAGACATCTGGGAAAGTGTGCCGGCATTGAGCCAGGTCTTATCCTGAACAGTCACGGAATAGCCGGCCTCGTCGATGAGCTGCTGAAGCAGATCCGGATACTTCGGTGTCTCAGTATCCGCATCCTCCATCAGACGGTCGCCGCGGATGCTGATGGCCGACGGTTTCGGATCCGGTGTGGGTTCCGGCGTTGGCTCAGGTGTCGGTTCCGGTGTGGGTTCGGGTGTCGGCTCCTCGGTGGGTTCGGGTGTCGGCTCCGGGGTTGCAGCTGCTGCTGCAGCTGCGGCCTCTGCGGCTGCAGCCTCCTCAGCTTCCTTCTCAGCCTGAAGCGCTGCTTCCGCACGGAATGCTTCGGATTCCTGCCTGCTTTCCCGCACGCGGTATCCGACATAGCCGATCACACCGACAGCCAGGAGCAGACAGAAGATAAACAGAAGTACTCTTCCTACTTTTTTCATCTTGCTCTACCATTCCTTATCTTTTAAAAATACTCGCCTGATATACTCTGATATGCTCTTATCAGAACTCCGGACGGATCAAAGATCAGCAGATACCCTGGATATGCCCGGTCCTCTCCAAAAGATTTCCGGTGATTTCCAAAATCTCTACCGAAGATCGGTGACGGGCGTGCCCTCAGGGATCACATATCCACAGGCATCGCAGGTCTCATCCGCGGTCGTACGGCCGGTTTTGTCCGCAGCGCCGCCCATGGCAATAAAGACCTCCATATCCTCGCCGCAGTGGGGACAACGGATCTCCTCAAGTTTCGGGGTATGCTTGCCCTCCTGGCATCCGCTGAGAATAGCCATAGCCTTTTCCTCCTATCCAAACAACATATCCAGAATAGTTTACTCTATTTTACAAAAAAATTCAACACAGATGGATGATCTCCGCTGTATACCTGTGTATCAGCCATATGGTACCTTCATGACTTCCTATATGTGTATGCTGTCCGTGCCATCAGGACAAAAGGAATCGCATACGTATCATACAGATGCCATCCTTGCCATCAGTCTTCTGCACTGAAATCTTCGGTCGATCCGTCCTTCTTGACCACGGAGATCCGGCAGTCAAAACCAAAGCCGGCGATAGCCGCGGCGATCATGGCAGCCGGAGCTGTATACAGACCGATCAGACCTCCGATCACGCCAACGCTCACCGGAATGCTAAGGAGTGTCTCTCCCTTCCGTGTGATCTGGATCCGGTCCACATTGCCCGTGCGGATCAGTTCCTTTACTTTATCGATGATCTGATCGATCTTCTGCTTGTCCACACGGTTGCCATCTTCATCCACAACCTCCGGCTGCAGGTTGGCGATCGCGATATCCGGGTCGCCGTCACACGCCAGCAGCGCTTCCTTTGCCGTTTTATAATCTACGTTTGCCTCGTTCATGACCTTTTCAATGGAATCGATCGTGATATTCATTCTTGTATTTCTCCTTCCTTTCCATCCTTCTGGCTTTCGGCATCCACCTTATTCCAGAAGTCCTCTACCTGAGCGCTGATGGTGCGCAGCGTACATGTCTGGATATCCTGCCATTCCCGTGGAAACAGCGCGCGATAATCGGCAGTCCCAAACCGGTCGTCCAGAAGGGCGATCACCCCGGTATCCGTCGTGGTGCGGATCACGCGCCCTGCAGCCTGCAGAACCTTGTTCATGCCAGGATACAGATACGCATACCGGAAGCCGTCCATGCTTTTTCTGTCGTAATACTGCCGGAGAAGCTCCCGTTCGTTTCCGATCTGGGGCAGCCCTGTCCCGATGATGACCGCACCGATCAGCCGCTCGCCGGTCAGGTCGATCCCTTCGGAAAAGATCCCTCCCATCACGCAGAAGCCGATCAGTGTACCGGGATGATCTTCGCGGAAATGTCCAAGAAATTCTTCTCTCTCCCGCTCCGTCATACCCGGTGTCTGGGCAATGCAGGCACATCCTTCGTGTTCCATTATATCACTGATCTGGTCTGATGCGGTATCGTATTCTTCCTCATCGGAGGCAAATGCCGAAAGATAAATATCCAGCACCTCATTCAGCAGACGATAGGACGGAAAGAATACCAGATAATTGCCCTTTTTCTGTTCCGTGATCAGCCGGATATAGGATGCCATCCGGACATATTCCTCATGCGTTCTCCTTGTATACCGGCTGCTGACATCCCTGCCAAAGGTGATCAGCCGCCTGGACGGATCAAAGGGAGAATCGATATAGACCGCATAGTTGTCCGTTCTGGTCGTCAGAAGGCGCTGATAATACTGCACCGGAAGCATGGTCGCCGAATAGAAAACCGCACTCCTGCCCCGGTTCAGGCATTCCTGAAGATTGGCTGCAGGGTTTACGCAGTACAGGCAGACCATCAGATCGTCCTCTTCGTCGGGCTGACGGTAGGCAATGTAGTTTTCGTCCACCAGCTCATAGATGCTGACAAAGGTCCGCACACGGAAATACAAATTCAGAAGGGCTTTTCTGGTCTCCTCATCCGAAAGCTCGGGAAGAAGCTCCTCCAGTTCCCCCATCAGTACCAGAAGCAGATTGACCAGAGGTCCAGGCACAGCCGTTTCCTCGCATTCCATGCATTCCTTCCGGTATTCCAGCATCAGACGGTTTATGGCCGATAGCGTGCGGGACGTTTTTTCGAGCGTCGATGCAACGCCGCCCTTTTCTGCTGCTGCGGGCAATTCTTCCTCAATTTGCGCTGCCGGCTTCTCAGGCTGCACCTTGGCCGGCTCCAAAAAATCAAAGATCGTCAGTTCCGACGGATCCGTCTTTTTCTTTTTTCGCTTTCTTTTGCCGCCTGCATCACTTTCATTCTCTTTTTCCTGAAATGCTTTTATGGCACGCCTGGCTTCCAGGATCTCGGATTTGCGGATATCCGCGCTGAACATCTCCCTTCCGCGCTCTACCAGATTGTGCGCCTCGTCGATCAGGAACAGGTAATCACCTTTTCTGGTCCCTTCTCCGAAAAAGCGTTTCAGCCGCGCCTGGGGATCAAAGACATAGTTGTAATCGCAGATCACGGCATCCATAAATTCAGCGACATCCAGCTGCATTTCATGGGGACAGACCTGCCATTTCTCTGCCTGGGCCAGGATACTCTCCCGGCTGTAATCCTGCCCGGTTGTCACCATTTCAAATACCGCGTCATTGACCCGGTCATAGTGCCCTTTTGCCCTCGGGCAGCGGGCCGGATCGCAGTCCGGCTCCTCCAGGATGCACACCTTGTCCTTGGCCGTCAGGGTAATATTTTTACAGCACAGCCCTTTTTCCCGCAGGATGGAAAAGGCCTCCTCCGCCACTGTACGGGTGATGGTCTTTGCCGTAAGATAAAAGATCTTTTCCGCCTTTCCCTCGCCCAGAGCCCGCACAGAGGGAAAAACCGCGGATATGGTCTTGCCGATCCCGGTCGGCGCCTGTACGAACAGCTGCTTTGACCGGAGGATCGTGCGGTAGATATCGATGACCAGCTGGTGCTGCCCCTTCCGGTATGCAAAAGGAAACTCCAGCCCCTGCATGGACGCGTTTCGCTTTAGCTCCCAGCTGACACGAAAATCCGCCCACCGCCGGTAATCATCCAGAAGATCAGAAAACCATGCATCCAGCTCTGCATAGGAATATTCTTCAAAAAAGCGGCGCTCATGCTCGGTCTCCAGGTTGACGTAGGTCATCTGCACCCGCATGTTTTCTTTCCTATTCTGCATAGCATAGATACATGCATAGCATTTTGCCTGGGCAAGATGCACCGGGACCGGTCCTTCCAGCCGCTCCGGATCTGCATAGATCCCCTTGATCTCCTCGATCACCGTGATCGGGCCGTCTGCAGTCTCCTCCTCAAAGATCCCGTCCGCCCGTCCTTCGATCACCAGGGTATAGTTTTCTTCCTCAGTAACGTAACGAAGAGAAACCTCCGGCCGGTAGAGCGCGCCGCGCCTCTTCTGAAGCTTCCGGTGGATCCGTCCCCCTGCCAGCATTGCCTCCCGGTCGGCAAAGCCGCCGTGTCCGGCAGTAAGATCGCCGGACCGCAGCAGAAATTCCACCAGCGCACGGACGGAAATGCGGATCTCTTTATTCAGTTGTTTATCCGTTCTGTCTCCGCCGTTCTCAGCCACACCTTGCTCCTTATCCCTTTGGTTTACTTTGGTTTCCTTCGTTTTGTATGATGTCCTCCTTGTCACATCCATCCGGCCGGTGGTACACTGTTTCTGAAAAGGAGGCACGTAAACATGAAATTTTATTATCCTGCCGTCATCAGCCGGAACAGTGACGGAACCTACCACGCACGTTTCCCCGATCTGGCCATGTGCGAGGCTGACGGCGAAGACCTGATGGATGTCATCGAAAATGCAAAGGCCGCAGCCTATGACTGGATCGACCTCGAATGGAAAGAGCCCGATCCTGATCTGCCCGCAGCCACCGATCCGGCGGATATCCCGCTGAAGGAGGGGGAGGCCGTCCACCGCATCCTCATCATCTACCGGTTCCTGGAAGGCTGGGACGAATAGACCGGATCACGCCTGTAGGCGCCGGGCACATGCCAAAAGCATGGAAGCGTCATAAAACGTAAAGCACATATACGATGGAGCTGCCGCACGTTACATTACGTGCATAAGCATTCTTTCGGGAAGCGCTCTCGCTCGGTCCAAAGCGCAGTGGTTTTAAGTCGGAATCTATGAATAGATTCCTCCTAGAACCATCGCTGCGGATGTTCCCTCCAGAATGTTTATGCACGATTCATGTTTCGTGTGGCAGCTCCTTTGCCGTTACGGAATTATTATTTAGTACAGCCGGTCGTTGTTGATCATGTACAGCAGTGCATTGCAGATGCATGCCGCGATGTTGCTGCCGCCTTTTCTGCCTCTGGCCACGATGTAGGGAACGTCTGTCTGCATGATGAGCTCCTTTGAGGGCACCACGTTGACAAAACCTACAGGAACGCCGATGACCAGCTCGGGTGAAAGGGTTCCGGCTTCGATCATCTCATAGAGGGCAACCAGTGCTGTCGGTGCATTACCGATGGCAAAAATCACCTTTTTGTCCAGCTTTGCAGCCTTTTCCATGCTGACGACGGCCCGGGTCACGCCCCGTGCCCTTGCTTCCGCCGCGACATCCTCATCCGACATAAAGCAGTACACCTCGCCGCCGTATCTGGCCAGGGCCTTTTTGTTGATGCCGCTTCTGGCCATCTGGGTGTCGGTCACGATGCAGGCACCTTCCTTTATGGCCTGCATGGCCTTCTGGACTGCCTGGTCGGAAAAGCACAGGTTGTCTGCGTAGTCAAAGTCGGCGCTGGTGTGGATGCAGCGCTTGACGATCAGCTCGGTGCCGGGGATCAGCTTTTCGTTTTTCTCTCCCAGCTCCTCTGTGATGATCTCAAAGCTTCTCGTCTCGATATCCATTGGCTTTACATTTTCAAGCTCTATCTTTTTATTCATCCTGCTTTCCTCCTGTCCCGGTGTCTGTCAGACACCTTCCTCAAGGATCTGGTAGATCCGCTTCATGTCCATATGCTTCCGCAGCTCTGCCGCAAGGATGTCGTACTGGGTCTCCTTGAAGGTCTGGTAGTCTACACCGGTCATGGCCGATGTGTCGATGCCCTTCTTCTTGCCCAGCGCCTCCACGATCCGGTCGGCCACCATTTCCTTGTCGAACACACTGTGCACGTAAGTGCCGTAGACATTGCCAAACTGTGCGCCGTCGGCCTTACGGTCTGCGTCTTCCCGGTTGGTATCTACGATATCGGTGAGACCCTTCGCGCCGTCCCGCAGGGTGGATACGCCCATGTGGATCTCATAGCCTTCCAGCTCTGTTCCGGAAAGCCCTGCGAGGTCGCCCTCCACCTGGCCAAAGCAGCCATCCACTCTGGTCCTGGTCTTGTCACCGGCAAAGACGGTATCCATCGGGATCAGGCCAATGCCGCTGATGGTGCCGCCAGCCTCTACGCCTAAGGGATCGGAAAGGGTCGCGCCGAGCATCTGATAGCCGCCGCAGACACCAAAGATCACCGTGCCGGCTGCAGCTGCCTTCAGGACGGCAGCCTCCAGTCCGTTCTGACGCATCCACAGAAGATCTTCCATGGTGTTTTTCGTTCCGGGAAGAATGATCATATCGGGCTGCTTCAGATCGCTGACGCGGTCTACATAGCGGAGGGAAACACCATCCATTTTTTCAAAGGGATTGAAATCCGTAAAATTCGAGATCCTCGGTACACGGATCACGGCAATGTCGATCTGGCCGACGGTCTGGTCACGGTCAAAGCGCTCGGTCAGGCTGTCCTCATCCTCCACCTCGATGTACAGGTAGGGAGCAACACCCACGACCGGGATGCCGGCCAGCTTCTCCAGCATCTCGATGCCGGGATCTAGGATCGTCTTGTCGCCGCGGAATTTGTTGATGACGAGGCCCTTCACCATGGCCCGCTCATCCGGCTCCAGAAGCTCTACGGTACCGACCAGCTGGGCAAACACGCCGCCTCTGTCGATATCGCCCACCAGAAGGACCGGTGCGCCGGCCAGCTTGGCCATACCCATATTGACGAAACAGTCCGCATCCTTCAGATTGATCTCTGCGGGGCTTCCGGCACCCTCGATGACAATGATGTCGTTTTCCGCGGCAAGCGCATTATAGGCCTTCATCACATCGGGGATCAGCTGCGGCTTGTAGGCAAAGTATTCCCGGGCGCCCATGTTTCCGATCACCTCGCCGTTGACGATGACCTGGGATCCGGTATCGTTGGTGGGCTTGAGCAGGATGGGGTTCATAAGCACCGACGGCTCCACGCCGGCGCACTCTGCCTGCATGACCTGGGCTCTGCCCATCTCCAGCCCTTCCCGGGTGATAAAGGAATTCAGCGCCATATTCTGCGCCTTAAAGGGAGCTACGCGGTAGCCGTCCTGGTGAAAGATCCGGCAAAGGCCGGCGGCCAGAAGGCTCTTTCCCGCGTTGGACATCGTTCCCTGTATCATAATTGCTTTTGCCATATCTCTCACCTCAATGCTTCGATCAGCTTCATATTGTCTTCATGCCTGCGGACTGCCACGCGGTAATACCCTCTGCCAAGCCCGTGATAGTTGGAGCAATCCCGGATCAGGATGCCTGACTTTAGAGCATGCTCCACAAGTCCCTCTGGCCCCCGGAAGAAGATGTAGTTTGCCATGGAATCGTACACGGTAAATCCGAGTCTTGCAAGCTCCTGCTTCAGGAATGCCCGCTCTTCCTTTACGATCCTGCGTGCCTCTTCCACATAGGCCGTCTCCTTCAGGGCTGCGATTCCAGCCTCCTGGGCCGGGATCGAGACATTCCAGGGCTGCACGGTCCGGCGCATGGCATCCATCATTTTTTCATCAGCACACAGACCGTAGCCAAGCCTTATCCCTGCCATGGCATAGCGCTTGGTGAAGGCCTTCAGCAGAAAAAGCTTTGGCGCGTCGGCCAGCCGGTCCTTTGCCGACAGGGCCGTCCATGCATCACAGAAATCCTGGAAGCATTCATCGATCATCAGCCAGATCCCAAGCTCTTTGCACCGGTCAATGATCCGTCCCAGAAGCTCCGGATCGACAAGGCGTCCGGTCGGATTGTTCGGATTGCAGAGGATCACCACATCCAGACGGCTGTTGATATCACCAAGAATGCTCTCGGTCAGGGTAAAGCCATTCTGCTCCCGCAGGGTATGGAGCCGCACGCCGCAGCCTGCGCTGTGCAGGGCCTGCTCGTACTCGGCAAAGGTCGGTGCCAGGATCAGCGCCTGCTTTGGACGAAGGGCCGCAGCAAACATGAAGATCAGCTCTGCTGCGCCATTGCCGCAGATGATCTGCTCTGCCGGTACGCCTTCATACGCCGCAATGCTTTCGATCAGCTCCGTCTGGAACACATCCGGATAGTTGCTGATCCGCGTCATGCTCTCCTGAGCAGCGCGTATCACCCCCTCCGGCGTGCCGAGGGGATTCATGTTGGAAGAAAAATCGATGACACCTTTGTGGCGATAGATATCGCCGCCGTGTACCTGTGTCAGCATAAGCTCTGCCTTCTTTCAGAAAATGACAAGCACCACGATGCGGATCAGCACCCCAAACAAGAGGGCAAGGACCGCCGTGGCCAGTGTCAGATTGTTTGCGTGAATAATATCGTCCGGACGGATCGGACGGTTCGGGTCGCCAAGCGTCTGCTTCTTTTTCAGCTTTCCAAAATAATAGGCATCGCCGGCGAGCTGGATATTCAATGCCCCCGCCATGGCCGCTTCCGTATGGGCGGAGTTCGGGCTGGCATGCTTTTTCCGGTCACGGAGGAAGATCCTCCAGCTGTTTTTTGCATCAAAGCCGCTCATCAGACTGGCCAGCACCATGAGGAGGCCGGCGATCCTTGCAGGAATGAAGTTCACGACATCATCCAGCTTTGCCGCAAAGGTACCGAAGTATTGATACTTGTCGTTTTTGTAGCCGATCATGGAATCCATCGTGTTGATGGACTTGTAGAAAAAGCCGCCCAGAGCGCCGCCGATCAGCATGAACAGCAGCGGTGCAACGATACCGTCCGAGGTGCTCTCGGCGATGGTCTCGACGCAGGCCTTTGTCACGCCAGTCTCGTCCAGCCGCTCCGTATCCCGGCCGACGATCATGGATACCGCATACCTGGCATCGTCCAGGCTTCCGGTGGTCAGCGCATGATGGACCTTCATGCTCTCTGTCCGGAGAGACTTTACCGCCAGCAGCTGCCAGCACCAGAAGGTCTCCAGCGCAAAGCCCAGCCAGAAGTTGATGCGGTAGGCGCCGAACAGCAGGCCCCCTGTCACCAGCATCGTGACCAGGATCACCGTCAGTGCACAGCATACACCTGCTATGCGTTCGCCTTTTTTATCTTTGGAAAAACGGCGGCGCCAGAAGGCCTCACTGATGTCGATCAGCTTTCCGATCAGCCGCACCGGATGGTAGAGCCATGCCGGGTCGCCGATCAGAAGATCCAGGATAAAGCCCAGCACGACCGCCGGAAAGATCCGGTCAAAGGAAAACAAGATCATAATGTCTCTCCCATCCTGCGTTTTCTGAATTTCTCTGCTGTGTCAAGGAAGACCCCGGCCAGCTTTGGATTGGCGTAAAAATAAAGATGCGGAAATCCGATGTGCATGGACGGTCCCGAACGGACTGCCCGCCAGGAGCGGTTCCCCGAGGGCTTCTTTGCCAGGAAGGTATCCCCGGGATCCTCGGAATCATAATAATGGAATTCATGGGACCGCACCGGTCCGATCTCCTCGCCAAAATAGGTGCCATCGCTCATGGTCATATAGCCAAAGCGCTGCAGCCTGCCGGTATAGAAGGCTTTCTCCGGAATTACGCCGGCCATAGGCCAGATGTTACCGTCACTGTCCTTCAGCTCGCTGTGAAGGTACAGAAAGCCGCCGCACTCCGCAAGAAGCGGAAGGCCACAAGATACGGCCGCGCGGATCTCCTCCCGCATGGTCACGTTTTCCGCCAGCTCTTTGCCATAGAGCTCCGGATAGCCGCCATGCAGCCAGAGGCCGTCCAGATCCTCCGGCAGATGGGCATCGTGGATGGGTGAAAACTCCACAAGTTCTGCTCCCATCTCCCGCATCAGCTGCAGATTATCCTCATAGAAAAAGCAGAAGGCCTCATCCCTGGCAAGGCCGATGCGCACGGGTTTTCTTTTTTCCGCCGCAGGCAGGCAGTCGGTGATCTCCGGCGCCGTCTGGGCGATGGAGAGCATCAGATTGACATCCAGAGACTTCTCCAGATGGTCTGCCAGAAGGTCCAGTTTGTCCTGGAGGGATGCGATCTCATCGGGCATCAGAAGGCCCAGATGGCGGCTCTCCAGGGCGCACTCGTTGACCACAGGCACATAGCCCACCACCGGGACATCCACCTCGTTCTCGATCATTTCCTTCATGCGGGGATACAGCATCGGTGAGACCCTGTTCAGGATCAGCCCCTTGATACAGGGCTTCTCCTGGAAGTCCAGAAAGCCTTTGATCATCGGCAGCACTGAGCGGCTGACGCCCTTGGCCGGTATGATCAGGAACACCGGCGTATCTGTGATCTGGGCAAGGTCCGAGGCGCCGGCCCTGGAGCTGTCCAGGCCGATGCCGTCAAAATATCCCATGACACCCTCCATCACGGCCAGGTCACAGTCCGCGGCATTTTTTGCCAGAAGGGCTCTTGTTGTCTTCTCATCCGTAAAAAAGGTATCCAGATTGCGGCTTTTTGTCCCCAGAACCCGTGTGTGGAACATCGGATCGATAAAGTCCGGCCCGCACTTGAAGGAGGCGATCTTCAGCCCTCTTCGTTTCAGCAGGTTCAGGATACCGCAGGTAATCAGCGTTTTGCCGCTTCCCGAAGCGGGCGCGGCGATCATAAACCGAGGGATCTGCATATGCTCACCTGTCCTTAGCATCGGCAGCAAAGATGTAGACCGGATTCTGGCCCATCATCATATGATATCTGCCGACGGTTTTTGATTTTGCCGTGGAAACGGCAGCGATATCGAGCCCGGTAAACGGCTCCTTCCCAAGAAGTGCCAGGGCTTCATCCACCGTCTCCAGCGTGATCGCGTTGACCACGACACGGATATGCGGATTTTTCTCCAAAAGAACCTGCAGGATCTCCTTCATGTTTCCGGAGCTCCCGCCGATGAAGGCATGGGTCGGCACAGGCAGATCCGCCATGGCAGACGGTGCCTCGCCCTCGATGATCTCCATGTTGTCCACGGCAAATTTCCGCTTATTTTTATGCAGAAGCTCTACGGCCACCGGGTTCTTCTCGATGGCGTAAACCTTTCCCTGCACAGCCATCAGCGCCATCTCCACGGAGCAGGAGCCGCTTCCCGCACCGATATCATAGATGACCGAATCCTCGGCGAGCTGCAGCTTGGAGACAGAGATCTCCCGGACCTCCTCCTTGGTCATCGGCACCTTGTCGCGGATAAATTCCTCGTCAGGAATGCCGTGGACCACGGTCCGTCTGGGCGACGGATTTTCGATCAGCATCACCGACAGGGGTGTGCCAGCATGCTCGGCAAAGTCCTCCGGCACTCCGGAAAGAAGCCGTTCCTCCGGGTAGCCAAGGTTCTCACCGATGTGGATCCGGATCCCGTCCAGCCCATAGTATACCAGCTTGCGGCAGATCTCTGCGGCGGCATCCTTCGTGCCCAGGATCGTAAAGACCTTTTTGTTCCTTGTGATCTCGCCGATCAGGTTGCAGTGCCGTCCATGGGAACTGGTCAGCTTCCAGTCCTCCCAGGACATCCGAAGCCGCCCGGCAAAACAGACAGCAGAGGATATCCCGGAATAAACGGCCGCATCCGGGATCGCCTCCAGAAGTTTTTTGGCGCCGCTGAAAAAGCCTACGTCGCCGGAAAGCAAAATGGCGACCCGCTCTGCCTCCGGATGGGCCTCGATGCAGGCACAGACCTTATCCGGCAGATATTCCACGCAGCGGATCTGTCCTTCCCGCATTTCAACGGCACCGAGCATCCGCTCGGCACCGATCAGCAGCTGTGCGCCGCGGCAAAAATCTGCCGCCTCCACTGTCATTGAACCCGGCGTACCCATGCCGACGCCGATCACCGCTATCTCACGCATTGTTTCTCCTTCAGGAATGCCAGGCATTCCTCAACAGATATTCCCTCTTCCTCCAGGGGACGTCCGATGACCACCAGGCAGATCCCGCATTTTTCGGCCGCGCTGGCCTTTTCCGGAAATCCGCCGGCTGCACCGGTATCCTTGGAAACCAGGTACTTTGCCCCGGTCTGATGGATCAGAGCAATGTTCATTTCTTCTGAAAACGGCCCCTGCATGCAGATCAGGTTCTTTCCGGAAAATCCAAGCTCTGCGCATTCGCATACGACCTTTGGCAGGGAAAGCACCCTGGCATAGACCCGGCTTTTGTATTCCGGGATCCTGCTAAAGACCGGCAGTTCCTTGCTGCCTGTGGTAAGAAGGATATTACCCTCCCTCTGGCACAGCCAGTTGGCGGCTGCCTCTGTGGAATCCACAAGAATCACACGGCCGCCGTTTTCATCCTCGGACTGCATGGCGGAAAGGTCCGCTCCGGCACGCAGCACCCGAAGGTACGGCAAACCGGCCGCCTCGCAGGCCTCACAGATGTTTTCCGTAACCACGGCCGCATAAGGATGAGTGGCATCCACAACCACGGCACCCGGTGCTGCGTGCTCCCGGAAAAACAGGGTCATCTCTTCTGCCGTCATACGTCCGCTTTTTACATCCAGGTCCGGCCCCTCGCCGATCAGACTTCCACCGTACTCTGTAGCAGTGAATACGCAGGCGGGGATCCCGAGCTTCCGGATGCCCTCTGCCGTCTCTCTGCCCTCGGAGGTCCCGGCAAAAAGCAGGACCTTATACATCGCGGTATCCCCTGGGGGTGACCATTTTTCCGTCGATCACCTTGGTCTGGGAATTGCCGATAAATACGGTCGTGAACATGTTGACCTTGGTCTCCTTCAGCTCGCCCAGGGTCATGACCTTCATGGTCTCGCCCTCTCTGCCGATATTCTCGACCGTACCGCAGACCGTCTCCGGGCTCCGGTCTTCCAGAAGGATCTCGCAGGCCTTCTCCAGATAATCGCTCCGCTTGTGGCTGGAGGGATTGTAGAGAACGATACAGAAATCCGCCTCGCCGGCAGCTTTCAGACGTTTCTTTATCTTCTCGATGGGGGTGAGCAGATCGCTCAGGCTGATCAGACAGAAATCATGGATCAGGGGCGCGCCAAGAACGGCACCGCCGCCGATGGCTGCCGTAACACCCGGAATGATCTTCAGGTCGATGTCCGGATAATCGACGCCAACCTCATACATCAGACCGCTCATGCCGTATACGCCGGCGTCTCCGCTGCAGATCATGGAGACAGTCTTGCCCTTGGCTGCCTCTTCAAAGGCCATGCGGCAGCGGTCGACCTCTTTGCGCATGGGCGTGGAAAGGAACTCCTTGTCCGGCAGATGATCGCGTACCAGGTCAATATATACCGTATAGCCGATGATCGTATCACTGCTCTCCAGTGTTTTGGCTGCCTCGATGGTCATCTTTTCCCAGGCACCGGGACCGATGCCAACCACATAGATCGTATTCAAAATTTCACTCTCCAATCTGTCATGGCCATTGCGACGGTCACGCCATTCCCGATGGTTTTGGGAATGATCAGCTCTCCCCCGCTCTGCATGACGGCACTTCTTTCACAAACATTATCAACGCCCGTCTTTCCCTCCACAAAGGGTGACGGTGTAAAATCTCCTTCCAGCGACTTCAGCGCTTCTGCGGAGAAGGTATAAAACGGCAGTTCTCTGGACCGGCAGAATTCCAGCAGGCCAGGTTCATCCGCCTTGAGATCGATCGAGGCGACAGCTGCCACGGCTTCCGGATACAGACTGTACTGCCGCAGCGTGTCGTCCACCAGCTGCGCGATGGCCGAAGCCGGTGTGTTCCGCTTGCAGCCGATGCCGATCACGATGCACCGGGGGATCAGCCAGAGGGTGTGGTCAAAATATGCCCGGTTGTAGGATGGGCTGATATAGACGCCCACGGATATCCCTTCGCGGTCCTTTGCCCCAAGCTCATTCCTGGCGGCGGTCAGCTTGTCGGGCCAGTAGATGCCCTCCGGCAGCTCACCGTCCACCGGAAAGTTCGTGTAAAATCCAACGGGTTCTCCGGCAACCAGCGCGGCTGATACCTCCTTGGCATAGGTCATATTTGAAATGACCAGATCGTTTTCCTTCGCATAGACATCCACCGCAAACTTGTGATTGACATCTGTTGCCGTGGTGATGACCGGGAGGGCGCCGATCTCCGGTGCCAGGCTGCTGACGAAGGCATTGGCTCCGCCGATGTGCCCGGACAGCAGGGAAATACAGTAATTACCCCGCTCGTCAATGACGACCACTGCCGGATCCGTCCGCTTATCCTTCACATAGGGCGCGATGGTCCGCACAGCGATCCCGGAAGCCCCGATAAAGATCAGGGTGTCGCATTTCTCAAAGCCCTGATGGGCCCATTCCGACAGCGGGATATCCAGAGGCTTTATCTCCTCATCCCCGTCACTGTCTGTATATTTTCCGCGGGAATACCAGTCAAGCTCCAGATCCTGACCGCTGTAGTAATCCCGCACCGCCTGCATTACCTTTCTGGAAAGAGCCTTTCCTGCTTTTGTAAAGCAGATTCCGGATATTTTCATGCGTTATATTCAGATTCCTTTCCGAAACTCTGTTGTAAATGTGGGATCATAAAGCTTCGAACGGTCGTACTTTGCGTGGGCGACCGCATCACCGATGATCATCAGTGCTGTCTTGGTTACGTTGTTTGCCTTTGCAGTCTGAGCAAGGGTGCCGACCGTGCAGACATAGGAACGCTCATCCGGCCAGGTCGCCTTGTACACGATGGCTGCCGGTGTGTCTGCACTGTAGCCGCCCTCGATCAGCCGTCTGGAGAGCTCCTCCAGCATGCCGGTGGACAGGAAGACGACCATGGTAGCATGATGAGCCGCAAAGGATTCGATGGATTCCTTCTCAGGAACCGGGGTACGGCCGGCCATACGGGTGATGATCACGCTCTGGGATACCTCCGGCAGGGTGTACTCCAGATTCAGTGCGGAAGCAGCACCACAGAAGGCGGACACGCCCGGCGTATAATCGTAGCTGATTCCCTTCTCGTCCAGAACGTCCATCTGCTCACGGATCGCGCCGTACAGGCAGGGATCGCCAGTATGCAGGCGTACCGTCATCAGGCCCTTCTCCTCATTGGCGAACATGACATCCAGGACTTCCTCCAGCGTCATATGGGCTGAGTTGTAGACCGTGCAGCCCTCTTTTTTGTAATCCAGAAGCTGGGGATTGACGAGGGATCCGGCATAGATAATGCAGTCGGCTTCCTCCAGATATGCCTTACCTCTGACTGTGATCAGATCAGCCGCGCCGGAACCGGCTCCGACAAAATGTACCATGTGTTTTTACCTCCTTTTTGCCGGCACCTGGAATCTTCCCGGTACCGGATCTCTTTATCGTTTTCAAAAGTCGATGACGGATCGTTTCGCTCCTCATGCGCCATCACTTCTGCCTTTGCATTCACGATCCTGTTTTAATTATATATGAATTCCGTTTATTGCCCGTATGCCATATCCGTATACCTCCCGCGCAAAAGCTGTCAGGATACACAGATCTATCCTTTCATCCAGCCAGCAGTGATTTATATCGATCGGAACCCGGATGAATTTCATCCAGAAGGCGATGACCTGCCTGTTGGGAATCCGGATGAGTTACATCCAGCCGACGGTGACTTTACCGCTCAAAGTCCGGATGAACACAAACACGGGCAACCGTAGTTGCGTTTGTCCTTATTTTACCTGATCTTTCAGGCCCTCAAGGAGCTCCGGAACCAGCGATGTTTCTCCAAGCTTTCCATAAATGTTGGAAAAGACGACCGCGCCCATCTTCATTTTGCCTGCTGCCCTGGCATTCAGGTAAAACTCGATCCGCTCCATGACCTTCTGACAGGTCGCATCAAACAGTTCTTTGCCGCCCTCCTCCAGCAGAAGCTTTAACGCGTCCTCTGTGGTGTTGGTGGCCAGGATCCCGGCTGCCAGTTTTGCATCTGCACCTGCCCGCACCGCCTGTGCGGCCATCAGCTCTGCCCGGCAGTCTGCCTCGTGGGAATGGGTGTTCATAATGCCGCCGGACAGCTTGATAAACTTTCCGATGTGAGCCACAAATAAAATACCGGAGATCCCCATATCTGCAGCCATGTCGATGGTCTCACCGACAAAGTTGCTGCATTTCATCTCGTAGGTGCGGTCAAGCCCAGGCATCTCCGAAGCAAAACGCTCGCCAAAATTACCAGGTGTGATCAGCAAATATTTTGCACCCGCATTGCGGTGCACATTCATCTCTACCCGGATCGTATCCACCAGGGCTTTCTCGCTCATGGGAAGAACGATGCCGCTGGTGCCAAGCACCGAGATCCCGCCGACGATGCCAAGCCGGGGATTGAATGTCTTTTCCGCGACCTTCTCCCCCTCCGGGATAGAAATGATGACCGAAATGCCGCCAGTATAGCCTTTGCTTCTGCAAACCTCCCGGACCTCCCTGGTGATCATCTCTCTTGGAACATGGTTGATGGCGACATTGCCCACCGGCTGGTCAAGACCCGGTCTTGTCACCCGGCCTACACCGATCCCGCCATCGATATCGACCCGGACCCCTTCTTCATTTTCAGAAGCCGCCGCAGGCGTCTCCCTGTTTGTGTCCGGCTTCTCCTCGGGAATCCTTGTCACCTCGGAGAAGACCAGGATGCCGTTTGTAGCGTCAATGTCATCTCCGCCGTCCTTGCGTACGGCACAGGAGGCTTTTACAGGCGTCCCTCTCTCATCCCGCTCGATCCGGATCTCCTCGATCAGCAGATGCAGAAGAATTCCCTTTGGCGTCTCCAGCGCGACCTCGTCCACATCCACGCCGGTCAGCAGCATGCTGACGGCAGCCTTTGACGCAGCCGCGGCGCAGGAGCCCGTCGTGTAGCCCAGACGCAGCCGTTTATTATCATAAACAACGTACCGATCCTCCAGACCGGTAAGATGCTGTTCTTTCATTTTCTTATGCCGCTTTCCCTTTCCTGCCGGGCAGATCTGCTTGACCTGCTCTGTTTAGCAAATATCCAACCATATGATCCAACAGGTATCCGGATATTTCCGGCATTCCGTCTATTTCCTGTCTTTCCGGACAAAGGCCCGGATCCGGTTTTCTCCGGCCAGCAGATACGCATCCAGAGAATCATCCTCCGGGAAAATATCCTTGAAGGCCTGGTATTCATCCTCGATGCCCTGCCCGTGAAGGACGCCTTTTGCCCCGGCATCGCTGCCAAGCGCCATGGAGACGCCAAGCGCCCGTGCCCGGCTCACCATCTGCTGCTGTCCCTCCCAGATGCTGTTCATCACCTGATCATCAAACAGTCCGCTTCCGATCAGGTTCCTCACCGTCACCACGGTCGGAACAAAGACGGTATCCTCCTCGGCCATAGCCGACAGGCTTTCCTCGTTCTGGAAATTCCCGTGCTCAATGGAATCCACACCGGCGCGACAGGCATCGATCACCGCCTGGGCCGTGTTGGTATGGCTCATGACACGGCAGCCCTCTTCATGGGCAATATGGACCATCTCCCGGACCTCATCCGCCGAAAGCGGCGTGCCGGTCACCGTGTGATCTGTCTGGAAATCCATGATTCCGGTCGTCATGATCTTTATAAAATCCGCACCCTTTTGGATAGCGGTAAGGACCAGCTCGTGGTACTCCTTCATCGTGTCAAATCCAAGGCCAACGATCCCGCCATAGCAGCCGTTTTTGTGGATGGCAAAGACTGGACTGATATAGGTGATCCCATAATCAGCAGCTGCCCTTGCAGCGATCTCCGACGCCCCATAGCGGTCGCCGCCCTCCCGGATAAAGGTGATTCCCCTGCGGCTGTAGGCCGCAAGATGCTCCCGGATCAGCCGCTCATCCGGATGGTTTCTGTGCGCAGCTGCGGCAGCCCGGTAATCGATGCCGTCCATAAATATGTGTGCATGACATTCGCCAAATACCGCCATAAGCCGCTCCTGTTTTCGTCTTTAAGCCCTTCCGGCTGATTGAAATATAAACCTTATCGGCTGATTGAAATATAAACCATATCGGCTGATTGAAATAAAAATCCTGCCGGCAGATTTAAATCAAAACCTTCCCGCTGATTAGAACACAAATTCTTCTGACAGATTTAAATAAAGATACTTCCGGTAGGTCTAAAATCTTCCGTCCACATGCAGCACCTTTTCACCTTCCGCGAAACGGCTGCCGTCGATCCAGGTATAGTACCCTTCGCCATTGCCTACATGCCATTCATAGTATTCTTTTTTCTGATCTGCCATAACAGAAAAAATGCTCATGATCGTACCGCCATGAACCGCAAGTGCTATGGTATTTTTCCCCTGGACGATGCAGTCGGCGATGATGCGATCCAGTGCCTCACAGCTCCGCTTCGTCTGGATCCCCATGGATTCCCCTCCGGGGATAGGCAGCGTACAGCCGCTGTCGACCCACCGCTGATAATCAGCATCCCCGTCAAGTTCCTGGAAATTCCGGTTTTCGAAGATGCCAAAATCGCATTCCCGAAGATCATCGTCGATAAGGATGTCCTGTCCCGGGAAAAGGATCGCTGCCGTCTGTCTGCATCGGATCAGCGGACTGGACCAGACGGCATCCAGATGCTCACAGGGAAACGGGCTTTCCTGCAGCATTTTCTCCCGTATGCCGGCCAGCCGCTCTTCCTCCCCCGGCAGGATCGGCTCGTCTGTGGAGCCGATATACCGTCTTTTCAGATTGCCGGGCGTGGCTCCATGCCGTACCCAGATAATATCGATCCTGTTCTTCATCGTTCCACTTACTCTGCCGTCTTCTTGATCACAATCCCAAGGCCGCAAGAGACCCGGTGTACCTCATTGGAAAACGCGGCCAGCGCCTCACAAATCCGCCCGTCCGTCTCCCGGACCTTCCGGTCCATTGCATCCATCGGAACGACGCCATAGCCTAGTTCATTGGTCACGATCACGATGTCCGGATTCTTTTCGATCAGCTCTGCAGCAAAGTCGGACAGATCGATCCCATCGGAAACCATCCGGCGGATGTACTCGTGGAAATGCTTCACGGCCCGGCAGCGGTACAGATCCTTTGTGCTGCACTTCGCCCCGTCAATAAAATCGTCTTCTGCAAGAGAAAAAGCTCTTGCCGCGTAGTGGGTCTTTCCCTGAAAGGCACCGCCTATTACCATTTTCATTGCTAATTACCTCCTGCCTGCTCCATCCGTAACACAAGATTCTCTATCGTCTCACAGATCCCAGGCGGTTTTTATTTATCCTAAGGGTCCGGACATCTCCGGCCTTTCTTTTCGCTTTCCATTCTTTCAGGCCAGCAATCCTGTCAGAGCATGCACAAATACCGCCGCCACAAGAATAGCTGCTTCACAGACGGATACAAAAAAGCCTGCCAGGTCACCGGTCATCCCGCCGAAATATTTCATGCATAGATGATGGTAGTACCAGAAGCAAAGGCCGGCCGTCACCAGTATCGTACAGCCCATCGGAAAAGAGAACGCCAGCGCTGCCGCTTCCAGCAGACACAGGTAGACCAGCATGGTCACTTTCACCCGGCCTGCCACCGCCTTATCTCCAAAAGCAGCAGCTGTCCCTTTGGGATTTGCCTTTGGGAAGGATACGACCGAGAGGGCCGATAAGCTTCTGGCAATCGCAAAGGTGGTGCACAGAGAAAGCACCATATCGGCGGTCACCTCCGTGGCGGCTCCCAGTACAAGAACGAAAAAGCTGATGCCGGTGATCACGGCGAAAGCGCCCACGTGAGAATCCTTTAGGATCTCCAGCCGTTTTTCCCTCTCCCGCCAGCTGCTCATGGCATCGGACGTATCCAGGAAGCCGTCAAAATGGATGCCTCCCGTTACGATGATCGGAATCAGCACGATCCCTGCCGCCCGAAAAAGGCTGCCAAACTCCAGTGCCATGCAGAGCCGGAACCAAAGAAATTCCAGCAGGCCGACAACAGCGCCGACCCACGGGAAAAAGCACATGGCATACTTCATACTGTCCTCTGTCCAGTCAAACTGCGGCATAGGAATCTTGGAATACATGGAAAATGCCACGGCGATATTCATCAGAATCTTTTTCATTCTATCGGCCCCTTATCCCGGATAAAGATATTGCGGAAGGAAAACATCTCCTCATAGCTCAGCGTGTCATCCACCTCTGTCGGGGAAAGGTTCTGCTCCTGAAGGGCCCGGTCCTCCATGGTTTCTTCCTGTTTGAAATGGACCGGAATGCCATAGACCACCTCGGTCACCTGATCGGCGACACGGGCGATCTCCTGGTTTAAAGCGCCCAGGAACTGCATATAGATCGATGTGGTATTGTCATACCGAATGCCGTCAGAAAAAATCTCGTTCGTGACAACTATACAATGGCGCGCCCGCTCAAACAGAAGGTCAAGACCGGCAAGGATCTCATTGACCGTGTGGATCCCTGCTCCATCCTCCATAAAGACTTCGTTTGCCACGAGATTGGACATGCACTCCAGAAGTACGATGCTGTCCTCGGGAATCTCGATGTTGCGCAGCCCCAGCGGACATTCGATGGTCTCAAAGCCCATGGATGCCCGGCGCTGCCTGTGTTTCTCGATGCGGCGCAGATTCTCCGGATCATTTCCCGCAAGCATCGTCGCGATGTAGATCCTCTGTCCTTCGCCCAGCGTCAGCAGCAGCTGTTCCGCGTAATTGGATTTTCCGCTTCCGGAACCTCCGGTAACAAGATAGATCATAGATGGAATCCTTTTTTCTCAAACCAGATGCTCGTACTGCTCGATGCCATCTTCCTCAAAGGTAGACATCGTGTTGTACACATCCAGTGCCATATCCAGGATCGGGAAGAGAACGACTGCACCGGTACCCTCTCCCAGACACATATCACAGGTCAGGAAAGCTTCCTTGCCAAGGGCCGCAAGCAGCAGCTTTGCTGCCGGCTCCTTTGACACATGGGATGCGATCATATACTCAGCTGCCGTCGGGCAGATCCGCATGGCAGTAAGGGCGGCAACACAGGAAATAAAGCCGTCGATGACGACCAGGATGTGCAGTGCAGCCCCGCCAAGATAAACGCCAACCATGCCGGCGATATCAAAGCCGCCGACCTTGGCCAATACATCGATAGGATCGGAGGGATCTGGCTGATTGAGCTCGATGCCCCGCTTGATCGCGTTGATCTTCCGGGCCAGGCCTTCGGTGGTCAGGCCGGCACCTCTGCCGGTCATATCCTCGACCGGACGGTCAAGCAGGACAGAAGCAATGGCGCTGCTGGTGGTGGTGTTTCCGATTCCCATCTCACCGGTGGCAAGCAGCCGATATCCATCCGCCGCTCTCTCTTCGGCGATCTGGATGCCGACCTCGATGGCCCGAATGGCCTCCTCCCGGCTCATCGCCGGTCCCTTGGTAAAATTCTTGGTTCCGTAGGCGATCTTGCAGCTGCGGACCTTTGTATCCCGGCAGATACCGATATCGATGGGGAAGATCTCGGCATGCGCATTGCGGCAAAGGATCGCCGCCGTGGCTTTCTCCGTAAGGAAGTTTTCGGCAACGGCTGCCGTAACCTCCTGTCCCGTCTGGGTCACGCCCTCCTCCACAACGCCGTTATCAGCGCACATGGTGATCAGCCCCTTCTTGTCAAAAGAAACTCTGGGTGTCCCCTGGATGCCGGCGATCTGGACGATGACATCCTCCAGCTTTCCAAGGCTGTGCAGCGGATGTGCGATGGAATCCCAGTGATGGACTGCAGATTCCTTTGCCGCCTCATCCGGCAGCTCAATCTTTTTCAGCGTTTCTTCTAAATTCATCTTTATCACCCCTTCAGAATGCTTCTGACTGTATTTTCCATCTGATCCACGTCCGCAACCGTATTATGCCGCACAGGAGCCGTGCGGATCTCCTCGATGGCCTGCGGAATGGCAACGCCGGAAACCTCATGGAGCGCGTCAAACTGCTCCATATCCGTCAGCGGGTCAAAACGCTCTGCATCGATGGCATGCAGTACGTTTCTGGCAAACTTATAGGGACTTGCCGTAGAAGCGATAACCGTCGGTGTCTCATCTCCGGTCTTAGCCCGGTATGCGCCATAAACAGCTGCCGCAACACCAGTGTGCGGATCCAGAACATAACTATCCTGCTGATAGATCCTGGCGATCGCAGCAAAAACCTCCTCCTCAGAGGCAAAGGCGCCGGCAAAGTCCGAAAGCTGCGCACGCATATCCGGTGTGATCTCATATTTTCCGCCCTTAGAAAGTGCTTCCATCAGCGCGGCGGTCTCACCCGCATCATCACCGGTAATACGGAAGATCAGGCGCTCCAGGTTGCTGGATACCAGAATATCCATTGACGGAGACGAGGTCAGGATAAAGGGCCTGTTCCGGTCATAAATGCCCGTATTGAAGAAATCAAACAGGACCTTGTTTTCATTGGAAGCACAGATCAGCTTTGCCACAGGCAGGCCGATGATCTTTGCATAATAAGCAGCCAGGATATTGCCAAAATTGCCGGTGGGAACCGTGATATTGATCTTGTCACCGACAGCGATCTCTCCGGCCCGCACCAGGCTCGCATAGGCATACACATAGTAGACGACCTGTGGCACAAGCCGGCCAATGTTGATGGAATTTGCCGAGCTGAACTGAATACCCGCCGCATCAAGGTCAGCAGCAAGAGCCTTGTTGCCGAACATCTTCTTTACGCCGGTCTGCGCATCATCAAAGTTGCCGCGGATCGCGACGACATGGGTATTCTCCCCCTTCTGGGTGACCATCTGCCGCTCCTGAACCGGGCTGACACCATCCTTCGGATAGAACACGATGATCTGTGTCCCGGGAACATCTGCAAAGCCAGCCATGGCAGCCTTGCCGGTATCGCCGGATGTGGCAGTCAGAATACAGATCTCATTTTTGATTTGATTCTTCTTTGCTGCCGTGGTCATCAGATAAGGCAGGATCGAAAGCGCCATATCCTTGAAGGCAATGGTCTTTCCATGGAAAAGCTCAAGGAAATAAGCACCGTCCGCTTTCCTGATCGGCGCAATCTCGGGAACATCAAACTTCTCGTCATACGCGCTGTTGATGCAGAAGCGAAGCTCCTCCTCCGTATAATCCGAAAGAAACAGCTTCATCACGGCATAAGCCAGCTCCTGATAGCTCATTCCGGAAAGCTCCTCCAGAGAATTCTCCAGTACAGGGAACTGCTCCGGTACATAAAGGCCGCCGTCAGAAGCCAGTCCATTCAGGACTGCCCTCGAGGCCGGAACGCCAGTTTCTGCTCCACGTGTGCTTCGGTAAAGAATATCCATATACCCTCCGTTACAGGTCTAAATATCTCCTGAAAGCAAATAAATTCAGGATAGTGCGCCGCAAATTCCATTCTCGATCGTTATATTCTGAATATTTGGATCGTTATTTGAAAAATGGGCATAGTTTACATCTTGAGTATTATATCATAACCGCATTGCCATGTGAAGGGGGCAAGGAGGGACATACCTCGGACAGCAAGGAAGGAAATGCCTCAGACAGTAAAGAGAGAAATGTCACAGTGGGCATGAAGGGACATACAATAGTCTGCATAGGGAGACATGCCTCAGACACCATGGATGGACATAAGTTAGACTGCAAAGGGGACATAGCTCAGATACCATGGATAGACATAGGTTAGACTGCAAAAGGGACATAGCTCAGATACCATGGATGAACATGACCAGGGAAAGCATACGAATACTTCCCTTCTTGTCTCGTGCATATGCTTTTTCTTGTTCTGAGACCTGATCCTGCTTTGATTCTCCAAGCAAAAAGCATACGCATCCTGCTCTTCCTTGCCTGTGCGTATGCTTTTCCCAGCCCTAAGACCTGATCCTGCTTTGATTTTCCAAGCAAAAAGCATACGCATCCTGCTCTTCCTGCCCTGTGCGTATGTTTTTCCCCGCCCTAAGACCTGATCCTGCTTTGATTTTCCAAGCAAAAAGCATACGCATCCTGCTCTTCCTGCCTTGTGCGTATGCTTTTCCAAGCTCTGAGCTCTGATCCTGCTTTGATTTTTCACGAAAAAAGCATACGCATCCTGCTCTTCCTAGCCTGTGAGTATGCTTTTCCACGCTCTGAGCTCTGATCCTGCTTTGATTTTCCACTAAAAAAGCATACGCATCCTGCTCTTCCTGCCCTGTGCGTATGCTTTTCCACGCTCTGAGCTCTGATCCTGCTTTGATTTTCCACTAAAAAAGCATACGCATCTTGCTCTTTCTGCCTTGTTCGTATGCTTTGTCAAAAAATAGTTCTAAAATTAGATTTGCAGCTCAATAATAAGTCAACTTCCAGCTCATGATTTACTTCTTTGGATAATTGATTTATAAAAAGAGACCCGGTCCATGTTTAAACCATGTCCGGGCTCTCTGAGTTCCTATTTGTGTCTATAGGTTCCTGTTAATTCACATATGTTCCTATTGGTTCCCATAGATTCTTATTTGTTTCTGTAGATTCCTATTAGTTCCCATAGGTTCCTAATAGTTCCCATAGGGTCCTAATAGTTCCCATGTGTTCCTTTTGGTTCCCATAGGGTCCTATTTTACCAATCGTTTTTCTCCCAATCTTACCGGTTGTTGATTGCGGTGACCAGTGCGTCAATGGATGCACGGATGATATCGGGATCTACGGCTGCGCCCCAAGCGATATTGCCCTCCGGTGTCTGGATACCGACATAGGCGATGGCCTTGGAGCTGGAGCTCTTGGTCAGAGCGTGCTCCTGGTAAGTGACCAGATCAAATTTGAATCCGTGTGCCTTTTTCAGGGCGTTGCTGACGGCATTCAGACGGCCGTTTCCGACGGCATAGGTCTTGAAGAACTCGCCATCTCCGAAGCGGGAGTTGACTTCTGCCTCGATCATGCCCTCTTCCAGCTGCTTGAAATGTACGCCGTTGATCTGCAGCGGGGAATCGATGTCCTCGAATTTCTGTTTGAACAAGCTGAAGATCTCGGACGGAGACAGCTCCTTGTGCAGGTGGTCGGACAGATCCTTTGCCGCATAGCCCATGGCCTCGCGCATCTTCTTTGGCAGGATCAGATCGTACTTTGTCTCCAGGATGTAGCCTACGCCGCCCTTTCCGGACTGGCTGTTGATCCGGATGACATCGGCGTCGTAGCTTCTGCCAACGTCGGTCGGGTCGATGGGCAGATACGGTACGGTCCAGTGATCGGGATCCTTTTCCTCGATCCACTTCATGCCCTTGGCAATGGCATCCTGATGGGAACCGGAGAAGGCTGCGAATACCAGGGAGCCTGCGTAAGGTCTTCTGGGATCGATGGTCATGTCGGTGTACTCCTCATACAGCTCGCAGATATCCGGCATGTCATTGAAGTTGAGCTCGGGATCCACGCCCTGCATGTACATGTTCATGGCCAGGGTGACCACGTCCACGTTTCCTGTGCGCTCACCGTTGCCAAACAGCGTACCCTCGATACGGTCAGCGCCGGCCAGGATGCCCAGCTCGGCATCGCTGACGCCGCAGCCACGGTCGTTGTGCGGATGCAGGGAAAGAACGACATTGTCTCTGTATTTCAGATTTTTGCTGATGTATTCCACCTGGCTTGCAAATACGTGGGGCATGGACAGCTCGACAGTGCTGGGCAGGTTGATGATGGCCTTGCGGTCTGCGGTAGGCTGCCAGATATCCAGAACAGCATTGCAGACCTCCAGGGCATATTCCGGCTCGGTTCCGGTAAAGCTCTCCGGGCTGTACTCAAAGCGGTAGGAAGCACCAGCCTCCTCAGTCAGCTGTTTCAGAAGCTTCGCACCCTCCACAGCGATCTGCAGGATCTCCTCCTTGGATTTCCGGAAGACCTGCTCTCTCTGGGCATAAGAGGTGGAATTATATACATGAACGATGGCGTTTTTGCATCCCTCCAGAGCCTCGAAGGTCCGGCGGATAATGTGATCTCTGGCCTGGGTCAGCACCTGTACGGTGACATCATCGGGGATCAGATCCTCCTCGATCAGGCGGCGCAGGAAAACATACTCGGTCTCAGATGCAGCTGGGAATCCGACTTCGATCTCCTTGAAACCTACCTTTACCAGCAGCTTGAAAAACTCGATCTTCGTATCCAGATCCATCGGAATGACCAGGGCCTGGTTTCCGTCTCGCAGATCAACACTGCACCATACCGGCGCCTTATCGATGGAGTCCTTCCGGGCCCAGTCGATGCACTCGACCGGCGGCATATAATACTGCTTCATGTACCTTTTGTAATTCATCATTTCGGCATACCTCCTCAGCCAATCATCCAGATGCAGGATAAAAAAGAAAAAGTCCTGCATCTCTTGACATTTACAGCAAGAGACGCAAGACCATAATGCTCATGCGCGGTACCACTCTTGTTCACGAACAGCTCGTGCTCTCACAGGATACATCCATATCCTTTCCCATGTAACGGCGGGAATCCGTCTGTGTCTACTCTCCTAAAGGATTTCGGACAGCCGCTCAGAGGGCAGTTCCAAAAGCATCTTCATGCTGCCTTACACCAACCGGCAGCTCTCTGCGTTTCCAATACCGATGTACTCTTCCTCGTCATTGCGTTTGTTATTGACATACTATAGCAAAGCAAAGCGTAAAAGTCAAGCAAGTAAACATCGCCCAAATTATTTCATCTGGTTGATCTCATCAAATACGCTGGTAATCGCTTTTTCCGGCTCCCTGGTCAGAAGACTGACGACAACGTTGGCCAGAATGGCGCAGATGAATGCCGGAAGCAGCTCATAGATGTTCCATGCACCGCCCAGGGGACGAACGCCGTATTTCCATGCAAAGACCACGATGCCTCCGACGATCATGCCGGCCAGGCATCCCTGGCGGTTGCTTCTTCTCCAGAACAGTGCCAGCAGAACTGCGGGACCGAACGCAGCGCCAAAGCCGGCCCAGGCAAAGGATACGATGCCAAAGACGGAGCTGTTCGGATCCCAGGCAATGCCGACGCCGATCACTGCGATGATCAGCAGGCTGAGACGTGCAAACTGCATCATTGTCTTTTCATCGATCTTAATACGGAAATACTTGTGAATGATATTCTCGGATACAGCAGAGGACGCAGCCAGCAGCTGAGAGTCTGCCGTCGACATGGTCGCCGCCAGGATACCCGAAAGAACGATACCGGCAAAGACCGCCAACAACGCACCGTTTTTGCTCATCAGGGAAGCGATCTCGACGATGATGGTCTCTGAAGTAGAGCCCTCGAGAACCGGTACGGATCCGACACTGCTCATGCCAAGGCCGACAAAACCGATAAAGATCGCAACGCTCATGGAGATCACGACCCAGATGGAAGCCACTCTTCTGGAAAGGGAAAGCTTGGAGTCGTCCTCGATCGCCATGAAGCGAAGCAGGATGTGGGGCATTCCAAAATAGCCAAGGCCCCATGCTGTCGTAGAAAGGATCGTGATAAAGCCGTAGGGTGAAGATGTCTGGGATACCGGATCATAAGTAGCTGTGAAGCTCAGATATCCGGGCAGCTTGCCTGCATTTTCCAGAACCGCAGCAAGACCGCCGGCATTGCTGATTCCAAAGAAAAGAACAATAAACAAAGCAATGGTCATCGCGATGCTCTGGATAAAGTCTGTGGTGCTGGCTGCCAGGAAGCCGCCGGTCATGGTATATCCAACGATGACGATTGCGGAAATGATCATGGCCACATGGTAATCCACGCCAAACAGGGATCCAAAGAGCTTTCCGCAGGCTGCAAAACCAGAGCCGGTGTATGGGATAAAGAAAATGATGATCACAACTGCCGCGATCAGCATCAGGATCTGTTTCTCATCGCCATACCGGTCAGAGAAGAAATCCGGGATGGTGATGGAATTTGTACGGGCGGTATACCGGCGAAGCCGTTTCGCCACAAACAGCCAGTTCAGATAGGTTCCGACTGCCAGACCGATCGCCGTCCAGCCGACATCCGCCATACCTGTCAGATACGCCAGACCCGGCAGACCCATCAGCAGATAGCTGCTCATATCGGAAGCTTCTGCGCTCATCGCCGTAACAAACGGCCCAAGACGCCTTCCGCCAAGATAAAAATCGCCAACTGTCTCATTTTTCTTTGCCATTGCAAGACCGATCAGGATCATTCCCAGCAGGTAAACGATCATGACGATCAGAATGTACACTTTTCCTGTTTCCATTGTAATACCTCATTTCAGACCGCTGTTGCATCAGTACTTTACTATGGTAAAGCACGAAATCCTCGTTTTTTTACCACGGGTTGCGAATTCATGCAATCATTTGATTAATTATGCATCGAAGATATTTTCCATATCTTCCGAGGGATATCTCCAAAGTATCCGTAAATCCTTCTCCTACGCTCCTCTTTTATGGTAAAATGGATAAGCCGCACATGCGGATCCCAAATAAATGGAAATGAGGCTAACGAATGAAACGACTGCTTGGCTACATGAAAGCTTATCGCAAGGAGGCTTTCCTGGCGCCCTTCTTTAAAATGTTTGAGGCTGTCCTGGAGCTTCTGGTCCCGCTGATCGTGGCAGACATGATCGATATCGGGATCCGGGCACAGGATACCGGCTATATCCTGCGCCGCGGTCTGGTGCTTATTTTACTGGCTGCCCTTGGCCTGGCTGCTGCTTTTACGGCCCAGTACTTTTCGGCCAAGGCTGCTGTCATGACCGGAACAGCGATCCGGAGCGATCTTTTCTCCCATATCCAGACCCTCTCGTGGCGCCAGATCGATGCGATCGGTACGTCCACCCTGATCACCCGGATGACCAGTGATATCAATACGGTCCAGAACGGAATAAACATGTTTCTCCGTCTGTTCCTGCGGTCCCCCTTCGTAGTGTTTGGCGCCATGATCATGGCTTTTATCTGCGATTTCCGCACTGCCCTGATCTTTGCCATGGTCATCCCGATCCTTCTTCTGATCGTCTTTGCCATCCTTCTGGTCACCATGCCGCTGTACCGCAAGGTCCAGAAGCAGCTGGATGTGATCCTTGGGGCAGTTCGGGAGAACCTGATGGGCGTGCGTGTCGTCCGAGCCTTCAACCGGCAGTCGGATGAGATCAGCAGCTTTGAAGAGGAAAGCCAGAGTCTTTACCGCGGCCAGCTGTTCGTCGGACGGATCTCCGCCCTGCTCAACCCGCTGACCTACGCTCTCATCAATCTTGGCATCGTATGCATCCTGTGGACAGGCGGCAGCCAGGTCGATGCGGGAATGCTGACCCAGGGCAGCGTCATCGCCCTGATCAACTACATGTCCCAGATCCTGGTGGAGCTGGTCAAGCTGGCAAACCTGATTATCCTGCTCTCCCGGGCTATCGCCTCCATGAACCGCGTGGATACCGTATTCGAAATCAAAAATGACCGGATCGACGGCACGCTTCCCTACCCGGAGGTTTCGGATGGCGCATCCATCTGCCTCGACCATGTGGAATTCTCTTATACCCCAGGTGCTGATCCGGCACTTGCCGATATTTCATTTGAAACAGCACCAGGCAAGGTCCTCGGCATCATCGGCGGAACCGGCGCCGGCAAAAGCACCCTGGTCAACCTTCTGCCCCGCTTCTATGACGTAAATAAGGGTGCAGTAAAAATCAATGGCACCGACGTCCGGGATATTCAGGAGGCAGATCTGCGTTCCCACATTGGCCTCGTCCCCCAGAAGGCGGTCCTGTTCCACGGCACCCTTCGCGAAAACATGCTGTGGGGCAATGAAAATGCCCCAGATGCTGATATCTACGCAGCTCTGGATACCGCCCAGGCCAGAGACTTTGTGGACAGCAAACCCGAAGGACTCGACATGATGATCGAGCAGGAAGGAAGGAACCTGTCCGGCGGCCAGCGCCAGCGTCTGACCATCGCCCGGGCTGTTGTCCGGCGCCCTGATATTCTGATTCTGGATGACAGCGCATCCGCCCTCGATTTCGCAACCGATGCCAGACTGCGGAAGGCGATCCGCAGGGAAGGCGCAAACCGCTGTGTCATCCTTGTATCCCAGCGCGTGGGCACCATCCGGAACGCCGACCAGATCCTTGTTCTGGACGATGGACGGCTGGCCGGCTCCGGTACGCACAGAGAGCTTCTGGAACATTGCGAGGTTTACCGCGAGATCTGTGAATCTCAGCTTACCCCAGATGAAATCAAAAAGGATCTTAATTCCGGAAAGGAGGGCATCTGATATGAACGCAAATGCAGATAAGAAAGCAGACAACAGAAAAGCCCAGACCTTTCGGCGCATCCTGCAGTGTATCCAACCGTACAAGGGACTGGTCCTCCTGTCCTTTTTCCTCGCTATCGTCAGCACGGTCTCCGTACTAGCCCTTCCGATCCTCATCGGAAACGGCGTGGACCGGATCATCGGCCCCGGCCAGGTAGATTTTGAAGTGCTCACCGGAATCCTGATCCGGCTGCTCCTGCTGATCCTAACCGCCGCCGTCAGCCAGTACCTGATGAACACCGTCAACAACCGGATCACTTACCATATCGTGATGGACCTGCGGGAAAAGGCTTTCCGCCATGTACATGTCCTGCCGCTCTCCTACCTGGACGTGCATTCCACCGGCGACCTGATCAGCCGCGTGGTCACCGATATTGAACAGTTTTCCGACGGCCTGCTGCTTGGATTTACCCAGCTGTTTACCGGTGTCGTCACGATCCTTGGCACACTGGTCTTTATGTTCTCCCTGCAGCCGCTGGTCACGCTGGTCGTGCTTGCCTTCACGCCGGTGTCCTTCTTTGTTGCCTCCTTCATCTCCGGGCGCACCTACACCTACTTTAAAGGACAGTCCGAATCCAGAGGCCGCCTGACGGATCTGACAAATGAGGCGCTTGGCAACATCAAGGTCGTTCAGACCTTTGGGCAGGAAAAAAAGATCTCCGCCGAATTTGACCGGCGAAATCAGGAGCTTTCCGGCTACAGCATGAATGCCACCTTTTACTCCTCTCTGACGAACCCGACCACACGCTTTGTCAACTCGCTGATCTACAATGGCGTTGTAATCTGTGGCTGCCTGCTGTGCTTTATGACGCCCTTCGGCGCAGAAGTGCTTACCATCGGCGGACTGACCTCGTTCCTGTCCTATGTAAAGCAGTTCAGCCAGCCCTTCAACGAGATTACCGCGGTGCTGACCGAATTCCAGAACTCCCTTGCCTCCGCCAGCCGTGTATTTGAGCTGATCGATGAAGAACCAGAGCCGGCTGACCTGCCAGATGCAGCGGTGATGGGCACAGCTGAAGGACATGTCGATCTGGAAAATGTTTCCTTCTCCTACGTACCCGAGCGTCCGCTGATTGAAAACCTGAGCGTCCATGCCGCTCCAGGCATGCGCATTGCCATTGTCGGCCCAACCGGCTGCGGAAAGACCACGCTCATCAATCTGCTGATGCGCTTCTATGACGTGAACAAGGGAGCGGTCTGTGTGGACGGTACCGACATCCGCCGCATCACCCGCTCCAGCCTCAGAGAAAACTATGGAATGGTGCTTCAGGATACCTGGCTGCGTTCAGGCACGATCCGCGATAATATCGCCTACGGAAGGCCGGAAGCTACAGATGAGGAAATCATCGCGGCAGCTAAAAAAGCCCATGCCCACAGTTTCATCCGACGTATGGAAAACGGCTATGACACCGTCATCGAAGAAAACGGCGGCAACCTTTCCGCCGGACAAAAACAGCTGCTGTGCATCGCAAGAGTTATGCTGGATCTGCCGCCCATCCTGATCCTGGATGAGGCCACCTCCTCCATCGATACCCGCACAGAGATCCGGATCCAGAAGGCATTTGACGAGATGATGAAGGGACGCACCAGCTTCATCGTTGCTCACCGGCTTAGCACCATCCGGGATGCCGACCTGATCCTGGTCATGAAGGACGGCCACATCATCGAGCAGGGAAATCATGACACACTGCTTGAGACCGGCGGCTTCTACGCAGATCTGTACAGATCCCAGTTCGCAGTAAGCTGAGACAACTTATTCCAAAACAAATTAATTCTGCGCTCCTAGTGCAGCACGCTGATCCAAAACACATTGCGGCACGTCTATCCAAAAAAAGTGCTTTACAAACCGCAGACAGCGCGTTATAATACCAATGTTGTCTGACGGGGTATGGCTCAGTTTGGCTAGAGCGCACGGCTGGGGGCCGTGAGGTCGCAAGTTCGAATCTTGTTACCCCGACACATAAAACCGTGCAGGTTAAATCTTACTGATTTTGACCTGCACGTTTTTTTTGTGCCTGAAAAAAGGCAAATATTTTATAATAATGGACAATTATGTATAGGTAAAAATGCGTTTTTGCTGATATAATAGTAAAAGCATAAATCTTTGCTTTAAGGAGGTTTTGTTTTTATGGAGGTTAAAAGTGTTCTTGATGCTTCCTTCCGCCCCTATGGACGGGTCATCAAAGGCGTTGATGTCAGCGGTATCATGGAAGCATTAAAAAAGACCGAGTGCCCGGCAGATCATACGATCTATGTCGCATCTGATCCTGCTCTGGAGGAGACAGAGGCTGGTCGTGAGATGCAGCGGATCGTGTATGGCGAACTGCCTGTCGAGATTGGCTACTGCAATGGTTACAACAAATATCTGAATGCGCTGGAGTATCATCGCTCTTCTGAGATCAATATCGCAGAAAACGATCTGATCCTTCTTCTGGGCAAACAGCAGGATATTACGGATGATTTTCATTATGACACATCCAAGGTCGAGGCGTTTCTTCTTCCTGCCGGCTGTGCCATCGAGGTCTATGCCACCTCGCTTCATTACGCACCCTGCTGCGTAAATGATCAGCCGTTCCGCTGTGTCGTTGTCCTTCCCAAGGGAACCAACACGGATCTTTGCTCCGCCCATGGCCCGGAGGGTGAGGATAAGCTTCTTACCGCCGTTAACAAGTGGCTGATCGCACATGAGGATGCAAAAATCGCCGGTGCTTTCAACGGCCTTGTCGGTGAGAATCTGAAGGTTGACTGATCGGACAGTATTTTCAAGGAAGCCGAAAGGCGCTTGCCTGAATTGCCCTTTCGCTGCATTCCTTTCAACTATTGCCAATAACCTGCATTTGGTTTTTAGATTAATTTTTCTTTAAGGAGGATTCTGTATCATGAACAATGTACCCGAAATCAAAGTCGGTATCGTTGCTGTCAGCCGTGACTGCTTCCCGGCCAGCCTGTCCAAGACCCGCCGTGAGCGTCTGGTCAAAGCTTACACCGAGAAATACGGTGCAGCCGATATCTATGAGTGCCCCATCACCATCATCGAGAGCGAGATCGACATGGTCAATGCCCTTGAGAATATCAAGGCTGCCGGCTGCAACGCCCTCTGCGTATACCTTGGAAACTTTGGACCGGAGATCTCCGAGACTCTTCTGGCCAAGCATTTCGATGGACCGAAGATGTTCTGTGCAGCAGCTGAGGAGAGCCAGACCGACCTGATCCAGGGCCGCGGCGATGCTTACTGCGGTATGCTGAATGCCAGCTACAATCTTGCTCTGCGCAACATCAATGCCTATATTCCGGATTATCCGGTCGGCGACGCTGAGGACTGCGCGGATATGATCCACGAGTTCCTTCCCATTGCCCGCGTGGTATATGCTCTCCAGAACCTGAAGATCATCTCCTTCGGCCCGCGCCCGATGAATTTCATGGCCTGCAACGCTCCGATCAAGCAGCTCTTCAACCTTGGTGTTGAGATCGAGGAGAACTCCGAGCTCGACCTGTTCGAGTCCTTCAAGAATCATGAGGGCGATGCCCGTATTCCGGAAGTCGTAGCTGATATGGAAGCTGAGCTTGGCGCCGGCAACAAGAAGCCCGAGATCCTGGCAAAGCTTGCCCAGTATGAGATCACCCTTCTTGACTGGATCGAGGCACACAAGGGATACCGCAAGTATGTCACCCTTACCACCAAGTGCTGGCCGGCATTCCAGACACAGTTCGGCTTTGTTCCCTGCTATGTCAACAGCCGTCTGACCGGACGCGGCATCCCGGTATCCTGTGAGGTTGATATCTACGGAACCCTGTCCGAGTACATCGGAACCGTTGCAACTCAGGATATCGTTACCCTTCTGGACATCAACAACTCCGTTCCGAAGGATATGTACAAGGAAAGCATCGAGGGCAAGTTCCCCTACAAGTTCACCGATACCTTCATGGGCTTCCACTGCGGCAATACCTGCTCCAAGAGACTGGTCAGCAGCGAGATGAAGTACCAGATGATCATGGCAAGAAGTCTGCCCATCGAGGTCACCAACGGTACCCTTGAGGGAGACATCCAGCCCGGCGATATCACCTTCTACCGCCTGCAGAGCACCGCTGACAACAAGCTTCGTGCTTACGTTGCAGAGGGTGAAGTCCTTCCGGTCGCTACCAGATCCTTCGGCGGCATCGGCGTATTCGCCATCCATGAGATGGGCCGCTTCTATCGCTACTGGCTGATCGGCAAGAACTTCCCGCATCACGGCGCTGTAGCATTCGGTCATCACGGCAAGGTTCTGTACGATGTATTCAAATACATCGGCGTTCCGGTCGAGGAGATCGGCTATGCACATCCGGCTGGAGACCGCTATGCGGATGAGAATCCCTTCGCATAAGCAGTAAATTAGTTTCAAAAAGCCCCCCGCCATTCGCAGGCGGGGGGCTTTCATTTCTTTAACCTTAAATCTATTTTGTGAGTACAAAACAGCCTGCGCCTCGGAAGACATTACAGCAAACAATCTGCAGGACCGACAGGTCCGAAGCCGTTTGCGTAATGCCTTCCAGGGGTGGGGCTGCATTGGCTAATCAGTTCTAATCAACACATTTCGTCCTTTGACCCGAAACTGACCGTATCTCCCGGATAGGTCTAGCGTCTCATCCAGCGTAAATATACTCCTTACACGATCATCATCGCATCGCCGAAGGAGAAGAAACGGTACCTTTCTTTTACCGCCTCCTCATAGGCATGGAACACTTTTTCCTTCCCTGCAAATGCGGATACCAGCATGATCAGTGTGGATTCCGGCAGATGGAAGTTGGTGATCAGGCCATCCATCAGCTTAAACTGATAGCCGGGATAGATAAAGATGTCTGTCCAGCCGCTTCCTGCCTTCAGGCGTCCATCCTCTCCTGCTGCCGATTCCAGTGTGCGGCAGCTGGTGGTTCCGACACAGATAACCCTGCCGCCGACAGCTTTTGTATCATTGATCAGCTTAGCCTGATCCTCCTCGACCACATAAAATTCCGAATGCATGTGGTGCTGGGTCACATCATCCACCTTTACCGGGCGGAAGGTTCCAAGTCCCACATGGAGCGTCACATGGGCGATGCGCACGCCCTTCTCCTGGATCTTTTCCAGAAGTTCTTTGGTAAAATGCAGGCCTGCCGTAGGTGCAGCTGCGGAACCCTCATGCCGGGCGTAGACGGTCTGGTAACGGTTTTTATCCTGCAGCTTATGGGTGATATACGGCGGCAGAGGCATCTCGCCAAGCTGGTCCAGGATCTCCTCAAAGATACCCTCATAGCTAAACTGGATCAGCCGGTTGCCTTCCTCCACCACATCCAGGATCGTTCCTTTCAGCAGCCCGTCTCCAAAGGAGATCACAGCGCCGGGACGGCATTTTTTCCCAGGCTTTACCAGTGTTTCCCAGATATTGTTTTCACGGCGTTTCAGGAGCAGGATCTCGACCATCGCGCCTGTGCCTTCCTTGACACCGTACAGCCTGGCCGGGATGACCTTCGTATCATTGATCACCAGACAATCCTTCTCCGTCAGATGATCGATAACCTGATAAAAGTGCTCATGAGACAGTTCACCTGTCTCTTTGTTCATGAGCAGGAGCCTTGAAGAGCTTCTGTCCTCCAGAGGATCCTGGGCGATCAGCTCTTTTGGCAGATCATAGTAAAAGTCACTGGTTTTCATCGGCATGGCACATGCTCCTCACTTTATCCCGTCTGGAAGTTTATAATACGAGCGGAAATACTGCTCCGGATAATATACCTTATCCTTTGCCAGAAAGGAAGTCTTTTTATCCTTGACCTCCAGAATATTAACCGCGCAGTTCATCGGCACACCGGTCTGCCAGAAGCTGGTCCGGTCCTCATAGAAGGGATTGAGCAGTGCCCGGCAGGCTGCGCCATGGGTGGAGATCAGGATCGTTTTGTCGGCAAGGGACGGATCGCTGGTCAGATCCGCAAAAAAGTCTGCGCATCTGTCGATCACATCCATCACGGTCTCGCCGCCCTTTGGTGCCTGATACCGGAAGGAATCGGTCTGAAGAAGGATAAAATTCTCCCGGTCGATCTCCATCGGTTTTGTCAGATCACAGGACTTTCCCTCCCATTCGCCAAAGCAGATCTCTTTCAGCCGGTCATCCTCGATGATGGGCACATCTCTGCCCTTCAGAATGATCTCTGCGGTATGTCTGGCTCTGATCAGCGGACTGGTATAGCAAAGGTCAAAATGCGTGTCCTTCAGGCCTTCTGCGGTCAGCTCGGCCAGGAGGACGCCCCTTTCATTCAGGTCCTCTCCATGCCATCCCTGCAGCAGTTTTTTGCGGTTCCATTCGGTTTCTCCATGACGGATCACATATAAGATCATTGGTCATTCCTCTTTAGTATTGGTTTTCCCGTAAAAAGGCTGCCGTGCCAGACTTTTAGCGCAGCAGCCCCCTTTTCATTCTTTTTTATTCCTATGGCTGTTTCCGCTTTACTGTCTCAGCTCGATGCCAAGGCTGGAAAGGCCATTCAGGATCTTCTTCATTGCTGAGGAGATGTCCGCCTCCTCCAGGGTCTTTTCCTTGGAACGGAATACCAGGGAGTAAGCCATGGACTTGTGTCCGGCCTCGACCTGGCTGCCCTCGTAGACGTCAAAGAGCTTCAGATCCTCCAGGATCTTTCCGCCTCTCTGGCGGATCATCTTTTCGATGGAGGCAGCCTCCAGTTCCTTGCTGACGACCATGGACAGGTCACGGCTGACAGCCGGGAACTTGGCAATGCCCTCAAACTTCCGGTCAAAGGAAGCCATCGGAACGATCACAGGCATATCCAGAACAGCCACGTATGCTCTGTCGCCGATGCCATAGTTCTTCAGCACGGTCGGATGTACCTCGCCGAGATATCCGGTCACCTTGCCGTCATAGATGATCTCTGCCTGACGACCCGGATGCAGGAAAGGCTTGCCTGCCTTCGCGTTGTAGCTGACCAGGTCATGCATGCCGATCTGGGAGAAGAACTCCTCGACAACACCCTTCATCTCGTAGAAGTCGCCCTTGCCATAGAAGCCCAGGGTGAACTGCATTCGCTCATCGGGAAGTGTGGTAAGGGGCAGGCTCTCCGGAATATAGATGTTGCCCAGCTCGTACAGGCGGACATCCTTGTTTCTTCTGTTGTAGTTGGTGGCCAGAGAGGTCAGGATACCGTTCAGAGAAGTCGTCCTCATCACAGAGAAATCCTCGCCGAGCGGGTTCATGATGCGGATCGCCTGACGCTCCGGTGCGTCTGCCGGAAGCCGCAGCCGGTCGAAGACCTTCGGGCTCTCAAAGGAATAGCAGTATCCCTGGGAGAAGCCGCAGTACTCGACCACATCTCTTGCCTTTCCTTCGATCTGGTTCTTGAAGGAAAGCTTGCCGGTGGTCGATTCGCCGGCCGGCAGGGTGGTCGGGATATTGTTGTAGCCATAGAATCTGGCAACCTCCTCCGCGATATCGCAGAGTCTGTGGATATCCTGGCGGAAGGTGGGAGCAACGATCTCGTTTGTCTCCGCATCGTACCGCAGCTCGACAGAGGCAAGATACTTCAGCTGATCTTCCTTGCTGATATCTGTACCCAGAAGCGCATTGACCTTATCCGCGTCAAAAGCAACTCTGGACTCTTCTCTCTTCACCGGATAGACGTCGACCACACCGCCGACGACCTCACCTGCACCAAACTCTTCCATCAGCTCGCAGGCACGGTTCATGGCTGCAAGCGCGTTGTTCGGATCAAGGCCCTTGTCAAACTTTCTGGAAGCATCGGTCTGATGGCCGATCTTTTTGGAGGAAAGACGAATGTTCGTTCCGTCAAAATTGGCAGCCTCGAACAGGATGGTCTGTACATCGTCGGTGATCATGGAATTCTCACCGCCCATGATACCGGCAAGGCCGACGCTCTTCTCCGCATCGCGGATCGTCAGGATCGAGCTGTCCAGTATATACTCTTTTCCATCAAGGGTAACAAACTTCTCACCCTCGTCTGCCCGGCGGACGATGATCTGCTGGCCGGCGATCGTGGACAGGTCGTAGGCATGCATCGGCTGGCCGTACTCTTCCATCACATAATTCGTAATATCAACGATATTGTTGATGGGACGGATGCCGTTGGAGGCCAGGCATCTCTGCATCCACTTGGGAGACGGACCGATCTTGACATTTTTGACAACTCTGGCCGTATAGCGCGGGCAAAGATCCGGATCCTCTACGGAAACCTTGATATAGTCATTCACATCTTCGCTGTTTCCGGTCTCTTTGATCTCCGGCAGGATAAAGGGCTTCCGGAAGGTCGCGGCAGCCTCTCTGGCGATACCGATGACGCTGTAGCAGTCGACACGGTTGGAGGTGATCTCATACTCGATGTTGACGTCATCGAGGCCCAGAGCATGTACGGCATCATCGCCAGGTTTTACATCCGCATCCGCCTCAAACTCATAGAGACCGGATTCCGGTGCCTCCGGGTAGAACTCTCTGGAGGAGCCCAGCTCCTCGATGGAGCACATCATGCCATAGGAATCAATGCCGCGAAGCTTACCGGCCTTGATCTCGATGCCGCCCTTGGTCATCTTTCCGTCATGGCCACCGGCAACTCTTCCTCCGTCCAGAACGACCGGGCACAGCATGCCGACATGGGAATTGGGAGCGCCGGTCACGATCTGGATGGGAGATTCCTGGCCCACATCCACCTGGCAGATCACCAAATGATCAGAATCCGGATGTGGTTCCTGCTCAACGATCTTTCCGACAACGATCTTGTCCAGATCTTTGTTCATCACGTCATAATTTTCAACCTTGGTTCCGGAAAGGGTCATTCCATCCATATATTCCTGCGGTGTGACATCCAGTTCCGGTACAAACATTTTGATCCATGATAAAGATGTATTCATTCTCTTCTCTCCTTTGCCCTTAGAACTGTTTCAGGAATCGTGCGTCATTCTCGTACAGAAGGCGCATGTCATCGATCTCATACTTCAGAAGAGCAATACGCTCCAGGCCTACGCCAAAGGCAAAGCCGACATACTCCTCGGGATCGATGCCGCACATCTCCAGAACATGGGGATGAACCATACCGCAGCCGAGGATCTCGATCCATCCCTCGCCCTTGCAGAACCGGCAACCGGTGCCGCCGCACTTGAAGCAGCTGACATCCATCTCAGCGCTGGGCTCAGTGAAGGGGAAGTGATGGGGACGGAACTTTGTCTTTGTCTCCGGTCCGAAGATCTCCTTGGCAAAGGTCTCCAGAGTACCTTTAAGATCAGCAAAGGTAATGTTCTTGTCGATGACCAGACCCTCAACCTGATGGAAGGACGGAGAATGGGTAGCGTCCACCTCATCGGAGCGGAACACACGTCCCGGGGAGATCATGCGGATCGGCAGATTGCCCTGCTCCATACGGCGGGCCTGTACCGGGGATGTCTGGGTACGCAGAACGATCTCCTTGTTGATATAGAAGGTATCCTGCTCATCCTTTGCGGGATGGTTGGCCGGAATATTCAGCTTGGTAAAGTTGTACTCGTCATACTCGACTTCCGGTCCTTCAATGACCTCATAGCCCATGCCGACAAAGATCCGCTCCAGCTCCTCCAGAGCGATCGTGTTGGGATGACGATGACCGATCTCGGCCTTCTTGGCGGGAAGCGTTACATCGATCGTCTCCTCAGCCAGACGCATCTCCAGCTGTGCAGCCTCGATCTCTGCCTTAACCTCGGCAAGTCTTGCCTCGATCCGGTCTCTGGCCTCGTTAACCAGCTGACCTACCTTCGGGCGGTCCTCCGGGGCAACATCCTTCATGCCCTTCATGACCTCTTTAAGCTCACCCTTCTTGCCCAGAACACCGACCCTGATCTCATTCAGAGCATCCAGCGTTGTAACCTTCTGCATGTTGTCCATCGCTTTGCAGACGATCGCATCCAGTCTTTCCTTCATGCTGATCTCACTCATGTACTTTACTCCTTATCCTGTGAACGTTTCATTTTTAGGCATAAAAAAAGTACCTTATTCAGGGACGAGGCATAGGCCTCGCGGTACCACCCATCTTCCCGGAACAAAAGCCCCGGACACTCATCCTCTGCTGTAACGTGCAGGAAACGTCTCGACCTACCACGGGAGAAGCATATAATCCGTCAGCCGGCTGTAATTTTCGTAAACAGCCGGAGCAGCTGATAAGCTCCGCTTCAGAAGAGCAGCTACGGCGGGAACCTCGGGATACATCTGAACCCGGGAGGACTTACAGCCTGCGATCCTCCCTCTCTGGCGGAAAACATATCCGTACTTGACGCCATCATCGCTTTTCACTGCCACTTATTCTAGTCATTTCAGCAAGACGTGTCAAGGAGAAACTTTGCTTTACCGGTGGCAGGACTTTGTCTTTCTGGTATCAGGACATGCAGGAAAGGAAAAGGGACAGCTCATGGCTGTTTCTGTTCTGATCTTATATCAGTAATATCCCCATTTCTCTCCTGAATGATCCCGGTTCTGCTTCTGTTCTTATCTGAAGTAGAAGAAATCGGTTACATAATCACGTATTTTGTACCCCCGTCCTCCAATTTCATTGATCCGATTCACATATCTGCCCATGAAAGAGATCCCTACGGAAGCGCCTCCATCAAGCTCTATACCAATGGTGCAGCCTTTTTTGCTCAAAAGGTAGGACATATCATTATGATTAAGCCCATATCCACCGGTCTCACCATCAGCTTTTGTGCCATAGTATACCCTTCCATGTTTCTTCAGTATGCCTTTTTGTCCATGATAACCTTTATATCGGGCACCATCACACCCAATGATCCATATATCACCGGGATCACCACTGCTGCCTATGTACAGCCTGGGTCTTAACGGGCTCGGATTGCCATATCCAGAAGCGTTGAGTTTCTTTAGACGTGTTTTTTCTGTCCATAAGCGCACATTGCTGGTCGGTACAAAAGCGCTTCCGGCTTTCGCCCAGTCGAACTGGAATGTATTATAAATACCCTGGTCTGCTGCCTGCTGCAGTGTGAGTCCTGCAATGCTTTCCGAGCCAAGCAATGTTCCGCTTTCCTGACTGTAAACTGCATCTACGTCATAGACATATTCCAGATGCTTAACGATTCCATTCCTGATCGCAGCTTCCTTACGAAGATAAACTGCGTCTCCGGTTATCGCTACAATCGGCTGCAGCAGCCCCTGATACTTACCTGATTTATCTTTGTTTATCATATTTATTATCGTGTTCAGAGAACATCCGTCAATCGTTTTGGACTGTATGCCATTGAACCTGTCGTATGCTCCCTTTTTCATCTGAATATGTATATAATAGACTCTGGTACACTTGAAGACATCCTGCTCGAATGTAACTTCCATCGTGTTGTCCTTATATCTGTATGGTAGCATGCTGGTTTTTCTATAATCTTCCGGATCCTGGATTCTCCTGTACCATTTGGCTATGTATGCTCTGATCGGTTTTTCCGGAGTCTTGTCTCCTTTTTTTACCAGTTTGAATTTAATTCCGCTTATTGCTTTTCCATAACCAATACTTCCTGCCTGGCGGTTCTCACTGCACCAATCCAGCCATCCGTAATCCTTTACTCTCACACGATAATACAGCTCGTATTTTGAAGCATCCTTTCCGGACAACCGGCACATGACCATCTGCAGCTGCCCGCCCTTTTTGCCAAGTGTCGACCCATTTTTTGTCCATGCATCCCAGCCAGGTTCTTTCGCGTTATACTTCCATTGTCTGTATTCTACATTCAGTTTGTTGTCTCCTTTGACCCTGACCTGCATTGCCTGTATATCCGAGCTTACATTTCCGGATATTTCATCACCCTTTTTCCATTCCTGCCATTTTCCATTCAGCAGAGTACGATATTGCAGGATCGGAGGATCCTGAATAAATGGCGTATCCGTCTTTCCGGGAGCGTCTGCATTCTTTTTTACTAGTTTGAATTTAATTCCGTCAATCGATTTCCCGATATTCAGGCTTCCGGCTTTCCCACCTTCTTTACACCAGTCCAGCCAGCCCCAGTTGCGCACCCTTACCCGATAATACAAATCATATTTATCTGCGTCTTTTCCCGTCAGACGGCAGGCGATCATTTCCAGGTGCCTGTTTTTCTGGCCAAGGGCCTTTCCATCCTTCGTCCAGGCGCTCCACGCGGGTTTGTCCGAATCGTACATCCACTGTCTGTATTCAATACCAACCTGCTGGATCCCTTTTACCCTGACCTGAATGCAATCTATATCTCCTGTATTGTCAGCATTACCGGATATATCACCATCCTTCTGCCACTCCTGCCATACTTCACTCACAAAGGAACGATACTGTACAGAAGGCGGACCTACAATATACGGGTGTTTTGTCTTTCCTGGTGCTGCAGAACCTTTCTTTAATAATCTGAGCTGAATGCCGTCAATAGCTTTCCCATACTGCTGGCTTCCGGCTTTTCCACCTTCACGCGCCCAGTCCAGCCATCCTTTGCCACGAATCCTAACCCTGTAAAACAGTGTATATTTTGCTGAATCCTCACCGGTCAGACGGCAGGCGATCATTTCGAGTTTTCTTCCCTTCTGACCCAGTGTCATTCCGCCTTCTGACCATTCACTCCAGCCCGGTTTGTCAGCATCATACATCCACTGTCTGTATTTGATCCCAAGCTTTTTGCTTTGCGTCACTTTTATCTGAACAGCTTCTGTATCTGCAGTACTGTCAGCATATCCGGAGGTATCTCCATTCTTCATCCAGTTCTGCCAACTGCCGTTTACGAGTGATCGATACCGAATGGAAGGAGGTGTTGTGATGTATGAAGTTCTTGTTTCTCCCGGTGCTGTCTCATTCTTTTCCAATATCCTGAACTGGATCCCGTCAATCGACTTTCCGGTTTTCAGGCTTCCTGCTCTGCCTCCCTCGCGACACCAGTCCAGCCATCCATATTTTCGTACTCTAACCCGATAATACAGAACGTACTGGTCCGCGCATTCACCAGTAAGCCGGCAAGAAATCATTTCAAGCCTTCGGTCTTTTTTTCCCAGGGTCTTACCTTCCCCAATCCATGTGCTCCATGCAGGCTTCCTGGCGTCATAAAGCCATTGCCTGTATTCTATTCCAAGCCGCTTATTTCCGGTGATCCTGATCTGAACAGCCTGCGTATCTGCGCTTGAATCTGCGTTCCCGGACGTGGCTCCGTTTTTCTGCCAGTTCTGCCATTTTCCATTAACTAGAGAACGATACTTTACGGAAGGGTGCACAATATAGAAGGGAGCCTCTGTTTTTCCCGGAGCCGCTTCATCTTTTTCACGTATTACGAACTGGATCCCATCGATCGACTTCTCAGCATTCAGGCTTCCAGCCTTGCCCTCCTCACTGCTCCAGTCAAGCCATCCATGACTCCGGACCCTTACCCTGTAATACAGATTATATTTGTCTGCATCTTTTCCGGTCAGCCGGCATGAAATCATTTCAAGCCGCCGGCCCTTTTTGCCAAGAGCAGCACCTGCTCCTGTCCATGCACTCCAGTCAGGTCTTTTTGCATCATACAGCCATTGCCTGTATTCTATTCCAAGTTTTTCCTTATCATACCCCGCAATTCTGACTCTCAAAGCCTGCGTATCTGCGCTTGAATCTGCATTTCCTGATGTTTCACCGTCGGTCTTCCAACTCTCCCATTTGTTGTTTACGAAAGACCTGTATTGTACGGAAGGAAATGCAGTAAAAAACGACTCTCCATTATTCCCCGGAGCTTCCTCGCCAGTTCTCAGTAACTGAATCCGAATTCCATCGATCGACTTTCCTGAATTCAGACTTCCTGCCTGACCTTCTTGCCCACACCAGTCAAGCCAGCCATGTTTTCGGACTCTGACTATGTAATACAGCTCATATTTATCCGCATCTTCTCCAGTCAGTCTGCACGAGATCATTTCAAGCCGCCTGCCCTTTTCCCCAAGAGTACTGCCTGCTTCAGTCCATGAACTCCAGTCAGATTCATCTGCGTCATACTGCCACTGCCTGTATTCAATACTAAGTTTGTCATCCCCGTTGATCCGGATCTGAACAGCCTCAGTATCCACGCTTGAATCCGCGTTTCCGGATATCTCGCCGTTGCTTTTCCACTCCTGCCATTCGCCGTTGACCAGGGATCTGTATTGGATCTCCGGAAGTTCTTCCTCTTCTTCCCCCTTTTGTTCATCAATTTCTTCGGCGTCTTCTATTTCTTCCTCAGCCGGATCCTGGTTTTCTACGTTTCCCGTCAGTTCTTCCTGCTCTGTTGTCTGACCCTCTGGCAGCATTTCTTCTTCATCCGGATACTTCTCAGTCTCTGCCCCTGCATCATCCTGGGTCTCTTCCTTCCCGGTCATCTGCCCCGATTGATAATCTTCACCACTCAGATCATCTGACGTCTGCTCTCCCAGAGAATTATCCTTCTTCAGATCATCATTCTTTGATATCTCGCTTTCATCTTCTGTGATGTCTCCTGCTATTTCACCTGAGACTAAATCCTGGCTGCTTCTGTCTTCTTCTTCATTCAGACATTCAGATAGAATCCGTGCCGTACTTTCTGAATTGCTCCCTTCATTTGCGAAAGCGATCTCATTTGTTGTACAGATCATTATACATGCGAGTAAAAAAGCGATTAGTCTGGGAATGATCTGTTTTTTCCTCATACGTTCCTCCTCATTTATTTCTTATCAAGATAGTATATCGTATATAGTATACCTTTTAGTATGTTTCGTCAAAGTGTTTATCTTCCCTTAGGGCAGAAAGGCTTTTTCTCATCTGCCCTTCTTCATAAGGGAGCACCGTTTTGAAATATATAAACACTCACAAATATACTTATACATTTTTCTCCAGGTAAGCTGTGCAAACACCTGCTGTGTGTTTTGTCATTTTTAGAAATAAGGGAGTCAATCAAAAAAACAGCCCGGAAATACCGGGCTAAGAGATTCTTCACTTTCTGTTTTCAGATCAATCAGAACCTTTTCTGATTCCATAATCAAATGAAACGTGCACCGTCTGGCGCACTTGGAAAAGGGAGAAGCTCCCGCTTCTCCCTTTACCTGAAAATGCGCCCTGCCCGTTTGACTCCTAGACGAATCCAGGTGGGTAACCGCAGACGCCGCCTTCTGTCTTCCACTGCAAACGGAGGCCTGACATTTTGCACGTCAATATAGGAATCCCTTTTTAAAGTAAATGTAGGTTCAATGTGGACAGGATGAATGCGCACCTCAGGATGTTGGTATTATACCATAGAACCTACGTCTTTTCATCTACCTATTGTATGCAATGATTTAAACGCCAAAAGTCCGAACCCACGCCATGCTTGCATGGCCGTGGGAGAAAGACTTTATGGCGTGGCCCAACATGAGGACGAAGTGGTGTTTAAACACCACGAAAGTCCGAATGCTGGGACGGATTGTGGGAGCGCGGAGTGCGGAGCAATCCGTTTAAATCATTCCAGGTGCTTTTGGCGAATTAATCATACAATCAATACATCATGCGCAACATGCACTGCTGCGCTGACATTGAGGCTGATGATTTATGCCAGTCCGTTCTGCAGCTTGCAGGCCTTGATCAGGTTCTTTGCCAGCAGTGCGGATGTGATGGCGCCGACACCCGGTACCGGGGTCTTCCAGCTGGCCTTCTCCTCGACTTCCGGAGAGCAGCAGCCGAAGGTGACGATCTTCTGGCGTCCGGTCTTCTCGTTGATGATCGGGTTGCCGTCTGCATCGAAGGCTTTCTCACGGACGACGGCTGCGTCGATGACAACAGCGCCTTCCTTGATCATGTCGGCCGTTACGGAGTTCTTGAAAGGTGTTGCAGCGATGACAACATCTGCCTTCTTTGTGTACTCCAGCTTGGTCTCTGCATGTGTCAGATGATGCACGATGGAGACGGTGGCGAAGCGGTTGGTCAGCATCATGGAAACAGGTTTTCCGATAACGTTGGAGTTGTTGATGATGCAGACATCCAGGCCGCAGCAGACGTCATCCTCCTGGCCGGGCTTTGCCAGCGGCAGGGGCTCGAACTTCGGACGGACGGTTTCCTTGATCTCATTTGCGTAATAATCGATGACCTCGACGATGGCGCTGGCGGTGCAGGGGTACAGACCGGTGGGATCGTTGACGACCAGCTTACCCATGTTGGCTGCTGTGCAGGCGTCGACGTCCTTCAGCGGGTTCAGGTTCTCGCCGATGGCGACGTTCTCATCGATGTTGTCCAGCGGACGGAAGGCAAGGATGCCATGGATGGTGGGATCGGCGTTTACTTCGCGGAACTTCTCAATGTACTCCTCCTGGGAGACATCTGCCGGAAGAGCAAAGACCTGAACCTCGATGCCGGCCTCAGCCATTGTCTTCGTTGCACCCTTCTCGTAGGAAAGGTCCGGTCCCTTCTCACCGACACGGAAGATGCCCAGCTTGGGGGTGATCCCCTTTGCCTTCAGTGCATCTGCCTCAGCCTTGCATTCATCCTTGATCGACTGGGCAACCAGCTTGCAGTCCAAAACTTTTGCGCTCATTCTTTTCTCCTTATCATTGAAACGATCTTTATGAAGATCTGATCATAAACTAATATATTTTCTGCTGACGGATCAGAGACGGCTCTCTACATCGGCAAATACCGCATCGCAGACCGCAGCGTCCTTCTCCATCATCGGGATCAGCTCATCGCGAAGTGCCTTCTTGAATTCCTCATCCTTGATGCAGTTCAGATTTACGACGACGTTCAGCCAGGCACTCTGGATCGCTGCCTTCAGAAGCAGCACGGCACAGCCGGCGTCAGAGATCGCCAGCTTTGAACCTTTGACGGATACCTCCTGGCAGAGGCCAACAGCCTCATGACAGCAGCGCATGATCTCTACAGGGCCCTGGATGGCGACTTTGAAGCAGGCCTGAAGAGTTTCTTCCTTCTTTGCTTTCTGCTCTTCTGTGTCCTTCGGGAGGCCGTAGGTCTGGGACAGCGGATAGAAATTCTGGGCATCCTCGTCGATCAGCTCCAAAAGTCTGGTCTGGATCTTTTCTGCCTCGGCATTGATCCGCTGGATATCCTCTTCCACATCCGCATATTTCTTCTTGCCGGAGGTAAGGGAGCAGACCATGCGTCCCAGTGCAGTGCCAAGAGCGCCGGTTAAGGCCGCTACGCCGCCGCCGCCGGGAACCGGAGCCTTGGAGGCCAGTTCAGCAGCAAAATCGGTACATGAATAATCTTTAAGAAGCATTGTATTCTCCTGCTCTTACGAAAAGAAGCGCGCTGCGCTCCCGCGTCAGCGCGCTCCTCTGCACGACAAGTTAACAAAAATTGATCAGAACAGTCCGACGATCTTTCCGTCCTCGGTCACGTTGATCGCCTCGGCAGCCGGTACCTTCGGCAGACCAGGCATGGTCATGACCTCACCGGTCAGAGCAACAATGAATCCTGCACCTGCGGAAACCTTCAGGTTACGTACGCTGATGCGGAAGTTCTTCGGTGCGCCAAGGAGTGTCGGGTCATCGGAGAAGCTGTACTGGGTCTTGGCAACGCAGATCGGCATATTGCCAAAGCCAAGCTCCTCAAGCTGCTTGAGCTGCTTCGGTGCATTACCAACAAGGTCTACACCATCTGCATGGTAGATTCTCTTTGCGATCGCCTCCAGCTTGGACTTGATATCCATATCAAGATCATAGCTGAACTGGAAGTCGTTCGGCTGCTCGCAGAGACGTACGACCTCTTCTGCCAGGGCGATTCCGCCCTCGCCGCCCTTTGCCCATACCTCGGACAGAGCGACATTGACGCCGAGCTCCTTGCACCTCTTCTCAACGAGATCAAGCTCTGCCTTGGTATCGGTCGGGAATGCGTTGATGGCGACAACGACCGGCAGTTTGTAAACGTTCTGCATATTGTCGATGTGCTGCAGCAGGTTCGGAAGACCCTTCTCCAGAGCTTCCAGATTCTCTGCGCCCAGCTCCTTCTTCGGTACGCCGCCATGCATCTTCAGAGCACGTACGGTAGCGACAACAACGACAGCATCCGGCTTCAGGCCAGCCATACGGCACTTGATGTCGAGGAACTTCTCAGCACCAAGGTCTGCACCGAATCCAGCCTCAGTTACGCAGTAATCGCTAAGCTTTCTGGCTACCTTGGTAGCGATAACGCTGTTGCAGCCGTGAGCGATGTTGGCGAAAGGTCCGCCATGGACAAATGCCGGTGTATGCTCCAGAGTCTGAACCAGGTTGGGCTTAAGCGCATCCTTCAGAAGGGCGGTCATGGCACCCTGTGCGTTCAGGTCGCCGCAGGTGACCGGCTTGTTGTCATAGGTGTAGCCGACGATGATTCTGGCCAGACGCTCTCTCAGATCGCTGATGCTGTTAGCCAGGCAGAATACAGCCATGACCTCGGAAGCAACGGTGATATCAAAGCCGTCCTCACGGGGTGTTCCGTTTGTTCTGCCGCCAAGTCCGTCAACAACGTTTCTGAGCTGTCTGTCGTTCATATCGACAGCACGTCTCCAGGTGATCCTTCTGGGATCGATGCCCAGCTTGTTGCCCTGGTAGATATGATTGTCCAGCATAGCGGCCAGCAGGTTGTTGGCTGCGCCGATCGCATGGAAATCACCGGTAAAGTGAAGGTTGATGTCCTCCATCGGAACGACCTGTGCGTATCCGCCGCCGGCAGCACCGCCCTTGACGCCGAAGACCGGTCCCAGAGAGGGCTCACGAAGAGCGATCATGGACTTCTTGCCGATCTTTCTAAGTGCATCACCAAGGCCTACTGTAGTCGTGGTCTTTCCTTCGCCTGCAGGGGTCGGGGTGATCGCGGTTACAAGGATAAGCTTGGAATCCGGCTTGTCCTTCAGATCCTCAAGAATGGAAAGGTCTACTTTTGCCTTGTAGTTTCCATACTGCTCAAGGTATTTCTCGTCAACACCTGCTGTCTTGGCGATCTCCTTGATGTTGGCCATTGTGGCTTCCTGAGCGATCTGAATGTCAGTTTTAATCTCCATGTCACAATTCCTCCTGATAATAATAATCTTTTGGGTTGGTATCTGAATTCATTATACCTCGGATTGTTAAATTAATCACGTACCTTTCTGCAAACAAAGTAAACTTTGTTACTTTTAAGCAAAAATAAGCCCTGCAGAGACTGCAGGGCTTGTCAATTTGTTCATTTTGCACCAAGTTGTTTTCTTTTTGACAATTTTGTCTGTAAATCCCGCATATACCAGGCGTTTTGAGGCCGTTTTAAGCTGTACAAACTGCACAGTTTCCGCCTTTTGGCGACGTGTTTCCGGGTAGTTTCTGTCTCATCACCTTGTGTTTTTCCAGACAGTTTCTGTCTCTTCACGCTGTGTTCTTTCGGACAATTCCAGCTTCTTTACCGCATATTTACAAACATTTTTGTCCATGCAGCTTAGCGCCTTTTACACATCAGACCTTCATTTTTACCGACGGGAACAGTTCTGCATCCGTATGGGGAAGGAAGCAGCAGGCGACAAATTCGTCCATATAGCTGTTGACGGTGGAAAGCTCGAGGTAGGTCATGTTTCTGGCCACCTCGTAGGTCTTCTTTTCGGCCTTGGAGGAAAGCAGCATCATGTAGGCACCGGTCAGGGAGGAGTTGCCGATATAGTGGAACTTCTCCTGCGGGATATCCGGGAACATGCCGATGTTGACCGCATTGCGCATATTGATTCCGCTTCCGATACCGCCGGCGACGTAGACGTCGTCGATCATGTCAACGGTGAAATCCAGATACTTCAGCATCGTGCGGATCGCCGAGAAGATGGCGCCCTTTGCACGGATGAAGTTGTCGATATCCACCTCGGTGATCTCCACATCCTTGGTGCCTCCGGCATCCTCTTCAAAGGCGATCACATAGCTGCCCATGCCATATTTGTCATGGCGCACTCTTCTGCCCTCACGGACAAATTTGCCCTTGGCATTGATAATGCCGCAGGTGAACAGTTCGGAAATGGTATCGATGATGCCGGAACCGCAGATGCCGATGGGTTTCTGTCCTGCTTCTCCGATGATATCCAGATGCGGATCCATGGTCTCCGGATCAATGGTGCACGCCTGGATCGCGCCATCGGTTGCACGCATGCCGCAGCTGATATCACCGCCCTCAAAGGCAGGACCTGCCGAGCATGCACAGCTGATCAGGAAATCGGAATTGCCGAGGACCAGCTCGCCATTAGTGCCCAGGTCGATGAACAGACTCATCTCCGGACGATTCCAGATCATACTGGAGAAGGTACCGGCTGTGATATCGCCGCCCACATAGCTGCCGATATTCGGCGCAATGATGATGTGGGCATCCCGGTTGGAATCGATGCCGATATCATTTGCAAACAGAGAATTCGTCTTGAAGAACGTAGGAATATAGGGCTCCATACGGATCGAATCCGCATCCACGCCAACGAGCAGATGATTCATCGTCGTATTGGAGGCGATGGCCATCCGATAGATCCTGTCTTTACGGAATTTAAGCTTGCGGCACATTTCGCTGATCAGCGGATTGATGGTCTCCTTGATGACGGCATCCTGCAGCTTTTTGCTGCCGCCGGGCTTCAAGGATTCAATGATCCGGTTGATAACGTCCGCACCATAGCGGATCTGTCCGTTTCCGGAGGAAGCCTTTCCGAGGATCTCAGCCGTCAGCATGTTCACCAGGACCATAGAAACGGTTGTTGTTCCGATATCGATGGCCAGGCCGCCGATGACCACATCCTCCGATGCCGGCATAATATCATAAACAAAGATCTTCTTTGCAGTTTTCTGTACAACAGCCTTTACATGGAAGTCCTCCATGCGGAGCACCTTGGCCAGCTTGTGCAGGACGCTATAGGTCATCCAGACGTTCTTGACGCCGGTAAGCTCTGCGATGGCCCACTCCAGGCGCTCATTGTCCGGCATGGTATCGTCCAGTGTCGGCACATCCATCGTGATGTCAAGAAGAGCCATGCTGTTTTCAAAGGTATAGCCTGCAGCCAGGACATTTTCCTTCGCGCGGTCGAAAATGCTGATCTCGCCTTCGCTGGACAGATCTTCGATCTTCATACGGCTCTTATAAGCGGAAGCGATATCCGGTACCTCGACCGTTACATCGCCAAGCGGTTTGCTGCAGCAGGAAAGACGCCAGCCCTCTGCATATTCTTCATCGGATAAATGGCGGGTCTGCTTTGTGTCCAGTTCTCCGCTGACCAGACGGACCTTGCACTTTCCGCAGGAGCCGTTGCCTGAGCAAGGCGCATCGATGGCCACATTGCTCTTCTGCGCGATCTGCAGAAGATTCTCGTCCTCCGCGGCATAGGCCTCGACGATCTCACCTTCACCCAGCTGAAATGTTATCTTATACATAGCAAATATATCCTTCCGGTGATTTATTCTGGAATATAGTTATCCTTAAGCGGCAGGGATATTGTAACTCATGCGATAAATGTACCCCATAATCGTTATATGGCGTACATTCTCCAAAATCAAAAGAAGGCTCCGGGATTTCTCTCGGAGCCCTTTTCCGGCAGGCGTAAAAAAGCCTCCAGGTCAAAGAATGGTTACTGATTACAGCTCCAGATAGGAATCTGCGTACAGTGTATTGTTCTTGAATACGTCACAGGACTTGATGGTCTCCATCAGTCTCTGGTCACAGGGATTGACGATAGCGGAGGTAAGACCCTGCATCATGCACATAGCAACCAGAGCAGCATCCATGATCGGACGGATGTGCTTGGGCATACCGTTGGAGTTGTTGGACAGACCGCCGGTGGAGTTCAGGCCCATGTCAGAGAACATCTTGATGGCCTCAAGAACTTCCATCTGCTTGTCCTGCATTCCCTTAACAACGACGAACAGCGGATCGAACCACAGATCCTCAGCTTCCATGCCGAGCATCATGCCGTGCTCCAGCATGTTCTGGCAGTGCATCATACGCTCATCATTGTCAGCGGCGATCGGGCCGTTGGAGCAAAGAGCGACAACGATAGCATCGTTGGCAGCTGCAAGATCGATGTAGCTGATGCGATCGCCAGCGTCAGCGGAGTTAACGATCGGTTTGCCCTTGGAACGGTTGTATACGGAAATACCAGCCTCGATTGCAGCCTTGTTAGCTGTATCCAGTGCCAGCGGAACATTGTCGAAGTTGCCCTGGATCAGCTCAACTGCCCACTTCATCAGTTCGGGTCCGTTGTTCTCAGCAGGTCCGATGTTGACATCAAGGTAGGTAGCGCCGGCATCCAGCTGCTCTTTAGCGCGCTTCAGGATAGCTTCGGGCTCCTTGTTGTCGAAAGCATGACGAATGGCCGGTGAAATGCAGTGGATTCTCTCACCAATGGTAACAAATTTTGCCATAACATTATCTCCTTATACATTATTAGTTTGCTGTTGCTTTACACTCCTGCCGGCAGATGTCTGCCGGCGGGAATCAAAGTCCTTGTGATCAGATCTCGCCGTTGGCCTTCATATCCTTCAGGAATTTAACAAGCTGAACAGCCTCAAGCGGAGCGACAACGATCTCCCAGCCCGGAAGCTTAGCCTCCAGATCGCCCTTCAGAACGGCAACCTTACCGGGGATGATCAGCTTGCGGCTCTTGACCTTGTCTGCCACATTCTCAAGGATATACTTGGAGATGGATGTGGAGGAGAACTTACCAGCTGCCCAGGATGTCAGAACGGAAAGTCCGCCTGCATCGGAGATAACCAGGTTGACCGGTACGCCGGAGCGCTCCAGCTCGCCGGATACCAGGAAGTAGGTAAGGGCGAAGTCAACGGTGGTCAGGCATACGGAGTTCTCATCAGCGCCGTTCAGCGGATAGATGCCAGGAGCGACCTTCATCGGCTTCTGGGGATCGGTGAACAGGTTCTGACGCAGGCCATACAGCGGAAGTGCTGTTGCATAATCCATCTTGTCAACGATGACGATGGAGCCGTACTTCATGGTGAACAGGGTCACCAGAGCCTCTTCCATGGTCTTGTCGTCGGTCAGCTTGGTCAGGTTAACGATGGAGGGATAACCGAAGGTACGGTCATTGTCCTTCAGAGCGGTACGTCTGACCAGAACAGCTGCCTCAAAGGTAGCCTTGATGGAGTCAAGGGTAACGTCGATGATCAGGTTCTTGTTGCCGAGCTTCTCAAGAGCAGCAACGGTATCATACAGCTCCTCAATAGAGGTGCCGCTTACGCCCAGAACGACACCAGCGTCTGCAGCGATCTTGCAGAATGCTTCGTAGTTGGAAGCGTTGGCGCCCATAAGGACCGGCTTGGTATCCTTTACAGCGTCAACAGCAGCCTTTGCAGCCTCTTCGTCCTTTGCATCCAGGATGACCGGACGGATGGCAGCTGCCTTCTTAGCCAGCTCGACGAACTTGTCGGTGCCAGCGCTCGGAGCCTGGTTGACATAGATCATCTCGGTGTACATACGCTCGCTGATACGCTCGTAGTCAACAGCCGGAACCTGTGCCAGTCTGGCCTCGATCTCAGCATCGTCCATGCAGGAGCAGACCTTTGCAGCATACAGAGTCTTGTTGACAAAAGTCTTCTCATGTCTGTACAGAACGGTCTCGCCGCCAAGGGTATGCTCGTTGTCGCCAGCGCCGACCTTGATGGTCTTCATCGGCGGAGCAGTTGCCTCGGAAAGCTGTGCCAGAGCGTCATCGCTCATGTACGGGCACTCCTCGATCTTCTTGGCGCCCTGGGCAACCTTCATAGCGAAAGCCATGCAGGTCGGGCTTCCGCACTCTTTGCAGTTTTTCTTCGGTGTTAATTTAAAGATCTGAATACCTGATAATGCCATAATTATAATCCTCCTCTAATTCTCTCTTAAGCCAACTCTTTGATCAACTGGGAAAGTGTTGCGACAGTCTGAGGGTGTTTTACAATTACAGCATCAGATCCGGAAACCAGACATGCAACTGCAGTCTGGACTTCCATGGAGACACCTCTCTCCTCTACGGGACCCCATGCGGGCTCGTCCTCTTCGGAAGCGGTAGACTCTTTAACTGTCCAGGTCTCGGAAGAAACCGGTGTAATGATCGGCATCTGGAGCATCTTGTCATCCTGGCCCAGGGCAGCCGCACGAACACGGTCAAAGGTGGAGATGGTGTAGTCGAAACCATAACCAACTGCTGCAGAACCGGTGTTCATAACGATGCTCTGTGCTGCAACGCCAAGCTGGGTAAGAACAACGTTAAGCTGCTTTGCAAGGTTGATATCAACAGCAGACTCAGCGCCGACCTTCTGGCCGTAAGCAAGACCTGCGGCAGCGCCGACAGCCTTGTAGTTCTCTTCCTTTGCAGACATGATCAGGGCATTTCTTCCCTGCAGGACCTCAGCGACCTTCGGAAGGAGCTCGGCGTCCTTTTCGACGTTCTTGCAGCCCTCGACGACCAGCGGTGCGTCCGTTGCATCTGCAACTTCCTTAACGATGGCGATCAGTTCATCTACGGGTTTGTTCAGTCCGTTTGGATCTCCGCCCTCCAAACGAAGCACGACGAAATCAGCGCCGGGCATCTCACTGGCCTTCTTAGCCATCTCACCAATGGTATTGCATCCGGCATAGTAAGCCTTTACGCCCTCGGCGTCATTCTCGATACCAAGATCAGAGATCTCGACACCAATCTTGCAACCGTTGCCAAGGCTGCCATCAAAGAAATAGAACGGGAGAACGTTCTGGCCGCCAAGCTTTACAGCTTTGTCGCCGGTTCCGATCTCTACTTCATTGATGGAGGCACTGAATTTCTGAAGTTTACGATTAAACGGCATTTCTAAGTTTCCTCCTCTGGATAAATGAATGGGTAAAATAAATCTATACAGCTTTTCCTATAATACAGGAAGTGTTGTATACAAATCAACAAGAATTTAACAATGGCCAAAACCATTGGGCGATTCGCACAAATTCAAAACTGTGTTTCATTTTCCGCTATTTTTTGATTTGAACGAATCACCCATATAACAATTTGTTTTATGCCATCAGAGGCTCCATACCAAGGGCCGGATGTCCCTTTTCGGTCAGCCATGCGACCAGCTCCTCCGGATCGGTGGTGATGGTCTCATCCGCGATCATATCGGTGAAGTTGTCGATGCCGTAGAGCTCTTTCGCGGTCTTGTTCAGGTTCGCTGCGACCTGCTCTTTCAGATCCTTCGGCAGCCATACGATACGGGCTACGCCGCCCTCAGCCTTCATGAACTTCTTGGATCCGATGAAGTG
>OCTX012062031.1_pt1 | contig 71060 bp, 71 predicted proteins | sample 1539691 | NCBI WGS metagenome assembly OCTX01 (sample SAMN02144231, study PRJEB22623) | gut metagenome | biome: sheep rumen | host: Ovis aries | place: New Zealand
GATCCTCCTTCAGCATGCCTCTATTGTATCATGCTTATGTGTATTTGGAATTTCTCATTTTGGCTTGTACTATTTATATTCTAGCACCAAGGTGATCGGTGGAGTAATGACAGAACTTATTCCTATTAGGGTAGGGGGAGTCAAAATCTCTACAGTCATTCCTATAGGGGAACGACGCGGGGGTCTTGCGTGCAAAATCGCGAAATGGATGACGGGGTACAAAGTAACAGAAAATATTATCAAGTAACAAATACTATGTTATTATGCATAAAAATATGTTATTAGAGTATGTGACTGTGAAAAGGAAGTTGGATTAGAGGATCGTGTAGAAATACATGATCCTTTTATAATACGAAAATTCATGGAAGGAGGGGATTCCGATGGCAGGTAGAAAGCCAAAGCCGACAGCGATTAAGGAGCTGGAAGGTAATCCGGGTAAGAGAAAACTGAATAAGAAGGAGCCGAAGCCTGGTAAGGGAATGCCTGTCTGTCCTGAGTGGCTGCTTCCGGAGGCGAAGGCTGAGTGGAAGCGTTTGAGTGAGAAGTTGAATCAGATGGGTGTATTGACGGAAGTGGATATGGCGGCGTTTGCGGCATATTGTCAGTCTTATGCCCGTTGGAAGGAAGCACAGGAGCATATTGATTCCGGTGGTTCTACTTTTGAGACAGAGAAAGGTTACCGGCAGCAGACACCTTGGGTTGGTATTGCAAATACCAATCAGAAGTTGATGTTGCAGGCTGCAGCAGAGTTTGGTTTAACACCTTCTGCCAGAACGAGGATTATGGCGGCGGTCAGTGCGGATAAGGAGTCTGAGGATGAGATGGAGGCATTACTAGGGGCGCCAACGCGTCCGGAAGGAAGCTCCGGTGGAGCTTCAAGGAGGTGTGATTCTTAATGGCAAGGGAAACAAGACCAAAGGATTACCCGAAACTTAAGAATTATCAGCCAAGTAAATTTATGCTTCCGACTTCTCATTATGATAAAGAGAAGGCTGACCGGGCAGTAAAGTTTATTGAGAACTTATGTCATACCAAAGGTAAATGGGCAGGTAAGCGGTTCTGGTTATTGCCCTGGCAGGAACAGTTGATAAGAGATATTTTTGGAATTGTGAAACCGGATGGGTATAGGCAGTTCCGAACTGCATTCGTGGAAATCTGTAAGAAGGTGGGTAAGTCAGAATTGGCAGCAGCAATTGCACTGTATCTGCTCTATGCGGATAATGAGCCTTCTGCGGAAGTGTATGGTGTGGCGGCTGACAGGCAGCAGGCCAGTATTGTATTTGATGTTGCAAGACAGATGGTGGAAATGTCACCGGCACTGTTAAAGCGTTCCAAAATCATGGGAGCTACAAAACGAATTGTCAATTATGGAAATGCTGGATATTATCAGGTGCTTTCGGCTGAGGTTGGTGGCAAGCATGGATTTTCTGTGTCGGGACTTGTGTTTGATGAAATACATACTCAGCCGAACAGACAGTTATACGATGTTTTAACCAAAGGTTCTTCGGATGCTCGACAGAATCCGCTTCACTTCATTATTACTACAGCTGGTACGGACAGACATTCCATTGCTTATGAGTTGCATACGAAAGCAATGGATATTTTGGAAGGAAGACGTGTAGATCCTACTTTTTATCCTGTAGTCTATGGATTAAAGGATGATGAGGACTGGGAGGATGAAGCGAATTGGTACAAAGTAAATCCTTCGTTGGGATATACGGTTGATATTGAAAGACTTCGTGATGCTTATCGTGAAGCAAAGCAAAATCCGGCAGATGAGATTACATTCCGTTGGCTTCGAATGAATCAGTGGGTGTCCAGTACAACAGCTTGGATTCCTGATCAGATTTATCAGAGGGGCAATGAAGAGATTGATCTGAAGAACTTGGAGGGAAGAGAGTGCTATGGTGGCTTGGACTTGTCCAGTACGGGGGATATTACCGCATTTGTACTGATGTTTCCACCGAGGAATGAGGAGGAGAAGTACATTTTACTTCCGTTTTTTTGGGTACCGGAAGAGATAATTCCACAGAGGGTGAAAGCCAATTCAGTTCCGTATGATGTGTGGGAACGTCAAGGTTATCTGATGTCAACCGAGGGAAACGTAATCCATTATGATTTTATTGAGAAGTTCATTGAGGAGCTTGGAGGGAAGTATCATATTTTGGAGATTGCATTTGACCGCTGGGGAGCTACACAGATGGTGCAGGATTTGGAAGGCATGGGATTTACGGTGGTGCCTTTTGGACAAGGTTACAGCAGTATGTCAGCTCCGACCAAGGAATTTTATAAGATTCTGCTGGAAGGGAACATGGTACACGGCGGTCATCCGGTACTGCGATGGATGGCAGGTAATGTTGTGATTGATACAGACCCAGCTGGAAACATCAAAGTTACTAAAGCGAGGTCGAAAGAAAAGATTGATGGTATTGTAGCTGCGATTATGGCTTTGGATAGATGTATTAGAAATCAGGTGCAGCCACAGGGCAGTGTGTATGATGAGAGGGGAATATTGTTTATCTAAGTTGCTGATTTCTATGTGTTAGATTATAATTGTGAATAAGAATCTAATATGGATGGAGATTGCAATGGACAACGAAGAGAAATTCCTATTTAACAAAGAACGTAGTTTTTCAATGGATAGATGTTTTGTGTGTGATACGGTACTCAATGATGAGAACAGAACCGAAGAGCATATTTATCCTAAGTGGTTACAGAGGAAATTTAATTTATATAATCAAAAGATTAGTTTGCTGAATGGAACATTTATTGATTATAGAAATTTGAAGGTTCCTTGCTGTAAAGAATGCAATGTGAAAATGAGTGCTAGAATTGAAAAACCAATGGAGCAAGCTGTTGAAAGTGGTTATGAGAATTTTGTGGGCATCAATAGGAACATTGTATTTCAATGGTTAAATAAATTATCATATGGAATGCTATACAAAGAAGCCATGCTATTAAGAGAACGTGGCAACAGAGAGGGTGGATATATTGTTCCTCGTGAAATTGTGAATGAATTGCATATGAAGTATGTATTTCTAATCAGTATTATTAAAGATACGGAATATGTTCATTCACCTTATAGTTTGCTTATTTTTAAGATTAAAAAGAATGAAAAGAATCCATACTGGGGATATGATGCTTTTTTGAATCCTGTTTTTTGCATGTACATGAACGATATTGGAGTTGTGGCTCATTTGCAGGACAATAAATTCAATGAAGACTTTTTTAAAGAACAGGATAAGATGAATGATTTGCTTCAAAGAGAATTACATGTAATGCAATTTCGAGAAGTATGTGCAAGATTTTTATATAAAAGCAGTCTTTTTATTAGAAATCCAGCTTACATTATGATTATGGACGAAGAAGCACCAAAACAAATTATTTCACAGGAGATGTCTGGTATAGGGTATTCAGATTGGGAACAAGAGGAATATGCAAAGGTTCTAGAATTTTTTTGGAGTGATTTCGGAGTGTCCTATCAGGATATTTATCAAGGAAACGATATGGTTTGGACTTTGCTATGGGATGAGTCAGGAAATTTTATTGAATTAAAAGATGAGACAAAAGAGATAAAGTAGAAACAAAATTTAGAAAGTGAAGCACTTATCAGAAATGGTAGGTGCTTTTCTTATGCTCATTTTAAGGAGGATTGATGATTATGGGAATCTTAAGTGGAATTTTTAAGTCGAGGGATAAGCCACAGAATGCGACAGCAGGGAGTGCGTATCGATTCTTTACGGGTGGTAGTTCCAGTGGAAAGAATGTGAATGAGCGATCGGCGATGCAGATGACGGCGGTGTATTCTTGTGTGAGGATTTTGTCTGAGGCGGTGGCGAGTTTGCCATTGCATGTGTACAAGTACAATGGAGATGGTGGTAAGGAAAAGGCAGTGAATCATCCGCTTTATTTTTTGCTCCATGATGAGCCGAATCCGGAAATGACTTCCTTTGTATTCAGGGAAACATTGATGACGCATTTGCTTCTTTGGGGGAATGCCTATGCTCAGATTATCCGAAATGGTAAGGGAGAAATTATTGCACTGTATCCACTGATGCCGAACCGAATGACGGTGGACAGGGATGATAAAGGACAGCTTTATTATCAGTACAACACCAGTAAGGATGATGCGCCAACCATGAAGGGTAGTATGGTCAATCTGAAACCATCAGATGTGCTTCACATCCCCGGTTTGGGATTTGATGGATTGGTTGGATATTCTCCGATTGCAATGGCAAAGAATGCGATTGGAATGGCGATTGCCTGTGAAGAGTATGGGGCAAAGTTCTTTGCCAATGGTGCTACACCAGGCGGTATTTTGGAGCATCCGGGAACCGTGAAGGATCCACAGAGGGTAAGGGAGAGTTGGACATCTGCCTTTGGTGGAAGTTCAATTGCCAATAAAGTAGCAGTTCTGGAAGAGGGAATGAAGTACACGCCGATTTCCATTAGTCCGGAACAGGCACAGTTTTTAGAAACCAGAAAATTTCAGATAAATGAAATAGCTCGTATTTTCCGAGTTCCGCCGCATATGGTCGGGGATTTGGAGAAGTCGAGCTTTTCTAATATAGAGCAGCAGTCTTTGGAGTTCGTGAAATATACCTTAGACCCGTGGGTTGCAAGGTGGGAACAGGCTATTGTCCGTTCCCTGTTTTCGACGGATGAAAAAACACAATACTTTGTCAAGTTCAATGTGGATGGCCTGCTTCGTGGTGATTATCAGAGCCGTATGAATGGTTATGCCATTGGAAGACAAAACGGTTGGATGAGTGCCAATGATATCAGAGAACTTGAAAATCTTGATCGTATTCCGGAAGGGGAGGGCGGTGACCTGTACCTTATCAATGGAAATATGACAAAGCTTAAGGACGCAGGAATATTTGCAGGGAAGGAGGAAACACAGAATGAAGAAGTTTTGGAACTGGAAGAACAGAACGGTTCTGAACCAGGAAGCAAATCTGGAACAGGTCGAAAGAGTGCTGTTCCTAAACGGGACAATCGCTGAGGATAGCTGGTTTGATGATGATGTGACGCCACAGCTTTTCAAGGAAGAGCTGGTAAACGGAAGTGGTGATATTACAGTCTGGATTAATTCACCGGGTGGTGATTGTGTAGCAGCAGCCCAGATTTACAACATGCTCCGTGAGTATGAAGGAAATGTCACAGTGAAGATTGATGGGATTGCAGCATCTGCTGCTTCGGTCATTGCTATGGCAGGAGATAAAGTTTTGATGTCTCCAGTATCCATGATGATGATTCACAATCCGATGACTATTGCTTTTGGAGATTCCGGAGAAATGCAGAAGGCTATCGATATGCTGAAAAGTGTGAAGGATTCCATTATCAATGCATATGAAATCAAGACTGGATTATCTAGAGCGAAACTGGCACATCTTATGGACGCAGAGACATGGATGGATGCTGGAAAAGCGGTGGAATTGGGTTTCGCAGATGAGATTATCAAAAGAAATGGTGCTGTGGAAGATTTGGAGATTCCACAAGTGACCATGTTGTATTCGAAGGCAGCAGTCGTAAATTCCTTAATGGATAAGATTGCTGAGAAATGCCGAATCCAGCAGAAAGAAACAATTGAAGATACAAACAAAGTGAAAGCCGATTCATTGATGGATCGACTTTTTTTAATGAAAAATTGGAGGTAGAAAGTTATGACTATTTTAGAACTCAGAGAAAAGAGAAACAAAGCGTGGGAAGCTGCTAAGGCTTTCGTAGAAACAAAACGTGATAAGGATGGGCTTCTTTCTGCAGAGGATGCAGCTACTTATGCAGAAATGGAGCAGAAGGTCCAGAACTATTCTGCAGAGATTGCACGTATGGAAGCAATGGAGGCTATGGAAGCAGAGCTTAATAAGCCTGTGAATACTCCGCTTACTGGAAGACCAATGAATGGTAATCCACAGGATAAGAAAACAGGACGTGCTTCCAACGAATACAAGGAAGCTATGCTTCAGGCAATCCGTACAAATTTCCGTAATGTAAGAAATGTACTTTCTGAAGGTATCGCTTCTGATGGTGGATACTTAGTTCCGGAAGAATACGATTCCAGACTTATCGAAGGTCTTGAAGAAGAAAACATCTTCCGTAGACTTGGTACAACAATCACTACAAGTGGTGAACGTAAGATTAACATTGCCGGTGCAAAACCTGCTGCAGCTTGGATTGATGAAGGCGAAGAACTTACATTTGGTGATGCCAAATTCGACCAGATCAATCTTGATGCTCATAAGCTCCATGTGGCAGTAAAAGTGACAGAAGAGTTACTTTACGACAATGCATTTGGTCTTGAGAATTACTTACTCCGTCAGTTTTCTAAAGCATTGGCAAATGCAGAAGAAGATGCGTTCCTTAATGGTGATGGTGCTGGAAAGCCACTTGGTATCTTCGCAGAAGAAGGTGGTGCTCAGGTTGGTGTGACTGCTGCAAGTGCTACAGACATTACTGCAGATGAGATTATCAATCTTGTATATGCGTTAAAACGTCCATACAGAAAGAAAGCAAAATTTATTATGAATGACCAGACAATCGCTGTTCTTCGTAAGCTGAAAGATGAAAATGGCCAGTATTTATGGCAGCCATCTTTACAGGCAGGAGAACCGGACAGACTCTTCGGTTACGAAGTAATGACATCTGCTTATGTTCCTATGATTGCTGCAGGTAAGCCGGTTATCGCCTTTGGTGACTTCAGCTACTACAACATTGGGGACAGAGGAGTTCGTTCTTTCGCAGAACTTAAGGAACTTTTTGCCGGAAACGGTATGGTCGGTTTTGTTGCAAAGGAACGTGTGGATGGTAAGTTAGTGCTTGCTGAAGCGGTTCAGGTACTTAAGATGGGTGCCTAATTCTGGTGTTTTGGTGGTGTCGGCTTAGTCCGGCACCATCTTAATATGGAGGTGGAGACGTGGTAGTAACATTGGATGAAATGAAAAAGTACCTTCGTGTAGACTTTGAGGATGATGATACACTGCTGCGTAATATCATGGAATCTGCCCAGACACTATGCATGGATGTGGCAAGGATTACAGATGAGGATGCTTTTGAGGAAGAACTATGTGCCAGGATTGCAGTCATGTATGCGGTTGCTTATCTGTATGAGCACAGGGAAGAAGCAGATCATCATGCATTAACATTGTCACTCCGTTCCTTGCTCTTTGGGTGCAGACAGGAGGGGTTCTGATGAAGGTATCATTGCTGAATGAAAAAATCCTGTTCCAGAAGAGCAATGTGGTGCCTGATGCCATTGGTAACCGTAAGAATGCATGGGAAGATTATCATTCCTGTTTTGCTACGATTGGTGGGGAAGGCGGAAATGAGAAATCAGAAGCCGGTCAGACAGTGGAAGGTGCAAGTATCACATTTACTGTCCGATATTGCAGTCAACTTGTGGACATCGTGTCCACAGGTTTCCGTATCCTGTTCCGTGGTGAAATTTACAACATTTTTTCGGTAGATCACATGAATTACAAAAAGAAATGTTTGAAGTTCCGATGTGAGAAAGTGAGGCGGTAAGTGTGGCATCTACAGTAAATATCAATGACATGGCGGATGTGATCATGCGGGGGCTGACTGAATATGCGGAACTTGCTACTGAGGACATGAAAGAAGCCGTCAAAAACGCGAGTACCACAGTCCGTAAAGAGATTAAGGCAAATGCTCCAGAAGATACTGGAAAGTATGCAAAGAGCTGGACTGCTAAAAAGGTCAGGGAGACATCCCAGACATTGACAATGGTGGTTCACTCTAAAAACCGGTATCAGTTGGCACATCTTCTGGAATATGGTCATGCAAAAAGGAATGGCGGCAGAGTGGAGGGCAAAGCCCATATCGCACCGGCAGAACAGCAAGGAATCCGCCAGCTACAGGAAGAGATTGAAAGAGCACTGAGAGGTTAGGTATGGAAGAATTATTGCAGATTTTAAGTGAGACACAGATTCCTTTTGCATATCATCACTTTGCAGAAGGGGAATCACCGGAGCCACCATTTATCTGTTATCTGCTTCCGGGGAGCAATAACTTCTCAGCGGATGGCAAGGTCTATTACAAGATAAATGAGGTTCATATAGAACTGTACACCGATTTAAAGGATTTGGCGGTGGTACAGCAGTTAGAAGATGTGTTGGATGAACACGGAATCTTTTACAACAAATCTGAAACTTGGATTGAGAGTGAAAAACTCTATGAAGTCCTTTACACATTTGAGATGGAGGTATAGAGATGTCAGAGAAAAATAACAAAGTAAAATATAATCTGAAAAATGCACACTATGCGTTGCTTACCATCGCAGAGGATGGCACAGTTTCCTATGGAAATCCTACAGCCATTCCGGGTTCTGTATCCATTTCTCTGGATGCGAATGGAGAACCGGAAAACTTCTATGCGGATGGTATCGCCTACTATGTTATCAATAACAACATGGGTTATGAGGGTGATCTGGAGCTTGCACTGATTCCGGAAAGTTTCCGTACTGAGGTGCTTATGGAAGAACTGGATGACAATGGAGTGCTGATTGAAAATGCACAGGTGGAACTTGCTTCTTTTGCGTTGCTGTTTGAATTTGATGGTGACCAGAGACACATTCGACATGTGCTTTATAACTGTGCTGCATCCCGTCCGGGTATCGAAGGTAAGACCAATGAAGATACCAGAGAGGTACAGACAGAAACGCTTACTATTAAGGCAACGCCGCTTTCCAGTGGCCTTGTAAAAGCAAAGACCGGCAATTCCACAGACACAACCGTTTATAATGACTGGTATAAGGCTGTGTATATGCCGACCACAACAGAAGCTGATGAAGGCGAGGGCGTAGCATAATGAGTATGATTAAACAAATTGAGATTGACGGTAAGCAGGTGTCTTTTAAGGCATCTGCTGCCATTCCAAGGATTTATCGTATGAAGTTCCAGAGGGATATTTATAAAGACCTGAAAGCGTTGGAGAAATCCATTGGGGATAACAGTGAAGAAGGTTCCAATCTTGATATGTTCTCTTTGGAGATGTTTGAGAATATCGCATTTGTTATGGCGAAACATGCAGATGCAAGTATTCCGAACACACCGGAAGAGTGGCTGGATGAGTTCAATACTTTCTCAATTTATCAGGTGCTTCCACAGCTCATTGAACTCTGGGGACTGAATGTGCAGACGGATGTGGAAGCTAAAAAAAACTTCGTCCGACAGACCGTGAGATGACAACACCATTGTTTTTGCTCCGATGCGTACAGTTAGGCTTATCGATGGCAGATTTGGAACTGTTGTCGATAGGCCTTATCAATGACATGTATGCGGAGAGTCGAAATGATGACTGCAAGTATGCACAGATTGCGACACAGGAGGATTTCGACCGCTTCTAATTGAGAAATTGTCCTTTTTGTAGTATGATTATTTTCGTGGGAAGATGCTCATGAGAATTGAAATTTGTCGAAAACAGAAAATATTAAAATAGTATTGACACTCTCGCTACGTTACGGTTTAGGATGAAACCGAAAGGAGGCAGTCATGAGAACCGTAAAAGAAGTATCACAGCTGACAGGAATCAGCATTAGGACATTGCGTTATTATGATGAGATTGGTTTGTTGAAACCTGCAAGGATTTCTGAAAACCAATATCGTTTTTATGATGATAAGGACTTAGAAAAATTGCAGGAAATCATGTTTTTTAAAGAGATGGAGATTCCTTTGGAAACAATAAAGAAACTATTGGAAAATCCGGAATTGGACAGAAAAGAAATATTTTTGTTTCAAAAAGCTTTGTTGGAAAGAAAGCGCAATCGTCTAAATGGAATTATTGAATTGATTGAGGATGTAAGAGAGGGCGTGAATACCATGAGTTTTGAAGCATTTAGTGAAGATGATATTGAGAGAATCGTAGAACATACCATTAAAAATATAAAGCCAGAGCAACTGCAGGATTTTATTCAAAAGTTTGGCAGTATAGAAGGTCTTTCATCTGCACTAAAAGATGAATTAAAAGATGAAGAGACAGAAGCACACCTTATCAAATTATATGGTGGGAAAGATAAGGCAGTCGAAGCATCTCTTTCCGCAACTGGCAGTATAGAGGAAGTGCAAAAGTTCCAGCAGGAAACGGATGAAATCTATAAGATGTTTGCTGCAGCCATGGTAAATGAGGATAATGAGCTGAAGGAGACGGCAATAAAAAAGCTGGCAGAGAGCAATAAGGCAATGTGGCACATAGAAAATGCAAGATATTTTCTTTTGCAATTAGCTGATCAAATTGAAAAAAATGAATTGTTGAGTGAGGCAACAGACAAGCAATACGGAATGGGGGTTGCTATGTATATTGTAAGAGCAATTCGTGAACATTATGGTATTATTTAGCAAATATCAGTTCGACGGAGACAATCAAAAAGAGAATAGAGTTACTTCCGGCATCTGTCAGAAATGGCAGGTGCCATTTTTATACCCAAAAACAGAAAGTGGGTGGTGAATTTTGAATGTAAATAAAGACTGGACAGGGAATTACAACAGTATATACCGAATATTAGGTGCGTCCAATCATTCTGATAAGGAAAGACAGAGCCATGATTATTATGCAACCGAGCCGAAGGCAACGGAGCTGCTTCTGGCAGAGGAAACCTTTGCTCCAGTTATCTGGGAATGTGCCTGTGGGGAAGGGCATATGGCAAAGGTGTTGGAAGAGAAAGGATATCAGGTCATCAGTACGGATTTGATTTATCGTGGCTATGGAAGTGAGGAGCCGGTGGATTTCTTACATGAGCCGGTAGCAGAGTTTGATGGGGATATTATTACAAATCCGCCATACAAGTATGCGCTACAGTTTGTGGAGAAAGCACTGGAGAGAGTGAAAACGGGAAGAAAAGTTGCCATGTTTTTGAAACTGCAATTCTTGGAAGGAAAAAGCAGAAAACAGTTCTTTTTGAAACATCCGCCGAAGACGGTATATGTCAGTTCATCCAGACTGATATGTGCCATGAATGGGGAGTTTGAAAAGTATCCGTCCAGTGCGGTGGCATATGCCTGGTTTGTGTGGGAAAAAGGATATAAAGGGAATCCAGAAATTAAATGGATAAATTGACGGAGCAGAGATGCTTCTTTTTTTGTGCTTAAAAACGGGAGGTGAGAGGATAAATGGCAAGCAGAATACAGGGTATTACCGTGGAAATCGGTGGCGATACCACGAAACTTACAACAGCATTAAAGGGCGTGAACAGTGAAATCCGTAATACCCAGTCACAGCTTAGGGACGTGGAGAAACTGCTGAAATTAGATCCGGGAAACACGGAACTCTTATCCCAAAAGCAGAGATTATTGAATGAGGAAGTTCAGGTGACAAAGGAAAAGTTGGAGGCATTAAAGACTGCCAGTGAACAGGCCAATGCCGTTTTGGAACAGGGAACGATAAGCAAAGACCAGTATGATGCACTCCAGAGAGAAATCATTGCCACGGAACAGGCATTGGAAGATCTGGAAGAACAGGCGGAGCAGTCGGCGGTGGCATTACAGAAGATTGCTGCAACGGGAACTAAGTTGCAGGATGTTGGAAGTAAGATTGAGGGTGTTGGAAAATCACTCTTGCCAATGTCTGCGGCAGTGACTGGAGTTGGTGTGGCCGGACTTAAGGTAGCAACCGACTTTGAAAAGGCAATGTCTGGTGTTCAGGCGATCACAGGATCAACCGGAGAGGAATTTGAGAAACTTCGTGAGACAGCCATTGACTTGGGGGCGACTACCACATTTTCTTCTGGAGAAGTTGCAGAAGCCATGACAGAGATGGCAAAAGCCGGGTGGTCTACCACCCAGATTATTGATGGTATGGCTGGTGTCTTGGATGCAACAGCCGCTTCCGGGGAAAGTCTTGCCACAGTTTCTACGATTGTTGCAGATGCAATTACGGGATTTGGATTGTCGGCAAAGGATTCTGCAAGAGTGGCTGACCTTATGACACAGGCGGCAAACTCCGGTACCATCGGTGTATCCGACTTGGGAGAATCCTATAAATATGTGGCACCATTGGCACAGTCTATGGGACTTTCCATTGAAGATGTGACCACAGCATTATCCGCTATGTCAATGGCAGGTATTAAAGGTTCTCAGGCGGGTACTTCTCTTAGAACGGTGCTTGCCAACATGGCAAAACCGTCCAGTACCGTTGCGGCGGCAATGGATGAATTGAATTTAAGCATTACCAACAGTGACGGTTCATTCAAATCTCTGGATGAAATCATTACAACCATGAGAACCAGTTTCAATGGATTGACGGATGACCAGAAAGCATACTATGCTACCGCACTTGCCGGAAAAGAAGGAATGTCCGGTCTGATTTCCTTACTCAATCTGACACAGGAAGAGTATGATGCGTTGACTGCTTCCATGAATAACTGCTCTGGTGTTGCCGGAGAAACGGCGGCAGTTATGCAGGATAATTTGCAGAGCAAGGTGGAACAGCTTGGTGGCGCGTTGGAATCTCTGGCAATTAAGTTGTCGGAGTATGTGATTCCATTTCTGACAGGGCTTGTGGAAAAGATTACAGCGGCGATTGATGCCTTTACTAACATGAATCCGATTGTACAGAAAGCTGTTTTGGTAATTGGTGGAATCCTTGCTGTTGCGGGACCAATTCTGATTGTGGTTGGTAAAATCATTTCAGCAGTCGGCACAATCATGACGGTTGTACCAAAACTTGCCGGTGTTATCAATACGGTAAAGACCGCATTTGCGGCACTAAACACAACCATGCTTGCCAATCCAATATTCCTGATTATTGCAGCCATTACCGCACTGGTAGCGGCTTTTATTTATTTGTGGAATACCAATGAGGATTTCAGGCAGTTTTGGATTGATTTGTGGGAGAACGTCAAAGAGGTTGCGATTGCGGTGTGGACTGCAATAAAGGAGTTCTTTGTATCCGCATGGGAGGCAATCAGCAATGCGGCTCAGACCATTTGGAACGGAATTAAGAATTTCTTCTCAGCACTATGGGAAGGTATCAAAACGATATTTACAACGGTGTTGAATGTGATCAGCACGATTGTGACTACCTATTTTAACATCTACAAAACAATTATCACAACCGTATTCAATGCAATTAAGACTGTGATAACAACGGTGCTGAATACGATAAAGACGGTCATTACAACCGTATGGAATACGATTAAGACCATATTCACCACAGTCCTGAATACCATTAAGGCGGTGGTGGCAGGAGCATTCAATGCAATGTGGAACGGTATCAAAAATACGGTATCAGGCATTGTGAATACCATTAAAACCGGATTCAACAATGCAGTCAGCTTCGTCAAAAATCTGGCGTCCTCTGCATTTCAGTGGGGAGCAGATATTATTCAGGGTATCGTGAATGGTATCAAGAGTTGCATTGGAAAGGTTAAGGATGCCGTGACGAATGTTGCAGAGACAATCCGTTCGTTCTTGCATTTCTCCGTGCCGGACGAAGGACCACTTACGGATTATGAGAGTTGGATGCCTGACTTTATGAGTGGGTTAGCAAAAGGGATTGAGCAGAGTAAGGCCATGGTATCAAAAGCTGTGGAAGGTGTTGCCGGAGATATGGTCATTAGTCCACAGATGGCGGCTGTGGAGTCACGATTCGTTGCCCCATCGGAAAGTGTTGTGACAAGCTCCGGGTTGTCTGGGATTACTACGGCAATCACAGAAGCACTTTCACAGATGAATGGTCAGAATGGTGATATTGTCATTCCTATTTATCTGGGTGGAACGATGCTTGATGAAGTGATTGTAAATGCACAGCAGAGAATGAATTTAAGAAGTGGAGGAAGGTAAGATGGCATTTTTTGAATATTTGAAATTTGACGGAACTGTCCTTCCTCTGCCTGATTCTTATGATGTGTCCTTATCGGCAGTGGAAGCGGACAGTAGCGGGGAAACAGAGGCAGGGACGACACAGAGGGATGTGGTCAGACAGGGTGTTGTGAATATCTCTGTTTCATTTTCCGTGACTGCCAAATGGTTGAAAGCACTGACTGCATATTCCAAACAAGATAAGTTGTCGGTGGACTATTTTGACACGGAAACGGCGGATATGAAGAATACAGAGATGTATGTTGAGGGATTTAAGGCGAAACTGGAAAAAGATACATCCTACAGAGGATTGTGGACGGTGTCCTTTACGTTGAAAGAATTTTAGGAAGGCGGTGTTTGAATGTACCCGGTAAGTGAAGCGTTCCTGTCAGCGGTGCAGGAGAACACAAGAAGATATTACTGGACTGGAAAGATTACCACAAAGGCAGGCGTAGTACACGAGTTTACAGAGAAGGACATTGTAAAGGGAAGTGGATATATTTCTGCCCAGTGTTGTGGAAATACGGAAATGGAACTTGGTACGGTGTATGCTGCGGAAATGGGGATTACACTATTTTCTGAAATCGACAGATATACACTGGAAGATGCATTGGTGGAATTGTACTATCATCTGTTGGTGGGAGAAGCATATGAAACTGTTCCAATGGGGATTTATGAGATTAGTGAAGCAAACCGTACTATCCGATGTCTGGAGATTAAGGCATATGATTATATGCTCCGATTTGAAAAGGATTTCAATACAACTGATACAATCGGAAATGCCTATGAGATCATCATGCTCTGTTGTAAGGCGTGTAGTGTGGAGTTCGCACATACCCAGGCAGAGATTGAATCCATGCCAAATGGTTCAGAAGTGCTTTCCATTTACAGTGAAAATGATATAGAAACCTACAGGGACGTGCTGTTTTATATCGGTCAGGTTCTTGGAGGTTTCTTTTGTATTAACCGTGAGGGGAAACTGGAACTTCGCAAGTATGGGAATGAGCCTGTTAGGAACATCAGTAATAAGCAGAGATTTTCAAGCAGCTTTTCTGATTTTATTACCAGATACACAGCGGTCAGTTCCACCAATATGAAAACCCAGACCGCAGAATATTATGCGTTGGAAACAGATGATGGACTGACCATGAATCTTGGTGTGAATCCATTTCTGCAGTTTGGTGTTGATGAAACAAGGAAAGAACTGTGTGAGCAGATTCTGGCGGATATTTCTATCATTAAATATGTGCCTTTTGATTCTGAAACCATTGGAAATCCGGCATTGGATTTAGGAGATGTATTAAGGTTCAGCGGTGGTCATGCAGATGAAGAACAGATTACTTGTATCACATTCTCACAGTGCAGAATCGGTGGAAAACATTCTCTTCGCTGTGTAGGGAAAAATCCACGTCTGGCGCAGGCAAAGTCAAAGAATGATAAAAATATTTCTGGACTTTTGAATCAGGTGGATGCAGGAAAGATTGGTATTCATACATTTACAAATGCATCTGCTTACACACTGGCGGACACGGATACAAAGATTATTAGCATTGAATTTGCCACAACAGAAGAAAATCATGCCCAGTTCTTTGGGCAGGTGGTTGTGGATGCGGTGGCATTACAGACAGAGTGTACGGAAAATGCCAAGGGTATCATTACTATCCCAATGACGGAGACGAATGCAGAAACGGGAGAAGTGATAGAAAATCTGTTATCTGTGGAAGTGGAGCTTCCTGTTACATGGTCGGAAGATGGAAAGGTTCTCTGTTATGTGACATTTGAACTGAATGATTCTGTGATCACGGTGCATTGTCCGGTGGAAACATGGCACAGCGGTAAACACATTCTTTCTTTATATTATCCGATAGAAAGCGTGGTGCCGAATATCACGAATACATTCAATGTGTATCTGCGAATGGAAAATGGAACGGGCACGGTTGGAATCGGAGACTGTATTGCATCCATCAGTGGCCAGGCAATGGCAGCGGCTCCGGCATGGGATGGAAAGATTGAAATAGAAGAAAAAGTTACAAGGTTGGTTATTGGTGGTGGCATGAATGTGAGAAACATTTTGGATGTCATCCAGATGGAGACAATGGAACTTGTACAGAAAGCATATACGGATCATGTGACTGGCAGAACAGCGATTAGTGCATTCTGCCGTCCTGTGACGATTGAATAGGAGGGATTTTTGTGAAGTTAAAAGGAACAATGGTCATTGAACTGACAGACGTGAATACTTCGGAAGTGGAAACCTATGTGGAAGAAAACATGGTGACCAATGCAGTCAATAACATTCTGGGTTTAAATCCAATGGCAATTTTTTATACGGAAGAGGAATACTCCACAGGTCTTGTATGGACAGATAATCTGCTTCCAATTTGTCCGAATATGATTGGCGGGATTTTACTTTTTCCAAAGGCATTGGAAGAGAATGTGGACAATATTTATGTGCAGTCGGACAATCTGCCGGTTGCATATGCGTCTAATAATGTCAATTCCACAGCCAATACAGCGAGGGGAAGTCTGAACCTGACAGAGAGTAAGGCACTTGACAATGGATATAAATTTGTCTGGGAATTTACACCGAGCCAGGGGAACGGAACGATTGCCGCTATCGCACTGACCAGTGCAAAAGGCGGAGAAAATGGATTTGGCAGCAGTGTGGCAGATGCCAGTGCATTTTTACAGTTGAAAGAGGTGGATATCGGAAATCTTGGCCTTGCAAAACAGATGGTATTGTTTGAAACAGCAGAGGTTGATTTTGAGAATGATATTCTGTATTCCATCACGTTTGAGGATTCCAGTGTGCGTGTGAGGAAGGTACGTATTCCAATTTTCAGTATTGGATTGAATGAAAACATCAATGATTCCACTTATGCGGTATTGGAAGATAAGGTGATTCCGGCATCGGTGTTTCAGTTCTTAGGAAGTTACACTTTGTATGGAGAATTTTTGGATGGACAGGATGGATATTGGTATGGTTTTTCCAATGAAGAAAATTCTTCTGGGGATGCGACCATGCTTTGGGTGAAGATTTCAAAAACGGATTATTCCATTGAGGAAGGCTCATGGACACTTTCCAATGCATATCTGCAGGCAGTGGGAGAACGTGCAACAGATTCCAGTTATCCAGAAAGAATCTGTAATTGCTGTATGCGAAATGGGTATCTGTATGTGCCCGCTTATAATAAGAAGGGAATCTACAAAATCAATGTCAGCAATTCGGCAGATGTGACGCTGATAGAGTTTGGTTTTACTTCCGGTGGAAAGCCGCTTTGTGAATCAGGAACCTGTGAATTGTATCTGACGCTGATCGGAGACCTTATCATTGGTGCAGATTTTCAGATTACGGCAAACGACACAGTTATCAAAACAAAAGGAAATGAGAGACTGAATCATGCGGCAACACCGTTATTTCAGTATAAGCATTTTCTTTTAGGATGGGGAGGCAGTTATGGAAATGAGTACAGGACTATGTATCTGCTCACACCATATCTGGCAACTATTAACAATTTGTCCTCGGCGGTGGTAAAGACCACGGATAAGACCATGAAGATTACCTATACGCTGACAGAAGAAACAGAATAAATATTGATGAAAGGCGATTGTCCATAGTGGCAGTCGCTTTTTCTATACAAAAATTTAAAGGAGGATTTTCATTATGAAAGAGTTTTGGAATGTGATTCAGTTGGTATTTTCCGCTGTGGGCGGATGGCTCGGCTACTTTTTAGGCGGATATGACGGACTTTTGTATGCACTGGTTGTGTTCATGGTGATGGACTATATCACAGGAGTGATGTGTGCGGTTTCTGACAAGAAGCTGTCCAGTGCAGTTGGCTTTAAGGGAATTTGTAGAAAGGTATTGATTTTGATGCTTGTAGGCATTGCAAATCTTCTGGACGTACAGGTCATTGGAACAGGTGCAGTATTAAGGACTGCTGTGATTTTCTTCTATCTGTCCAATGAAGGTGTGTCTTTACTTGAGAATGCCGCACATCTGGGCTTACCAATTCCGGAGAAGTTAAAAGCAATCCTGGCACAGCTCCATGACAGGGCAGAAGGGGATGGTGATGACAATGAAATTGGTTAAGAGTATTTTGACAAAGAATCCGTGCTATAAAGCAGGAAAAAAGATTACAGTGAAGGGGCTTATGCTCCATAGTGTAGGGTGTCCTCAGCCGAGGGCATCCGTTTTTATTAACAGTTGGAACAGGGCAGATTATGATAATGCCTGTGTTCATGCATTCATTGATGGCAATGATGGTACGGTGTACCAGACACTTCCGTGGAATCACAGAGGTTGGCATGGAGGTGGTGCTTGTAACAATACACACATCGGTGTAGAAATGTGTGAACCGGCTTGTATTAAATACACCGGTGGTTCTACATTCATCTGTTCTGATAAGACGACTGCAAAAGCTGTGGCAAAGAGAACTTATGAAGCGGCGGTGGAACTGTTTGCCATGTTCTGTGAAGAATATAATCTGAATCCGACAGCGGATGGCGTCATCATTAGTCACGCGGAAGGTCATAAAAGAGGAATTGCAAGCAATCATGGAGATCCAGAACATCTATGGAGACAGCTTGGTATGAGCTACACAATGGATGGATTCCGTAAGGATGTAAAAGCTGCCATGGGTTGTCAGGAAGAGGACAAAGAAACTGCTGCAGAATCAGAGAAGTGGTACAGAGTCCGTAAGAGTTGGGAAGATGCAAAGAGCCAGAAGGGTGCTTATAAGGTGCTCAAGAATGCAAAGGCATGTGCAGATAAGAATGAAGGATACTCTGTTTATGACTGGAATGGTAATGTGGTGTATGCACCATCAAAATCATCTGAACCGGACCAGAAAAAGGTTTCTTACCGTGTGCGTGTCAGCATAAAGAATCTGAATATCAGAAAAGGACCAAGCACAGCTTATGATAAGGTTGGAAAATATACAGGTATCGGCGTGTTTACCATTGTTGCAGAAGCGGATGGCGAAGGAGCAACAAAATGGGGCAAGCTGAAAAGTGGTGCCGGATGGATTAGTTTGGATTATGCAAAGAGAATATAAGTAGAAGGAACAAGGTCTATTGGAGTGGAAGTGCTTCAGTAGACCTGTTTTTTTGTTGGTATGAAACTGATTTTTGATGAGAATACTATGTTTATAACGATTGGAGTTTGATTTTTCTTCATAATAGTTTTTGTAAAAACTAAAATGATAAAATTATAAACTTGACAAGCGTAAGGTTTGGGAGTATTATTGGTTTAAAAGAATGACAGAATGGTTTGTGACGAAACTAAAATGACAATAAAATCAATGGAGGTGGGACATGAACCTTTATTTTGAACTATTGAAAAAACCAGTGTTCAATATGGAAGAGGTAAATGAATTTTATAATAATATGGATAGTGCACGTTCTGCGATTAAGCGATTGATGAAAGAAGGCATGGTGGCTAAAATTCGTAATAACATGTACACTTGCATAAGCGGAGAAACTGGTGCACCGGTTGCAAATCGTTTTCAGATAGCCAGCCATATTACACCAACATCCTATGTGTCTCATCATACGGCTATGGAGTATTATGGAATTACAGACCAGGTTTATTACGATGTGTATGTGTCTTCTGAGACCAGCTTCCGTGATTTTACATTTGATGGATATACGTATTGTTTTGTAGCATCAAAAAATTCAGAAGGGATTGAGAAACTACCTTATAGCGGAGGTGTTGCAGTAACTAACTTGGAACGCACCATTGTTGATAGTATCAAGGATATGGATAAGATTTCAGGCATTGAAGAAGTGGTACAGAATATAGAAAGTGTACACCGAATGCAGGAGAAAAGACTGCTTAAGTATTTGGAACTTTATCAAAACCAATTCTTGTATCAAAAGATGGGATATCTGTTATGGCAGCACAAGGAGCAAATGGGATTGTCTGATTCGTTCTTTGAAAAGTGTAAGAAACAAATTGGTAAAAGCAAACGTTATCTTACACGTGACCAGGATGGCGGTTGTTATGATGATACTTGGAAGTTGGTAGTGCCAGATGATTTACAAACTATGAAGAATGGAGTGATGATGGATGCCGATATATAATAAAGTAGAGATTGGACGTGTGGCACAGCAGCATGGATTTGTGAGAGATACCTTTGAAAAGGTCTTGCGCCTGAAAGAGATTCTGCGTTATTTCAATGAAGAAGAATATCTAAGGGAACATCTGCTTTTGAAAGGCGGAACAGCCATCAATTTGACTGTATTCAACCTGCCACGTTTGTCTGTAGATATTGATATGGACTACACACCAAATGACACGAAAGAGGACATGTTAGAGACCAGGGAGAGGATTACGACTCTTATCAAAGATTATATGGAGGCAGAAGGATATCAGCTCTCCAAAGGTTCCCGATTTACGCATAGCTTGGATGCTTTCTATTATCAGTACCAGAATGCCGGTGGTAATAGAGATATGATTAAGATAGAATTGAACTATTCCTTGCGTGCACATATTTTGGAGCCGGTACATAGAAGAATTCTTCCGGAAGTATTTGATGATGGCATGGAAATCCTTATGGTAGCTCCGATGGAGATTTTTGCAGCAAAAGGAAATGCGTTGATTAGCAGAGCTGCTGCAAGAGATTTGTATGACTGGGGAAATCTAATTGCTGAGAATTTGTTTGAGGACGAAAGAGATATGTTTCGTAAGTGCTTTGCATTCTACGCAACAATTTCAGCAGAGACTGTAAATCGAGACTTTGATACATCAGCCATTGATTCCTTGAAGTTTGATAAGATACGAAGAGATTTATTTCCTGTGCTCAGTAAGAAAGATAATTTCAAGCTGGACGAAAGAAAGCAGCAGGCTAAGGATCATATAGCGGATTTGATGCAGCTGACGGAGCGAGAGCAGGAATACATGGACCGTTTTATTGCGAAAGAGTATGTTCCAGAATTATTATTTGATGATGAAGAAATCGTGGAAAGAATTAAGGAACATCCGATGGCACTATGGAAATGCCAACAATAACATATTGAAATTGAAGTGATGCCTAGTGGTTATGCCGTTAGGCATTATTTTTTTGCACTTTTCTAGGCTTTTACCGGAAAAATCTCGGCAGAACCTACTTAGGAAGGTAGAAGGAGGGAATGCCGTATGAGTACAGAAAATAGACAGCAGTTGCCTTGGTGGCAGAAGTACACACTTACATTAAATGAAGCATCAGAATATTTCGGAATTGGATACAAGAAGCTGAAGCAATTTGTACAGGAACATGCAGATGCAGATTTTGTGTTGTGGAATGGAAACCGTGCTCAGATCAAAAGAGAGCAGTTCCAAAGATATTTGGATGAGCAGATGAATGTTATCTGAGAAAAATGAAAAATAGTAGTGGTCAAAGAGCCAAAGATGTGGTATGCTATCAATACATAGTCGGATACACACTATGTTTTATATGTAAAGTCATCATTTGGCTCTTTCCATTTCCGGGAAAGGAGACGATATGTATGAGCGAAAAGCGACGAGATAGAAAGAATCGCATTCTTCGCACAGGAGAGAGCCAGGAAGCGGATGGACGTTATAAATTCAGATATGTTGATGCCAATGGAAAGCGTAAATCAGTGTACAGCTGGAGATTGGTAGCAACGGACCCGATTCCATCCGGAAAAAGAGACAACCCGCCTTTACGAGAGCAGGAAAAAGTCATTAACAGAGATTTGGATGATATGATTATGCCAGATGGTGGTGGATACACGGTCTTGCAGTTGACCAAGAAATACATCGCCCAGAAAACTGGAGTAAAGCATACCACTAGGGCAGGATATGGAACCGTAATCAATCTTCTAACCAAAGATCCATTTGGAGCTAAGAGAATTGATAAGGTACGATTATCGGATGCCAAGGAATGGTTAATCAGACTTCAACAGGTGGATGGAAAGAGCTATTCAGCAATCCATTCTATCAGAGGAGTATTGAGACCAGCATTCCAGATGGCTGTGGACGACGACATTTTGAGAAAGAATCCTTTTGAATTTATGCTCGCCACAGTAGTTGTGAATGATTCCGTAACTCGTGAAGCAATAACGAGAAAAGAAGAACGAACTTTTCTTGATTTTGTGAAAAACGATAAGCATTACAGCAAGTATTATGATGGTATGTATATTCTGTTTAAGACAGGAATGCGTATTTCGGAGTTTGTAGGTCTGACAATAAAGGATGTGGATTTAGAGAATCGTACAATCAATATTGACCATCAGCTTCAAAGAACAGGAACGCTGATTTATATTGATTCAACCAAGACCTATGCTGGAAGAAGAGTGATTCCAATGCAGGATGATGTATATGAATGTTTCAAACGTATTCTTGCAAATAGGAAGCCACCGAAGATAGAACCGAACATTGATGGTTATTCCGGATTTCTTTGGTTTGATAAAGATGGAAAACCAATGCTGGCATTACACTGGGAGAAATACTTTCAGCATGCAGTAGAGAAGTACAATCGCATCTATAAAACTCAGCTTCCGAAAATCACACCTCATGTCTGCAGACACACATATTGTTCTAATATGGCCAAGTCTGGAATGAATCCGAAGGTGCTTCAATATTTGATGGGGCATTCGGATATCAGCGTTACACTGAATACCTATACGCATCTTAAGTTGGATGATGCGAGAGAAGAGATGGAGAACATGGCTAAGCAGCAGGCGAAAGCGGATGAGGAACTCCGTCAGATGGGTAAGAAGAGTGATGGAATGCGAATTGTTAAATTCGGATAGGTTTTATAAAGTGTTGTGCTAATTGGTTTGAGAAAATGGTCTAAATCGAAATAGGAAAATACAATTTAGACCATTTGAAAATGGCTTAAAATCAAGGTTTACCGAAAAATGGTGTCGCTTCAATTGGTCTAAAATGCAAGTGGCAAAGTAGTGGTAAGTCAAGGAATTCCGCCATAGGTGACCGCCAGATATTCTTATAGCGGATGCCGAAAATGGCGATGGTCTAAATTGAAAATCGAGGTCGAATTTAGACCACTTTTTAGACCATTCAAAGGAAAAAACAAGCCGAAATAAGCCAAACTAAGCCGAGATACGGAAAACAGCACAAAACCTGCGAACCCGCATAAAACCTAGATAAATCAAGGAAATACCGAGATAAAAGGAGATAAATTTTTTATGATAAAGGTATTATTTGTGTGCCACGGCAATATCTGCCGCTCAACCATGGCAGAATACGTAATGAAAGATTTAGTAAAGAAAGCGAACCTAGAGTCATCCTTCTACATCGACTCCGCCGGAACCAGCAACGAAGAAGACGGCAATCCGGTTCACTACGGAACGCAGAACAAGTTAAGAGAAGAAGGAATCCCATGCGGTAACCACAGAGCACGCCAGATGACGAAAAAAGACTATGAAGAATTTGATTACATGATCGGCATGGAACAGTGGAATATCCGCAACATCAACCGCATCATCCGGAAAGACCCGGAGCATAAGGTGCATTTGTTACTGGAATATACAGGAGAGGCAAGAGACATTGCAGATCCGTGGTACACGGGGAATTTTGACGTGACTTATGACGATGTGAAAGAAGGCTGCGAGGCATTCTTGCAATATCTGATGGAGAATGAACCGTTATATTAGAAACAATAGGAGTAAACAATAAAAAGGAATCATCTTAAGTATTCAGATAATTTTGTATACATTTGATGATTCCTTTACATTTTTTCGAAAATAATTTCATAGAATTTAATGTAATATAAACTCCGGGTACAATTTTACATAGATTTAACATAGATTTGATATAGGCTGCATACACCTTCGTTACAATAAGCCCGTAACGTCGAGGGAACATCATGTGTTCGAAAGAAGATGCCGGCGGCAGGTTCTACAGAAGACGAATGAAGGAGAATGGGGAAATATTATGAATGAAAAATTGCAGATAATATTTGGGCTTTTAGGAGGCCTGGCAGTCTTTATTTATGGAATGAATATGATGAGTGAGTGCCTGCAGAAAGCGGCAGGAGAAAAGATGAAAAGCATCCTGGCACTTCTGACTAAGAACCCGGTACTTGGGGTTATCGCAGGAGCACTTACCACAGCGGTATTACAGAGCAGTAGTGCGACAACCGTTATGGCGATCGGTTTTGTCAGTGCGGGACTTATGAGTCTTCCACAGGCAATCTCAATCATCTTTGGTGCGAACATCGGTACGACGATGACGGCACAGATCATCGCATTTAAGATCAGCGATTACATCTATATCATTATCTTTATTGGATTTATCATTTCGTTTATTGCGAAATCTGAAAAAGTGAAGAGTATCGGTCAGACAATCTTCGCATTTGGTCTGTTATTCCTTGGAATCGAGACCATGGGAGATGTTATGAAACCGCTGGCATCCAGCCCAGTGTTCACGAATCTGATCGAAAGAGTAGCACATATTCCGGTACTTGGGGTATTTGTCGGAACACTAATGACACTGGTAGTACAGAGTAGTAGTGCGACGATTGCAGTATTGCAGAACTTTGCATCACAGCCGGAACCTGATGGTGTGACAAGTATGCTTGGACTTGCAGGAGCAATCCCGATCCTGCTTGGAGATAATATCGGTACTACAATTACAGCACTTCTGGCAAGTATCGGTCAGACAAAAGATGCGAAACGTACCGCAGTTGCACACTGTATTTTCAACATTTCCGGATGTCTGTTATTTATCTGGTTTGTGAAACCATTTGCAGTACTGATCCAGCACATTTCTCCGAAAGGACCGGAGATTGAAGTAATCTCAAGACAGATTGCAAATGCACATACATTATTCAACATTACAATGACACTTATCTGGGTCTGTCTGATCAATGTGATGGTAAAGATTGTTATGACGTTGATTCCGGATGGAAAAGCAGTCGATATGAATCCTGCAAAACCTGTATTTCTGGATGACAAGATCATCAGCCAGCCGGCAGCAGCACTTCAGCTGGTTGCAAAGGAAATCCTTCGTGTGAGTGAAATGGTGAAAGTGGTTGTGGCAGATACGATCACAATCGTTAAAACAGAAGACCTGAATGAACTGGAACCATTGCAGGAAAAAGGAGTACAGATAAAGAAACTGACGGATCAGATCACAGAATATCTGGCCTCCCTATTCTCGGCCGGAACAATGACAGAGCAGCAGGCAGCACAGACGGCGAGTCTCATGTACATCTTGAGCGATGTGGAACGTATGGGAACGCTGAGCGTAGAAGTTGCAAAATGTGTACGGGAAAAGGTAGACAATCGGTATAAATATACGCCGGAAGCGATGGATGAACTGCAGAAGAGTCTGAAGACACTGGAGAAGATGTTTAATGATTCACTTAAGGCATTACAGGGAGATGAGTCAGTGCAGATCGAGAAACTGATAAAACGGAAAGATAAGATCATGGATCTGGATCTGAAGATGAGAAAAGCGCATGTACAGCGTGTCAATAAAGGAAAATGTAAAGCAAGCCTGACAGCACCATTTACAAATATCCTGCATCTGATCGACCGTATGGGAAACAGTTGTGTTAACCTTGCGGATGTTGCGTCAAATGAAATCAGTCTGAATTATTTTATGGTAAATTAAGAATATGAGAGAAAGAAAAGCCTTTGCGGATATAAAAATGATATCTGCAAGGGCTTTTTTAGTCTAAAGACATAAAAAATAAAATTTGAGAAATACTATAAAAGAAAGATCATGTAATGAAGAAAGAAAAACTATAAAAAGATAGCAGACTATCTAAAAAAGGAGGAAGTATTATGGACACATCAACATATGAGATCATGAAAGAGTGTAATTCGGGCTGCAGGATGGCAGTGAACAGCATCGAGCAGCTGGTAGCATATCTGAAAAACCAGGAATTGCAGGAGTTATTATCTAAATATAAAGAAGATTATGAAAAGATGGAGAGAGAATCGATAAGATTATCAGAAGGAAAACTTCAGGAAGAAAAGTTTTCAGAAAAGGCAGCAGAGACATTTGCATGGATCAGTGCCGAAGTAAAGATGATGTTCAATGACGACACTTCGAAAATAGCAGAAATGATGATTGATGGTGCCAATATGGGAATAAAATCCATTACAGAGAAATTAAATCGTTATTCGGAGGCAGAAAAAGAAAGCATTTCTCTGGCAAAAAAATTTGAAAAGACGTGTGAAAAACTGATTCAGGATATGAAAAAATATTTGTAGAAAGACAAAAAGCCCTTTACAATTTGTGTGATTTTGGATACATTATTGTTATAAGAATATAATTTAAAGGGGAAATTATGAAAGATATATCAGAAAAAAGATTAAGCGATTATATGGCAGAACAGATTGCAGATGAGATCTTATCTGGAAGAATTCCCGGGGGAAGCCAGTTAAAACAGGAAGAACTGGCGGAAGCATTCGAAGCTTCCAGAATCCCGATCCGGGAAGCATTTCAGATTCTGGAGAATCAGGGCCTGATTATCCGTCTGGCAACCAGAAGAATTACCGTAACAGAACTGGATGAAGAACAGATCTGTCTGATCTACAGCATGATTTCAGAGATGACAAAGAAAGCTCTGAACAGTCTGAAGCATAGTAAAAAGACGGAAGAATTGTACGAAAGGCTTACGACACCGGGATTACTGGGAGAAGTGCAGCCGGCAGAAGCAATGTGCGACCTGGTGGAAAATGAATATATTAAGCGACTTTTGAGAAATGCAAGTGACAGTTATATCCGTTTTGCGCTATCAACGGGACGTCATAAAAAAGAGATAAAAGAAGAAAGAAACAAGCTGACAGAACTTTTGAAAAATGGGGAATTAAAGAAAGCAGAGAAAGCTCTGGATGCATATTTCAAACTGCTGGCGAAAGCAGTTAACGAAGAGAGAGGGATGAATGAATGAACGGATTAAAACCGATTAAAATGCCGTCTGCCAAAGAAAAAGTAGCTGCGGAACTCAGAAAGGCAATCTTGTCCAGACAGATGCAGGAAGGCGAAGTTCTTTCGCTGGACAGCGTCGCTACTCAACTAAATGTATCAGCAATGCCGGTAAGGGAAGCCTTTCAGATTTTAGCGCGTGACGGACTAATCCAGCTTCGTAAGAATAAGGGAGCTGTCGTACTTGGAATAACCGAAACATACATAAAAGAACACTATCAGCTCCGCGCAATTCTGGAAAGTTCAGCGGCAGCACTGGCGGCAGACCCGGAAGCAGATATATCTGAGATTGAATCTGTTTATGAAGAAGCCGCAGAGGCTCTGCTGGAAGGTAATTTAAGACAATACACAGACTTGAACCGCGCATTCCATAGCGAGATCTGGACTGCAGCCGGTAATCAGAAGATGAAAAATATGATCTCTGAATTATGGAATGGATTGTCCATGGGAAGTATGGTATCCGAGGAAGATTATGCGAAAGTGTCGATTAAAGAACACGGAAAGATATTGAAAGCAATCCAGAAGCATGACAAAGAGGCTGCGCAGAAAACAATGTACGATCATATTATGCGCAGCCGGGATGATATGCTGACATATTATAAATAAAATTTCTATTTAATGCATTATAGCGGCTATCACCGATCGGAATAAACTTACAAGGTCCTATCCTGTGCTGACTCCAACATGGGGAAATTCTAAAGCAAAAAAGTTGACCTAAAAACAAGCTCACAAAAAATCCAAACTCGACATTCGTCTCAGACAGTGGATTTTTTGTGAGCAAACGGTCAACTTTTTTACTTAAGAATTGCCAACCATGAGTCCGTATGCACAGGATAGGACCTTGTAAGTTTATTCCTGCGGTTTCGCATGCCATAATAATTAAATGGAGAACTGTAATCTTTTATTACGGTTCGGGGATTTGGCTTAATGCATTAAATAGAAATTCTGGAATAAAATCCCATCCTCCTACATAAGAATACTATGAGGGTAAAGAAAAACAGCCACATTCAAATGAAACAGAAATGGAGGAGCGTTATGGGACATACTATCAGCCGGAAGAGCATAAAGAAAATCATTACCATACTGACGGCTGCGATCCTGGTACTGCTGCCTGTGGGAGGGAGTATCAGGGAGGTGCATGCTGAGGGAGAAGAGTCGTCGGATTCGGGCATGTCTCTGGAGCATGAAAAGACAGTGACAGAGAATGCAGATGGAACCTACGATCTGAAATTAACAGTAAAAGGAAAAGTAAACAGTGAGTCTTCGAAAGCGCCGCTGGATGTCATCTATGTCTTGGACAGATCCGGAAGTATGGCTTATCCGATGGATCATGACAGTCAGAATAGCTGGGAAAATAACGGGGAAAGAAGGAATGCGGCAAGTCAGGCAATCAACAGCATGACGAATACACTGGCGGCTAATGAGAATCTGGATGTCAGATTTGCGCTTGTGACGTTTAGTGGAAATAAGAGTGACTACTGGCATGGTGGATACAGGGATGAGGCATGGAATGATGCAGAGATTGCTGTAAACTGGACGAATCAGGCATCTGCGATCACGAATCGGACTTCTCCGAAATCGGACGGCGGAACCAATTATCAGGCCGGGATCAGAAGTGCGAAAGGACTGCTGAATGGGAAAAGACAGAATGCCAAGACAGCAGTGATCTTCGTATCTGATGGAGATCCAACCTTCCGATATGGATCAGACGGTTATACAGAAGGCGATGGAAGCAGCGATGAAGATGGAAAGAGTCTGAAGGCAGGAAAAGATGCAGTCGCTGATATGCAGATCGATTATTTTTTCACGGTCGGTGTAGGACCGTCAGGGAATTACAAAAAACTTACCGACCTTGCCAATTCAGCAGTCAAAGCCGGAAAACATGCATCTTATGCCGGAACAACGCTGGCGAATCTGAACAAGGCATTCGATGACATTCAGAAACAGATCACAGAACTGGCATGTACAAATGTCACGATTTCCGATCCGCTGAGTGAGAATGTTGAGATGGTGAAGGGAGCAGATGGAAATGTCCTTGCACCACAGGTACAGATCTTTGATGCATCCGAAAACCCGGTTAATGCAGCAGGTCTTGGAATCACGGCTTCTTATGATTCTGCATCAAAATCCGTTAAAATGCAATTTCCGGCAGACTATAAACTGCAGGAAGGCTATACCTATGAGGTCATTGCCAAGATCCAGCCGACAGAAACGGCATATGAAAAATACAGAACATCAGGCTATACAGATCAGGCAGATGCAGGAACCGGAACATATGCAGGAGGCACCGGATTCTATTCGAACCAAAATGAACATGCAGTACTGATGTACAAGTATGGAGAAAAGAACTATACAGAATATTACAAGAAACCAGTCATAAAAGTGCATCCGGGCAATTTAAAGATTTCGAAAGCCATTACAGGATTGGAAGATAACCCGGAAGCATTACAGAAGGTATTAAAGAAGCTCTCCTTTACCTGTGCGCTGACGAAACCAGACGGAAAAACGGAGACAAAAGAACTGAAACTGAATGCAGACGGACTGGTATGGAATGCAGAAAATAACGCATACGAATATACATTTACCAATCTGACACCGGGAACAACGTATAAAGTAAATGAAAATGATGCCATACTGGATGGATATGATCTGACGGTATCACCGGATACAAAGGAAATATCCGGGCAGATTGCAGGAAGTACAACATCGGAAGCAAAATTCGTCAACCGGTATATCCGGAGTGACCGCGTACTGACGATTGCAAAGAGAGTCGGCGGCAACATGGGAGACCGTACCCACGCCTTTCGGTTCCAGGTGCAGACAAAGCTGAACGGGAAATCCTATACAGGTGGAATCAGCTATGTGAAATATGACGCACAGGGCAATCCAGTCAGTGAGGAAGAATTAAAAAACGCAGTTGCGGTAGAAAATGGAGTCTATACATTCCAGCTGAGGCATATGGAAAAAATCGAAATGACGATGCCATATGGTGTAGAATATATCGTTTCCGAAGAACCGGAAGACTATGATGTGCAGATTACAAAGAAAGTTTCGGAAGAAGAGGAACAGAAACTGGACAATGGTAAAAAAGAATTTTCGGATATTCTATCAGAAAATACAGATCTGACATTTACGAATACGAAAGAAGTACAGCCGGCAACCGGAATCCGGCAGACTTCGGCTCCGTATATGGTCATGACAGGGACAGCATTCGGAATGCTGGCATTTTTCGGACTGGTATACGGAATCCGCAAATGGGGAGATCCGACAGGAGAATAACATCTGACAAGGAGCATATATGAAAGAAAAAAGAGAGATCATACTGTTCTTTACCCGTTTACTCATGCTGGCAGTGATGCTGGCGGTCCTGTTTGGCGTGATTTTTGGAATGACTTCTGCAAAGAATCAGGATATGTCCCCGAAAATATGTGCCGGAGATCTGCTCTTATATTACAGGCTGGAACGGAAATATTCCGACCGGGATGTCGTGGTATTCCAAAAAGAGGGGACATTGTATACAGGGCGTATTGTGGCGAGAGAGAAAGATAAGGTAGAGATTACAGACAAAAATGAACTGAAGATCAACGGAAGCATTGTGAATGAGCCGGATATTTTTTATAAGACACCGGCCTATGTGGATGGCATATCCTATCCGGTGAAAGTAAAGAAAGACCAGTATTTCATTCTGTGTGATTTCCGGGCAGGTGCAAAAGACAGCAGATACTTTGGTGCGGTCAATGCAAAGGATATAAAGGGAAGAGTGATTACCGTCCTTCGCAGATCGAACCTGTAAAATCAGTAACATGATTGCAGAACATGGAAAAAGAAAGGAAAAGAAATGATGGAAAAGAGAATGTTAAAAAAAGTATCCACTGTTACAGCTGCCGGAATGATGATGACAGCAATGCTCGGAATGCAGGTGTCAGCGGCAGAAAGTTCAAGTGCCGAAGCAGCAGTTAAGAAAAATCCGACGATCACAAAACAGATTACGAAGGAAAGTAATATATATGCACCGAAGACTACATTTAAATTTACCGTTGCTCCAGGAACGGCAGTGCCGGCAAGTGGGAATCAGGAGACAATATATGCAGGACCGGCAAATGGGGTAACTTTGGATAAGGATGTCATTGCATCGGTACCGGCGGACAGCGATATTGGAAATGAGAAAATTACAGTAGGAACGACAAAGCTTAATGTTAATGAATCTGTATTTACAACAGGAAAGAATGCAAAACCCGGAATCTTTCGCTATGTAGTAAGTGAGGCTGTAGCGGACAAGGACAGAAATGCGTATGAAGGTGTTGCTTATACCACAGAACAGAAGTATTTTGATGTGTATGTAACATCCGATGATGAAGGAAATCTGGAAGTCAGCTCTTATCTGTTTGTAGATAAAAATAATCCGAAGTCAAAGGGTGAGGGAGTTTTCACGAATGATTACAGCAGTCATCACGATACGTTGAAAGATCTGACCGTAAAGAAAGAGGTTACCGGTAATCAGGGAAATCGTAATAAAGAATTCGAATTTACATTGAACGTAGCCGGAGCAGCCGGTGAAAAATATTATGTGACATTCTCAGATTCAAGAACTCCGATCACATTGGTATCCGGGCAACCTCAGACAATCACATTAAAAGATGACCAGACAGCAAAAATCTGGGGATTGTCAAAGACAGATAAATATACGGTAACAGAGTCTAGTTATGCAGATGATGGCTATACAACAACCATTGATAATGTAAAGACATCGACGACAGCAGGAACAATCGCAACCGGTGCAGGAACAACCGCAGACAATGGCGACAAGAACATTACCGTTGTAAATGATAAAACAACAAACTCTCCAACCGGAATCTTCCTTCATGTTGCTCCATATATCGCACTGATCGGTGCAGCAATTGCATCCAGCCTTCTGTTCTTCAGAAGAAAACGTGTAAAAGATATGGATATTGACTAATCGGTTGGGCGAAAAAAGCAGATAGAAGATATAAGAAAGCATTAGAGAGGAAGTGGCGAAATGAAAAAGGCAGCGATGGCAGCAAGAGTAGGTAATCGGATACTCAGTATCATGGCAGGAATCCTGATCCTTCTGATGCTTTCTTATGGAGTGTATTCGTTATGGGATACTTATAAGATCTATGCCAATTCATTTGCAGATGAAGAACTGTTGAAGTTTCGGCCGACAGATGACGGAGAGGATAATCCGACGCTGAAAGATTTGAAAAAATTGAATCCGGATGTGAAAGCCTGGATTCAGGTGCCGAAGACCAATATCGATTATCCGGTGGTGCAGGGGCAGGATGATATGGAATATATTAATAAGAATGTATATGGGGAATTCGAACTGTCGGGAGCAATCTTTCTGTCATGCCTGAACAAGGATGATTTCTCCGATCCATATAATCTGGTCTATGGACACAACATGAAAAATGGTGGAATGTTTGCGGATGTGGCAGATTTCACGAATAAAGAATATTTTGAAACGCACCAAAAAGGAAAGCTCTATCTGACAGATGCAACACGGAAAATCCGGTTCTTTGCCTGTATGAAAGTGACTGCAGCGGATGCAAAGATTTACCATCCGGATGGATACCGCAAGGAGAATCTGAAGGATCTGCTTGATTATATTCAGGCGAATGCAGTCCAGTATCGTGATGTAAATGTGGCGGATGAGAATTCGCTGATTGCTTTATCAACGTGCTCGGAGGCAGAGACGAATGGTCGTGTAGTTCTGATCGGGAAATTAGAGAGGGAGGTGGCAGAAAAACAGTGAAGATTCTAAGATATAGAAGTGTGAAGAAAATAGCAGCTGCGGGCGTAATGTTATTTATGTGGATAGGAAGTACAATGGCAGTTCCAGTGTATGCCGGAACACCGAATGTGGAGATCCAGATTCCGGTAAGTGTACAAGGTGCGGCAGGAACAATCGTGCTGGAGCCGGAGAAAGCTGGCATACCAGTGCCAGACCGGACAGAACTTCAGATCGGAAAAGATGAGAAGCAAAGCTTCGGACCGATATGCTATGAAGAACCGGAAGATTATCACTATAAGATTTATCAGAAGTCCGCTAATGTGACAGATGTTACTTATGATACGGCAGTATATGATGTGACGGTACGGGTGACCAGTACAGAAGCAGGAGAACCAAAAGCAGTAGTTTGGGGTGAAAAAGAAGGAACAGAAGGAAAATCGTACGAGATTATATTTACGAATTTGGTAAAAGAACAGGCGCCGGAGATAGCTCCGACGGGAAAAACGGCCATTTACCGGAACTATCCGGTCAAGACAGGAGATGTAGCACCGATTGCAGTTCTGGCAGCAATGTCTGGTATATCGGCCGGAGTTCTGACCGCAGTAGAGAGATGGAAGCGGAAAAAAGAAAATTAGGGAATCGTGGAAAAGAACAGGTCAGGTCAAAGTGCCGGAGCTGTTCTTTTTCGTACAGGATTATAGCTGTCAAAAACCGAAAAAATACGTACAAAGTATACAATGAAAGTATCCTCTTGTGATTTTGAACAAAAGTAGATAAACACTTTTATAACATATGCCAAAATGTCAAAAAGCCTATTGACATTTTTCTCAGTAAGGAGTATTTTATAATCAAGCTTTGGATACAAAATCACATATCAAACATCAAATATCAGATAAGAAAAGAAATTTGTATCAGAGTAAATCGAACGAAATAATTACAAGGAGGTAATGAAGATGAGTCAGATAACAATTACATTACTGTTTCTGGCATTTGCAATCATCATGTTCATGCTTGAAAAGATTCCGCTTGGGGTAACATCGATGATTGTCTGTGTGGGACTGGTAGTCACAGGGGTATTGGACTGGCAGACTGCATTCTCGGGATTCATCGACAGCAATGTAATCTTATTTGTTGCAATGTTCATTGTCGGTGGAGCACTTTTTGAGACGGGGATGGCCAACAAGATAGGAGGCGTGGTTACACACTTTGCAAAGACAGAGAAGCAGCTGATCATTGCAATCATGGTGATCGTCGGAGTGATGAGCGGTTTCCTTTCTAACACAGGAACAGCCGCAATCCTGATTCCGGTAGTTATCGGTATTGCTGCAAAATCAGGATATTCAAGATCAAGACTGTTAATGCCGCTGGTATTTGCAGCAGCCATGGGAGGTAACCTTTCACTGATTGGTGCTCCTGGTAACATGATCGCACAGTCATCCATGGAGAAGATTGGACTGAAATTCGGATTCTTCGATTATGCGAAAGTAGGTCTTCCAATTTTGGTCGTAGGAATTATTTTCTTCGCACTGTTCGGATACAAATTCCTGCCGGATAAGGTGGACACAAGCAGTGAGGGAATCTTTGATGAGACAAAAGATTTCAGCAATGTTCCAAAGTGGAAACAGAACCTTTCCCTGATCATCCTGTTATTAACACTTCTTGGAATGATCTTTGAAGAACAGATCGGAATTAAGTTATGCGTGATCGGATGTGTGGGAGCACTTGCATTGATCGTTACAGGAGTTATCAGTGAAAAAGACGCACTGCTTTCCATCGATCTGAAGACGATCTTCTTATTCGGAGGTACACTTTCCCTTGCTTCAGCACTGGAAGCAACAGGTGCCGGAGAACTGATTGCTGATAAAGTAATCGGAATGCTGGGAGATAACCCTTCACCATACATATTAACATTTGTAATCTTCATGCTCTGCTGTATCATGACGAACTTTATGTCAAACACAGCAACGACAGCGCTGATGGCTCCGATCGGAGTATCCATTGCACAGGGCATGGGTGCAGATCCAAGTGCCGTACTGATGGCATGTGTAATCGGAGGATCCTGTGCATTTACAACACCAATCGGAATGCCGGCCAACACCATGGTAGTAACGGCAGGAGGATATACGTTTAAGGATTATGCGAAAGCAGGTATTCCTATGATCGTAGTAGCAACCATAGTAAGTATGATCTTGCTTCCAATCTTCTATCCATTCTTCCCATAAACATAAGGAAGTATTTGACCTCTAATCTCCATAAAAACGGAAGATGTAAGCAGACATACCTCTCATGACAGTTTGTGATAAAAGTTTTCGCTGTCTTTCATCACAATACTGTTGTGGGAATATAGATAGGAACTAAAAATTTTTAATAGAATTTCAAGGAGGATATGAAAATGTCTAAAGAACAACAGGTAACACAACTTACAGATTATATGGCAAAATTTATTGCACATATCGCAAAGAAACTGCCGGATGATGTCATTGAAAAATTAACAGAGCTGCGTGAGAAAGAAGACAGCCCGCTTTCAAAGGTAATTTATGATACCATGTTCAAGAACCAGGAGCTCGCTGTAAAACTGAACAGACCAAGCTGTCAGGATACAGGTGTATTACAGTTCTGGGTAAAATGCGGAACAAAATTCCCACTCATCGACGAGCTGGAAGGTCTTCTGAAAGACGCCGTTATAAAAGCAACATTTGAAGCACCTCTTCGTCACAACAGTGTAGAGACATTTGACGAGTACAATACAGGAAAGAACGTAGGAAAAGGAACACCGACTGTATTCTGGGATATCGTTCCGAACTCAGACAAATGTGAGATCTATACATACATGGCAGGAGGCGGATGTACTCTTCCTGGAAAAGCTATGGTTCTGATGCCGGGTGAAGGATACGAAGGAGTTACAAAGTTCGTTATGGACGTTATGACAACATACGGACTGAATGCCTGCCCACCGCTTCTCGTTGGTGTAGGTGTGGCAACATCTGTTGAGACTGCAGCACTTCTTTCTAAGAAAGCACTGATGCGTCCGATCGGATCACACAATGAGAACGAAAGAGCAGCCAAGATGGAGACTCTTCTTGAAGACGGAATCAATGCAATTGGCCTTGGACCACAGGGTATGGGCGGAAAATATTCTGTAATGGGCGTTAACATCGAGAATACAGCACGTCACCCATCTACAATCGGTGTAGCTGTTAACGTAGGATGCTGGAGCCACAGAAGAGGACATATTGTATTTGATAAGGACCTGAACTACACAATCACAACACATACGGGGGTAGAATTATAATGGTAGAAGTAAAGAACGGTAAAAAAATCTTAACAACACCTATTTCAGCAGAAGACTTAAAAGACATCAAGATCGGCGACATCGTATATCTGAACGGAAGCATGACAACATGCCGAGACGTTGCCCACCGCCGTCTGGTAGAAGAAGGAAGAGAGCTTCCTGTAGACGTAAGAAATAATGCAATCTTCCATGCAGGACCGATCATCCGTCCACTGGAAAATGACAAATTCGAAATGGTATCTGTAGGACCGACAACAAGTATGAGAATGGAAAAATTCGAGTATGAATTCGTAAAAGAGACTGGTGTACGTGTGATCATCGGTAAAGGTGGTATGAAAGAAAATACAGAGCGTGCATGTAAAGAATTCGGAGCAATTCATTGCGTATTCCCTGCAGGTAATGCCGTAGTAGCTGCTACAGAAGTAGAAGAGATCGTAAGAGCTGAGTGGAGAGATCTCGGAATGCCAGAGACACTCTGGAACTGCCGCGTAAAAGAATTCGGACCACTGATTGTTTCTATCGATGCAAACGGAGACAACCTCTTTGAAGAAAGAAAGATTGAATACAATAAGAAGAAAGATGCTGCTACAGAAGAGATTTGTAAGCATGTAAGTTTTATTAAATAAACTGAGATAATAATAAAAATAAATTCTTGAGAATCCATTTATATACTAATGTAAGTTATGCGATTCCCCCGGGCTTTTTCTCCTAAAGTGCCCGGGGGCTTTTTTGTGCTTTTTGCACCTGTTCAAACAAAATGGCTGTTTTAGAAAAAATTATGTGGTATAATGCTCAAAGTTGAATTGATTTTGTATAAAAACTGGAGGAAGAATCAATGTTATATACAATTCCGGATTATTATCATGAATTTTCCTGTATTGCAGGAAAATGTGAAGATACCTGCTGTGCCGGCTGGCAGATCGTAGCAGATGAGGCGGCACTGAAAAAATACAAAAAAGTAACCGGATCTTTCAGAAAAAGATTAAGACGGTCCATTAACTGGAAAGAGGGAACATTTAAGCAGGACAAGAATAAGCGATGTGCCTTTTTAAATGATGAGAATCTCTGTGATATGTATACTGCGCTCGGAGAGAAAAGCCTGTGCCGGACCTGCAAGATGTATCCGAGACACGTAGAAGAATTCGAAGATGTCCGGGAGATGACGCTGTCTGTATCCTGTCCGGAGGTAGCAAGAATTCTGCTTGGTAAAAAGGAACCGGTGCGTTTTCTGACTTATGAAAGTAACAAGGAAGAAGAATATGATGATTTTGACCCGTTTCTGTATTCAAAACTGGTAGATGCAAGAAAAGTGATGATCGATATTCTTCAGGACAGAGATAAGAAGCTGGATTTGCGTGTGGGGTTGGTATTGGCAATTGCACATGACTTGCAGGTGCGGATCAAGAGAGAAGATATCTTTTCAATTGATGATGTATTTGAAAAATACCAGACAGAGAAGGCAGTACAGTTTGTAGAAGCAAAATTATCAGAAGATGAGAACTATGCATTTATTAAGAAAATGTTCCGGAATCAGTATCTGATGGAACGCTTAAGGGATGACTGGGAACCGCATCTTCTTGAGGCAGAAAGTTTACTTTACGGAGATATTGGTTGCAGCGACAGTGAAGAACAATGTACAAAGTACAAAGAACAGTATACAAAGAACAAACGAGAATTTCACGAATGGCTGAATACATATATGCCAGATTATGAGATCCGGTATGAGCAGTTACTGGTGTACTTTATCAGCACTTATTTCTGTGGTGCAGTGTATGACGGGGAAGCTTATGTAAAGGTACAGATGGCGGTTGTCAGTGTACTTTTGATCCACGAACTTCTGCTGGCACAGTGGCTGAAGAATGAGAAGACACTGGAGATGGAGGATGTGATAGATACCGTATATCGTTATTCCAGAGAACTGGAGCATTCCGATCCGAATCTGAACCTGATGGAAAAGCTGATGAGGAGAGATCTGTTATCCTGGTTTAAGAAAGAAAATGACGGTGATAAGGAGATGGACAGGCATTAAAATTGAAACTACAGTTGCAAAATACCATACAGGTATGTTATAACTTTTAGAAGGGAATGAAGTTCTCCCTTAGTGATCATACTAGAACCGCTTATAAAGCTGATGACTTCTGCGAATAATGACGCAGAAAGTCTCAGCTTTTTCTGCGTTTATAGATCGCTATGCGGTTGAAAGAAACTGCCAGTGGCAGATTCTGTAGATAAGGAGGAATATAAAATGTTACTAAGCGTTGCGCTGATCCTGCTCTGTGGTATGGGGATGAGCTGGATCTGTAAAAAATTAAAACTGCCGGGGCTTCTAGGAATGCTTCTCACCGGTATCGTTCTGGGACCGTATGTGCTGAATCTTCTGGATGAAAATCTGTTAAATATTTCATCGGAACTTAGGAAGATGGCACTGATCATTATTCTGATGAGGGCCGGATTAGGGCTTGACATTTCCGGTTTGAAAAAAATCGGGCGTCCGGCGGTAATGATGTGCTTTGTACCGGCGAGTTTTGAGCTGTTGGGAATGTTAGTGCTAGCACCAAGGTTACTGGGACTTTCTGTGCTGGAAGCGGCAATATTAGGATCTGTACTTGCGGCGGTTTCACCGGCGGTTGTCGTGCCGCGTATGGTAAGATTGATGGAAGAAGGCTATGGAACGGAAAAAGGAATCCCACAGTTGATTCTTGCGGGCGCTTCGGTAGATGATGTATATGTCATCGTATTATTTACGACCTTTTCAGGGATTCTGCAGGGAAAAAGCGTATCGGTTATGAGTTTCCTGAATATTCCGATATCTATTATCCTGGGAATGATCATTGGATTACTTGCCGGATGGCTTCTTGCACGGTATTTTGAGAAAGTACATATCCGGGATACCGTAAAGATATTAATCTTACTCAGTATTTCATTTTTACTGGTAGTGGCAGAAGATCATATGACAACTGCAATTACGTTCTCGGCGTTAATTGCAGTGATGTTTCTGGGAGTGGGCTTACAGAAATACAGGGAAGTGGCTGCAAAAAGGATTGCAGTAAAATGTGGAAAGATGTGGGTGGCAGCAGAGGTATTCTTATTCGTACTGGTCGGTGCGACTGTAAATATCGGATATCTGTCTCATGTAGGACTCAAGGCAGTCGTTTTAATCTGTGGCGCACTGATCTTCCGAATGGCAGGGGTCTTTGTATGTCTGCTTGGAACGGATATGAATGGAAAAGAAAAGTTATTTACGATGATGGCATACACACCGAAAGCAACCGTACAGGCTGCAATCGGAGGAATTCCACTGGCGCTTGGATTTGCGTGTGGCGATGTGGTTCTGACGGTAGCAGTGCTTGCAATTGTACTGACTGCACCGCTTGGAGCATTTGCGATTGATAGCAGTTACAAAAAATTTCTGACAAAAACTAAGTGATTCCATTGCAATGTATTCTCTGTATAAAATAAAGTAGATCCAATATCTGATTGACAAATGGCAGTTCTGTGATATCATATAAAACATATAGGAAAAGAAAGAAAACTATGTTCATATAATAAAGGAACACAAAAATAACATGAAATAAACGGAGGACTGCCATATGACAAGAGAAGAAGCATGGGAATTATTAACCGAATATAACCAGGATGAATTTCATCTCCTGCATGCACAGACGGTAGAGAATACGATGCGTTATTTTGCAAGAGAGCTCGGGTTTGCAGATGAGGAAGATTTCTGGGGAATCGTAGGACTTTTACACGATCTGGATTTTGAGAAATATCCGGAAGAACACTGTATCAAATCGCAGGAGATCATGAAAGAACGGGGAATCGATGAGAAGATCATCCATGCAACGGCGAGTCACGGCTATGCGATTACAGTGGATATCAAACCGGAGCACGAGATGGAAAAAGTATTGTATGCGGTTGATGAGCTGACGGGTCTGATCGGAGCTGTTGTATTGATGCGTCCGTCAAAAAGTGTACAGGATCTGACATTAAAGTCTGTAAAGAAAAAATACAAGAGCAAGAATTTCGCAGCAGGATGTTCCAGAGAAGTCATCGAACGCGGAGCGGATATGCTTGGATGGACACTGGAAGATCTGATTCAGAGAACAATTGATGCTTTGAAGACATTCCAGGATTAAAAAAGGCGAAAAAGGATAACGGACGAATGGTTCGGAGGATTGGCATTTGTCAAAAAATGTGATATCATAGTAATTAAGTAGGAGATGAACCGGGAGAAGAGACCCGGATGAAAGGTGAAGTACTATGAAGATATCAACAAAGGGCAGATATGCACTGAGAATTATGATCGATCTGGCGGAGAATGCAAATGGGGAATATATTCGTCTGAAAGACATATCGGCAAGACAGGGAATTACATTAAAATATATGGAACAGATTATGCCGATGCTGACAAAGGCCGGATATGTAAGAAGTTATCGTGGCAATAACGGTGGTTATATGCTGGCGAAAGAGCCGGAAGAATATACAGCCGGAGATATTATCCGTACAACGGAAGGAAGCCTTGCGCCGATTGCGTGTCTGGATGACGTGCCGAATCGCTGCGAGAGACAGGATCAGTGTTCCACACTTGAGTTCTGGGAAGGACTTAAGAAAGTAATCGACCAGTATGTGGATAGTGTGACACTTGCGGATTTGGTAAATAATCATGAAGAGAAGTGCGACAAGCTGGATCTGTAAATGTAAATGAATAAAAAACAAGAAAATGTACAGCAGGCAAAAGTCTGCTGTATTTTTTATGCGAAACTGGCATGTGCAAAAACATGAAAACTGGCTGTTTAAAAAATACCAGATGAGTGTATGATAGGACTCAAAGAAAATTCACAGAAAACAGATAGGAAAGGTACAGGAATTATGAAAGAGAACAGATATGAATTAAATAAGCAGCTGGCACAGATGTTAAAAGGCGGAGTTATCATGGATGTAACAACTCCGGAACAGGCAAAGATCGCAGAGGAAGCAGGTGCATGTGCAGTCATGGCACTGGAAAGAATCCCGGCAGATATCCGTGCAGCAGGCGGCGTATCCCGCATGAGCGATCCGAAGATGATCCGCGGCATTCAGGAAGCGGTATCCATTCCGGTTATGGCAAAATGCAGAATCGGACATTTTGTAGAAGCGCAGATCCTGGAAGCAATCGAGATTGATTATATCGATGAAAGCGAAGTACTTTCACCGGCCGATGACATTTACCACATTAATAAAAAAGAGTTCAAAGTACCATTTGTATGTGGTGCAAGAGATCTCGGTGAGGCACTCCGCCGTATCGCAGAGGGTGCATCCATGATCCGTACAAAAGGCGAGCCGGGAACCGGAGATGTTGTACAGGCAGTACGTCATATGAGAGCCATGAATGCGGAGATCCGCCGTATCCAGAACTTAAGAGCAGATGAATTATTCGAAGCAGCAAAACAGTTACAGGTTCCGGTTGATCTTGTGGAATATGTCCATGAAAATGGAAAACTTCCGGTCGTAAATTTTGCTGCAGGCGGAGTTGCTACACCTGCAGATGCGGCACTGATGATGCAGCTTGGAGCAGAAGGTGTATTCGTAGGTTCCGGAATCTTCAAGTCAGGTAATCCAGCAAAACGTGCGGCTTCTATTGTGAAAGCAGTTACGAACTACACAGATGCAAAACTGATCGCTGAACTTTCAACAGATCTTGGCGAAGCAATGGTAGGAATCAATGAACAGGAAATTGAATTATTAATGGCAGAAAGAGGAAAGTAAGATGACGATTGCAATCTTGGCAATGCAGGGAGCATTCTTAGAGCATGGACAGATGCTGGACCGCCTGGGCGTGGACCATTTTGAAATCCGGAAAAAAGAAGATCTGAACCGTCACTTTGATGGTCTGATCCTTCCGGGTGGAGAAAGTACCGTTATGAGAAAGCTTCTAATCGAACTGGACATTTACGATACATTGAAACAGAAGATTGAAGACGGGCTTCCGGTATTCGGAACCTGCGCCGGACTGATCCTTTTGGCAGAGCGGGTGGAAGATGGTGTTCCATGCTTTGGCACAATGAACATTTTGGCAAAGCGGAATGCATATGGAAGACAGCTTGGAAGCTTTTATACAGAAGATGAGATGAAAGAAATTGGAAAGATTCCAATGACATTCATCCGTGCGCCATATATTGCTGATGTCTATGGAAATGCAGAGACACTGGCCGTAGTAGATGGAAAAGTTGTGGCCGCAAGACAGGGCAGCCAGCTTGCAACTGCGTTTCACCCGGAACTGAATGATGATACAAGTGTGCATGCATATTTTGTAGAAATGATAAAAGGAAGCAAGGCACAGGCTGTATAGAAACGTCATTTATAATATGAAGACGGAACGACATTTTATGTAATAGGATAGCACTGTGTTTTTGAAAAGGGGATGTAAAAAACTCGATTGAGTTTTTTACATCCCTTTTTTTGCGCTTGTTGTCTTCATTTTTAAGAGAAAATAATTTACCACGTTAAAATTGTACAAAAATAAAAACAAATAAAAACTATAAAACATAGTTGACAAATAGGAAATATATGAATATAATACAAAACATATCAAACAGATAGGAAAACTAAAATAAGAAAAGGAGAACAAAGCGATGGTAAGAAGATATGTAGAAACAAGCAAAAAGAACATGATGTGTTGCTGCTGTAGGATGTCGATGATGGATACAGCTTATTAGTTATGCATATCATGTTACCTGAGATAAGATAGAGATAAGAAGAAGCGGGTACACGATATCAGGATGTATCCGCTTTTATTATATCCAGATAGGCGGACACGATGAAAGGAGTTCGAAAATGGCAGTAAAACTGATTGATGAATTACAAAAAGAAATAAAAGCGTCCGGCGAAGCAGTTACGCAGGAAGCGTATGAAAAAGCATATGATCATGTATTTCAGATCCTCGATAATCTGGAAAAGTTGTTGAATGACAACAGATACCTGGAAGGAAATGAGATTACAGAGGAAGACAAGCGATTATACGACATCTTGATCCGGTTCGATGCAGTCTATTATTTCAAACAGAGACTGAACAGAAAGGCATTGAGAGATTATGACAACCTTTGGAATTACGCAAAAAAATTATACAGCATTCCGGAGTATAAAGAATTTGCAGATTTCGAAAAGATCAAACAAGAAGAACTTCTCGGAACCAAAGAAGAAAACCCATACCAGATCGTAGGACTTGGACCGGATGAAAGTTACTGGAATGAACCGAACAACAGAGCAGAGAAATTTGCTTAGAATATACAGTATTGATAAGAAAGGAGAACGGCATGGCAAATATAGCAGATGACATTACAGAACTGGTTGGAAATACACCTCTTCTCAGATTACACAAATTTGAAAAAGAATCAGGATTCGAAGGAAAGATCCTTGCAAAGCTGGAAGTATTCAATCCAACGGGCAGTGTGAAAGACAGAATTGCAAAGAATATGATCGAACAGGCTGAACGAGATGGAAGATTAAAACCGGGCGGAACGATCATTGAAGCCACAAGTGGTAATACAGGCATCGGTCTTGCGGCAATTGCAGCAGCGAAAGGATATCAGGCGGTCATCGTCATGCCGGACTCTATGAGTAAAGAACGAATCCGTATCCTGGAAGCTTACGGAGCGAAAGTAGTTCTGACACCGGGCGAAAAAAATATGGGCGGAGCGAATGAAAAAGCAGTCGAAATCCTGGAACAGACAGAAAATGCAATTATTACCGGACAAGGCGGTAATCCATCCAATCCGGAAGCACATTATCAGACAACCGGTCCGGAGATATGGAAAGATACAGGTGAAAATGTGGATATCTTTGTTGCAACGGTCGGAACCGGTGGAACAATCAGTGGAACCGGGAAATTCTTAAAAGAAAAAAATCCGGATATTCAGATCATTGGTGTAGAACCTGCCGGATGCCCGGTACTCTCCAGTGGAGAGGTAGGACCACATAAGATACAGGGAATCGGAGGTGGCATGATCGCACCGGTTACAGATGTAGAACTTCTGGATGAAGTGATCACGGTGACAGATGATGAGGCTTATGAGACGGTAAGAAAAGCAGCCAGAAAAGAAGGAAACTTTATCGGTATATCCGCAGGAGCGGCACTCTTTGCAGCAACAGAAGTTGCAAAAAGACCGGAAAATCAGGGTAAGACGATCGTAACAATCTTCCCGGATTCGGCAGACAGATATTTGTCTACAGATCTGTTCGAATAAAACAGAAGAAAAGATAGAAGAAAGTCAGAAAAAAGGAGACAGTGACATGGCAGAATTTGATTATGAAGTAGTAAATGGAAGAAAGATTAGAGTTCGTCCGGTAGAGACAGTTTCAGAAGTAGATGAGAATGGATATTTCGTCCGTCAGCCGAATCATTTCACTGAAGGATTCGGAGAAGGAAAGAATCCGGTAGAAGCAGGCAGATACAGACTGGTGTGGGCAAAGCTTTGCCACTGGTCTAACAGAGCTTCTATTGTAAGAGAACTTCTTGGATTAGATGAAGCGATCAGCGTGAATATGGTAGATCATGCAGATCATGAAAAGAACCTTGGATGGGAATTCGTATATGACAAAGATAACGTAGATCCGGTTCTGGATATTCAGTTCTTAAGTGAAGCATATTACAAAGCAGACGATGATTATACAGGAAGAACTACCGTACCTGCACTGATCGATGTAAAGACAGGAAAAGTAGTAAATAACGATTATCATAAACTGACTAATTATTTTGAAGTAGATTTCAAACCATTCCATAAAAAGAATGCGCCGGATCTGTATCCGGAGGAGCTAAGAGATGAGATCGATGAACTGAACGACTGGCTGTTCGATAACATCAACAACGGAGTATACAAGACAACCTTCTGTAGATCGAAAGAAGCTTACTGGGATGCATACAATTCTTTCTACGCGGCAATGAATCTGCTGGAAGAAAGACTGGAGAACCAAAGATTCTTATTCGGAGATTATGTAACAGACAGTGATGTGAGACTTTATGTAACACTTGCAAGACTGGATATCCGTTATACACATCAGCTCGGACACACCAAACATCCACTGTTCACTTACAAGAACCTGTGGGCATATGCAAGAGACCTGTATCAGATTCCGGCATTCAAGAACAATACATATTTTAAAGATTTTGCAAATCCGGATAACAAGAAACAGGGAAGAACATTCGAGTCATTCAATGCAAGATTCTTGGATGAGATTGACTTTGATGCATACTGGGGAGCACCTCATAACAGAGCAAGACTCAGCAGCGATCCGGGTAATAAATTCAGAACAGAAAAACAGGATTAAGAAAATATACAGCAGCGATATAGAAGAACAATACAGAAAGGCAGGAATCGTAAGATGGCAGAACATGAATATTATGAAGTAAACGGAAGACAGATCAGAGTCAGACCTACAGAGTCTGGTCAGGAAATAGATGAATATGGAAACTTTCACAGACAGCCGAATCATTTCACAAAAGGATTCGGAGAAGGAGAAAACCCGGTAGAAGCAGACAGATATATCTTATTCTGGGGAAAAGGATGCAACTGGTCCAACAGAGCATCGATCGCAAGAGAGTTACTCGGACTTGATAAGGCAATCAAAGTTGAAATCGTAGACTGGGGCGATTATGAAAAACCACTTGGATGGGAATTCGTAAACTCACCGAATCATATTAACAAGGAGACGGGAGCACAGTTCTTAAGTGAATTATATTACAACGCAGATGATGATTATGAAGGAAGAACTACCGTACCGGCATTGGTAGATTACAAAGAGAAAAAAGTAGTAAATAACGATTACCACCATCTGACGAATCATTTCGAGACAGCATTTAAACCATTTCATAAAAAAGGAGCGCCGGATCTATATCCGGAAGAATTGAGAGAAGAGATCGATAAGCTGAATGTATGGTTGTTTGAAAATGTCAATAATGCTGTATACCGTGCACAGTTCGCAGAAAGTTTACAGGCATTCAAAGATGGTTATGAGACATTCTTCGCAGGACTTGAGGTAATGGACAAACGGCTGGAGAATCAGAGATTCTTATTCGGAGATTACATTACAGACAGTGACATCCGCCTGTATACAACACTTGCAAGATTTGACTACAGCTATTCCAGAAATATCGGACCTTGCGTACACAGACTGGTAGATTACAAGAACCTGTGGCCATATGCAAGAGATCTGTATCAGATCCCCGCATTCAGGCACAATACATATTTCAAGGATTTTGCAGCATCAGAAGATCTTACACATGCACCGGAGGATTACTGGGAGAATGTATATTACGACATCGTTGTACAGGAGACGGACTGGGATACCATCTGGAGTCAGCCGACCGGAAGAGAAGCACTAAGTAAAGATCCTGCGCATAAGTGGAAAGCAGAAATATAATTCATAAATAAGCAGGAGGAAGACGGGATGGAAGCAATCCGTGTGAAAGATAAAGAATGGCAGCTCGCAGGAGTCCATTATGTGAGGACCGAAGCTATGTGCAATGGATTTGGTGTGTCACTGGAGATGGAGTTCGGTGAAGATAAGGCAGGCGATGAATACATACTGGTGCTGGATGGAATCCATCCTGTATCGACCTGCAGACTGCATCAGCTGGATGAGAATACTGGAAAGATTGAAAGAGTCGCAACACTTAAGGAATACCGTGGACAGCATTATGGAGCAGCGGCGATCACGGCGGCAGAAGATTGGTTTGCAGAACGCGGTGTGAAAAAGATCTTTATCAACTCCAGAACCGAAGCAGTTGGATTCTATGAAAAACTTGGTTATGTGGCAGATCCAAAGCAGATTACAGGAACCGGAGCATTCCAGTGTATCATGACGGAAAAACAGCTGTAACCTGCAGGGGACAGAAAAATAGAGATGAAAAGCAGAGAAACGAATAAAGTATAAAGAGGGAGAATGTATTATGAAAAGAAATAAACTGGTAAGTATAGCAGCAATCACTGTAGCACTTGGAGTACTGGCAACCGGATGTGCCGGAGGATCCGGATCTTCCAAAAGTGACAGCAAAAGTTCCGGCGGAACGAAGACGGTAACAGTAAAAGCAGGAACCGGAGCGAATGTAAAGCCTTATACCTATGTAGGAGATGACAATGAGACAACAGGATATGATGTCGAAGTATTAAAAGAAGTCTTTGACCGTTTAGACGGATATGATCTTCAGATTGAAGTAACAGATATCCCTTCTGTATTCTCCGGAGTTACAAGCGGAACTTATCAGATCGGAGTCAATAACTTCTCATACAATGAAGAAAGAGCGAAATCTTATCTGTACTCTTATCCATATGACAAAATCGGATATGTATTCATTACCAAAAAAGGTGCACCGGAAGTAAAAACATTTGCAGATGCAGCAGGAAAATCCTTTGAAGGACAGTCCGGTGTCAGTGTTACAACAGCAATCGAGAGCTGGAATGAAAAGAATCCGGATAAGAAAATCGACATTACTTATACTGATGCAGATACAGCAATCACATTACAGCATATCGAAGATGGAACAACAGATCTTGCAATCATTGATGTGGCAATGTACAACGCATATCAGAAAGAATACAACTATGATGTAGTTGCTAATCAGATCTCTGATGAAGATGCAAAAGCAATCGCAGATAACAGCTATGCTTATTACATTTTCCCGAAAGATCAGGAAGAACTCAGAGACAAAGTAGACGAGCAGTTAAAAGAACTGAAAAAGGATGGAACACTTAGCAAATTAAGCCGGAAATATTTCGGACAGGATACAGCTCCGGAAGATGATCAGTTTGAAAAAACTCCAAACTAACATCAGTCTGGAATCCAGAAAGGAAGAATCAGCATGAGTAATTTATTTGATATTAAGATGGTATTTACCCAGATACCGGATCTGTTAACCTATCTGCCGGTGACACTGGAACTGGCAGTGGTATCCATGATCGTCAGCCTGATCCTCGGACTGATCCTCGCACTGATCAAGATGAAAAAGATACCGGTATTAAAACAGCTTGCCAATCTGTATATTTCAGTGATCCGTGGAACTCCGGTACTGGTACAGTTGTATGTAACATACTTTGGAATCCCGATGATCTTAAAAGCAATCAATTTGAAATATGGAACGAATTATAATGCCAACGGCGTGGCACCGATCATCTATGCATTTATCGCACTGGCAGTCAATGAATCGGCATACAACGCAGAAGTGATCAGAGCTTCACTGGAATCTGTTCCGAAGGGACAGATCGAGGCAGCCAATGCACTTGGCATGACATATTTCCAGGCATTACGAAGAGTGATTCTTCCGGAAGCAATCGTAGTTGCATTACCTTCACTTGGTAACTCCTTTATCGGACTGATCAAGGGAACATCGCTTGCATTCGTCTGTGCGGTTGTAGAGATGACGGCAGCAGGAAAGATCATCGCAGGACGTACATACCGTTACTTTGAAGTCTATGTATCTCTGGCGATCATTTACTGGATCATTACGATCATCGTAGAGCAGGGAATCAAACTGATTGAGAAGAAGATCCGCATACCGGAGAATGCACCGGCAATACAGACAGATGAGGGGGCATTGAACCAATGATTGAAGTGAAAAATATTTCCAAAAAATTCAATAATAACGTGGTCTTAAACGGCATCGACCTGAACATCAACAAAGGTGATGTTGTAGCGATCATCGGACCATCCGGAACCGGAAAGTCAACATTCTTACGCTGCCTGAACAGGTTAGAGAAGCCGGAAAGCGGAAGCATCAGCATCGGAGACCTGAGCGTAGATCTGGCACGCAGTGATAAAAAGTCACTGGTAGAACTTAGAAAAAAGACCAGCATGGTATTCCAGGGATTCAATCTCTTTTCCAAAAAGACAGCATTGGAAAATGTAATGGAAGGCCTGATCATCGTAAAGAAAATGGACAAGAAAAAAGCAGAAGAGATCGCAAGAGAACAGCTTAAGAACGTAGGACTTCTGGAATGGGCGAATCATTATCCGGCACATTTATCCGGAGGACAACAGCAGAGAGTTGCGATCGCAAGAGCACTCGCAATGGAGCCGGAGCTGTTACTTCTCGATGAGCCGACATCTGCACTGGATCCGGAGCTTGTAGGAGAAGTACTGGATACGATCAAGAAGGCAGCGAATGAAGGATATACAATGCTTTTAGTATCTCATGAGATGAACTTTGTAAAGAATGTTGCAACAAGAGTTATCTTCCTTGAGAATGGTAAGATCATCGAGGACGGACCTCCGAAGGAAGTGTTCAATCATCCAAAGAGTGATCGTGTGAGAGAGTTCTTTGCAAAGATCAACCGTATGGTGGAACCGGAATATTCTATCTAGTTACAGAACCTGCTGCGGGCAGGTTCTTAGTGTATAAGCAGGAGATTTAGAACATGAGCATTTGGATAAAAACAGATAAAGAAAATGTAGACTGCCGGACGGATATAGATTCGGAGACAATGAATACGAGAGGAGAACAAAAGAATGAGAATATCATCAGATAAATGGACTGGAAAAGAAGTAGATAAAAGTGGAAAATTCGTACGGCAGAAGAACCGGTTTGATACACCATTCGGAGAAGAAGAAGGACAACTCCCGGTAGAAGCCGGAAGATACAGACTTCTCTGGGCACCGGTATGCCCGTGGGCGCACAGAAGTATTATCGTGAGAAAATTACTGGGACTGGAGGATGTGATCAGTGTCGGAAAAGCAGACCCAAAGCGTCCGAATGTATCAAGAAGCGACTGGGCATTTACCCTGGATGAAGGTGATGTAGATCCGGTACTTGGAATCCACTACATCAGCGAAGTGTATCTAAACGCAGACCCGGATTATCAGGGAAGATTCACGGTACCGGCACTGGTTGATCTGAAGACGAAGAAAGTTGTAAATAATGATTACTTTCATCTGACACTGTATTTTGAGACTGCATGGAAGAAATATCACAAACCGGGTGCTCCGGATCTTTATCCGGAAGAGTTGCGGGAAGAGATCGATACCCTGAATGATATCATTTTCAGAGAAGTAAATAACGGAGTGTACAAAGCAGGATTTGCGAGAAATCAGGAGGCATATGAGGAAGCTTATCATATGGTATTCAACCGTCTGGACTGGTTGGAGGAAAGACTGGCCGACAGAAGATATCTGTTCGGAGATAAGATTACAGAATCGGATGTCCGGTTATATGTAACACTGGCAAGATTCGATGTGGCTTATCATAATATCTTTCGTGTGAATAAGAAGCGTCTGAGAGATTATGATAATCTGTGGGCTTATGCAAGAGACCTGTATCAGACACCGGGATTCGGGGATACGACAGATTTTGCGGCAATCAAAAAACATTATCACATTGACTGCAATCCTGGAAATATTCATCAGATCATTGCAAAAGGACCGGATGAAGAAGCGTGGCTGCTTCCACATGGAAGAGAGAAGCTTTCAGAAAAATAAAATATAAGAGATTAGAAAAATAAAAAAGCTGTCAGGTTATGAAGGTATGCTAACCAGACAGCTTTTGTGATATAAAAGTGTACACGGGAAGATACCGGGATGTATAATATTTTAGAGAAAGTATTTTTCGGAGATACACTAGTATTAAAATTTCGGAACATCCAGTTTTGGAATGATTTAATAATCGGAGGAGTGAAATATATGTATGAGCAGGATTATATAATAAGAATAAATAATGAAGTTATCAGAACAATGGTGAAATTATTATTAAACAAGGATATAGGTACACCTGTAGATATTTCAGATGGAGCAATTAAAGGTGAAAATAAAAAAATGTTAGAAGCTGCGAACGGACAAAGCGGTATAGACAATATTAAGAAGATGGAAGAGAAAATACTAACACTTGTAGATGCGAATAAAGAAGGAGCTTTAGAAAAAGCACTTGTATTTTATGGATATCTAAATGAACTGCCGGAAGATGAATTATTGTCCGGGAATTATAGCCATGAAAAAATTAAAAAAGGGCTGAAGATGGTTGCGGAGCATTATGGAATATTAAATGTTATTGATTTGATATACAGATAAAACTGTAAAACATACTTGACAAATATGACATAGCGGTAATATAATAAAACCAATCCACAAAACCTATCGAAACAATAGGAAATATAAGGATTGGCTTTATTTAGTTTAAAGAACGGAAGGGAGCGTGCAGGATAATGACAAAAGAAAAGCGAATGTGGGGACGAATGCGATGTTGTTGCGCTTGCGCGCATGAAAAATAAAAATTACAAAAGCATACTAAACATAGTTGACAAATAGGAATTAAGGTAGTATAGTAAATTCATCAAGAAAACATACCGAAAAAGTAGGAAAGGTAGGAAGCAAAATGTCAAAGATTTATAAAGGAACATTAGGACTGATCGGAAATACACCACTGGTGGAAGTAGTAAACATAGAAAAAGAACTTGGTTTGGAAGCAACACTTCTTGTAAAGCTTGAGTACCTCAATCCGGCAGGAAGCGTCAAAGACAGAATTGCAAAAGCAATGATCGAAGATGCGGAAGAAAAAGGAATCTTAAAAGAAGGTTCTGTGATCATTGAACCAACATCCGGTAATACAGGAATCGGTCTTGCATCTATTGCAGCAGCAAAAGGATACAGAATCATTCTTACGATGCCGGAGACGATGAGTGTGGAAAGAAGAAACATCCTGAAAGCTTACGGTGCAGAGATCGTACTTACCGAAGGAGCAAAAGGAATGAAGGGAGCCATCGCAAAAGCAGATGAGCTTGCAAAAGAGATTCCAAACAGTTTCGTTCCGGGACAATTTGTAAACCCTGCTAACCCGGCAGCACACAAGAAGACAACAGGTCCTGAGATCTGGAACGATACAGACGGAGCAGTCGATATCGTGATCGCAGGTGTCGGAACAGGCGGAACACTTTCCGGAATCGGTGCTTACTTAAAAGAGCAGAAACCGGAAGTTCAGATCGTAGCATTGGAGCCGGCTTCTTCACCGGTACTTTCAGAAGGAAAAGCAGGTCCGCATAAGATTCAGGGAATCGGAGCCGGATTCGTTCCGGATACATTAGATACCAAGATCTATGACGAAATCTACAAAGCAGAAGCAGACGAAGCATTTGAGACAGCAAAACTTCTTGCTAAGAAAGAAGGAGTTCTGGTAGGTATTTCATCAGGAGCTGCACTTGCAGGAGCTATCGCACTTGCAAAACGTCCGGAGAACAAAGGTAAGACAATCGTAGCATTACTTCCAGATTCAGGTGACAGATATTATTCAACACCATTATTTACAGAATAAAAAGATATAGAATCCGAAACAGAACGGACAGTATCAACAAATAACGATAAAATTATGAAGAAAAAGGAGATCAACCCAATGAGCGAAAAAATCACAAGAGAGAATAGAGAGTTAAAATTTGAAACATTACAGTTACACGTAGGACAGGAAAGTCCGGATCCGGTTACAGATGCAAGAGCAGTGCCGATCTATCAGACATCTTCTTATGTATTCCGCAACAGTGATCATGCAGCAGCACGTTTTGGACTGGCAGATGCAGGTAACATTTACGGACGTCTTACAAACCCTACAGAAGACATTTTCGAAAAACGTATTGCAGCACTGGAGGGCGGAGTTGCAGCACTGGCAGTAGCATCCGGAGCAGCAGCAGTAACATACACGATCGAGAATCTCGCACAGAACGGAGATCATATCGTAGCAGCTAAGAATATTTACGGTGGATCATTTAACCTGTTAGAGCACACACTTCCACAGTACGGAATTACAACCACATTCGTTGACATCTTCGATTATGATGCAGTAGAAGCAGCAATCCAGGACAACACGAAAGCACTCTATATCGAGACACTTGGAAATCCAAACTCAGATGTTGTAGATATTGGGAAGATTGCAAATATCGCACATGCGCATAAGATTCCGCTCGTTGTAGATAATACATTTGCAACACCTTACCTTGTAAGACCGATCGAGTACGGTGCAGACATTGTTATCCATTCAGCAACAAAATTCATCGGTGGACACGGAACAACAATCGGCGGCGTCATCGTTGACAGCGGTAAATTCGACTGGGAAGCATCAGGAAAATTCGCTTCTCTTACAGAGCCAAACCCGAGCTACCATGGAATCAGCTTTACAAAAGCAGTAGGACCTGCAGCATTTGTTACAAAGATCCGTGCGATCCTTTTAAGAGATACAGGAGCAACCATTTCTCCGATCCATTCATTTATCTTCTTACAGGGACTCGAGACATTATCATTACGTGTAGAGCGTCATGTTGAGAATGCACTGAAAGTAGTAGATTACCTGAACAACCATCCACTGGTAGAGAAGGTTAACCATCCGGCTGTATCTGATGATCCGGAGCAGCAGGCATTATATAAGAAATATTTCCCAAATGGCGGAGGATCTATCTTCACATTTGAGATCAAAGGTGATGCACAGAAAGCAAAAGATTTCATCGATAATCTGGAACTCTTCTCACTGCTTGCTAACGTTGCAGATGTAAAATCTCTGGTTATCCATCCGGCAACAACAACACACAGCCAGTGCACAGAAGAAGAATTACTGGATCAGGGAATCAAGCCTAATACAATCCGTCTGTCAATCGGAACAGAGCACATTGATGACATTATCCAGGATCTGGATGAGGCATTCAAAGCCGTAGAATAAGAAATAATGAAGGAGTGTGGAGATATATATGAAACTTTCAATGAAAAGCAGATATGGTCTGAGAGCGTTGATCGACCTGACCATCAATTCAAAAACTGAACAGGTGGCGCTCAACAGCATTGCAGAGCGGAACAAGATATCTCCACAGTATCTGGAACAGGTATTTGCAAGTCTTAGAAAAGCAGGAATTGTAAAGAGTATAAAAGGCTCCCAGGGCGGCTATTTCTTAAGCCGTCCGCCACAGGAGATTACCGTTTCTTCTATTATAGAAGCTTTGGAAGGTGACTACCGCATCGAAGATGAGGAGCTTCCGAAAGAAGGAAAATATACCGGGAGTGTCAAAGCAATCCAGAAACTGGTGATCGACAGGGTAAATGACAGTGTGACAGAGATCCTCCAGTCAGTAACCTTGCATGATCTGGAGAAAGAGTATCAGGAATACATTGATTATGGACAGGATATGTATTATATATAATATCAGTTCACACAACAAAACATACTGTATTAGTGGGAAACCACTGGTACAGTATTCTTTTTTGTGGTAAACTTTTCTAGCGTATATTTGAAAGATAAATGTTTTTAAAACACATTTCAGTTCCTTGACAGACAGGGAAAAACGTCATATAATACCAGATAAATAACAAAACCTATCTGGTTAATAGGAATAGCTGCTGCATGAACAGCAACTCACAAAGAGAGGTTAAAAGATATGAAGACAATCACGATAGAAGAGTTATTACAATTAGATCAGGATACAATCACAGTGCTGGACGTCCGTCCTGCAGATGCATATACCAGAGGCTCTGTACCGGGAGCGGTCAGCATTCCGCTTGCAGAAGTAGAAGAACGTATGGAAGAACTTCCGAAAGAAAAGCCGGTGTATGTATTATGCCATACCGGTGAATGGAGTGTCGATGCTGTTTATGAACTGGAAGCAGCCGGATATGATGCGGCGAATATTGAAGGCGGATATCGTTCCTTTTTGAGAAAGAAACTAAGTGAGTTCGTACAGGATGAAAATACTACCGGAGAGAAGCAGAAAGAGATTGAACGCAGTATCATCAAGAAATTCCGCAAGGGAATCTGGAGAAAGTTCACGAAAGGAATCAGAGAATATGATCTGATCCAGGACGGAGATAAGATTGCAGTCTGTATTTCCGGTGGAAAAGATTCCATGCTGATGGCAAAGCTGTTTCAGGAACTGTTAAAACATGGAAAAGCGAATTTTGAATTAGTATTTCTGGTAATGAATCCGGGATACAATGAAGATAACTGGAAGATCATTCAGGATAACGCCAAAGTACTTGGAATTCCGCTTACGGTATTTGAGACACAGATATTTGATACGGTAGCAGATATTGACAAGAATCCATGTTACCTTTGCGCGAGAATGAGAAGAGGCTATCTATACTCTCACGCAAAAGAACTGGGATGTAATAAGATTGCGCTCGGACATCATTTCGACGATGTGATTGAGACGATCCTTATGGGGATGTTCTACGGCGGAAAGGTGGAGACGATGATGCCGAAGCTCCATAGCCAGAATTTCGAGGGTATGGAGCTGATCAGACCAATGTATCTGATCAAGGAAGATGACATTATAGCATGGAGGGATTACAATCAGCTCAACTTCATTCAGTGCGCATGCAGATTCACAGAGAACTGTGTATCCTGTGGCGGCGGAAGAGGTTCCAAACGTGACGAGATGAAGGAACTGATCAAGGAATTCAGAAAACAGGGAGATATTATCGAAAAGAATATTTTCCGGAGTGTGCATAATGTCAACTTAAGAACGATTATCGGATACCACAAAGATGACATGGAATATAATTTTCTGGATGATTACAATGAAAGAGGTAAATAAATAATGAATTACGGATTTGAGACACGATGTATACACGGAAACGGAACAGATGAAAAGACACATTCTTACGGTTCAGTAGCAGTACCGATCTACCAGGCAGCGACATTTGCCCATCCTGGTATTGGACAGTCTACCGGATATGACTATACAAGAGAGAGTAACCCGACAAGAACAGAGCTTGAGCATACGATGTCGGCACTGGAAGGTGCGGTAGATACTGTAGCATGCGCAAACGGTATGGCTGCGGTAGGTCTTTGTCTGGAGTTATTTGACCGCGGGGATCATATTCTTTGTACAGATGATCTATATGGCGGTTCTGTCAGAATGTTTGAATCTGTCGGCGGGAAGAGGGGATTGGAGTTCTCTTATGTAGATACTGCAGATGCAGATCTTGTAGAAGCAGGTATCCGGGAGAATACAAAAGCACTTTATATCGAGACACCAAGTAACCCGACCATGCGTGTCACAGATCTCAGAAAGATGAAAGAAATCGCAGATAAACATGATCTGAAGATTATTGTTGACAATACATTTCTTTCACCATTATTTCAAAGACCGATTGAACTGGGAGCAGATCTGGTTATCCACAGCGGGACAAAATTCCTTGGTGGACATAATGACACACTGGCAGGATTCCTGTGCTCGGCGGATGAAGAGACAGCGAAGAAGATCCGTTATATATATAAGACAGTCGGAAGCTGTCTTGCACCATTTGACAGCTATCTGATCTTGCGTGGAATTAAGACATTGTCTGTAAGATTAAGAGCACAGCAGGATAATGCGATAAAGATTGCGAACTGGTTAAAAGGACATGAAAAAGTAAAACAGGTCTATTATGTAGGCTTGAAAGAGCATCCGGGGTATGGAGTAAATGCATCACAGGCGAGTGGATTCGGAAGTATGATTTCTTTCAAAGTAGACAGTGAAGCAACAGCAAGAAAGCTTTTGGAAAGTGTAAAACTGATCGCTTATGCAGAAAGTCTCGGAGGCGTAGAGTCACTGATCACTTACCCGATGCTTCAGACACATGGAGATCTGCCGGTAGAAGTAAGAGAGAAACTTGGAATCACAGAAGATTTCTTAAGATTGTCAGTTGGAATTGAAAATGCAGATGATCTAATCGCAGATCTTGAGCAGGCACTTGCGTAGGAGGATGCACAGATGAAGTTCGATTTTGATAAAGTAGTGGACAGACATGGAACAAAATGCCTGAAATATGATTTCGCAAAAGAAAGAGGGAGAAGTGATGATATGCTTCCGCTCTGGGTGGCAGATATGGATTTCCCGACAGCACCGGGAATCCAGAAAAGCTTAAGTGACGCAGTCGCACACGGAATCTACGGATACAGCGAAGGAAAAGATGATTACTTCCAGGCAGCAGCCGGATGGTATGAGAAGCATTTCGGATGGGAAGTAGAAAAAGAATGGCTGATCAAGACACCGGGCGTGGTGTTCGCACTTGCGATGGCAGTGAAGGCTTACACAAAAGAAGGTGATGCAGTTCTTCTGCAGCAGCCGGTTTACTATCCGTTCAGCGAAGTGATCACAGATAACCACAGAAGGCTGATCAATAGTCCGCTTCAGCAGATAGACGGACATTACGAGATTAATTTCGAAGAATTCGAGCAGAAGATTGTCGAAGAAAATGTAAAATTATTCCTGATGTGCAGTCCGCACAATCCGGTCGGACGTGTGTGGAAGGAGTGGGAACTTCGTAAGATAGGAGACATTTGTCTGAAACATAACGTGCTGGTAGTCAGTGATGAGATCCACAGTGATTTTACATATGGAGAGAATATACATCATGTATTTGCATCCTTAGATGAAAAATACGCTGCAATTACTACAACGTGTACCGCACCAAGTAAGACATTTAACATTGCCGGACTTCAGATTTCCAATATATGGATTTCGAATCCGGAACTTCGTGCGAGATTCCGGGCGGAAGTGACAGCAGCTGGTTACAGCCAGGTGAATCTGATGGGACTGGTTGCATGTCAGGCAGCTTATGAGACCGGTGAAGAGTGGTTAAAAGAATTGAAAATTTATCTGGAGGGAAATCTGGATTATGTCCGTACATTTTTAAAAGAGAATCTTCCGGAGATCAAACTGACAGAGCCGGAAGGGACTTATCTTTTATGGTTGGATTTTAAGAGTCTCGGCATGAAAGAAGAGCAGTTAAAAGATCTGGTGGAGAACAAAGCAAAACTCTGGCTTGACAGCGGAGCAATGTTTGGACCGGACGGAGAGGGATTTGAGCGTATAAATATTGCATGTCCACGAGAAATTTTAAAACAGGCATTGACACAATTGGCTGAATCGGTGCATGATAGGTAAGTGAGAATACGTTAAAGAAGGGAATTTGACCGGAATAGATGGTAAAAATGTGCGGATGTTTGATCCTTATTACTGCGACCAGGAGTATGAACAGAAAGATATCATCAGAGTGTTGGACTAGCCTACATGTTGTAACCGAATCGTACCGTGGAAGTATTTTAATAAGACGGCACTTAACATGTATTCCCTTGGACCGTACGATGGGCGGGAAGCTGTCATTTTATTTAATGAAAAGACAAGACTTACGGAAGAAGAGACCATCGAATACTTTATTTAGAGGTGAAAGTCGGAAATGAACGAAGAAATCAAAAATGAAATCCAAAAACTGAAAAAGGAAAAAGATGCTGTAATCCTGGCACATTATTATGTAGATGGGGAAGTGCAGGAGATTGCAGACTATGTAGGAGACTCTTATTATCTTGCAGAGATTGCAACCAAAGTTCCGGAGAGCACGATTGTTTTCTGTGGAGTCTCTTTCATGGGAGAAAGTGCGAAGATCCTGAATCCAAAGAAGAGAGTCATAATGGCAGACGGTCATGCAGACTGTCCGATGGCACACATGGTAGACGTAGATAAGATCAGGGAAGTGAGAAATGAATACCCGGATGTATCTGTAGTCTGTTATGTGAACTCAACCGCAGAGATCAAAGCAGAGTCAGACGTATGTGTAACATCGTCAAATGCACTGAAGATCGTGAAGAATCTTCCGAATAAAGATATCTTCTTTATCCCGGATGAGAACCTTGGTCGTTTCGTGGCAAGCCAGCTTCCAGAGAAGCACTTTATTTTCAATGATGGATTCTGCCATGTACATAAGAGTATTCACAAAGAAGAACTTCAGAAAGCCAAAGAAGCGCATCCGGAAGCACTCGTACTGACACATCCGGAATGTACAGGAGATATTCTGGAATTATCTGATTTTATCGGAAGTACTTCGCAGATTATCGATTATGCTACAAAATCAGAAAATAACACATTTATCATCTGCACAGAGATGGGAGTATTCTATGAATTGCATCAGAAAAATCCGGAGAAGAAATTCTATTCTGTAGGGCACAGACAGTTCTGCCCGAATATGAAGATGGTGCGTCTGGAAGGTGTGAAGGAATCACTTGAGACCATGCAGCCAGAGGTGAATCTGGATGAGGAGATGCGCCAGAAAGCGGCACTTCCACTTGAAAAGATGCTGAAATTGGCAGCGCAGTAAGCCAGGGGGACAGGTAAAGTGGCTTTTTTAGTGTCCCGGGTGGCTCTAGTAAAAAAAGAAAATAATTAAGAGAAAGACTTCGTATCTGATGTAGGATGCGAAGTCTTTGTTAGTATATCAAAGTATATAAGAGAAGTTGTTAGTGGAAGATTCTGTAGATGAGTTATTAAAACCAATAAAACAATTAAAATGATGGTTTTATAAGATGAAAAACAATTATTTTAATTGTTTTTTGTTTACAAATAATAGAGGTTGTGATTTAATAAAGAAAAAGACGGGAATCATAAAACCAGAAGGTGAGATTGTGAAAGAAAGACTATTTATAACACCAGAATATACAACAGCAAAGGAAATCAAGAAAATCCGGAAAGAATTGCATCTGACACAAAAAGAATTTGCAGAATTTATCAATTGTTCAAAACCGACAGTAGAGCGTTGGGAGAGAAGTGAAGACGTTATCCGTGGGCCAATTGTTCCATTTCTTAAGATGCTGCAGAAATATCCGGAATATGAACAGGAAGTCAAAGTTCCGGAAAAAGTGTGGCCGCTCAGAATCTGGTATATGTATGATCAGGATGTATGTACTTTGATTGATGTGAATGAGCGGGAACGAAAAGTGAAAATAAAAAATTATACAGATAAGATTATGTTCCGTGCATTTGGGGTTATGGAAGAACCGGATTATAATCAGTATATAGAATTTCTGGAATCCAGATGTTTCCCGGAAAGCAGAGATAAGATGAAACTGATACTGAAAGATCTGGGACTGCCATTTTACGATCCGATTATGATTATAGAGAAGACAGAAGGACGGATGGCGGAGGATGATTTTTGGATTCGTATAGAGAGGTAAATGAATGATAGAACTTTTTGGGCAGAACATCAGGACAAATAGGCGTCAGTCGTCAAAAGGAAATCAGTTAAAATGGGAGAATGATGGGATCTGGTACAAAGCCGATTATACAGGATATGAAGGACTGGCAGAGTATATGATATCGCATCTCCTGAAAAAATCTACGCTGGCTGAACAAGAATTTGTATGTTATGACCTGGAAGAAATAAAATATGGAACGGTAATTTATAATGGAGCAAAGAGTAAAAATTTTCTGAATGAAGACTGGCAGATTATAACTTTAGAGAGGTTGTTTCATAATTTTTTCGGAGAAAGTCTGTATAAAAGCATGTATAGAATACCCGATCATGAGGAAAGATTACGTTTCTTAGTGCAACAGGTGGAACGAATGACGGGACTTCAGAATTTTGGAGTATATATGAACAAACTGCTGACGATAGATGCATTTTTCCTGAATGAAGACCGGCATATGCATAACATAGCCGTCTTGATGAATGGAAAAGGTGATTATGCATACTGCCCGATCTTTGATAATGGAGCAGGGCTTTTAGCAGATACAACGATGGATTATCCTTTGACGGGAGATATTTACACACTTATGGAGAAGGTTCAGGCCAAAACAATATGTAATGCATTCGATGAACAATTAGATATTTCCGAATCTTTATATAAAATGAATCTAAAGTTCCGTTTTACAAAAAAAGACGTGACAGAATTGCTTGAAAACGCAGAAGGCTATTCACATGAGATACGAAAACGGGTGGAAACGATTATATTTGCACAAATGCGGAAATATCCTTATTTGTTTTCGAAGACGTAGAGAAATATAATGGGGAAAGAACGGTAGAAATAAGTAATTGTTAAGGAATAAAGGAGAAGATAAAAATTATGATAAATGAAAGAATCGAAATCTGGAAAAAAGAAGAGTATCATTATCCGGCAGCACATGGCTTTATACCGGTGATGTTCAGCTATATTCATGAGGATGAAAAGAAGCATCCGGCAATGATTATCGCACCGGGCGGCGCATACCGGGAAGTATCCCCATCGGAAGCGCACCTGCCGGCAATGGAATTCTATGGTGCAGGGTACAATGTATTCGTTCTGGAATATACGATTAATCAGTTAGATGAAGCACCGCTGAAGATACAGCCGTTACACGATATCTCAAGAGCAATCCGCATGATTCGTTCACGTGCAGAGGAATTCCATATCAGACCAGACAGAATCGCAGTCTGCGGATTCTCAGCAGGAGCACATCTGTGTGGAAGCCTTTGTGTACATAATAAAGATGTGGAAGATCCGGAAGAAGCATACCAGAACATATCCAACCGCCCAGATGCGGCGATTCTGTCTTATCCGGTCATCACTTCAGGAAAATATGCACACAGAGATTCATTTGTCGCACTGTTTGGAAAAGAGCCGTCAGAGCAGGAACTGGACTATATGTCGCTGGAAAATCATGTGACAAAAGATACACCGCCATGTTTCCTGTGGCAGACCGTAACAGATCAGACAGTTCCGGTGGAGAACAGTTATCTCTTTGCACAGGCTTGTGCACAGGCTGGTGTACCATTTGCACAGCATGTATTTTCAGAAGGAATCCATGGACTATCTGTGGCAACTGAAGAGTGGTTAGAGCAGAATATAGGACAGGAAGAAGGAAAAAGATATACACAGGAACAGGTGCAGATGCTTGCAGAGGCAATCGAGGCCGGCGAGACTCCATTTCCAAAGGAAAAAGGAGAGGAACTTCTGGTGAAGTTCGGTATCGGAGGTAAAAAGCCGGCAAGATGGACGGAAAAGCAGAAAGAGGGAATCCGCAAAACGCTGAAAGAAGTACAGAGCTGGACGCAGCTTGCAGAAGTGTGGATGGAGAAATATCTGAAAGTGGAATAGAGGAGAATATATATGTGTATCGCATTGGCAAAGATGAAAAATTCAGGAAATATACAGACAAATCTGGATAATCGAATGGGAATTAAGGGTACAGGCATTTCAAAACAGTGTGGCAATCGAATCTATAAACTGGAAATTACTTGTAGTACTAAATTGATAATTGTATAATAGTGAGAAAAGAAGGAACAAGAAAATTGATATAGGATAAGAGATAAAATGGAGTTATACAATGGACACCCGGAAGACACATCCGGACGAAAAGAAAAAGAAATAAAAGTTTACGATATACTGGACAGTCTGCATATCCCCTACATCAGAGCGGATCACGAAGCGGTCATGACAATGGAAGCCTGTGAAGAGATTGATAAAGCGCTGGGAATGGAGATCTGTAAGAATCTGTTCTTATGTAACCGGAAGAAAACGTCATATTATCTGCTTTTGATGCCAGGAAACAAAGCGCTCAAGACAAAAGAACTGTCACAGCAGATTCCGACCACGAGATTATCCTTTGCATCGGGAGAAGACATGGAAACATATCTGAATGTAACGCCGGGCTCAGCTACTGTCATGGGACTGATCTTTGATCCGGAGAATAAAGTGCAGCTTCTGGTGGATGAGGAACTTCTGGAACAGGAAGAATTCGGATGTCATCCATGTGTGAACACTTCCAGTATCAAGATGAAGACAGCGGATGTATTTGATAAATTTCTGAAAGAAATCCATCATGATTATATTACGGTGAAGCTTTCGGATGGAAATGAACAGGAGTAATAAAAATGGATAAACAAGAACTGGCACTGGTGGTCATCGACCGCCTGAAAAAAGAATACCCGGATGCGGACTGTACGCTGGATTATGACGATGCGTGGAAACTGCTGGTCAGTGTACGTCTGGCAGCACAGTGCACGGATGCGAGAGTCAATGTAGTAGTAGAAGGCTTATATGCAAAGTACCCGGATGTCAATGCACTGGCAGAAGCCACACCGGAAGAGATCGAAGAAATTGTAAGACCATGCGGACTGGGCAAGAGTAAAGCGAGGGATATCAGTGCATGTATGCGCATGCTCCGTGATGAATATGGTGGAAAAGTTCCGGATGATTTTAATAAATTGTTGAAACTTCCGGGAGTCGGAAGAAAGAGTGCGAACCTGATCATGGGGGATGTGTTCGGCAAACCGGCGATTGTTACGGATACGCATTGCATCAGACTCTGTAACCGGATCGGTCTGGTAGATGGAATCAAGGAACCGAAGAAAGTAGAGATGGAACTTTGGAAGATCATCCCGCCGGAAGAAGGCAGTGATTTCTGCCACAGGCTGGTATATCACGGAAGAGACGTCTGCACAGCGAGGACGAAGCCGCATTGTGAGAAATGTTGTCTGGCAGATATCTGTGGGAAACATATTTAAGTAAATGCATTTATGAAAATAAAGCTTGCGCAAGTAAAATGAAATTCATATAATAGTCTTAGAGACGAGGGAGTAGCATAGGAAATGTGTTACTCTTTTTTTTAGCAGGAAAGGATTGGGGATTATGGCAGACGTAGTAAGTATATTAGACGAATTACAAAACAAAGCATTAAAAGACGAAAAGTTAAAACAACAGCTCATCGAAACCAGAACAGAAGCAGACCCGCTATCTGCCTTCTGCAAGACCTGCCGGAATCTTGGTTACGAATTATACGAAATGGAATTAATTGCGGCAGGAGAAGAATTCCATGCCGCAATGAAAAGAAGCACCAACGGTGGAGGGGAGAACTCGCCGATGATCGAGGCTGAAGATGATTTCTATGAATTGTTCTTCGCAAATCTTGAAGATCATTAACCAAGGATTTTCTTCATATCCTCTTCCACAGTACTGATCTTCCGAATATTATAATTCTCCACCAGTATCTTCCATACATTTTCAGAGACGAATGCAGGAAGTGTTGGACCAAGCAGGATATTTTTCACACCGAGAGATAATAGCGTAAGCAGAATACATACGGCCTTCTGTTCATACCAGGAAAGAACCAGGGTGAGCGGGAGGTCGTTTACGGTACAGTCAAAGACTTCTGCAAGTGCAAGAGCAACTTTAATAGCGCTATAAGCATCATTACATTGCCCCATGTCCAAGATCCTTGGAATACCGTCGATGGAACCAAGATCCAGGTCATTCAACCGGTATTTTCCGCAGGCAAGAGTCAGAATCAAGGTGTCCATAGGTGCAGCTTTGGCGAAATCCGTATAATAGCTGCGTCCTGGAGCGGCACCGTCGCATCCGCCGACCAGAAAGATATGGCGGATCTTACCGGCCTTTATAAGTTCCACGATATGCCCGGCATTAGAAAGAACAGCATTGTGGGCGAATCCGGTTGTGACTGTAGACCCGCCGTTGATTCCGGTCATCGGATGATCTTCCGGATATCCCTTGCATTCTAGAGCTTTCTCAATAACCGGAGTGAAATCTTTGTCCTCTCCGATATGCACCAGATCCGGATATGACACGATGGAGGTGGTAAATACCCGGTCGCAGTAACTCTGACGGACCGGCATCAGACAGTTGGTAGTAAATAAAATAGGTGCCGGAATGTTGTGAAATTCCGACTGCTGACTCTGCCAGGCAGTTCCAAAGTTTCCTTTTAAATGAGAATATTTCTTTAATTCCGGATATCCATGTGCCGGAAGCATCTCACTGTGGGTGTAGATATTGATTCCTTTTCCTTCCGTCTGCTTTAATAACAGTTCCATATCATGAAGATCATGTCCGCTGACGACAATGAACGGTCCCTTTTCGATGGTCAGAGGAACTTCTGTCGGTACCGGATTGCCATAAGTACCAGAGTTCGCATGATCCAGAAGTTCCATGCAGCGGAAATTGATCTCACCCGTTTTTAATACGAGTGCAAGTAATTCGTCACTGCTTTTTTCCGAACCGAGGGCTTCGAGTCCTTCATAAAAGAAATCAAGGACATTTCTGTCTACATAATCCAACGCATAAGCATGATAAGCGTAAGCAGCCATGCCGCGCAGTCCGAAAAGAATCAGAGACTTTAACGAGCGGATATCTTCCTGATCTTCCCAGATATGGTGGACATCATAATTCATGATATCTGGATAGATCCGGTCCTTTTCGACATTTACTTCACGAATGAGTTCGATAATCGTATCATTGAAAAAATTAACATTGGTAATCGTGGTGAATAACCCTTTTAAGATAAGTTCATCCGCATGTTCGAAAGAAGCATCCGGATTCAGGGCAAGCTTTTTACACACGGCACGTGACAGGCCGATCAGCGCACTGGTAAGCTCATCTTGATAATTGGCGGTGTCACTTTTCTTTCCACAGACACCGGCACGCCCTTCACATCCAGAATTATGAGCGGTCTGCTGACACTGGAAACAAAACATTTCTTCCATAATAAATACCTTCCTTGCTATATATTTATGACAGAATTAGTATGTTCCCACTGAATAAAAAATATGCAGGGAAAATTAACCCTGCATATTTTTAAACGAATCAAAAAGTTCCATGTCATCGGCTTTCAGCTTGACATTGGTACAATAATTTTTCCCTTCCGGTGTAGTAACATTGATCTCGATGATTGATCCCTCTACTAATGCGTCCTGTGATACGGCGCGTAAAAACAGCGGGAATTTTGGATGGTTGGCACGAAAACGATCCATGCCTGATTTTATCTTTTGCATCATGGTGATCTGTCGGAAATCCATGTGTTTATCCTCCTTTATTTTCAGTAAATATTACAGATTATAGAAAAATCTGCTGTTGTTGTAATACTTTGATATTGTTAAGACATAATTTTGTTTATTCAGAAACTGAAACAATTATACTGAAAAAAGTTTGGAAAGTCAAAAAATTTGTCTATGAAAGATGGGATGAAAGACAGGGGCAAATGTGATAAGATAGTAAGACATAGTGGGTGTGGGAAAATCTGCGGATCAAAAAAGTGATGAGTAGAAAAAGACGAAATGTAAGGAGCAAGGACAGAATGAGTGAGGCAATCAAAGAAGCGGAAAAGATACTGAAACAATACTACGGCTATGACCATTTCCGGGAGGGACAGATCCCGGTGATCAAAGCGGTACTGGGAGGCAGGGATGTGCTTGGAATCATGCCGACCGGAGCAGGAAAGTCGGTATGTTATCAGGTGCCAGCACTTATGATGAAAGGAATTACGATCGTAATCTCGCCGCTGATCTCACTCATGAAAGATCAGGTTGGAACGCTGAACCAGATGGGAGTCCATGCCGCTTTCTTAAATAGTTCTCTGACTGCAGGACAGTATTACAAAGCACTGCAGCTTGCAAAGCAGGGAAGGTACAAGATCATATATGTGGCACCGGAGCGTCTGGAGACAGAAAGTTTTCTGGATTTTGCACTGTCTGAGCATGTAAAGATATCTTTCGTTGCAGTAGATGAGGCACACTGCGTATCACAGTGGGGACAGGATTTCCGCCCAGGGTATTTGAAGATCCTGGATTTTCTGGATCGTCTGCCGTACCGTCCGGTGGTCGGTGCATACACGGCGACGGCAACAGCAGAGGTAAGAGAAGACATCCTTGATATCTTAAAGCTTCAGAACCCGTATGTGGAAACAACCGGGTTCGATCGTGGAAATCTTTTCTTCGCAGTGAAGAAACCTGTGGATAAGTATAAGGAATTAGTCAGTTATCTGAAAGAAAAAGGATGTGATACATCCGGTGACAGTGGAATCATTTACTGTCTGACAAGAAAAAGCGTGGAGCAGGTCTGTTACGATCTGAGAAATGATGGGTTCTCCGTAACCAGATATCATGCCGGATTATCGGATGAAGAACGGAAGGAAAATCAGGAGAACTTCATATATGGAAAGCGTCAGATCATGGTGGCGACGAATGCATTCGGAATGGGAATTGATAAGCCGGATGTACGCTTTGTCATTCATTATAATATGCCGAAAAATATGGAAAGCTATTATCAGGAGGCCGGACGTGCAGGAAGAGACGGGGAGCCGTCGGAATGTATTCTGTATTACGAGCCGAGAGATGTAAGAACGAACCGTCTCTTTATTGAAAATGGAGAAGAGAACAGCGAACTGGATGAAGAGACGCGCAAAATTGTGAAAGAACGGGATCTGGAACGGTTGAAACAGATGACATTTTACTGTTTTACGTCGGAATGCTTAAGACAATATATCTTGAATTATTTTGGAGAAAAGAGCAGTTCTTATTGCGGAAACTGTCTGAACTGCCAGACACAGTTTGAAGAGGTAGATATCACATTGGAGGCGAATACAATCCTGCGGTGTCTGGATGCACTGGACTGGAATTACGGGGCAGCGACGGTGATCGATATCGTGCACGGAGGAAAGAGTCAGAAGATCCTGGGCAAGAATCTGGATAAGAATCCGGAATATGCAGTGTTAAGTGAGCGGACGGTTCCGAGATTACGACAGATATTAAGGGAATTACAGTTCCGTGAATATGTGGAAGAAAAGGGCGAACAATATCCGGTGATCTGTCTGACACCGGAAGGGAAAGCATTTATGAAAACGGAAGAACCGCTGATCATGAAGCTTCCGAAAGAAGAGACAGAAAAGAAATCTGAATCAAAAGAGAAAAAGAACAGACGCAAAAAAGGCGCAGTGGCAGCGGAACTTTCAGAAAAAGATGCAGAATTATTCGAAAGCTTACGGGAACTCAGACGTGAGATCGCATCGGAAGAAAAGGTACCGCCGTATATGGTATTTGCAGATAAGACGCTTGCCGGTATGTGTGTAATGCGTCCGGCGACACGGGATGAGATGTTGGAAGTATCGGGTGTCGGAGAGCATAAACTGGAAAAGTATGGAGATAGATTCTTAGAAATTCTCAGAAAGGGATAATAGATATGGCAAAAAAGAAAATATATGCAGTAAGAAAAGGACATAAGACAGGATTATTTGAGACCTGGGCAGAGTGTCAGAAAGCGACGTCCGGATACTCCGGAGCAGAGTTCAGAGGCTTCACAGACAGAGAAGAAGCGATGGCATTCTTGCAAATGTCAACTACTGCAAATGTATCTAAGGATGAAGAAAAAGAAGCAGCAGGAATTGTTGAAGTGCCGGAAAATATGGTGATTGCCTATGTGGACGGAAGCTTTGAAAAAAGCATCGGAAGATATGCATTTGGCTGTGTGATCCTGACACCGGCCGGAGAAGAATTCAGAAAATCCGGAAGCGGCTGTGATCCGGAAGGCGTGAAGATCCGGAACGTTGCAGGAGAAATGCTCGGCGCGATGAATGCAGTGCAATGGGCGAAAGAGCATGAGTATCCGGCAGTAGAGATTCGCTATGATTACGAAGGTGTGGAAAAATGGGTGACAGGCGTGTGGCGGGCCAAGACACCGCTTACCAGCAAGTATGCGGCACATATGCAGGAAGCAGCAGAGCAGATAAAGATATCTTTCTGCAAAGTCGCAGCGCATACAGGAAATCATTATAACGAAGAAGCGGATCAGCTTGCGAAAAGTGCGTTGCTTTGTACGGATGAAAATGTGAGTATATAGAGGAAGCAGATGAAGTTTACATGAAGATGTGAACTGCATTTTCAGCAAAAATACATACAGAATTCATAAAGTGTTAATACAATATTGGCATATTCTGGTGTATACTAAATACAAATAATAGATAAAATCAGAATGTAACAGTAGAATGCAGCTGATAAGGAGGAACTCTATGAAAAAAAACGACAGGCGAAAACGAAAACTGCAGGAAGAAGCCTGTGATTATGAAATAGAACGTACACCGACAACCAGATACGAGCCGGATTATGAGGAAGGCCTGACGTCGGCGCAGGCAGAAGAACACAGGCGTGACGGGTGGGGCAACGTATCGGTCGATCCACCGGCGCAGACAACGGAAGAGATCATTAAAGAAAATGTATTTACATATTTTAATCTGATCTTTCTGGTTCTGGCGATTCTTCTGACGATTGTAGGATCGTTCCGTAACCTGACATTCCTTCCGGTCATCATTTTTAATACACTGATCGGTATCATACAGGAAATCCGTTCTAAAAAGACACTGGAAAAATTAAATATGCTAAATGCACCACATGCAACAGTGGTCAGAGACGGAAAGACTTCACGGGTCAATTCGGAGAGTCTGGTTCTGGATGATATTGTAATCTTTAAAGCAGGAAATCAGGTCTGTGCTGATGCAGAAGTGGTACATGGAAGTGTACAGGTCAATGAATCTCTTTTGACAGGAGAATCAGATGAGATTACCAAGAATCCGGGAAATCATCTGATGTCGGGAAGTTTTATTGTGGCAGGAGAATGTCATGCAAGACTGGATGCAGTAGGTGTGGATTCCTACATTTCCAAACTGACATTGGAAGCCAAAGCAATGCAGAAGGGTGAGCAGTCAGAAATGATCCGTTCACTTGACAAACTGGTAAAATTTGTCGGTATCGCATTGATCCCAATCGGAATTATACTGTTCGTGCAGAGCTTCTTCTTTAACGGAGATCCATTCCGAAGCAGTATTACTTCTATGGTGGCAGCTGTGATCGGTATGATTCCGGAAGGGTTATACCTTCTTGCGAGTGTGGCAATGGCAGTCAGTGCAATGCGTCTGGCAAAACAGAAGGTTTTACTTCACGATATGAAGAGTATTGAGACCCTTGCAAGAGTTAATGTGCTTTGCGTTGATAAGACCGGAACGATCACAGAGACGAACATGAGTGTAAAGGATGTGGTTCCGACATCCAATTATAAAAAAGATGAAATGCCGGAACTTCCGAAAATGCTCGGTGATTTTGCGAAAGCAATGAGCAGTGATAACATCACTATGGAGGCGTTAAAAGAATATTTTAAAGAAGGAACAGGAAAAAAGGCTGAGTCTGTAACTCCATTTACATCCGCAACCAAATACAGTGGTGTCACATACGAAGAGGAAGTGCATGTACTTGGAGCACCGGAATTCGTGCTGAGAGATGATTTTGATAAATATAAAGAAGAGATTGAAGGGTATGCAGGAAAAGGAAACCGTGTGCTGGTATTCGGTACGTATGACGGAGAACTGGACGGAAAAGCACTGACCGGCAAGGTAACGCCGCTTGGATATGTCCTTCTTGCCAATCCAATCCGAAAAGAAGCACCGGAGACATTTGCTTACTTTGCAGAACAGGGTGTAGAAGTGAAAGTTATATCCGGAGATAATCCCCTGACCGTTTCTGAAGTGGCAAAAGAAGCCGGAATTGCAAATGCAGACCGTTATGTCGATGCAGCGACTCTTCACAGTGATGCAGAGATTGCAGATGCGGTTGCCAATTATACAGTATTCGGACGTGTAACACCGGATCAGAAACGTAAATTCGTACACGCCCTTAAAGACCAGGGCAAGACAGTAGCAATGACCGGAGACGGTGTCAACGACGTACTGGCATTGAAAGATGCCGACTGCAGTGTAGCCATGGCATCCGGAAGTGACGCGGCAGTACAGGCTTCGCAGGTGGTATTACTGGAGTCCAACTTTGCATGTATGCCGTCGGTAGTAATGGAAGGAAGACGGGTGGTTAATAACATCCAGCGTTCAGCCAGTCTGTTCCTGGTGAAGAATATCTTCTCCTTCCTGTTGTCCTTATTCTCCGTAGTGCTGATGATCACCTATCCGATGGAACCATCCCAGATATCGCTGATCAGCATGTTTACGATCGGAGTACCTGGATTCTTCCTGGCGTTCCAGCCAAATAAAGAAAGAATACAGGGACATTTCCTGACCAATGTATTCCTGAAGGCATTGCCGGCAGGCCTGACCGATGTACTGATGGTCGGCGCACTGGTTGTGTTCGGTAAGACATTTGATGTAAATACTACAGATATCTCGACAGCAGCAACGATGTTGCTTCTGATCGTAGGATTCATCATCCTGTTCAATATCTGTAAACCGGTCAATATCTTCCGCGGTGTAGTCTGGGGAGGATGCCTGACCGGCTGTATCTTATGTATCATCTTCCTGCCGAAATTATTCGCAATTACGGGAATGTCAACGAAGTGTATCATGTTATTCGTAGTATTCTCGATTGCAACCGAGGCAGTACTGCGATACCTGACACTTTTGGTAAGAGGATTGCAGAAAGGATATCGGAAGATAAGGCATAGAGAAGAAGGGATTTAATTCAGGAAGGCATGATTACCCGGACCTGCATAAAAAGTAGGAAGCCGTTCCTGTTCAGGTTCCGTCGGTGGGAAATACTAAAGCGTCAAAATTATGCTAAAAACGGGCTTCCGAATTTGCAACTCGCCATTCGGCTCAAACAGGCAAATTTCGAAAACCCAACGCATAATTTTGACGCTTAACTATTTCCAACACCTTCTTCACATTCACTGGAACGGCTTTCTACTTTTTATTCCGTGGGTGTCGAATGCCTTACGAATGAAACCTGCTAAGAAAAGTCAATAATTATTTTTATCTTTTTTATTTTCTGTCACAAAATATATTTGCGTACCACAAATAGACTGTC
>OCTX012277258.1_pt1 | contig 70424 bp, 63 predicted proteins | sample 1539691 | NCBI WGS metagenome assembly OCTX01 (sample SAMN02144231, study PRJEB22623) | gut metagenome | biome: sheep rumen | host: Ovis aries | place: New Zealand
CCGTCCCCCAACCGTTGAAGAACCGTCCCTCAACCGTCGAAGAACCGTCCCTCACCCGTTGAAGAACCGTCCCTCAACCGTTGTCCTGAGGCCGAGGTTGTAGAGGCCGACGCCGGAGAGCGCTGTGCCGATGCAGACCGGAGCCGTGTGGCCTGCCATGAAGAAGGCAAGCTTCTTCGCCGAGACCTTCCGCGAGATCGTCGGGATGCCGCCTGCCCAGTGGAGAAATGAAAACAAGGTCATCTGAACCCTCAGATGGCCTTGTTTTTATTATGAGAGAACGACCGTAAAGCAGCTCCCTCTCCCCGGGGCCGTGTCGACCGAGACGCTCCCGCCGTGGAGAGACGCGATCTTCTTCACCATCGCAAGGCCGAGGCCGTTGCCCTGGGTCCTGTGGCTGGTGTCCCCCTGGTAGAACTGCTCGAAGATGTGGGAGGCGGTCTTTTCATCCATGCCGGGTCCCTGATCCGTGAAAGCGGCTATGACCTTTCCGTCCTTTTTCCGCAGCGTCACGCCGACCGTGCCGCCCTCCGGGCTGAATTTGGCCGCGTTGTCGAGAATGTTGATCCAGATCTCCGCGAGGAGGGCTTCATTTCCCTGATACGTGATCTCATCGAGGTCAACCTGGAAATCAAGCTCCTTGTCTCTCCACTTCTGCCCGGTGACGAGCACGTTCTGCCGGATCTGCTCGTCGAGGCGGACCAGTCCCGTATCCTTAAGGATCGCCTGGCTCTCGATCCGGTTCAGCGTGAGGATATTCGTGGCGAGGTCGGCCAGGCGCCGGCTCTCGTCGCGGATGATCCCGAGGTATTCCTTCCGGTCCTCCTCGGGGAGCTCCTCCTCGATCAAAAGGTCCGCGAAACCGTTGATGCTGACGATCGGCGTCTTGAACTCGTGGGAGAAATTGTTGATGAAGTCCTTCCGGAGGATCTCCGTCCCGGAGAGTTCCTCTGCAGCCTTGTTGAAGCTGTCCGCGAACTCATGTATCTCTCTGGGGACATATTTCCAGGAACTCATGTCGATCCGCTCGTTAAAGTTGCCGGAGGCGAGCTTTCCCATCGCCTCCATGAGCATTTTGATCGGCGCGATAAATAAAAATCGAATCATGGTCACCATGGAGAGCGCCACGAGGATGCAGCCGGCGTAGATGATGACCAGGCCGCCGCCCACCGTCACATGTCCGTCCGTAAAAAGAAAGCCGTTGTCCGCGCCGAGCCAGACCACCAGCGTCACCACGGCGAGGTGCATAAAAAGAATAAAGAAGAGATTCAGCGTGAGCAGGACGGTCAGGCTGAGTGTTCCCAGGACCTCTCTCGATTTATCGATTATTTTTCTCATGTTCAGACCTTTCTGACCGCCCGGTAGCCCATGCCGCGGATCGTCTGGATCTCAAACTCAGGCCAGTCATAAAAACGCGTGCGCAGACGGTTGATGTGGACGTTGACCGTCTTCTCGTCGCTCTCGCTGTCCATGCCCCAGATCTCATCCAGCAGCTCGAGCCGCGTGAAGGTCCGCTCCGGGTAAGCGAGCAGCTTGTAGAGGAGATTGAACTCCTTGGGCGGCAGGACCTGCGCATCGTAGCCTTTCCGGACCGTGTGGGTATCGTAATCGAGGACGACGTCCCCGATCGTGATCCTGTGCTCGTCGACGATCCTCGCGCGGCGAAGAAGCGCCTTGATGCGCAGGATCAGTTCCTGCCGGTCGGGCGGCTTCACCATATAATCGTCGGTTCCGACGAGGAAGCCGGTGTGCTTGTCCTCCGGCAGGGATTTGGCGGTCAGCATCATGATCGGAAGCATGCTGCCGGAATCCCGGATCGCCTGCGTGAGTTCAAAACCGTCCATCTTCGGCATCATGACGTCGCAGAGAAGCAGGTCGATGTGCTGATGGTCCATGATCTGAAGGGCCTCCTCGCCGTCGCGTGCCGGGACGGGATCGTAGCCGTTCATTTTCAGGATTGCGCACAGGAGCCGGCTGGTGCTGGGGTCGTCTTCCGCTACCAGTATTTTCAGCATATGTGAGTCTCCTTAACATGTTTTCTTATATTCTATCACCTCTGATTTTATCAGGAAAGATAAACAAAAGATAAACAAAACTATTAACTTTCTGTTTATCTCCGCGCTGTATCCTAAGCTCATCGAAAACAAACAGCACCGACCGCGAAAGACGCGGCGCACATTTAAAGGAGATTATAAAAATGAAAACACAGAACACACTCTACTTACTCACCGGCGCAGCAGGATTCCTCGGCAGCAACATCTGCTCCCAGCTCATCGAGCGCGGCGAAAAGGTTCGCGCATTTGTCCTTGCCGGCGACCCGGCCGTGAAATACATCCCGGAAGGCGTCGAGATCTGCGAAGGCGACCTCACGAACGCTGAGGACTGCGACAGGTTCTTCGACGTGCCGGAAGGCGTTGACACGATCTGCATCCACTGCGCGAGCATGGTCACGGTCAACCCGGACTACAGCGAGAAGCTCATGGCAGTCAACGTCGGCGGCACCGAGAATATCATCGCGGCAGCAAAGAATCATGACAGCTTCAGAAAGCTCGTCTACGTCTCCAGCACCGGCGCGATCCCGGAGCTCCCGAAAGGCCAGATAATCAGGGAAGTGAACCAGTTCGTCCCCTATGACGACGACAAGGTCGTCGGTTGGTACAGCAGGAGCAAGGCGATCGCGACCCAGAAAGTCCTCGACGCCTCTGCCGAAGGCATGAATGCCTGCGTTGTACACCCGAGCGGCATCCTTGGCCCGAACGACCACGCGATCAGCGAGACCACCGGCACGATCATCAAGATCATGAACGGCGAGATGCCGGTCGGCATGGGCGGCAGCTTCAACCTCTCCGACGTCCGCGACCTGGCCGCCGGCACGATTGCGGCTGCAGACAAGGGCCGCAAGGGCGAGTGCTACATCCTCGGCAACAAGGAGGTCACGCTGAAGGAGGTCGCGAAGATGCTCCACGACGCCAGCGGCTGCAAACAGCCTCTCTTCTACGTGCCGATCCCGATGGCCTACCGCCTCGCCGCTTCCATGGAGAAGAAGGCAAAGAAGACCGGCGAGAAACCGCTGATGACCAGCTTCGCGGTCTACAACCTCGACAGAAACAACTCCTACGATTACTCCAAGGCGGAGAGAGAGCTCGGCTACCACACCCGTCCTTACAGCGAGACGCTGACCGACGAGGCGGTCTGGCTCGTCAAAGCCGGCCTCATCAAGGGCAAGGTCAGCGTTAAGGAGACTGCCCCGGCAGCCGTCACCGTCTCCATTCCGGAGCAGGTCGCCAGCGTCTTCGCGGACAGGGATCTTGTCCGGCAGGTCGCCGAGGCGGAAAGCGCCGACAGGCTCGAGGCGATTCTCTCGACGGCAGGCATCACCAATTTCACCCGCGATACCCTTGAGGAATCCTTCAAGCACCTCACGCTCAGCCGCGACAGCCTCGCCCTGACCGACCTCTTTAAGGACAGCAGCTACTACAGCTGCTCCCGCAAGCTCGCCGCCCTCGGTCTTTCGACCACCCCGGCGGAGTTCGACCTCATCAAGGATATCTTCGCGGCGGCTCACGACAGCACGATGGGCCCGGACATGGACGACGCCCACGACCTTGACGCGGCTGCGGAAGTCCTCAAAGCCTACGGCCACTACCATATCGAGAAGGATTTCATCGCCACCATGCTCGAGTACACGACACTGCTTGACGAGGAGGGCATTTTCTCGGAGCAGGTTTACGAGGAAATGAAGAAATACACCTTCGAGCAGCGCTGCACGAAATACATCACCACGCTCCAGGCGATCGGCGTGATCACCGGCCTTCGCTACGGGATCCATGACAGCTTTGAGACGCCTTACCTCATCGCGATCGCGGGCTGCGCGGCGATGATCCGCCAGAGGATGGCGGCGTAAGAGAGAATCTGAAGGAGATACGGCAATGGAAAATGCAGAAAAGAAGCAGGTGTGCGTGATCACCGGAGGCGGCTCCGGGATGGGGCTGGCGACCGCGAAGCGCATGGCGAAAAAAGGCTATTACACGATCCGGTGCGGACATCATCTGCGACGGCGGGTGCGTGGCGAGCGGCGCAGGGGCATTTTCAAGATAAGGCACAGAAAAGGGAGCAGGCTCTGTCCTGCTCCCTACAGTTCTTCATGGCTGTAATTGAGGAATCCCTCCCCTCGGACCTCGTGCGCGTCGGTCAGGATCATGAAGGCTCCCGGATCGGTCTCGGCAACCAGATCGCGGAGCAGGACGGCCTCCTTCTTTGAGACCGCGACCAGGAGGACCGGACGATTCTCTCCGGTGTACATTCCTGTTCCCTCAAGACGCGTCACGCCGCGGACGAGCTCCCGCATGATCCTGCCGGCAAGCTCCTCGTGCCTTTCCGAGATGATCAGGGCGGAATAGGCGTTCCGGAACCCGATTGTGATCGAGTCCGCCACCCGGCTCGTGAGCACAACGGAAATGATCGCGTACATGGAGATTTTCACGCCGAAGATCCAGACTGACAGGAGGATGACGGCTCCGTCCAGGAGCTTCATGAGCGTGGCGGTGCTCATGTAGGGAAATGCCCGCTGCAGCAGCGCCCCGAGCGTATCGGTTCCCCCGGTCGTCGCCTTTCCGAGAAATACAAACCCGAGGCCGGCGCCCATCACCGCACCGCCCGCGATCGTCGTGAGGAAGAGGTCGTCCCCCATCAGCGGGTACTCCGGCACGACGAGGAGCCAGAGCGAGAAAATGACGGAGGCGGCAAATGTGCGCCGCATAAAGAGCCACCCCCGCACGCGGATCGCGGCGAGGATCAGCGGGATGTTCAGGGCGGCGTTCGAAAGCCAGGTAGGGATCCCGCCGGGAAACCACGGCAGGCCGGCGCTGGCATATCTGATGATGATGGCGAGACCGGTGAACCCGCCGGGGACCATTTTGGCCGGCGTGAAGGCCAGGTTGGCGGACAGGGCCATGAGAAGGGTGCCGAGGAGGATCGAGAGGTAATCCTGCAGGCGCTCCCTGCCGGCATAGAGCCTCGTGCCCGCGAGGTCGGCTTTTATTTTCTGTAATGCTTCGGACATGATCTGTACCTCCCAAATCTGAACAGTGGCCAAAAAGAACGGGCCGCTCCCTTAAGGAGTTGCCCGTTTAATCATCTTATACAGATTCTTTTCCTGCCGCAAGTCTGCTGGCAGCGCTATTCTATTATAAAGAGGCAGCCCCCGTCAAGCACATGCGTTACCGCGGCAGAGCACTGAAATCACTCTTCAGCGTCTTCCATTTTCAGCTCATACTTGACGATATCCGCAATCACGTTCCCGTCCGACGAGAATGTGATCGCTCCGGCCTCCGCCGGCGTGTAGAGGACAAAGGAAGCCGCCTGCTCGCCGTCGTTGACGAACAGTTCCAGGCTGTAGCGGTCCAGGATGATTCGGAATTTGATCATCCCGTTCACCGCGTTGACCGGGAATTCGCGGATATTCACGATATCATGCGGGAATCCGCTGTGCGTGCGGTCCACCTTCACCGTTCCGACGTCCGGCCGGAAGCGGATCAGGGTGTAATGCTCGCCGTCCTTCGCGACGTAGATGCGGAACCACTTGTAGAGGTTGCTCACGTTGACCGGACGGATCGAGACCGTCATGTCAACGTACCGGCCGCTGATACCGCTGAGACCCAGATCTCCGTTGACCAGGATATTGCTGTATTCCACCCTGATGCCGCGGTAGTTCTCGAGTTCCCGGACCGGAAGCTGATAGAGGCGGCCGTTCTTCACGGACAGCTCTCTCGGGATCGTCATCTGGCCCATAAAGCTGAGATCGTGCTGCCGGCAGGCGGACGTCTCCCAGTTCTGCATCCATGCAATCATGATCCTGCGCCCGTCCGCAGCCTTGAGCGTCTGCGGCGCATAGAAATCAAGACCGTAATCGATCGCGTGGACCGCTTCACGCAGCAGATGCTTCTTCTGCCGGTCATAGGTGCCGATCATGCAGACCGTCGCGTTGCCCGGATGGAACTCCAGGCCGATCGCCGACATCTCGATCGGGCTCACCAGAAGGACGTGGCGGCCGTCCAGCGGGAAGAAATCCGGGCACTCCCACATTCTTCCGTACTGGTTGTGGCAGGATGCGATGATGCTCACAAAATTCCAGTGGATCGCGTCCTCGCTCTCGTAGAGAAGGACTCTTCCGCTTCCGTCAGGACCTTCGTTCACGATGACCGCGTTGTATTTGCCGCCTTCCATCCAGATCTTCGGGTCCCTGAAATCCTTCACGCTCCCGCCTTCCGGAATCTGGTCCGCACCGATCACCGGGTTTCCTTCATATTTTTCATAGTCCATGCCGTCCCCGAAAGCTATGCACTGCGTCTGGTAGCTCTCGATACGGCCGCTCTCATTTCTCTCGTTTCGCACACCCGTGTACATCAGGAGGTGACGCCCGTCAGGCATTTCGACGGCGCTCCCCGAGAAGCATCCGCCGCTGTCATACTCCTGATCCGGAGCCATCGCGGCGGGCAGGCGTTCCCATTTTATAAAATCATGCGTTTTGACATGCGCCCAGTGCATCGGTCCCCATTTGACATCATAGGGATAATACTGGAAAAATAAATGATACTCTCCCTTGTACGGAGCAAATCCGTTCGGATCGTTCAGCCAGCCGATTCCACCCGTCACGTGAAATTTGGGCTGCTCCGCATGCGAAAAAGGAAGGTATTTCTGCTCAAAATCGCGAGCCTCGGTGAGAAGACTGCTGCCCATATTAATTCTCCTTGGATGTAATAAAGGTTCTCGCCCTTCCGCGGAAGGACGAGAACGATGTTGGAATTCAGATGCTTTCTGCCGATTAATTATTTCTCATCCGCATAGTAGACATCGAGATACTTCTGGTAGATGGCAAGGAGCTCATCGATCTTGTAAGCCTTAAGGTCAGACTGAAGCTGATCCCAGTCGGCATCCGTGAAGCCGTTCATGACCCAGTCAGACTTCGCGGTGTTGATGCGCTTCGTGGTGTCCGCCAGAATGTTGGAAACGGTCTTGACGTCGTCCGTGCTCATAAGAACGTTCGGATAGACATACTTGCCGTTCATGTCCGGAGTGTAGATGTCCTTGATCCAGTTAAGACGATACTGAGCATCATCCGGGCAGGTGACATAGACATCATAGTAGCTGTCGAGGATTGCCAGCGGTCCGTTGACGGACTCAGCCTCACGGACTTCAACCGGGGAGGCATCGCCAAGCCATGCATGCTTAAGCATCGGCTCGCCGTTCGCGTTCTCGCTCATCTCGAAGATATCGAAATCGTCATCTTCGCCGTAGGTACCCCAGTTGTTCTGCGGGGACTGGATCGGGATATACATCTGGTCAAGCCATGCGCAGACGAGCGCCGGGTTCTTGGCAGCAGCGGTGACAACGCAGCGGCCGCGGTCGAAACCGGAAGTGAAGGAGCCGTTCTGCGGAGTGATGTTCTTGACGTCAGCTTTCAGGGCCGGAAGCGGAACCCAGCCCTTGCCTGCGATCAGGTCATCCATGCTGACCTGGGCGATGTTGGCAATGTCCCAGGAGAAGCAGACGCCGTAACGTCCGGATTTGCCCTTCGCAACGTAAGTGGACCATTCCTGTGTGAAAGCTTCCTGGTCGATGAGGCCTTCCTCATAGAGCTTGTGAAGCCATTCGATACCCTTCTTGAAGCCTTCGGTCTGAGCGGTGCAGATGACCTGGAGATCGTCAGTAACCGCAATGTGGCGGCCGCGGTCCGGATCGCCATAGCCTTCGCCGAAACCGTTGATAATGATCGCCGGATCCTGGTCACCGTCGTTCATGATGCAGGACATCGGGATGATGTCGCCGTCGATACCGAATTCAGCCTTGATCTTGTCCGCGTTGTCCTTGAACGCAAGCAGAACCTGCTCGAACTCGTCAACAGTCGTCGGCATCTCAAGGCCGAGGAAGTCAAGCCAGTCCTTATTGATGAAGCTCATGTCGCCGACAGTCTGGATAGCGGTCTTCTCATAGCCGAGCTGCTCGATCCACGGAAGAGCCCAGATGTGGCCGTTCTCGTCTTCGCACATTGCACGATATTCCGGAGCCTGCTCAAAGACAGCCTGCAGATTCGGCATGCATGTGTCGATGTAGTCCTCAAGGTTGAGGATGACGCCCTGCTTGGCATACTTCAGAAGGTCGGTGTCGCTGAAGCCTGCCTGGAAAACGAAGTCCGGAAGCGTCTTGACGTTGGACATCTCAAGAGCGATCTTCTCACCCCACTGGTCGCCCTGGATTGTACGCCAGTTGATGTGAACATTGGTCTGCTCCTCAAGTCTCTTGAAGATCGTGCGGTTGTTCGGCTCGGATTCTGTTCCGGGCGGGTAGCTGGTCAGACCGGAGAGCTCCGCCTTCTCAGCAAGCGGGAAAGTGTAGGTATCTCCCGCAGCGGTCTCGCCGCCGGAAGTTCCCTCAGACGTGGCTGTGCTGGCTGTGCTGGCTGTGCCGGCGGTGCTGCCGCCATTGCCGGAACCGCCGCATCCTGCAAAGACAGATGCCGCCATCACGGAAACCAGAAGAAGTGATGTCACCTTTTTCCATTTTCTAGAATTTCTCATGCTTAAACTCCTTTTTAGTGTTAATGCATTTTCAGTTACGGGTCTCATTCGAAGTTCATCAGCCCTTGACCGCGCCGGCCATGATACCGTTGTCGAAGTACTTCTGGAAGAACGGATACATGACCATCAGCGGGAGACTCGAGATGATGATCGTCGCATACTTGAGCAGTTCCGCGAGCTGGGCTCTCTGAGCCGTGCTCTGCATATCGGAAACCATGCCCGGTTCCGGCTGGTTCTGAATCAGGATAGAACGGAGAACCAGCTGCAGCGGCTGCTTGGATGCGCTGTTCAGGTAGATCATCGCATCAAAGTAGCTGTTCCACATACCGACGAACTGCCACATGGCGATCGTCGCAATGATCGGTGTGCAGACCGGAAGCAGGATCCTGAAGAAATAGGTCAGCTCCGTCGCGCCGTCAACCTGCGCAGCTTCCTGGAGGTCAGCCGGGATACCCATGTAGTAGGTTCTGGCAATGATCATGTTCCATACGCTGAACGCACCCGGAAGAAGGATGGCCCAGATCGTATCAAGCATGCCCAGGTCGCTGATCAGAAGGTAGGTAGGAATCAGGCCGCCGCCGAAGAACATCGTAATGACGAAGATAATGTTGAAGAATCCGCGTCCTCTGAAGTCCGGTCTCGACATCGGATACGCCGCAAGCAGCGTCACCACCACGGACAGAATCGTGAACAGTACCGAGTAGATAACGGCATTTTTGAAACCGACCCAGATCTGGGCATTCGACATAACGCGCTCATAGGCCGTAAGGGTCCACTTGCTGAAATCGAATGTCAGACCGCTGTTCTGCAGCGTGACAGGATCGATGAAGGAAGCCAGGATGATATAAACCACCGGAAGAATGATCGCGACAACGAAGAGACCCAGCAGGATGTAACCCGCAATCAGGATCGTCTTGTCGCCGAGAGAATGTCTGGCAAACTCGCTTTTTTTCTTGGTCTTCATATCTCCGCCTCCTTAAATCCCCTTGCCTTCATTCATTCTCTTGACCAGCGAATTCATGGAAACAAGAAGAATGACGTTGATGACAGTGTTGAAGAGACCGACCGCCGTGGAGAAACCGTAGTCGCCGTCCAGAAGACCCTTCTTGTAGACGTACGTAGAGATGATCTCAGACGTATTCAGGTTCAGGTCTGTCTGCAGAGCGTAGGCCTTCTCGAAGCCGACGGACATGATGTTACCGACGGACATGATGAACTGGATCAGGACCGTGTCCTTGATCGCCGGCCATTCAACTGCCTGGATCTGCTGGATGATGTTCGCACCGTCGATGACTGCCGCTTCCTTCAGTTCCTTACTGGCGTTGGACAGAGCCGCCGTGTAGATGATCGACGCCCAGCCGGCCCCCTGCCAGATGCCGGAGGCGATGTAGATCGTCCGGAACGCGGAAGGCATGGTCATGAAGTTGATGTTTGTTCCCAGAAGGGAATTGATCATACCGGTCGGTGAAAGAAGGATACGAACAATACCGCAGAGAACGATGACCGAAATGAAGTTCGGCATGTACAGGACCAGCTGGATCTTCTGCTTGATGCTGGTGCTCATGATACGATTCAGCAGGAAAGCAAGAAGAATCGGTGCCGGGAATCCCCAGAGGAGTCCGAAAATACTCAGTTTCAGCGTATTTGCGAGGTACCTGAGGAAGTCGGGAGATGACAGGAATCTCCTGAAGTTTGCAAACCCAATCCATTCACTTCCGAGGATGCCCCGTACCGGGTTGTACTCGGTGAATGCGATTGCGATGCCGCCCATCGGAATGTAACGGAAAATGATGGTCAGCAGGAAAGCCGGCAGCATGAAGATCACATACAGCTGCCAGTGCTGCTTGATGTAGATCAGCGAGTTGTGCAGACTGTTGTCGTTTCCTTTTGCTGCCGAAGCAGGTGCTTTTGCACTTTTCATTTGCGAAAAACCTCCTTTCTTTGTCAACGAGTTACAGTTTCCTTACCCTTATTTTCTTTCCATATCCACCCCCTCCTTTACCTTTCCTCTGCCGTCCGGTCTCTGTCCCGCCGTCCGGCAAAGGCGCTGATGCAGCTGTGCAAATGCCCACATCAGTTTTCTTTTCCACCATGAATCATAGCAATAAATCGCGTGTTTGTCAACCAAAAACAGTGCATTTGCACATTTTTGTAAATAGTGCTGAATCGTTTCACTTTGCATATGCAAATATCATCTTGCACATCGGCGCGGTATATCTTATAATGTATATATCACCGTTAAACTGCACCTATCACCATTCGGAGTCCGGCATCATGAAAAAGAAGACAACGATCCAGGATATCGCAGACGCTCTCGGCATTTCAAGAAACACTGTCTCCAAGGCCATCAACAACTCCGGCGGCCTGGCGGACGAAACGCGGGAAAAAATACTGCAGAAGGCAGTTGAGATGGGCTATAAACAGTTTTCCTACGTGAGTACCTTTTCAAACAACCCCGCCTTCAGGCCGGCTTCAGAGACTCCCCGGGAGATGCCTGTATTCCGCGGGGAACTGGTGCTTCTCACGACGAAGTTTCTGGATCCGTCGCATTTTGCGTCGCTCATGCTGGACAGGTTCCAGCGCGATATGGCCCAGCTGGGTTACACGGTCAATACGCACCGCGTCACACAGAGCGATCTCAAAGAGGGACGTCTCCCGATCACCCTGTTTCTCGAGCGCTGCAGCGGAATCATCTGCTTTGAAATATTCGACAGAGCCTACGCGGAGATGCTCTGCTCGCTGGAGGTCCCGATCCTCTTCGTGGACGCGCCTGCCGGGGTAAAAGGTTCTCCGCTGCCTGCAGACCAGCTCTATATGGACAGCATGACCGGCGTCACCCAGTTTGTGAATATCATGCTGAAGCAGGGGGTCACAAAGATCGGATGGATCGGCGATTACGACCACTGTCAGTCGTTCCGCGACCGTTATGTGGCTTACCGCTTAGCCCTGCTGACGGCCGATGTGCCGGCGGATGACCGGTTCATCATCCGGCTGAATGACGTCGACGACCTCACCTGGACGCTCCATGAGCTTCCGGAACTGCCGGAGGTTTTCATCTGCGCAAACGATTTTGTCGCCCAGGACGCCGTACAGATCCTGACCGATATGGGGTACAAGGTTCCCGATGACGTCAAAATCTGCGGATTCGACGACTCCCCCGCTTCGAGAGAGACCACACCCAAGCTGACGACCGTGCATATCCACACTCAGGTCATGGCATTTTCCGCCGTGCACCTGATCGTCTCCAGGATGGAAGAACCGTCCCTTGATTACCGTACGATCTACACGGAAGCCAACCTTATTCTGCGAGAATCCACCGGACCGGTTGAAGGAGGAAATAAATGAAATTCTTCTCATATGACAGCAAGTTCAGCCAGATCGTCCTGGCGGGCTGCCAGGCCTGCCTGCTGAACCTCCTGTGGGTGATCTGTTCGCTCCCGGTCTTTACGATCGGGGCTTCGACCACCGCGCTCTACTATGTCTGCATCAAGATCGTCCGCGGCGAGGAGCAGTATGTCATCCCGATGTTCTTCCGCTCCTTCAGGGAGAACTTCAAACAGGCCACCCAGATCTGGCTCATCATGCTCCCGATCGGCGTCCTGCTTTTTTTTGACGGCTACATCCTGCTCAATCTCCGCTCGCACACGACCGGCGCACCTGCCATATTATGGACGCTGCTGCTGGCGCTCGCGATCGGCGCCGCCGTCCTCTACACGATCGTCCTGACCTTCATCTTTCCGCTGACGGCGATCGTAAGCAACACCACGAAGGCGATGTTTAAGAATGCCTTCCTGATCGGCACCCACTACCTGTTCGCGACGATCATGGTGTTTGCCGTTCATTTTGCGGTCTTCTTCGTGACCGTCCGTTTCTTTACCCCCCTGATCATCTTCGGCGAGGGGCTCTGCGCCATGATCAGCGCATCCCTCCTTAACAATGTGCTCGCCGCCTGCTCCTACGATCCGGAAAATGCACCCGAGGAAGAGGATCCCGATGGCAGCCAATGATTACGAGAGCAGGGAATTAAAAAAGAGCCTCGGCAAGATGAGGCCCCTTGAAAAACTGCAGTATTTCTTTTCTTATTATACAATCCATTTTCTCCTTGCGGTCCTGGCGGTCGTCATCGTCGTGAGCGTCATCGTCCGCATCGCCACTCAGAAGGAGACGGTCCTCTACATCGCGTTCACAAACGCCGCCATCGGATCCGTCCTTGAAAATGAACTGACCGACGCATTTCTTGCCGACGCCGGCTTCGATCCCCGCAAAAAAGAGATAGAGCTCTATAAAGAGCTCTACATCTCCAATGACCCCGCGCAGGAGAACCATGAATACGCCTACGCCTCGGGTCTTAAAGTCATGGCCTCCATCAACGCGGGCAAGCTGGACCTGGTCATCATGAACCGGGAGTCCTACGACGTCTTTTCGGGAAACGGCTATCTTGCCGACCTCTCCGCTCTCACGGAAAGCGCCCTCGGCGAGAAGCTCGCCCCCTATCTGGTGCAGAACGACGTCATCCTCACCGACAATTCTCTCGAGGTGGCTCTCGGCGAGGCCGAAGAGACCGAGATCGTGACCGAGACCGCTTTAAATGCCGTGAACGTCACCTCTCTTCCGGTCTTCCGTGAGGCCGGTTTCCAGGCGGACGTCTATCTCGGCGTCATCGCCAACTCCGAGCGCACGGAGACGGCTGTCCGCTATCTGGAGTATCTGCTCGGGTAACGCGCCGTTCATCCGCACCTCTCATCTCACGTCCTTTTGCAGTGTCACCTTTTTTCCTGTCCGCCTGCTCAGGGCCTGAAAGCTCCCTTGATAAACCCGGGCGCCTGCTTCTCCATCAGCTCGCTGACGCGGTCGAAATCCTCGGTATCGTAGACCGTGGTCACGCCGGTGAACTTCCAGATGCCTTTGCTAAGCAGCTCCATGCAGCGCCTGCACAGGCCTGCTTCGTAGTCGATCCGGCGCTCATGGCAGTTGATGGTGGTGATGGCCTTGAAGTTCCAGAGCATGTAATCGATGGTGCGCGGCCCGTCATTGTGATAACCGCCGATGCCGAGACGGCCGTGGGCCCTGACCAGGTCCCCTGCCAGCTGCAGCCCGCTCTCGGTGCCGGAAAACTCCATGACGGTGGGGATGCCCGGCGCGAAGACGTTGGCGTTGTCGCCGCTTCGGGTCAGGTCGGCCTTGCCAATGGTCTCAAAATTGGAGTGGTACATCTCGGGGACCTCATCGGGCAGATAGGTCTCCGTGGCGCCGAACTTCTTCGCGAGCTCAAGGCGCTCCGGATGGAAGTCGATGGCGATGATGTCGCCGTAGCCCATGGCCTTGAAGAGGGAGATCGCGCCGAGTCCCATATAGCCGCAGCCCACCACGGCGATCGTATCGCCAAGAGTCTCCACGGGCAGTTTCATCGCCGCGCTCAGCAGGCAGGCCAGAGGCTCGGAAATCGCGTCCTCGTCCTTCAGGTTGTCGGGCACATGAGCCATTTTATCAGGGGTGACCACGATGTACTCCTTGTAAGCGCCGCCGCCGAGACCGGTGACCCGGTCGCCGACCTTGAAGCCGGTCACTTTTTTACCGATCTCCGCCACCACACCGACGGACTCGTGGCCCAGCACGTCGCCTTCCTTCGCCGTCTGCCAGGAATAGAGCTCGGAGTGGCACATCCCGGTCAGCGTCACCCTGACCAGCATTTCATTATCGCTGATCTTCGGAATGGGGACCTCAATGATCCTGCTCTTGCGCGGTCCCGCCATAACCATCTGTCTCATATTTCCTTCCATGATGAAAACGCTCCTTTCAATCTTGCTTTGATAAGCAGATTATACCCTGATCAAGGACAAATCGTTATCACGGAAACGGCAACAATCTGGACAAAAACGCTGTTTTCCGGTATACTGTGGTCATATCAGAAAAAGGAGGCTGAGTGCCATGTCGCTTCTTTCCATCGGATTTTCCCCGTCTGTATTTACGGATTGTCCGCTCCATAACCATGACTGCTATGAAATCATTTTAAATAAAGAAGGTACTGGAACGGCGGAGATCGGCGGACGGAAGGTTCCATTTTCTCCCGGAACGATCCATGTGATCCCGCCGAACACCCCGCACAGAAAACGCGCCGAGAAGGGCTTCCGGGATCTTTATCTTCACACTGACTCTCTCCGGCCTTCCGGGGCTCCGTCACTTCTCCCGTCCTCTTCCTCCGAACCGCTTTTTCTCTCCGACGACGCCGGCCGGACCATGGAGGGGCTCTTTACCATCCTTCTCGGCCGGAGTTCGCTCAGTCGGGGGAGCGATGTGATCAGCATGAGTCTCTTCGATATCGTGCTTCGCCTGATCGCCGAGTGGTCGCAGGCGGAGCCGTCCGACCCGGTTGTGAGCGATGTGATCCGCAGGATCTCCGAATCCTACAGCGACCCGGAATTCGAGGTCACGGACGCCCTGCTTGCCACGGGCTACAGCAAGGATCATCTGCGCAGACGATTCGAGCAGGTCACCGGCATGACGCCGGGCAGGTATCTGCGTTCCGTCCGGATCAACCACGCCAGGCAGCTTCTTAAGCGGCAGGACCTGCTGCACCTCTCAATCGGGGAGGTCGCGCTCATGTGCGGGTTCTACGACCCCTCCTACTTCTGCCGCGTTTTCCGCAGCGAGACGGGCGTATCACCGTCCGCGTTCATGAAAGATGCGCAGTGAGCGGCCACGCAGGGCATAATAAGGCAGTAAACAGATCCGTTTGAGGCCCGAACCAAATGCTTCAATGCCTTTGAAAAGATACGGGGTATGTGCGATGGTTTCATTTCGCAAATAGGAATGAATATGACGATGGCTTCACGCAAAGCATCAACCGGAATCTCGGGAATCTCGTTTCGGTGGATTCCGTCACCCGTCAGCTCCACACGCCAGCGAATGTGCATAGCCCTAAGGCCCCGCTCGATCGTGTAGCGCCCGGTCTCGAAATTTCCCACATCCGCAAGCGCCATGTAGCACTCCGGGACCAGCCAGTTTCCGAGGTTGACGCCCCGGATCTGAAACGTCCTGCCGCTGCCGTCAAGGAGCCTTTTTCCGTCTGCTCTGATAATTCCCCGATTCTGCATTGCGTTTCTCCCTCAGCAGCCTTTCCTGCCACTCTTGTGGTCCGCGATCGAGCAGGCGCCCTGTGTCCCGAACTCGACAAGACCCACATACTCCTGCTTCAAATATACTATACACATGTGGCTGACATTCATTAATTTTTTCAAAAGTGGCTTATTTTAATGCAGGCTCATTCAAAACCCACTGTGTTAATTCAGTGTCAGCAGGGGATTTGTCAGCAGGCTCTTAATTATATCCCTGTAGACATCTCCCCCTTTTATCTCGGTAATTGTTGTTATTTTCTTCCCGGCATCCTTGCTGCTGGCTCCGCAATGGTATACCTTCATGGTCTTTGTTCCATAATCAAGCACAATATATCTGTCGTGGACTTTGTTTACAGACTCCCACTTTGAGACCGCCTTATTCGAGATCCCGAACTTCCCGGCGAGCGAAGTCTGCGTCAGCCCTTTTTCCCGGAGATACACCTGAAGCCCGGCAAAAAGAGCCGCTTTTCGCGGCTCTCATTAACCTTATGTCATTCTTCCGGGCTGTATTCCAGAATATCTCCCGGCTGGCAGTTAAGCGCCTCGCAGATTGCCACCAGAGTGGAAAATCTGATCGCACTCACCTTGCCGGTCTTAAGTTTGGAGAGATTCACATTTGAAACTCCCACACGTTCTGACAGCTCATTCAGACTCATTTTTCGGTCCGCCATAACCCGGTCGAGCCGCAATACTATTTTTCCCATACGTGACCTTCCTTATAAAATCTCATCAACTTCGTTCTGAAGAGCCCTGCCGTATTCCAGTATCGAGTAGATACACCAGAAAAGAAGAGCCCCCATGACAGCCGGACCGACACCGACAAATACCAGAAGCGCCGCCGTCAGCATGATAAACGCATACTTAAGCTTGCCTAATATCCTGTCTGAGAAAGGTGTTGTCTCCCGGCTGAGCTCTTTAAAGATATCTTTAAAAAGACCCAGAGCACATGTGACAATGGCGCAGAGGATGGCTGCCACGGCACAGCTCATTGCGATCGGCAGTGCATAATTTCCCGCGGCAAAAGCCCTGTCATAGTTTATCAGGAAATCTATATTGCTGCCCCCTATTCTGAGGTTTTCGACGGTTACCGAACCGGCTTCCACCGCTTTTCCGACATGCTCATCAATCATTCCCCTCTGCGTAATGCAGACAATCGCTCCTACGAGCGCCAGTACGATACCGACAATTGTCACAATCTGCAAAACGGAGACCACCCGTGATGATGTCCTGCAGCGGTTTCTGACAGCCTCCAGCTTCCTGCTCTGTTCATTCATGATTCTTTCCTCCATTGGCTTTTAACAGTTTAAATCCTACCTAAACGTTTTTCGTTAACGATTTAATGTTTATCGTTAAGTTAAATATACCAGCCAATGGATCGTTTGTCAATAACTTTTTAATGTTTTTCGTTAAATATTTTTCAACGCACAATAAAAGACAGGTCTTACGCCTGTCTTTATATATTATCTTTCGAAAGTATCGCATGGCTAAAGCACAGCACCGAAAACACAACTGTCAGCCCAAGGTAAATCCACATGCCGAGAGGTATCGACATCACATAGTGACTTCCGATGCGCACCAGCCGCTCATCGTATAAAAGAGAGTCGTTTATCCTCTGAAGCGGAAGGTACTGCCACAGCTGGGCGAGCGTCCGGTTCCGGTAAAAGATCCCGTAATGGATAAAGACCGTCATGAGAAGCGTCGTCATAAGTATCCAGATCGGTACATTGCCGTTGTGCGTAAGCTCTGAGAGGAACATGGTGATTGCCGCGAAAGCTGTAACGATCAAAATACTTGAAGCACACATGATAAGCATCGCCTGTCCGCCCGTGACCATCAGTCTGCTCCACTGCAGCCCACGGATCTGCTGAACGGGCGTGTTCCACCCGTCCATCCCGAAAATCAAAAACTGGATACTTATCGTGACCGCAAGCAGGATGACCGAAACCGCCGCCGTGACCAGAATACCTGCCCCTGTCCTTATCAGCGCGGAATGGACGGGGCCCATTTTTGCGGCCTGTATCAAGGGCCCGGTCCTGTACTTGTGATCCAGCGAGAAGGACTCGCTGAGCATAAGGATCACAAAGAACAGCGTCATAAGATGCACCCGCCGAATAACCGTAAAAATCTGCCTCAAAGCCGGCGTGTAGGCCAGCTTGAGCGGGAACTCGAGCGTATCGTGTCCGTCCCAGAATGCCCTCTCCTCCTCTGAAAGGGCAAGATTCTCATAAAGACCGCTCATCTGATCTTCGAGCAGCGTCTCGATTTTCATTTCCGACAGGTCTTCCCGAAACGGATTGAGCCCCAGATTCATGATGCTCTTCCATACCCAGTAATAATTCTGGTAATTCCATCCGTCGATGCGCCCTTCGTTTGAAGAGCCGTATTTCTTAAAAAACCTTTCTGCCTCTCGAAGCACGCTGTCGTCAAGGGCTCGTCCCGACCATTTTTCGGCAAATTCTCTCTGTATCCGGATATACGTAAGGGGTGAGACCCGCTTCTCCACGATGTTTCCGTCGTCATCAACCCATCGGACAGGCACACCGCGGAAAAATGCGCTCCAGTCATTATTCCGTTCACCGTCTTCGGTCATCACCACCGTGTTTTCGCCCTCCGTCCCGATCGAGTAGAGCGGAATGGACCAGAGGTTAAAAAGGATCGTCAGCCCCAGCATCATGAAAAATGCAAACCACACCATTTTTCTGTCCGTGATCTTCTTTATCTCATATGCCAGAATTCGAACCGTATGCTTCATCTGACCTCCCCGGCGGAGTCGATCATTTTCAGATAAAAATCCTCGAGGCTCCCTTCCGCTTCACTCCGCCTGCCCTGCCACAGGATCTGTCCGGATTTCATAATGATCACCGTATCTGCGATCTGCTCGATGTCGGAGACGATATGCGTCGAGAGCAGCACGATATTCTCCCTGCCGATCTCCTCGATCAGATTTCTGAACCGCACCCGCTCCTTCGGATCGAGTCCCGCCGTCGGCTCATCCAGGATCAGCACCTCCGGACGGTTGATGAGCACCTGCGCGATCCCCAGCCTCTGCTTCATGCCCCCGGAGTAGGTCTTTATCTTTTTACCCGCCATATCGGACAAGCCGACGATTTCCAGGAGTTCCGCGGTTCGCGCCTTCGCGTCATGGTTGGTAAGCCCCTTAAGAGCGGAAAAATACATAAGAAAATCCCTGCCCGAAAACTCCGGGTAATATCCGAAATCCTGCGGGAGATACCCCAGTACCTCCCTGTAGCTTTCCTCTGTTACCGACACACCGTTATAGGTGATATCTCCGCCGGTCGGCGTAAGGATGCCGCAGATCATCCGCATGAGCGTCGTTTTTCCCGCTCCGTTGGCCCCGAGCAGGCCCGTCACGCCTTTTCCCAACGAAAATGTCAGCCGGTCAACAGCTATCTTGTTCTTATACTGCTTTGTCAGGCGATCCACCTTCAGTTCCACGCGTATTCCTCCCACCTGAATGTTTTTCTTATCTCCGCGTATTCTATGACGATCAGGACGGCGGCGGCCGCATACCAGACCCACTGCCAGCCCTCCGGGAGCTGCCATCCCTCAACCTGTATCAGAAGCATCACGCCCGAGACGGCGGCCGACACCGCAATCGCGCTCAGAGCATTTCTCCTTCCGAGAGCGGTCCTTTCCAGTTCCATGCAGAGAGCTGAAGAGATCAGGTAAGGTGTTGTCAGCATCGCCCCCGTCATCATGTACCCGTAACCGCTCTGCCGGCCTGCGATAACCGCCAGGACCAGCAGCAGCGCGATATGCACGATGCCTATTGAGACAAATCTGGCAAACAGCACCCCTCTCTCGGAGACATACGTGACGCTCTCAAGCTCCGTCATCCCGTACCGCCCGGACCTCGCAGAGTCGAAAACAGCTATTCCCGATACAAACGGCATGATGGCAGAGACGGCAGCGATCACCTCCCTGTCTTTATATAATCCCCAGACCGCCACGATGAGCACCGCAAGAGAAAGCAGCCAGACCGGCATTCGAATATACCCCATCTGACTTCTTATGATGTCAAATGTACCGCCCCGGCCTCCCCGGCACTGTTTTCTGTATGCCCTGACGAACCTGTCCTTTTTCCGGTGGTCAGGCACAGGGGCAGCGCTTAAGAGCTGCATTTTTATTTCTCTATTCATGCGTCCCGCCTCCTTCCATCAGTCTCATAAATTCCTTTTTGACGCGGTTCAGCTTCCGGTACAGGGCAAACCGTGAAAGACCGGTGATTCTTGAGATGTCTCGCAGCGATTCCTCATTCATATACCGCAGGATCAGGAGCTCCCTGTCCTCTTCCGACATCCTGCCGAGTGCGAGGTTCACCTGCGCTTTTTCAGCGGCCTTTTCCGCCTCCAGCCCGTCATCCGAGACATCATCCGGGAGCTCTTCCGCCCTTTCGCGTCTCATTTCCTCTGTACACAGGTTTCTGGCGATCGTGTACAGGTATCGGATCCTCTCGCCGCGCTCTTCATAGGGGCTTTTCAGGAAGCGGAGAAATGTCTCCTGCGTCAGATCCTCGGCAGTCTCTTTATTTTTCACCCTGTAATAGCAGAAGCGGTATATTTTGTCGTACTGTTCTTCGATATCCATGGCGCGACTGTTATACCTCCCTCTATACTGTATAATGGATTTTAGCATCAAAAGGTGCGGGTTAATCAAATTTTTGTTTTCAACTGACACATAAAAAAGCAGACAAGCTGATTGCCTGTCTGTCTTCCTATGAACGAATAACTGTCCATTTGTATAGAGAAGAACCATTCTCAGAAGAAAATCGTCTCATTTATCGTCTCAATTCGTCTCACGATTTGGTTTTTGATATCTCGTGGACCTACCTGCACCTATCATTGTTAATAGACCTGCGTCACACATTTTTTTGAGCAAACGAGCCACGGTTGGCTTCGGCTTTGCGCGTGTCTCTTCATCTGCCATACATTACACCCTTTCAAATTGTCGCGACATGTCGCAACTATTCATTTCAAAGCGTAAAGCGGTGCTTTTCAACAAAAATTATATTCGTTTTAGCAAAGTTAATCAATGAAGAAAATAGTTCAGCGTTCAAAAATACCAGTAAAAGACTATTGGCTATATAGCAGCACGCTATGCAAATCTGCCAGAGCCGCACCTGTTATACGATCCTGACTGATCGTAAAGACAAAAATCATCTTTTCGGTAAGCTCAACCACCTGATTTGCTCTGAACCATGCATTGATTCCTGCTTCCCGAACCACGAACAGCAATCTTTTAACCGAGCGGCAGCGCCTTCTTGCCTTCTTGTCTCCTTCGCTGCTGCCTCCAGCCGCTACTCGTTCTGCTCCCTCCCTTCCCGCTTAAAGCAACTCTCACCTGCCTGGACTCTAATTATTTCTGCCTCTCACTTTGCAGACCTGCTATCTCCTTTCGGATAAAGTAAAATCTGCCTGTCCAAAAGGCTCCCTACGAACACTTTCTCTTTAATTTCATCCCTTCAGCCCCGGATTAAAGTAAATTCGGAGCCGTTTACCACTCAAAAGTCGCCATTCAAACTTTATTTTAGCTCCCTGGACCTCACTTTAAAGTAAACAACTCATTTGAGGTCGATAAAAAGTCATTTTCTGACTTTGCAGGGCACTCAATTCTCTGTCTGCACAGCAATCGAGCCCTAAGACCCTCCGCAAAGCCCGAAATACTCTCCGCACGCATAAAAAAAACAGACAGGCAAAATGCCTGTCTGCTTCTTATGGAGACGGTGGGAGTCGAACCCATGACCTCTTGAATGCCATTCAAGCGCTCTCCCAACTGAGCTACGCCCCCAAACGAAAGGTATTATAGCATACCTTTCTTAACTTGAAAAGCCCTTTTTTCAATTTTTTGCAAATCCGCCGAGCGCCTTTTCCACTCTTCTCCCGATCACAAGCGCAACCGCCAGCTTCGCAAGATCCGGAATGATGAACGGGATCACGCACCAGGCCAGCGCATCCGAGACCGTGACCGCCCCCTTCGTGGAGCTGTAGACGATGATGAACCAGACCGTCCCGAAAACGAACACCACGACGTCGCCCAGGAAGAGCCCGAGCGCCTCCGGAATCATCTTCTTCCCGAGCATGCGCGTCATGAGCCCATAGAGAAGCGGAACCGCCGCTGCCCCGATAAGGTACCCGCCGGTCGTCCCGAAGAGGACGCCGATGCCGCCCTTCATGCCCGAGAACACCGGGATCCCGACCGCGCCGAGGAGTAGGTAAAGAAGGATCGCGAAGAGTCCGTCCTGCCACCCCAGGACCACCGTCACGAGGAAGAACCCGAAGGTCTGCACCGTGAAGGGGATTGCTCCCAGCGGGACCGTGATCCATGCGCAGATCGCGATGATGACCGCCGAGACCGCGATCTGGGCCATTCTCACGGTGCTCATAGTGCTTTTTTTCATTTTCTCTGTATTTTCCATGGTCGTACCTTTCCTTTTTGAGCCCCCTGTGCTAGAATCAATTGTAAATTTCAAGGCTCAGTATTCTTTACAATCAGGCAGTCTAACAGACATCCGCCCGATTGTCAAGTTAAAATCGCAAAGGACTTTACAATCATGAAAAAAGAACAGATCTTAGAAGAGCTCCTCATGGCCGACGGTTACCTCTCCGGCGAGGAGCTCGGCCGGAAAATGAACTGCACCCGCGCCGCCGTGAGCAGCGTCATAAAAATGCTCCGCGCCGACGGCTACACGATCGACTCGGTGACCAACCGCGGGTACCGCCTGACCGGGACCCCCAACGTGCTCACCGGCGAGCTAGTCGCCGCGCGCCTGGGTGAGAGCCGTGCGCAGCATGTCCTGGTTCTCCCCGAGATCGACTCCACCAACCGCCTTCTCAAACAGCTCGCCGACGAGGGCGCGCCGGACGGACAGGTCGTCATCGCGGACTGCCAGACCCGCGGCCGCGGCAGGCTGGGGCGGGATTTTTATTCTCCGAAGAAGAAAGGGGTTTATTTTTCCATGCTCATGCGCCCCGACATTCTTCCCGCCGAGGCCTTCAACATCACGCCCTGCGCCGCCGTCGCGACGGCCCGGGCGATCGAGCGCACCTGCGGCGTCTCCCCCTCGATCAAATGGGTCAACGATCTGCTGCTCGGAGGAAAAAAGATCGTCGGGATCCTCACCGAGATGACCCTCGAGGCCGAGACCGGCCGCATCGCGGGCATCATCTGCGGGATCGGCATCAACGTCCTCGAGGAGGAGGAAGATTTCAGTGAGGAACTCCGCGGCATCGCGGGCTCGATTAAAACGGCCGCCGGCATCGAATGCTCCCGCGCCGCCCTCGCCGCCGCCCTCACCGAGGAGATGGACGTCCTCCGGACCGGCTGGCCGGCCTGCCAGGGCGAGTTCCTTGCTGCCTACCGTGAACGGCTCGGCACAAAAGGTCCGATCGCCATCCACGATCTTCTCGGAAACAGAAAAAATGCCGACGCGATCGGCGTCGGCGATGATTTCTCGCTGCATGTGCGCTATGAGGACGGCAGCGAGGAGTATCTGAGAAGCGGCGAGATCAGCATCCGCCCGCAGAGCCCGGCTTAAACCTCCGCGTAATTTCCCAGGAAAATGAACTCCGGGCACGCGCTCCTGATGCGGCCCAGCATTTCCCGAATCTTCGGGTCCGCACAGGAGGCCTCCGCGTCGAGGTAGAAGCAGAACTCGAAGTCGCGGCCGACGAGCGGGCTGCTCTCAAGCTTTAAGACATTTACCTCTGAGGCGGCGAATTCCCCAAGCAGGCGGTAGAGCGACCCCGGCGTGTGCGAGACCGTCAGGATCATCGAGATCCGGTTGGACCCGGCGTAAATCACCGGATCCTTTGCGATGCAGATGAACCTCGTGTAGTTGTTGTCGCTGTCCGAGACCCGGTTCACGAGGGAGACGAGCCCGTAGGTCTCGGCCGCCTCCGGCGAGGCGATCGCCGCTGCGCCCGGATCGTCGGTCTCCGCAACGTAGCGGGCCGCCATGGCGGTGTTCAGCACCGGGATCACCGCGATCTTCCCCTCCACGGTCTTCAGGAACTGCGCGCACTGGCCGATCGCCTGCTCGTGGGAGCGTATGCTCGTGATATCCTCGAACCTCGTGCCGGGCTTCACCAGCAGCTGATGCCGGATCAGGATCCGCTCCGAGCGGATGATCGTCACATCGGCGGTCTTTAAGAGCTGGTAGACGGCCCGCACCGAGCCGTAGGAGTTATTCTCGATCGGGATCACGCCGTAATCGACCAGCCCGGATTTCACCGCCTCGATCACGCCCCCGAACGTCTTGAAGAACATCCGCCCGGAGAGCGGGAACATCCGCTTCGCCGCCTGCTCCGAGTAGGCACCTTTCACGCCCTGGCAGCCGATCCTGGCCTTTGCGGGAAATGTCACGTCCCCCGGCAGCAGCCTCATCTTCTTTCCTGCGATCTCGATCATCTTCTCTTCCTGCATTTTTCATTCCTCCTCGCTGATCAGCTGACGGATCCTGCGGAGACTCGCCGCTGTTTTCGCAAATTTTTCCGGCGTGAGCGACTGCAGCCCGTCGCATTTTGCGTGCGCGGGGTCGCTGTGCACCTCGATCATGACGCCGTCAGCCCCTGCGGCGGCGCCTGCGCGGGCCAGAGCCGGGACATAGGTGTATTTTCCGCCTGCGCTCGACGGGTCGACGATGACCGGCAGGTGCGTCAGGCTCTTCAGGAGCGGCACGGCGGCCACATCCAGTGTTCCGGGGACGGACGGGTCAAACGTCCGGATCCCCCGCTCGCAGAGGATCACGTTCGGATTGCCGCCCGCGAGGATATATTCCGCGCTCATGAGCAGCTCCTCGCGGGTATTTGAAAATCCCCTCTTCAGGATGACCGGCTTCTCCGTCCTGCCCAGCGCGCGCAGGAGCGCGTAATTCTGCATGTTCTTCGCGCCGACCATGAGAACGTCGATATCGCAAAAGAGCGGCAGCTGGGAGGCGTCGTAGATCTCCGAGACGACCGGCAGGCCGTATTGTTCCTTCGCGGCAAGCAGCAGGCGGATGCCTTCGATCCCGAGTCCCTGGAACGCGTAGGGCGAGGATCCTGGCTTGAAGGCGCTGCCCCGGAGGAGGTCCGCCCCGGCCGCTTTCACCGCCTCTGCGGTCGCCATGAGCTGTTCCTCCGACTCCACCGCGCAGGGTCCGGCGATGATCGTGAGGTTTCCGCCGCCGATGACCGCGTTTCCGACCCGAATTACGGTGTCGTCCGGGTGGAACTTGCGGTTTGCATTTTTATAGGGCTCCGCGACCCGCTTCACCGCCTCCACGATGTCGAGCGCGGCGATGAGGTTCATGTCGATCCGGCTCGTGTCGCCGACGAGCCCCAGGATCGTCTGAGAGGCGCCCACGGTCGGGTGCACCGCAACGCCCTGCGCGTTCAGCCAGGAAATGAGACCCTCGAGCTGGTCCGGGTCGGGCCTGTTTTTTAAGATGACGATCATAACTTACTCCTTTCTGCGGGTTCCTTCAGGGACGGTTCCTGGGGGACGGTTCCCAGGGAACCGTCCCTGGGAACCGTCCCCCATACAAAAACCCCCGCGGCCGGCGGCCGCGGGGGTCATTCTCTTCCTCAGGGAACCTTATTGACCCTTTCACGCCCAGCCGAAAAATGCCTTACCCTTCGTAAAGGTAAAGCCGGCAAAGGCGAAAAAGAAGTTGTTCCCGTTTGTTGTTCTCATGGCGTTCACTTGTCCATAAATGTTTTGATATACTTTACCATGTGTACGGCTCGCTGTCAAGCACCGTTTCCTGCAGAAAATGCTGCATGTCAGCCGGCATCCTGACGCCGACCCGGATGCTGTTGCCGTTGAACGGCTGGTAGAACTGCATGAAGCCGGCGTGCAGCGCCGCCCGGTCAAGCCCTTCGATCGGGCCCTTCCCGTAGAGGCTGTCCCCGAGGAGCGGATGGCCGATGTGGCTCATGTGGACCCGGATCTGGTGCGTCCGCCCGGTCTCGATCTGCAGCTTTAAAAATGCGTAATCAGGGTACTGGCGCACAACCTCGTAGTGGGTGACCGCGCTGTCCCCGTTTTCACGGGCGACGCGCTTTATTTCCCCCTCGAATTCACGCGCGATCGGAACGTCGATCGTCCCGAAGCTGTTGTCAAATTTCCCCTCCGCCAGCGCATAGTAGACCTTGCGGCGCGTCCCCTTCTCTGCCTGCTCCACGATGCGGGCGACCGCCGTGCGGCTCTTTCCGAACGCGATGAGGCCGGACGTATCCTTGTCGAGCCGGCCGATGGTCCGGATCTCGTGGGGATCGTGGTTCATTTTGTAATACCAGCAGAGGTAATTGGCGAGGGAATCCGAGAAATGTCCGTGGGACGGATGCACCACCATCCCGGCGGGTTTATTTAAAATGATGAGATCCTGATCCTCGTAGACGATCTCGAGCGGTCCCTGGACCGGCACCGTCTTCTCGCTGAGCTGATCACTGAGGCGCACCTTCACAACGTCGCCCGCGCGCAGAACATAATTCACGCGCACCTGGCGGCCGTTCACGGTAATCCCGTTCGGAGTATCGTACTTCGCCCGCGAGATGTCATGGCTGACAAGTCTGAAATTTTCCTTGATCACATCCCGTACGGTACGGTTCCGCTTCACGTCGGAAGGCCGGGCGATATAGGTGAGCACTCTTAGCATAGAATCTCCCGAAAAAGAGAAGGTCAGTCGACGTCACGCTGCACTATAACATAAGAAAAAAAGAAAGTCTATCCTTGAAATATTTCCCGATCTGTGGTATGAGGGCCGCATTTTGTGCTATAATTGCCGAAGAGTCAATTACTATGGGGACGGTTCCCAGGGAACCGTCCCCAATCATTAAGAAAGAAGCTCACCATGGAAGTAAACTACTATAAAGAATACAGCTTCCGGCTCGGCCGGCAGATGGAATTTAAAACCTACGGCACAAAGGGAAAGATCTGCATTGCATTTCCCTCCCAGAACGGCCGTTTCTACGATTTCGAAAACTTCGGCATGCACGAGGTCATGCAGCCCTGGATTGACTCCGGCCGCATCATGCTCTGCGCCTGCGACGGCATCGACCGCGAGACCTGGTCAAACAGAAACGGCGACGAGCACGCCAGGCTTCTCCTGCAGGAAAAATGGTTCTCCTACATCACCGATGAACTCGTCTGCTCGCTCCGCCGGAAAAATGAAAACCCCGAAGCCGCCTCGCATCTCATCGCCACCGGCTGCTCGATGGGCGGCTTTCACGCCGCGAATTTCTTCTTCCGCCGGCCGGACATCTTCGACACTGTGATCTCCCTCTCGGGCTGCTACGACGGCTACCTCTTCTTCCCGGGCTCGAAGGACCCGCTGGTCTACGAGAACTCCCCGGTCGAATTCATCCGGAATATGCCCGCGGACCATCCCTACATGGACCTCTACCGCGCTTCCCGGATCATTCTCTGCGTCGGCCAGGGCGCCTGGGAGGACGATCTCCTCAAGAGCACCCGCCGCATGGATCTTGTCCTGCGCGACAAAGGTATCCCCGCCTGGGTCGACTACTGGGGATTCGACGTCAACCACGACTGGTCCTGGTGGCGCCGCCAGCTTCCGTATTTTCTCGGAAATGTCATGCACGGCTGAGGCTCACTCGCCCGCCAGGTACCTTTTCATCGCCGGCAGCGCCTCGAAGGCCGCTGCCCGGCCTGCCTCATAGGTCCTGACAAGCAGTTCCGTGTCGTGGCAGATGTTGCCAATCCCCAGCTTCTCCTTCGGCCGGATTACGAAGCAGTTTCCTGCCTCCTCCTGCCGGCGGATGTAGCGGTAGGTGCGGTTGTATTTCTCATGCCGCACCTCCATCGCATGAATGATAGCCGGATACTCTTTCAGCGCGATCTTCGCCGCCGGAACGAGCTTATTCGGCTTTTTTATGTAGTTCATGGGCTGCGTCAGCACCACGACGTTCCGGTCATACCCCTTTTTCTCGAGGAATCTGAGCGGGACCGAGTCCGAGAGCCCGCCGTCAAGGTATGTCTTCCCGTCGATCTCCACCGGCCGCGACACGAGCGGCATCGAGGAAGAGGCGCGGAACCATTTCATATCCTTCTCCGTGCCCCGGGAGACGTTCCGGTAGACCGCCTTGCCGGTCTCCGTGGAGGTCGCGCAGGCATAGAACACCATCGGGTTTTTCCCGTAGGTCTTCAGGTCGAACGGATCCAGCTCATGCAGGATCGCCTGGTAGCAGAACCGCTCGCCGAAAATATCCCCGGTCTTCATCAGCGACCAGAAGCTGCAGTAGCGCTTGTCCTTCGCGAACCTTAAGTTGTAGCGGATCGCGCGGCCGTGCTGCAGTGATTTGATATTGGCGCCGAAGACGACGCCCGCCGAGGTGCCGACGCCCCCGTCGAAGGTGATCCCCTGCTCCATAAAGACGTCGATGACGCCCGCGGTGAACATGCCGCGCATGCCGCCGCCTTCCATAACGAGACCTGTTTTCATTTTCTCACTCCTCCAAAAGCCCTTTCAGGCAGTCCCGCCAGAGTCTTCCGACCGGCAGGCCGACCACATTGTTGTAATCGCCGTCAATCTTCTCAATATACCGCGCGAACATCCCCTGGATCCCGTAGGATCCGGCCTTGTCGAACGGCTCGCCGGTCGAGAGGTAGAACGCGATGTCCTCCTCCGTAAGCCGCGCGACATAGACGTCCGTCTTTTCGGCAAATGAAACCCTCTCACCCGCCGAAAGCACGCACACGCCGGTCCAGACCTCGTGCCCGCGTCCGGAAAGGAGCCTCAGCATCCTGGCTGCGTCCTCCGGATCGTGCGGCTTCCCCAGGATCTCATTGCCCAGAACGACGATCGTGTCCGCTCCGACGATGATGAGGTCTTCATTTCCGCGGCCTTCCCGGACCAGGTGCTCCCGGACCGCCTCCGCCTTCCTTGCGGCCAGCTCCCGGCAGGCTGCCGCCGGCTCCAACGCATGGACCGACTCGTCCGCCTCCGAGGTCAGGACTTCAAAGTCGAGGCCGATCTGGGCAAGCAGCTCCCTCCTCCGCGGCGAAGCAGAGGCAAGTATGATCTTCCTCACGCCCGCACCTCCGCGAGCGCCCTGTCCGGCTCGTTGGTAAAGATCGCGTCGACCCCGAGAGCCATCATCTGCCGGACATGCTCCGCCCCGTCCACGGTCCAGACCCGCACGGTAAGCCCGGCCTCATGCGCCTTCTTCACGTAATCCGGCTCGGTAAGGTGGTAAATGGCCGGGTGCAGCGCATCCGCGTGAACCGTATGTTTCGCATAATCGACCACCCCGATCGGCCGGTCCGCGTAGAGGAGGCCGGCTCCGGCGAAGGGGGCGAGTTCTTTCATTTTCCGCACCGAGAAATGGTTGAAGGATGAGTAAAACACCTGCTCCTCCATCTTCATCTCCCGGGTGAGCGCGGCGACCTGCTCCTCGATCCCGTCGAACGTAAAGATGCCCGTCTTCAGCTCCACATTGATGAGGAGCCCGGTCGGCCGCATGAGCTCGTAGACTTCGCGGAGCGTCGGGATCCTCGCGTCCTTGTATTCCGGGTGCGTTTTATTAAAATGAAGCCCTTTCAGTTCCGCGAGCGTATAGTCTTTGAGCCAGCCCTGCCCGTCAGATGTGCGGTCCAGGGTCTCGTCGTGGCAGACGACAAGCTCGCCGTCGGCTGTCCTCTGGACGTCCAGCTCGATCCCGGCCGGCTTCATCTCTGCCGCGAGAGCGAAGCTTTCCAGTGTATTTTCCGGGGCGTAGGCTGAGGCGCCGCGGTGCGCAAATATTTTCATTTTCAGGATTCTCCTTCCTCGACGATCACAGGCATCTCCGATTCATAGGTGAGCGAGTAGAGCCTGTCGTAGGACCTTCTGCCCTTCGCGGTGTCCGAAAATTCCTCGATCAGCTGGGCCGCCTTCGGCAGCGTGTTCATATAGAGCTCCATCAGGCGGTCATCCGAGAGCGCCAGACGCGGGTTCGCTTCCTTGCGGACGATGTGGCCGCCGAACCTTTTGTAGACATGGGCGGTCTTCATCAGGCTCGTGAGCAGGTTCCGCTTGAGGTCCGTCCGGCAGACCAGGATGCGGTTGACCGTCACAAAGCCTTTGAGCGCCTTCAGGACGCCCCGCGGGGTCACACCCGGGTAGAATTTCGAGATGATCTCCGCGTACCTCTTCGTCGGGCGGAAACCGTCGGAAAGATCCTCCGCGACAGGGTTTTTCCCGTCCATCTCAAGGAGATACCGGTCGAACTCGCCCTCGATCTCCGCGTGGCTGATCCCGGTCTCCTTCTCGTGGCGGATGATGAAATTGTGGCAGACCGCATCCAGCGCAAAATGGCACAGAGACCCGTACACATAAGCCCATGCCAGGGGATCGTCATGTTCGGCGAGCACCTTCGCCGCCTTCTCAAAGAAGATGCGGCCGGGCTTTCTGTGGATCCGGCTTCCGACCTTGTTAATGCGGTTTTTGAAGAGCGGATTGTAATAGAAGAAAATGTCAGGTCCCTGCAGGCCGATCCGATAAAGATCGTACTCCGCCTCGGTCTGCGGCTTCAGCTCTTCCGGCAGGCGCCGCAGCACATCTCTTCCGAACCGCTCGTGCGTGTAAGTTGTGGGCATGATGACTGAAGACGGCAAAGCCTTCCTTTCGGGCGGCCCTGCCGTCATTTCCTTTCCTTAATATACTGTATTTCAGAGCGCCGCCTTGATCGCGGCCAGAAACTCATCGAACTCCTCGAACGCCGGCAGATCCGGGTTCTCCGCCTTGATTGCCTCCGTGCTCTTGAAGAGGAAGCCGGCCTTCGAGGCGCGGATCATCCCGAGATCGTTGTGGCTGTCGCCGGCCGCGATCGTCTCAAATCCGCAGGACTGCAGCGCCCTGACGGTCGTGAGCTTGGACTGCTCGCAGCGCATCTTATAGCCGGTGATCTCCCCGTTCTCCCCGACGATGAGCTCGTTGCAGAAGAGAGACGGGTAACCGAGCTTCTTCATGAGCGGCATCGCGAACTGCGTGAACGTATCGCTCAGGATGACGACCTGCGTGATGCTCCGGAGCTCATCCAGGAACTCCTTTGCGCCCGGCAGCGGGTCGATCCCCGCGATCGTCTGCTGGATCTCCTTAAGGCCCAGCCCGTGCTCCTTCAGTATCTGGATACGGAAGCGCATCAGCTTGTCGTAATCCGGCTCGTCACGGGTCGTGCGGCGCAGCTCCGGGATCCCCGTCGCCTCGGAAAATGCAATCCAGATCTCCGGCACCAGCACCCCTTCCATGTCCAGGCATACAATATTCATACTAACCTCCTGCGATGCGGCCCGGCAGCCCGGGCGTTCTTTCATATGTGAGATAGTGTAGCAAAAAAAACATTTTTTTGCAATTGTGTGTTATTATATAAAAAACGAAAAGTGTATAGGGACTTTGGGGACGGTTCCTGGGAGGCCGCCTGCGGCTGGGGACGGTTCCTGGGAGGCCGCCTGCGGCTGGGGACGGTTCCTGGGAGGCCGCCTTCGGCTGGGGACGGTTCCTGGGAGGCCGCCTTCGGCTGGGGACGGTTCCTGGGAGGCCGCCTGCGGCGGCCGGTGGGAACCGTCCCTGAACCCCCCGCCCGCACGAAAGGACTTTCACATGAACCCCACCGACTACATGCCCGCCCGCCTCCGCGAACTCGCGAACCGGGCTTACCAGAACAACTACATCACCCACACTGCCTTCCTCGGCAGCGCCGAACAGGCTGACTTTTACAGCGCCCTCGCAAAACTCGGCGTCCCAAAGACGGTCCCCGAGCTCGACGGCGTCCCCTACCTCCTCTGGGGCGGCCACCCGGACGCCGAGCGCGTCATGGCGGTTTTTCTGCCTTCGTATCTCACGCCGGAGGCATTTTACGAGCAGGAAAATGAAGCCCCCTCCGTCCTCGCCTGCCTCAAGGCTGAGCCCCTCATGCGGAAATTCTCGGACGATCTGACGCACCGCGATTTCCTCGGGGCTCTCATGAACCTCGGGATCGAGCGTGAGACCATCGGGGACATCCTGATCGACCGCGAAAATGCCTCCGCCTTCCTCTTCATCGCCGCCGACCTCGCGCACCTCGTCACAGAGGAGCTCGTCCGCGTGAAGCACACCTCGGTCAGCTGCCGGCAGATCCCGCCCTCCGAGTGTACGGTCCGGCCGGAGTTCGAGGTCCGGGAGGGCTCCGTCGCCTCCGAGCGCCTCGACGCGGTCCTCGCGTTCGTCTTCCGCCTCGCCCGCGGCAAGGCCCAGGAGCTCATCACCCGCGAGGCGGTCTTCGTCGACGGCCGCACAGCCGTCTCCGCCGGGGCAGACCTGACCCCCGGAAGCCGCGTATCGGTCCGGGGGTTCGGAAAGTTCATCTATGACGGCGCCGTGAACACGACGAAGAAGGGCCGCACCTTCGTCCGGGTGCGGGTGTTTAAGTAAGTGATTGCTGGGGACGGTTCCTGGAAGGCCGCTTTCTCCGGGGACGGTTCCTGGAAGGCCGCTTTCTCCGGGGACGGTTCCTGGGAGGCCGCCTGCGGCGGCCGGTGGGAACCGTCCCTGAAGCCACCTTCCTCACTCCACCAGCTCGATCCTCCCCTCGATATGCGCATCCAGCCCCTCATGCGTGGCAAAATACTCCTCCAGGATATTGTTCACCGAGGTCGCGATCACCCGCGGGCGCATATTCTTCTTCACTTCCTCGAGCGGAACACCGAGAAACTCGTCAAAATTCTTAAAGTGATAATTCTGGATCGCAAACTTCAGCCTCGTCTCCGGCGTGATCGGTTCCCCGTTGAACGTCAGCTCCTCCAGCACCCGCGTCGTCTTGTTGTAGCGGATGTGCATGCCTTTCGAGAACTGATAGAACTCGGTCTCGCCCGTCCAGGCCTCGTCGCGCATGATGTGCTTCACCATGGTCCGGATCTGGTCCCCTGTCATCTCCACCATCCAGAGGTTGTCGTCGAACGGGGTGTTTTCCAGCATATCCTGGTACTCGATCACCGGACCCAGCTCCTTCTTCCGGATGCTGCCGGATCCCATCATCATGACGTCAAAGCTGCTCTCCCACTGCAGCGAGTCCGTGTACAGGTTGCCCATCTCGGTCTCCTGCTCGCGGCACGGGTGCGTGAGCTTTCTGGCCCAGCGCGTCACGACGCGTTTGTATTTTCTGTCGGTCTGGGTCCGGTAGCTGTCCAGCAGCTCCTCCAGCGGCTCGTCCTTCGGCGCGGTCTTTTCGTTGATCGGGACGCATTTCCAGGAAAATGAAAGCAGCTTCCTCTGCTCCTTATCATACTGCAGCTCGATCTGCCCGATGATGCCCGTCCCGGTGCCTGCCTGCACGATTGGGATCCCGTTCACCACCTCCGGCTTCTCCATAAAGCTGTGGCTGTGTCCGCCGATGATCATGTCGACCCCGCAGTCCGGGTCCAGCGCCTCCGCCAGCTGCCGGTCCATCTCGAGACCGATGTGCGTCAGCAGGATCGTCATGTCCGTCTTCACGGTCCGGTAGTTGTCGCAGATAATGCTGACTTCCTTCGCCGCCTCCTTGACATCGATAAAGGAACCGATGATCCGCTCCTGTTTTGTGGACGCAAGCACCTCCTCGGTCAGGATCCCGATAAACAGGATCCGGCAGCCGCCGATCTCCACATTGATGTAGGGCTGGAAGAGCCGCGCGCTGTTCATAGTCACGAACAGGTTTGCGTTGATGATCGGGAATTTTGCGCATTTTTCGAGAAATAAAAGATGCGCCAGCCCGTAATCCACCTCATGGTTTCCGAGCGTGGCCACATCCGGCCTTAAGCTGTTCATCAGATCGATCGTCGACAGGCCCTCATACTCCTGGTCGATGATCGACCCCCGGAACATATCGCCGGCGACGACGTAGAGCACATTTTTCTTCTCCTGACGCACCTTGCTGATGTAGCCGGACAGGCGCACCAGGCCGCCCCACTCCTGTCCGTCAATAGTCTTCGGCAGAAAGTCCCCGTGCATGTCATTGGAGTGCAGGATGGTCAGTTTCGTGATGGTATCGTCCATAAAAAACCTCCTTCTTGCAGGCTGAGAGGACTGCGGGGACGGTTCCCGGGAGGCCGCCTGCGGCGGCCGGGGAGAACCGTCCCTGTTCCGTGACCCCTCATTGCTCTGAGAAATCCGTATCCATATTCACAACCAGCTCATACTCCGGAAATGCCTTCTGCACATCCGCCACCGTCTCGCAGAAGACCGCCTTCCGGTCCTTCGCGTTAAAGCTCACCACGAGGTCGAACCGCATCGACTTCTCCTCCTTCTCGAGGTAGAACCCGTGTATCTGCTTCACATGCCTGTGGGTGAACACGATGTCGTGCACCTTCTTGCGCGCCGCGATCACCTCCGGGTCGCGCGTGTTCACCGAGTAGACTCCGACCGCCGTCAGGATCACGTGATGCACCTCGAACACCTTATCCTGGATCTTGCGAATCAGCCGGTCCAGCTCATTTGCCGAAAATGTATCCGGCACCTCGATATGGATCGACCCGTTCCAGTTGTCCGGCCCGTAGTTGTTCAGGATGAGGTCATACGCTCCCTGCACGCCCGGAAATTCCACCACCGTCTCCTTGATCGCCTGCGCGAGTTCCGCGTCGTTCCGTTCGCCCAGGATCTGCGAGATCGTGTCCTTCAGCATTTCGATCCCGGACTTGATGATCACAACGGAGATGACCGCGCCGAGCCACGCTTCCAGAGAGACATGGAAAATGAGAAAAATCGCCGCCGCCACCAGCGTCGACGCCGAAATCACCGAATCCAGCGTCGCGTCCTCACCCGAGTTCACCAGCGAGTCCGAGTTGACCTTCTCGCCGACGCTCTTCACGTAGCGCCCGAGGACTATTTTCACCACGACCGCCACCGCCACGATGACCAGCGAGACCGGCGTGTAATCCGGGGTCTCCGGGTGAATGATCTGCTTAACTGACTCCTCAAACGACGTAACGCCCGCGTACAGCACGATCACCGAGATGATCATCGCGCTCAGGTATTCGATCCGCCCGTAGCCGAACGGATGCTTCTTGTCGGGCTCCTTCGCCGCGAGCTTCGTCCCCACGATCGTGATCAGCGAGCTCCCCGCGTCCGATATGTTGTTGACCGCGTCCAGTATGATTGCGATCGAGTTGGTCAGCACCCCGATCACCGCCTTGAAGGCCGCGAGGAACACATTGGCGACGATGCCGATGATGCTGGTCCTCACGATCATTTTCTCTCTTGATGTCTCAATTGCCTGCATTTTCCGTTTCTCCTAATCTTTCAAACTTTTTTACCCACAGACTGAGCGCTTCATCTGCCCGGATACGCTCCCTCTCGCCTTCGTCAAGCTTCGCGATCATCCCGCTCTTGTATAAAAATGCCACTTTTGAACCGCCTTACCACTCGGCTCACCTCACCGGATGATACTGCTCACACTTACACTTCTTAAACTTCAGCCCGCTCCCGCACGGGCACAGTTCATTCCGCCCGATCTTTCTCTTCTTCGGCGGCATTTTGGTCATCTGCTGACTGAAGAACTGAGCCAAATGCTCGCGGCCGCCGTAACGGTCAAATATTTCATCTATTGCCGCTCTATCGTCGGGAATGTCTTCATCCCTCTCCGGAATATCGTCCGGCAATACAGGTGCATCCGCCAGTTCGTCCGGTTTCCAGCCTCTGAGGACAGGGTTCGGCAGAACCCGATAGAGCTTATTCCCCAGATCCCGAAATTGCCTGACTTGCGCGAGTGTGCGGAAATGTATTTTCCCGGAACTCTCCGCCCTGAGAACTTCCGTTACCCATGAAGCCCCGCTGCACAGCGCATACGGCTGATATAATACACATTGATCCAGGAGCTGCTGCGACCATTCATCATCCAGCCCCAGCACCGTTTTCCCGAAATCAAGGATTGCTCTCGCCTCCGGAAGACCCAGGAGCCAGGTGTCGGGCTCAAGCAGACCCTCCTCCGGCCATTCATGAAACGGAAGATCATGCCGGGCGGCAACAAAAGCATCAAAATCGTCGCCGATAACAAGCAGGTGCCCCGTCACCAGTTCCGGATCTTCAACACCTTCATTCACCACATAGCAATGGCAGCGGAGCAGGTTCCTGACGCATCTGTCCAGGACCCGCTCGACCTGCTTTGCGGTGACATCCGGATGCCGTTCCGCTATCTTCTTAACAACATAAGTCACCGGTACGGACCAGTAATGCTGTGCATAAGCCTCAAAGAGTTTTCCAAGTTTTTCATCGGTCATACTTATCACCACACTTTCTTTTGACTGTTGGAATCGGTCTTATTCCGATCCTTCGAAGGAGTCCCGAATTTCATAACCTTTCGAGATATTCTTCCACGTTCATATATTCTATGCCATTATCCATAGGCTGCGACTTTCCGCGATAGATGACACATTTACGCGTGATAGGTCCATAAATATGCTCTGCAGCAGTACAATCTTCCGGAGAAAGAAGTGTCCGGTATTGCCTGGATACCGCTTCCATGCTGTGTTTGATCTCATACGCTTCACACGTATAATTGCTCTTATTAACAATCAACATATCAAATTCGGCACGGGCAAAGATCAGTTTAAACGCACGCCGGTCTTTTGGCAGAGCCCGGCTTGTCTCGAGCAGAACAATGTCTTCCATCATCCGCCCCCTTACATCTTCAAGGATACGTTCGCAGGCCAGATCCCGTTCCTTGAGGCTAAAAGAGGAGAACAAAGGGTCTTTCATCAATACATGGACCAAAGCCTGAGCCTGAGAATATCGCATGCCCGGCTGTGTAAAGATCACATATTCCGACGGAGTACTGTCTGAAAATGCTGTTTCCGAAGGAAGATCCACAACAAGATCAAGTGCTTTCAGGTATTCTCTGATTTCTTCTACGTGAGCTTTTTTGATGCCTATGGTCTGATCCTCACGATTGCGTATTTCCAGCATTTCCATCAGCTTACGGGTAATGGCTTCCCGGTCAATGCGATCCAGAATATCTGTCCTTTTTTCAGGATCTGCCTGCTTTCTGAGGAGTTCCGCTGCGGACCCCAGATCATGAGACTTAAAAGCCCTTGTCTGCGTGCTGATCAGAAACTGATGATTCATGCTTTCAATGATGCGGTTAATGGCGCCGGTGAGTTCTCCTGCTTCGTATAATTCACGAAGATGCCGAAAATATTCGCCGTCCTTACAGCAGGCAAGAGAGTGCCGGATATTTTTACAGATTGCTGTATCAATATAACGCCTGGTAGATTCATCATCCCGGAAAGAGGCCTCAGGGGAGAGCAGGTCTTCGTCATCAAAATCCGTTTCACCCATGCGAAGCGTTCCGCCATAGCAGATATATTCATCAATATTTCGGATTCCCAAAACCCTTACGTACTCATGAAATGGAATATAGGTTGTATGAATGAGAAAAGCGCGGTCGTACAGCTCCTGCGACATCGTAAACCAGAAGCCAAGAGAATCCGTCCCGGAAAGGATGATCTTCATGCCCATCATAGCATAGACATCAGAAAAAAGTGCTGCTCCATCGATAAAGTCATCCATAAGCGTCACTTCATCCAGAAACACATAGCGGTATCCGGATGAAGCCAGCATCTTTAAATCATGGTTCATATCGGTCATACTGTCTGTTGTCCGAGCCTTAATGTATACAGCCTGTGACAATTCCTCATAAGACAGCTCATTTACCATCTGGAACAGCAGAGTCGTTTTTCCGGTACGCCGGAGACCGTACAACAGACAGACCTTTCCGGGATAATTCCCGCGAACATATTTATGCAGAAGAGAAAAGCAGTCCCGCTTGTGATACCCCTTTACAGAAGATGTCATCATCAGCAGTTCCTCTCCACGAAGTACATGGGTGTGAAAATAGTCTGTCTCCGGTTCTGTGGATACACCCAGAGAGGGCGTGGACGGATTCACAGCCTTTAGTTTTTTCAGTTCCGCCTGCAATGTTTTTCTCAGTGTAATCTTTCGGAATATCTCTTCCCGCTCCGCGATCTTTATATATTTGGAGACAGTATGTCCATTCTCTGTCCATTGAAGGTAAGGCTGTGATTTACCCTTAATTTTTTTATAGACCAGATATCCCACGGGCAGTTCTTCCAGCTGTCTTTCGATTTCAGCAATTCGTGGTTCATTCATTGTAGTCACCCTCCGAAATCATGATAGCACGAGATAACCACAATTTCAATGGTTATCTCGTGTTATCTGTTTCACGGGCTATTGCCTGTGTAAGTATTGGTTCTATTTTTTTCTGCCTGATGTTAACACCTGCCGCCAACCATTAAACCTGCAGCGGCAATTTCACCTGCCAGGCGTTCTTTCTCGTTCGCTCGAATGATCGGCTCCATCCTGCTGTTTAAGACAGCGATATCGCTCTTCGAAACTCTTCTTACGATCACAGAACTGCACTGTGCAGAAGACGCTTTAACAGCTTTCTTTCTCATAATCGCATGCTTGGCATATCTTACGATCCGGCTGATAAAGGACAGGATCCTCTGCCCTGACGTCTTACGACATTTCTTCGAATAGCTTTCAAGAAATCGTTTAGCGGAAGGCGTGAAAATGACTGCGACATTTTCATAAGAGTAGAATCGAATCCTTCGCGGACAAACAGCTAGTTCCTCACATATTATACCTGCTTACACTATAGACATTATTCCGAAGGATGGCAAACCCCCTCTGACATCCTTCCGAAGGATATCAAACGGAGTCTTGATATCATCGTCCTGAAGACAGCCCATTTAAACAGCTGATCACGGAGGATAATGATAAGGAACTAATCGATTCGCATGCAAAAGGTCCGGCCTCCCGGCCGGACCTTTTTGCTGCCTGTTTTTATTCATGTACCAGATACACATCCGCACTGCTCATCCCAAACCGCAGCGCCTCCTCATGGGAATCCATAAAAATGTCCACATGCCCGTACGGCGTCCCGCGATCCTCAACCGTGTAGACCGTACCGTTGATGAGAAGCTTCGTCCCGAAGGGGACGCCGCCCATCGCGACCGTGTGTCCGGTTGTCGGCATGACGCCGCTGGCGGTCGCATTTCCCGCGACACTGCAGCAGGCCGCACAGTGGCAGTAGGCCGTCAGGGTGAACCGTCCGAGGTACTCCGCCGAGGCGAGCATCGCCTCCAGCGCCGCTGCCTCCGCTTTCGCTTGAGCGGCGGCAGCGGCCTCAGCCTTTGCCGCTTCCGCCGCCTCATAGGCGGCCCTGCGCCTTTTTTCCAGTTCTGCCTCCGCATCTTCGATCATCTCTTCGAAAGAGGAAGAGACTTCCTGACCGCTTTCCCCGGGTTCTGAAACAGCCTCCGCTGTATATTCATTCAAGTCCATGTCGGAAGCTTTGTCCCTGATGCCCGCGTAGACGGGGTCCGCCTGTGAGAAGACGAACATGGATGCCGCAAGCAGCACACTTGTAATCTTTTTAAAAACCATAAAAAAACTCCTTTCGAGAACAGGATTATAGCACGGTTTTCCTGAAAGTAAAGGAGTTTTTAACATTTTGTAACATTTCTGTAATATTTACAGGGCTTTTGCGCTCCCGCCTATCCGCATCCGTCAGATTGGACACATTTTAAAAATGAAGCCCCCTCAATTCCGGCAAATATGCACAACCTGGCGGCATTTTTCACATCGTCCGGAGCCTCCTGATGATCTCCTCCACCCGCCTGATCGCCTCGGCGACCTGCGAACGTGCCTCGTTGATCTTCGACTGGACGAAGAAATCCGCGATCAGCCCGTCAAAGAAAAAGTCCGCAAATGAAAGAAACCCGTCGATATCGATATTCATGTACTGGAGGTCCTGCACGTCGTCGAGCTCGTTGCTGAAATTCTGCAGCTCGTACTTTGCGTTTGCGATATCTCGTTTCGCGTCGTCGATTTTCGAATGTTTGATGAGATTGGTGATGAGGCCGCCGCCGAAGAGGTCGACGACACCGGCGATCCGGGCGGTCCCGAGGTCGTTCTGGGCCAGCTTGAGCGCCTCGAGCGCGCGCTCTCCGGCCATGATGGCCTCGTTGATCTCGGTCTGGCGGTCCTTGGGGACGTTCTGTCTCGTGTATTCGTATCCGTAGCCGGTTCCGTTTCCGTAATTGTAGTCATCGTAGCGCGTCATGATCATTCTCCTTTGTGTTCGGCTGCAGGCGGGGCCTGCGGATGAGGGCCGGAGGGCCTGCCGGTTTCGCAGAATAAGGCATTCTGCGAAAAGCCCGCGGACGCTCTGGATTTATATATGTATCAAGTAACAGTATACCACAAGGAGGGACACATGAAAAAGATGAAAAAAGTCCTGTCACTCGTCCTGGCGATGGTTATGATCCTTTCGCTGGGCGCAACTCCGACCTGGGCAGCCGGAAGAGGACAGAGCGGCTGGTCCAGCGTCACCTACGGTGCCGCGGAGGACAAGACCGAAGATACGGCGGAAGTTCTGGCAGAGGAGCTTGCGGCTCCGGCCGATGAATCAGAGGTTCCGGCCGAAGAACCGGCGGCTCCGGCTGAGGAGACCGAGGTTCCGGCGGAAGAGCCGGCAGCTCCGGCCGAAGAGCCTGAAGTTCCGGCGGAAGAGCCCGCAGCTCCGGCTTCTGAGCCTGAAGCTCTGGAAGAAAATATTGTTTCCTATCCCGCCGTCACCCTTGCGGGAATGACGGAGGGTTCTGTTGCCGTGCGCGTGGAGGCACCGGAGGGCGCTCTCCCGGAGGGCACGACCATGACGCTCAAGGACGTCACGGTTGAGGAGGTTCAGGCGAAGGTTTCCGGCGAGATAGAAGGCAGGATTGTCACGGCGGTCGACATCACCTTCCGTGACCTCAACGACAACGAAATCCAGCCAAATGGAAATGTTGCGGTTTCGATCAAGGCGCCTGAGCTCGCGGAGGCGGAGGCTCAGGAACTCGGCGTTCTCCATATCAATGAAGAGAAGAAGGAAGCTGAGGAACTGACGGCTGAGGAAAATGCAGTCGAAGTGAAAGCGGCCTCGGCAGATGAGGTGGCTTTTGTAAATGATGCCTTCTCCATCTATGTCGTTGTGGAGACCGGAAATGAAGCCAGACTGTTTGTCAATTTTGTCGGATTAAAAAATAGCCCAATCGCATCCATCCCCGTCAAGCAGGGTGATAAGATGGATCAGGTGCTCTATGATCCCGGCGCAGGCACTCTTGAAGACGGCGTGTACTTCCGCGGCTGGACGACGGATGCTGATTATACGACTGCGACACCTGCTCTGACGATCTCTGATGTGCGTACCGCTGTGGCAGCCATGCTGCCTCCTGCGTCGGATGGCACAGAGGTGACTTACTATGCGATGCTGTTCAAGGATTACCGGATCACTTACCTGGATGAGAAAAATATCTCTCTCGGCCAGGAGGAGGTGACGTTCCGCGCGGATGCTGCATCTGCAGAGCAGCAGTACAAAGTGAACATGGCCTACACCGTTCAGAATGAGAACTATCACTTTGAGGGGTGGAAGGTCAAAGATGGTTCCAGCAATATTGTTGGATACGAAACGGATAAGGCCTATCAGAATAACGAAACCATCACGATTACCGGTGATGTCACCTTCAGTGTCAACGCACCGGAGGGCCATTGGTTTATCTTTGATGCAAATGGTAAAGGAGCTACTTACAATGCTCCTCAGTTCGTGTATTCTGCCGATAAGCCTAGAAGACCGAATGATGAGAACATGATCCGCAACGGATATAGATTCGGGGGTTGGTATTCTTCAAAGGCGATCGCAGATGATTTGGAATCTACTGAAGAAGAATATGATTTTGATCAGCTTCTTACAGATAAGACTACTGTCTATGCTCGTTGGATTCCTAATACAACAGCAGGATATACTATCATTATCTGGAAGCAGAATCTGGCTGGTGACGGGTATGACTTCGTTGAGTCTATTCCCAAAACCGGTAATGTGGGCAGCAATATTGATACTGTAAGATATGAAGATGGAGATCTCCAAGTACAGCGTAATGGTAACACATGGTCAACTGTAGAATATACCGGTTTCCACTATAAATCGTTTGATCAGAATGTTTCAATCAAGACAGAAGGAAACTCTGTTCTAAATATTTACTTTGATAGGAACGAACACACTCTGAGATTTAAGACCTCAAGCGGTGGTATTAATACAAAAACAAAGTCGTACAATGGTACGACCTATACATTGGCACAATCCGGAAGTAATTACTACATTCAGATTAATGGAAAGTGGTATCGTGTCACTGGAAGTAGTGTAGGCAACTATTTCTGGGGTGATTATGCGATTAACAGTAATTACAATCATGTAACTAATATTACTCCTGGTGGATCTATATACTTTAAAAATAGTGGTTTACTTAGCCAATGGCATGGTCCGTATAGCATAGCCAGTACAGCAACTGAGTTGACTGACTCAAGTGAAGTTAAAACCATCACTGCGCTTTATGGCCAGCCCATTGGTGAAAACTTCCCTATCGTCGGCACAAACGGAGTAACATATAACAATGGTGAGCGCTGGAGTCCTCAGAACAGCACTACTTATAATCAGGTTCTCGTTTACATTGACACTATGCCTGATGAAGACGTAACGTTCATCGTCAACACTTCAACATATGGCACAAAAACTATTACATATTATACTGAAGTGCTGTCGGGCGAGACACCGGATATCACATACAATGGCAAGGGATTTAAAGAATATAAGTCTGTAGACGCGAAGTATGGCTTCTTTACTGAAGCGGAAGACTATATAAACTTTGTAGGCTTCTCTAAAGGCGGCACCACATATCCGCCCAGAGCATATAACTCAAATGGAACACAACTAAACTCTGTATGGAACAACGAAAACGCAAGATATGTACAGTGCTACTACACCCGTATCGTCTATCCCATCAACTTCATGGATGGCAAGTATGTAAACGGCGACAACAATCCTTTGGAAGAATCCGGCATGAGCCAGATCCATATCGAGGAAGATATCGCATATGGCGCTGACATTTCAGCACAGAACAACTATAAGCCAGATGCTACACATACACCTTCCGGATATGTTTTTGAAGGTTGGTACCTTGACGACGCGTGCACACAGCCGTACACATTCTCAACCATGCCGGAGGGTGGTATCACTGTCTACGCGAAGTGGAGACAGAAGCAGTACCGTGTATTCCTTCATGTAAACTACCCTGAAGGAGCGACCGGTTATATCGACTGGGGTACAGCTAACCAGGCATTGACCTTCCGTATCAGCGAAGGCGGTCATGTCAGTGAGCCTACCGGTAGAGGTCTGGCTGGGTATGCATTTGACGGTTGGTATCTTGATCCTGAATATACACGTGTATTCAACGGAGAAGCTTATACGATCAATGAATCCAACGTTACGACTCCTTACGACAAGTCTGTCGACATGACAGATACTTATGACGTAAACGGTCAGCTGGTCGATCCGAAACGCAACTCGGATCTTACCGGCTGGGACGATGACGGAGATGAAAACACTCCCGGCAAAGAACGTTTCTGGATAACCAAGAAGCTCGACATCTATGCTAAGTGGCATGCGACTCTGGATGGAGCGTCTGGCATCGTAGTGGAATACGACGCAAATGGGGGTAGCGGAGCTCCTACGGACATCCATACCTACGTGGATACCGCTAAGGCCCCTGCAGGCGCTGCATCAACCGCCCAGGCAGGATCCGGTAAGGTATTCGGCTATTGGGCCGTCATGAAGTGGACTGAATCCGGGTGGGCAGAAACCGGTGAGACAGTTCTTCCCGGCGATACCTTCACCGTACTGAAAGCGAATGCGAAGGTAGAAGAACTTGCTACGGCTGCGCCAAATGGAGATACCAAGAAGTACACAGTACAGCTGAAAGCTGTCTATATCGATTCCGAGAAACCGACGCCGACACATATCTGCTGGTTCGAAAATGACGGAACGGAAGCTTTCCATACAGATAAAGTAACTGGAGATCTTGGCATCAATGAAGCGGTTAATATTCAACCTGCACCGACAGACGCCCGGATTGAGGAAGGTTACAAATTCAAAGGCTGGGCAAGAGTAAAGATCAGCAGTTCTCAAGATTATGACGAAGCAGCAGGGGAGGCAGCTGCGTGGGAGGCTAATTCGAATAACTGGAAACAGGATAATCTTGAACTTTTCCTGTATTACAATGAGGCCAATGGTAAGTTTTATAAAGAGGCAGCATTCACTAATGAGGCTAAAGAGGTTGCAGCAGACGAAGAACTTCCGTATCATGCGATGTTCGCTGTCTGGGAAGCCAAATATTACGTTTTCAATTCCTCGACAGGTGTACTTCATGCCTATACATTGGAGAAGAATGTTGACCTGACAGATTATGTGTCAGACGGCCATCTTTACGGCGGCTACTACAGCGCGTACGGAGCATACAACGCTACCGATGGAGAGCTGGCTGCCGCTATGGCTGAGGCTGAAAAGAACGGAACTTATGAAACTCATGCAGAAGTATATACCGGAGACGCTATAAAAGCCAAGAACGGTAATCGCTTCTGGAGTAAGGCCAACCAGTTAACAGCGAAGGGAACCAGCGTCAATCCTAAGCCGAATGATGTTTATTTCTTGAAAGAGGTTCCGAAGAAGTATCTCAATACAGATGCAAGATGGGTCTACGATGTGACAAACAATGACCACAATATCCTGTACATGTACTTGATTACCGTCATTGATGATCCTTACTATAGCCAGGTCGGATACAAAATCATCAGTAAGGACAAACCGACAAAGGTAATTACAGCAAAGTTTACAGCAGTTAACCAGCAGAATGGAGTACAGAGTGGGTCCCAGACAATCTCAGCGGCGACATATAAAGATGATGGCATAAGTCGCGGTTATCTGGGTGTCGTTGACGCCAGCACTGAAGTGATCGGCGGTCTTGCAAACGGATCCGTCTCTGTCCAGCCTTACTGGATAACACCTGACGGCGTCACAGTCCGATTTGGCGGTTACAACATTAACACTAAGGACGGTAATGCAGTTAAGGACGGAAACCTCGAGCATAGTAATGTCGGAACCGAAGTAACGTATGAATAAGAAGTATACACTATTATTATCTGCCCTGGCAGTAATTATTCTGCTTACGATCTGTTTATTACTGATTCGGCCTCGCACAGAGGCCAGATCAGGACAGACGCAGGATTCATCTTACAGTACTGCGTCTGTCTCCAATCAAAGTACAGAGGCAGATAAGTCAGAAATAAGTGCAGCGGCTGAAGCAGGAAGCAGCACCGCAAGTGATGCCCCTGCGGCAGATGCATACAGGGAGGATTCCGGCAATACGTTTTCCGGAGAAGAGATTTCAGAATCAGGGGGAGATAGTTCGACCGCTGAGTCTGAAATCCCTTCTGTTACTGTTACAGAAGAATATACCATCGAGCTTCAGGAGGGTGAAGCGATCGGTGGTTTCTGATAAGAAAGGAGGTCTGATGGATTATGGCTCAATTTACATTTGGGACCTGGTATCAGGGTTTTACAGAAGAAGACTATAATAGCTTTAGAAGCAACACAGCTATAATGGAAATATTAAACCAATTTGGAGGTGTTCTTGAATATAGTTGTGACGGCGGTATCTGCTATATTGTCCCCGGAGCCGGAGATGGCGAAGCCTTGCGGAATGCACTTTTTGAAAGTGATGAAGGCCTTGAAGCTTCAGAGCTGTTAAATACATTCGTCTATTGCGGATCTGCGTACGGCTTCTCGACATTTCTGGGTTAATTAAGCAGTATTGGATGATCAGTTTTATGTAAAAGGCAGAGAGGAGTCCCCGGCAATTTATTTTCCGGAGGCTCCTTTCGTGACAGGAGGCTATTCGGGCAATTGACACAAGCGCAATCTTCAGAATACGTTACAATCAAGATCGCCGGGCACCCCATGCGCCTCTCCCTCCGTTATCCTGCCGCAGCCCGATTTTTCAGGCAGTATGCGGCAGCTGAACCACCTGTCTTTCAGGTTCCGGAGGTCAATGAGGATGACTGGCAGGCGCTAATGCGCAGCGGATTTGTGCGCTCCGCCCAGATGGAATCGAGTTTCCTCTGCGCAAAGTGCTCCGACGTCCTTCTGCCGGAGCAATGCTGCCTCATTCACGCCGCCGCCTTCCGGGACAGAGAACATGCCTATCTACTCGCGGCCGACCCCGGCGTCGGCAAATCCACCCAAGTGCGGACGTTACAGGAGCTGTACCCGGGTGAATTTTCCGTTATTTGCGGAGACAGGCCGGCTCTTAAGCTCACGGATGACGGCAGGGTCATGGTTCACATGACCCCTTGGAACGGCAAGGAAAACTGGGGAGGAGCACCGGCCGCTCCGCTGTCTGACCTTATTTTTCTTAAGCGGGGAGAGAGCTCGTCGCTGCGGCAGCTGACGGTCCGCGAGGCGGTCCTGCCCTTGTGGAGCTCCCTGATCCATACGGCCGAGATGGAGGAGGGGATCAGGCAGGCGGCGGAATTTGCCACAGGGCTGCTGAGCCGTATCAGGACCTGGGAATTTGTCAACGGAGGTATCCCGGACTCCTCAAAAATGCTCTATGAGCAATTGCTTCGGAGGGAATGATATGACATACAAGTGCAGACCCGGCATCGTCCGTGTGAAGATCTGCGGAGAGTATCTGCTGACCCCGACCAGGGCTGCCTCGGAAGCCTGCCCGAAGGTGCTGAGGCTGTCCATCATGAAGGCGGCGCTCTGGGAGGAGCTGGAGAAGGGACATGACGGGAGTGTCGTCGTGCGGGCATTTCATGCGCTGAGCAGAAAGCCGGAGGAAGAGATCCGCAAAAAGGTCGATCAGGCCCTCACAGAACTGTATGAAGGCGGTTTTATCATCAGGGCTGACGAAAACTGACCATGCGGTCCGGGATATGTCGCTGATGAAAGGAGCGGGAAGATGACGCTGAAAACAGGAGAATACTACGGACTGACGGAAGAGCAGTTCAGGGCACTCGGAAAATACGCAGGATTCAGGAACTTTGCGGACCGTTTCAGCCTTCTTCGCACGGACGGCGGGAACTATTATGTCTACAGCGGAGAGCCTTACGAATTTTTTGAGTTCGCGGAGGACAACGAGATCGGCGAACGTTATAATCTGACGTATTTTACTTACATTTACCCCAGGAATTTTGTCACGGGGTTCTGACGCGGCTCATTCTTGATATAAAAAATTTCGCAGAATGCCTTATTCTGCGAAACCCACTATTCGCTCTAAACGTTTGGATTTATAATATTCCTCATTCGAAATAATGTCAATAGATTTTCCGGTATTTCAGGATTGTATTTTTTTATACGAATCCTTCCAGACATGAATACCGACCGTACGCAGTCAGCGCCCGAGAAAGGGCGAAGACAACCAGCAGACACCAGGAGATACCGCGGAAACAAAATTGCACCAGGAGGAATATGCCCATGAAATCCACCGAACTGTTAACATTTGGCGATGCCGCATCCGAATGGCTCGCCGGTCTCCGGCCGGAACTCAAGGAATCCAGCCTCGCACGCTACCGGAACATACTGAAGATCCATCTGCTGCCGGAATTCCGGGACACCCCGGTCTCCGGGATCACCCGCGAGCAGGTAAACGACTGCCGGATCCGTCTCCTGAGCGGAAATGAAGACAATGCCGCCCTCGCCCCCGCAACCGTCTCCGCCATCCTCTCCGTCCTGAAACGAGTGCTGCGCTACGCCGGCAACGAAAAAGGCTGCCGCATCGCCGACCTCTCCTCTGTCACCGTGCGCCGAAATGTCCCCCGTCTGCGGGTACTGACCGGCGAGGAGCAGTTCCGCCTCACCCGTCATCTGTGCGCCAACCCGAGCCTGCCAAACCTTGGGATCCTCCTCACGCTCTACACCGGGCTCCGCATCGGGGAGCTCTGTGCCCTCAGATGGGAAGATATCGCCCCGGACTCTCCGTCGATCCAGGTCCGGATGACCATGCAGCGCGTGCAGACCCCTGAACAGTCACCGCGCACGCGTGTCATCGTGACCGCCCCGAAGAGCCCGTGCTCCGTCCGGGTCATCCCGGTGCCGGATTTCCTGAAACCGATGCTCCTTGCCGCGCGGAGGGAGCCCGACTGCTATTTTCTGACGGGGACCTCCGATTCTTTTCTGGAGCCGCGCACGATGCAGAACCATTTCAGACGGATCCTGGCGGACTGTTCGATTGAGGGGGCTGTATTTCACACGCTGCGCCACACCTTCGCGACCCGCTGCATCGAGCAGGGGTTCGACCTTAAGACGCTGAGCGAGATCCTCGGGCACTCGGACATCGGCATCACGATGAACCGCTACGTGCACCCCTCCATGACCTTCAAGCGGGAAAACATGAACAAGCTGGCCTCCCTCTTTGAGGGAAATCTGCTCCCGGAATCATTTGAGCCATCGCCGACGCGCAGGAAGACGGTCAAATCGCCTGAGTCCTAACGCGTGCCCCGGTCATTTTCTTTTGCCAGGAAATAGGCTGCCACATGCATGGCCTGGAGGAAGGTTCCTTCGGCGATCATTTTCGCAAGGTCCTCCGGGGAGGCAAGCCTCACATTGAGAAATTCAATCGTGTCGAGATCCTGCCCGCTCACCTTCACGCAGTTCTTCGCCCGGAATATGTACGCCCAATTGTCCGCAATCGTCGCCGCCGAGGGGAGCTTCGTGAGGAACTCCCAGTCGTCGGAAATGTAGCCGGTCTCCTCGAGGAGCTCGCGCTTCGCGCCGGCGAGGGCATTTTCTTCCGGCTTCGCGAAAAAGGGTTCCGCCGTCGACGTCTCCGAGAACCCGGTGGCCTCCGGGTCGTCCTCGGGCTTTTCAAGCCCGTACTCCTCGTAGAAATCCATCCGGTACTCGCGGTCGATCCCGCTCTCGATCCCGCCGGCCGGGAACTCGTCCGTGACCCTGCGGATCCCCTGGCGGAACTGGCGCACCAGGATGTAGTTTCCGTCAGTGTCCGTCGCGACGATCACCGTGTAGTCCTTGCGGCTGAAGGTGTAAAATGGCCCAGCCGTCTTCCCGTCCGGCAGCATGTACTCACTCTTTCGAAGATCCATCCAGCGGTCGTGGATCAGCGTCTCGGTGGAAACGTGCCGCCAGGCGAGGTTTTCGTCTTTCATTTTCCGCGCACCTCCCCGTTAACATGTCTTCATTATAGCAAATTAAGAGGCCGCGGGCAATTCCCGCGGCCAAAATAGAAGAGATTTCAATTAATAATTCTCGGCGCAGACTTCGAAATAGCTCTGCGGATGGAAGCAGACCGGGCAGAGAGCCGGAGCCTCGGTGCCGATCACGATGTGCCCGCAGTTGCGGCACTCCCAGATTGTGATGCCGGCCTTCCTGAAAACTTCGAGCTCCTCGATGTTCTTCAGAAGCTTCCTGTACCGCTCCTCGTGATGCTTTTCGATTGCCGCGACGCCGCGGAACTGGGCGGCGAGCTCCGCAAAGCCCTCCTCCTCGGCTTCCTTCGCAAATGTCTCATACATGTCGGTCCACTCGTAGTTCTCGCCTTCAGCTGCGGCGAGCAGGTTCTCCTCGGTCGTGCCGATACCGCCGAGCGCCTTGAACCAGAGTTTCGCGTGCTCTTTCTCATTGTCGGCGGTCTTCAGGAAGATCGCCGCGATCTGTTCGTAGCCGGCCTTCTTCGCGGCGGATGCGAAGTAGGTGTACTTGTTTCTCGCCTGGGACTCGCCGGCGAACGCGGCCTTCAGGTTCTGCTCGGTCTTTGTGCCTGCGTATTTGTTGTTTGCTGCCATGATAACCTCCTTATTGTGTGTATTGTGAATTGCCGGGAACTTCGGGGACGGTTCCTGGGGGACGGGTCCTGAAAACGGTTCCCTGTGGGAACCGTTCCCGGGACCCGTCCCTGGGAACCGTCCCTTCAGTTTCCTCAGCCCTTTCCCTGCGGTTCGCACCTTCTCTTCCGCTCTCTCCTCGCAACCCCGTCCATGACCATCGTCACCTCCGGCTGCTCCGGCTCGACCGCGAGCGCCTTCGAGAACTGGGTCGTGTAGAGCTCGTGGTAGACGCCGTCCGGGGTCTTCACCAGGTCCGCATGCTGGCCCCGCTCGACGATCGCCCCGTCCTTCACGACGAGGATCTCGTCCGCGGCGAGGATCGTCGAGAGCCTGTGCGCGATCAGGATGCTCGTCCGGTCCTTGATGAGCGGTTCGATCGCCTCCTGGATCTTCTGCTCGGAGATGGAGTCGAGCGCCGACGTCGCCTCGTCGAAAATGAGCAGCGCGGGATCCTTGAGCAGCACCCGCGCGATGGAGATGCGCTGCTTCTCGCCGCCCGAGAGCTTGAGCCCGCGGTTGCCGACCATCGTGTCCAGGCCCGCCTCCTGGTTCTCGACGAAATCGTAGATGTTGGCCTTTTTGAGCGCCTCGACCATCTCCTCCTCGGTGGCGTCCTCCTTCGCGTAGAGGAGATTTTCCCGGATCGTCCCGTTGAAGAGATAGGTCTCCTGGCTCACGATGCCGACCTGCTGCCTGAGCCAGGTGAGATCCAGCTTCCGGACGTCGATCCCGTCGAAGGAGACGCTCCCGCCCGTCACGTCGTAGAGACGCGGGATCAGGTTGATCATCGTGCTCTTGCCCGAGCCTGAAGGCCCGACGATTGCGATGCATTTTCCGGCGTCGAGCGTGAAATTGACGTCCTTCAGGATCTGCCGCTCGCCGTCGTAGGAGAAATCGACATGCGAGAACTCGACCTCGCCCGAGGCGGAGGCCGGTGCGACCGCGTCCTTCGCGTTCACGATCTCGGAGGGCATGTCAAAATATTCAAAGATTCTTGTAAACAGCGCCATCGAGCGGATCCACTCGACCTGAATGTTGAGGAGGGAGTTGACGGGCATGTACATTCTCCCGAGGAGCGCGACGAGGACCGTGATGTCGCCGACTGTGAGGTCCGCGTCGTAGCGCATCATCAGGATGCCGCCGACAAGATAGAGAAGCATCGGGCCGATGCTCGCGACCGTGGAAATGACGACCCGGAACCAGCGGCCCGCCATCTGCTCCTTGATGCTGAGTTCAATCATGCGGCGGTTTGCATTTTCATATTTGGCGTACTCGAGCTCCTCGCGCCCGAACAGCTTGACGAGCAGCTGGCCGCTGACCGACATGGTCTCATTCAGGATCCCGTTGATGTCGTCCGAGGCCGCCTGGGCTTCGCGGGTCAGGGTCCAGCGGGTCTTGCCCGCGCGCCGCGTCGGGATCGTGAAAAGCGGGATGATGACGACGCCGATCGTCGCCAGGATCCAGTTCCGCCGGTACATCGCGACCACCGCGATGATGAGCGTGGTCGAGTTGGAGAGGATGCTGGTCATCGTGTTCGTGATGACCGAGCGGACCCCGTCGATGTCGCTCGTCATGCGGGTGATGATGTCGCCCTGGTTGCTCGAGGTGAAGAAGCGCTGGGACATTTCCTGCAGGTGCCGGTACATCGTGTTCCGCATGTCGTAGGTGATGTGCTGCGCGATCCAGGTGTTCATGTAGCTCTCAAGCACCCCGATGAGGTTCGCGCCGAGCGTGACCGCCAGCGAGAACACGATGAGGCGGACCAGCATCGGCAGGTTCCTCCCGATGAGGCCCTCGTCGACGATCCGCCCGGTCAGGATGGACGGATAGAGGTTTAAGAGCGAGGAAATGAAGATCGCCGCGAGCACCACGACCATCTGCTTCCAGTAAGGCGCGAGGTAGGAAAATACCCGAAGAAGCAGCTCCTTCGTCACCTTCGGCTGATTCTTCTTCTCCTCTTCCGTCAGGTACTGGCCCCCCATCGGGCCTCCCGGTCCTCTGTGACCCGCCATATTGACTCCTCTCCAGGGGCTCTACAGCCACTTCTTCTTGTGAAAATAATAGAAACTCACCACCACGATGAGAATACTCACGATGATCACGAGCGGATAGGCGAAGGGCGACTCGAGCTCCGGCATGTAGCGGAAGTTCATCCCGTACCAGCCGACGATCAGGGTCAGCGGCATGAAAATGACCGTCACGACCGTGAGCACCGTCATCGTGTTGTTCTGGTTCACCGCGATCTGCGACGCGTAAAGCTCGCGGACCTGCACGCTGTAGTCTCTCAGGTAGGTCGTGATGTCCTGCAGCCGGGCGACTCTCGCCGCGAACATGTCGAAGTAGCGGAGGTTGTGTTCGGCGAAGAAGCTGTTTTCATTTTCATTAAATTCGATACCCAGGTCCCCGAGCTGCTCGTAGTGGATGCGCAGCCGCAGGAGCTCCCGGCGGATCTCGGTGATCCGGACCAGGCTCTCGTTGCCGGCCTTGCCCGCGAGGATCTTGTCCTCGATCGCCGCCAGCTCGTCCTCGAGATTGCCCAGGTAGGCCAGATCCCCGAACACGAGCCGGTTCAGGAAATCATAGAGGAACCGCTCATAGCTCGGGATCCGCCAGCGGCGGGTCAGCCGGATGTCCTCCACGATCATCCCGGCGAGGCCGTCGTCGTCGATGAAGACGACGCCCTTCTCGTCGAGCGCGAAGGTGAACTCGTGGCTCAGCTCCGCGACGTCCTTCTTGTCCGGGATCGTGAAGCCGCCTGTCAGGGAGTCGTAGTTGACCTCTGCCTTGGTCGTGTGTATGCGGTCGTACTCAATGTCAAGGTCGATGCCCATCTTGAAGGAGTCCTTCGTCGCGTTCCACTCTTCGGACGTCATGACCGCGACGAACTGCCGGTGGGACTTCATGCACTGCTCCAGGGTGGAGGGCTCCAGGGTGTCAGCTATTTTGTAGAACATTTCCGCCTCCGTCTGTCTTGTTATTGTGATGCATATGCCAGGCCGCAAATGCCGCCTGTCCGAGCGCGATCCCGCCGTCGTTCGGGGGGATCTGGCTGTGCAGGAGGACTCTGAAGCCCTCATTTCTCAGCTTCTCCGCGGTAAGGCGTGTGAGGAGCAGGTTCTGGAAGCAGCCGCCCGAGAGCGCCGCCGCAGCCACGCCGGTCTCCTCCCGGACCATCCGGGCCGCACTCACAGCCATCTCCGCCAGCCCCTCGTGGAAGCAGTAAGCCAGGTATCCGGTATCCTCCCCGGCCAGTTTTCCGCGGACGAGCCGCTCCATGAGCCTGTCGGTGGGGAGAACGATGCTGCCATTTTCTGAAAATGCAGCCATCTCAGAGACTTCCGCCTTCTCCGCCTGCTCCGCCCACCGTTCCGCGGCGAATTCCAGCGCCGTCGATGCCTCGCCCTCGAAGGTCGAGGCCCTCCGGATCCCGAGCATCGCGCTGGCCGCGTCAAAGAGGCGGCCGGCGCTGGTCGATGTGACCGTGTTAAGCCCCCGCTCCGCCATCATGAGGATCGTCCGCGCGGACGCGGGATCGGCGATCCCCAGCTTTTGGATTATGTCAACTGCTTCTTCCTGATAGAGCGCGCCCAGCATCGTCACCGCGACCCGCCAGCCCTCGCGGGCTGCCGCATCGCCGCCGGTCAGGGGAAACGGCTTGATATGCCCCTTCCGCTCAAAGCCCTCAAAGTCGGCGAGCAGGATCTCGCCGCCCCAGACCGTCCCGTCCGGCCCGTAGCCGGTGCCGTCGAAGGAGAGGCCTATGACAGGGTCTTTGTATTCATTTTCCGCCATGCAGGACAAGATATGCGCATAGTGGTGCTGGACCCGCACGACCGGGAGGCCCAGGCTCTCCGCCGCCTCCGCCGAGTGGTAGCGCGGGTGCAGATCCGCCGCGCAGACCTCCGGTCTGGCCTCGAGAAGCCTGATAAAGCGGCCGACGGTCTCCGTGAGCGCCTCATATGTGCGCACGTCCTCCATGTCCCCGATGTAGGGCGAGGGATAGAAGATGCCGCCGCTGCCCACACAGAACGTGTTTTTAAGCTCTCCGCCGATGCCGATGACGGGGGCGTCAAATTCACCCCCGAGAAGGAACGGAAGCGGCGCGTAGCCGCGTGAACGGCGGATCATATAGGGTTTTCCTTCAAAGAGATCCGTCACGGAGTCGTCCGCCCGGATCCGGATCTTCCGGTTGTGGGAGAGGATCGCATCGGCGAGGTTCCCGAGTTCCTCCAGGGCCTCCGCGTCGTCGCGGCAGATCGGGGCTCCGGAGACATTTCCGCTCGTCATGATAAGGCTCTCCGGCATGGAAATGCCGTCGTCATAGCGAAAGAGCAGCAGATGGATCGGCGCGTAAGGAAGCATGACGCCGAGCTTCGGGTTGTCCGGGGCCGCTTCGCCGCACACGCGGCCGCCAGGGCGCTTTTTAAGGAGCACGATCGGCTTCTGGTGGCCGGTAAGGAGCTCCTCCGCCTCGGGCGGCACCGCGCACTCGCGCCGCACGGTCTCCATATCCCGCATCATGACCGCAAACGGCTTCATCGGCCGCGTCTTGCGCTCCCTGAGGGTCCGCACGGCTTCGGTGTTCTCCGCGCTGCAGCAGAGGTGGAAGCCGCCGATGCCCTTGATCGCGACGATTTTCCCCGCCGCGATCATCCGCCGGGCAGTGCTGATCGCCTCGTGCCCGCGCGCATCTCCCCCCAGGAGATAATATTCCGGGCCGCAGTCCGGGCAGGCAACCGGCTGGGCGTCGAAGCGCCTCGACCGCCGGTTCCTGTACTCCGCCGCGCACGCCGGGCACATCGGAAATTCCTTCATGGAGGTCCGCTCCCGGTCGTAGGGCAGGCTCTCGAGGATCGTGAGCCTCGGCCCGCAGGAGGTGCAGTTGATGAAGGGGTGGAGGTAGCGGCGGTCATTTGGATCGAACATCTCCCGGATGCAGTCGCCGCAGACCGCGATATCCGGGGAAATGAAGACCTCCCCCTTCTCCTTCTCGCTCATAATGATCCGGAAGCGGTCAAAGGCGGGCGCGTCCTTCACGTCCTTCACGTCCATTTTAAGAACAGCCGCCCTTCGGGGCGGCCGCTGCCGCAGGGCGGTGAGAAATGCATCCACGCATTCCTCACCGCCCTGCGCAAATATTTCCACGTAAGAGCCCTTGTTCGCGACCGTGCCGCAGATCCCTGCCTCATGCGCGAGGCGGCTGGCCGTCGGCCGGAAGCCGACGCCCTGCACGATCCCGTACACGCGGATACGTTTGGTTGTGATGCCCGGATCCGCGTTCATGCTCTCTCCGTTCCTTTCAAAATATGTATATTTCCTCAGATGCGCTTCTCGACCCACTCCGCGATCTCGTCGTAGACTTTGGCGCGGTCCGTCTCGTTCAGGATCTCATGGCGGTCCCCCTCGAAGAGGCGCATCGTGATATCCTTGATGCCGGCCCTCTCGTAGAGTTCCTTCATCTGCGTGGCGCCCTTGCCCATGCTGCCGACCGGGTCGTCGGAGCCCGATACAAAGAGCATCGGGAGGTCTTTCGGGACGTTTGCGATGCGCTTTTCATTTTCAGAATCGGCGACCGCCTCGAAGAGGCCCTGGTAGCCGTTGACCGTGAACATGAACTGGCAGCGCGGCTCCGCGTAGTATTTCCGCACGATCTCCGGATCCTTGGTGAGCCAGCTGTTCGTAAGGTCTTTCCCGGTCATGTCAAACTGCCTGTAGGCGTCGCCGAAGGCAAGTCCCTGGATAAACGCGCTGCGGTACCTGGGGCCGCGGAAGGCACCCTCGGTCTTCGAGAGCGCAAGTCCGAGCTTTGCGGAATTCACCGGCACATATCCGGTGCCCATGATGATGGCGCCGGCAAGCCCCTGCCCGTACTTCGCGAGGTACTTGAGCGTCATGTAGGAACCCATGCTGTGGCCCAGAATAAAATACGGCTTCTCCGGATCCTCGTAGTGCCTGCGGACCGTCTGCATGTCCTCGATCACCGTATCGCTCGGATGCTCCGTGAAATAACCCCAGTCCTCCTCGGACCTCACGGACGCGCCGTGCCCCAGATGGTCGTGCCCGACCACGAGGAAGCCGCGCTCCGCCATATATCTCGCAAAATTGTCGTAGCGGTCGATAAACTCCACCATCCCGTGGACGAGCTGCAGGACCGCCCTGTAGTTTCCGTCGGCGGGGATCCATTTTTTGCCCCGGATCGTTGTCACCTTGTCGTGCGATAAAAATGAAAAACCATACTTCTTTACCATGTTCTGCCTCCTGACCACCGCAGATCTTCAGATCTTATCCTGCATGGAATCTTCAAGCGCTTCGCAGATATTGTTAACGACCTTCGTGACCTTCGCCTGCACCTCCGCGGGTGCGTACGGGAAGGTGTAGGAGACGTCCGCGGCCTCGAGGAGCGGCAGGTCGTTCAGGGAATCGCCGATCCCGTAGATCCGGCAGTCGCCGTAGTAGTCGCGGATGACCGAGACCGCCTCGCCCTTGGACGTTCCCTTCGGCGCGATGTCGACCTCGATGACGTTCTGGAACGCGTTCAGGTACTCGCCGTACTTGTCGTTGATCTCCTTCGTGAGCGCGGCGGCCTCCTCAAGCGTCTCGCAGTGGATGCCGACGCCGTGGACAAGGCCCTCAGGCGCGTCGTCCATGCCGGTGATGACGTTGTACTCGCCCGGATAGTCCATCTCCTCGAAGACGTTGATCACGCCGTCGATATCGATGGAAATGCGGTTCCCGCGCGGCTTCACATCCTTCACGATCCTGTCGATCACGTCGCGGTCGACAAAGAGCTTGCGGATTCCCTTCAGATCCCGGTCGACGATGTTGGACCCGGTGCTCGTGATCATGAAATCCGGCACAAATTGGCCCGTGATGAACGGGGTGAGCCCGCCGACCTGCCGGCCGGTGCAGAGCCCGAAATAGTTGCCCGCTGCCTGGTACTCCTTGATTTTCTCAACCGATTCCGGAGGCAGCTTCACCTCCGCCTTATAGAAATACAGTGTTCCGTCGAAATCGCTGGCAAATACTTTTTTCATATTGTGATCCTACCTTTCTTTTATTGTGAAAATCATACCATTATTTTCCCGAAAAAGGAACCTTTATATTGTATTTTCCCCAATTTTCGTTTACATTTAAAGCAGAACATTTTTTTTAAAAAGGAGGCATCACCCATGAAGCAGTGGACTCTTGAAGAACGCTACCGTGTGCTGATCAGCCCGGACGAAATCTCGGACCTCTATGACCGCATCCAGAAATCCGCTTACCGGCAGAACTATCATGTCCAGCCGATGACCGGCCTCTCCTCCGACCCGAACGGTTTCGCCTACTACGAAGGGCAGTGGCACCTCTACTATCAGTGGACGCCGTGGGGCGCCGTCCACGGCCTGAAATACTGGTATCACGCGATCAGCCCCGACCTCGTCTCCTGGGACAACGCCGGCATCGGCATCGCGCCGGGCGATTTCTACGACAACAAGGGCTGCCACTCCGGCTCCGCCTTCGCGCTCGGCGACGATCTCTACTTCTTCTACACCGGCAACCACCGCGACGAGAACTGGATCCGCACGCCTTTTACCTGTGCAGCCAAAATGAACGCCGACGGCAGGCTTGAAAAGCTCGAAAAACCGCTCTTCGGCCCGCGCGACGACTACTCCGAGCACCAGCGCGACCCGAAGATCATCTATGTGCCTGAGAAGAAGAAATACTACATCTTCATCGGCGCGCAGACCCTGGACAAGAAGGGCACCGCCCTCATCTACGAGTCGGAAGAGCTCCTTACCGGCTGGCGCTTCGCCGGCCAGCTCCATGTCCCCGGCTACGAGGACTTCGGCGGCATGTGGGAGTGCCCCTGCATTGTGAGCATCAGCGGCAAGGATGTTCTCATTTTCTCCCCGCAGTACACGACGCTGCCCGGCCGCGGCAATTCGACCAACCACAACGTCTACCTCATCGGGAAAATGGACTACGACACCCTCACCTTCACCCCGGAGAGCGATTATCAGTACCTTGATTTCGGCTTCGATTTCTATGCCGCCCAGTGCGCGGCCAATGTCACGGACCCGGACAAAGCGGTCCTCATCGCCTGGCTGGGCCTTCCGGACAACCACTATCCGACCGAGCCGGAAGAGTGGGAAGGCTCGATGTGCCTCCCGCGCGAGCTCCGCATCAGGGACGGAAAACTGATCCAGACCCCGGTCGCGGACATCGCAAAACTCGCCGACGGGGAGGCGCCCGCGGACGGCAGCCTGCCGAAAGCCTGCCATGTCGAGGCCGTTTTCGGAGAGGGCGACGCGGCTCTGGACCTCTTCACAAAATCGGACGGGACCGGCGGCTTCACGGTCCGCTATGACGCGGCCGAAAACAGACTGACCGTCGACCGCACCGGGATGGATATCCGCTTCAACGAGAAGGTCTTCGAGACCCTGGAAGTTCCGCTGGAGAACCCGCTTAAAAAGATCGACGCCTACATCGATTCGAGCTCGGTCGAGCTCTTCATCAACAACGGCGAGAAGACCTTCGCCTCCCGGATCTTCCCGACGGAGGCCGAGCACCACTTCACCGCCTCCGCGAACGCGTCGGTGAAGGTCACCTGCCTTAAGAGGTCGGTGACGGACAAGTTCATCGTCTGATAAAAGTTCAGCACCCCATAAGAAGGCATGATTTGAAGAGCGAAGCAGTCGCGCAGCGGCTGCGAATGGGGGGTGCTGAATAGCTGCATCAACGAAATGGGACGTTTCTTTTTTCAAAGAAACGTCCCATTTCGTTAAAGCGAATTAATATCCCTCTCTCTGCGCCTTCTTCCTCTGCCTCACCCGCTTCTCCGCGCCTTCCCAGCGCGCCTTCTCGGACTCGCTCTCCAGGATCAGGCCGTAGGGCACCGGCACCGGCCGCCCCTTCTCGTTGATGCAGACCTCCGTCAGGAAGGCCCGGTTGATGATCGTCCGCCTGCCGGTCGGCAGGTCCTCGAGCCAGGTGTCCACGCGGACCTCGATGGAGGACTTCCCGATGTGGGTGACCCTGGCGATCAGGACGATCGTGTCATTTAAAAATGCCCCCTTCTTGAACTCCAGATGCTCGATCGACACCGTCGTCACGTTCATGCCCGCGTGCCGCATCGCCGCGACACCCGCGATCTCGTCGATCATCTCGAGGAGCTTGCCGCCGAAAAGGCGGTTCTGCCCGTTGATATCCGGGTAGCGGAGAGCCCTTGTGAGCTCCGCGACCGATTCGCTCACCGTCTTGCAGCCGAGCCGCTCCACCGCGAATTTCGGGACCGGCGCGACCGCCTCAGTGAAATACGCGAACGTCGGATCCACCTCTCCGATGCTGATGAGTGCGCTGACCTCTTCCGCGGTGTACCAGGTCGTCACATCGAACTCCTTCTTCGGAGCGGACGCGAGCTTCGGCTCGGCCTCGCACTCAAAGATCCAGACGTCCCGCATCTCCTGAACGCAGCCGTGATCCGGGTCGTCGATAAAGACGGTCTTCACGACCTTGCCGGCATCCGCCGGGATGTTGATCCCGAGGCTCTCCTGCACCTTGCGGTAGGCGGTCAGGAAGCTCGACTCGGTCGAGAACGCGGTCCCGTGGATCGGCGCCAGATAGAGCGGACCCATGGTGTAGACGGAGGATCGCCGGCCGAGGAGATATTTTCCCTCACTGTTACGGATCCAGACGTCCGCGGCGGCATGGTAGAGGCCTGCCGGGATGTCTTCATTTTCATCGATTACAAGGTCCGTGTCGCGCATTTCAGCATCGTACAAGCGCCATCTTTCCATGACTTCTCTCCCGTCTTATTCTTTTCCGTCCCAGCAGTAAGTGCACAGCTTGTCCCTGTCGATCCCGACCGCATCGATGAGATCGTCCAGGCGGTTGAAGCGCAGCGACGTAAAATTCATCTGCTCGCGCATCCGCTCCAGCATCCGCTCGTAGCGGTCCGAATCCGGATTGGCGTAATCGTCGAGGATCGTGCGGTCCACCGGGCCGCCTTCCAGCTCCTGGATCACGCGCCGGCCGATGAGCTCCATGTCAGAGGTCGACCGGGAGAACCCGATGTACTTGCAGCCGAAGAGGATCGGCGGGCAGGCCGGGCGCACATGGACCTCCTTCGCGCCGCTCTGGTAGAGGAATTCCGTCGTCTCGCGCAGCTGCGTGCCGCGGACGATCGAGTCGTCGATGAGCAGCAGGCGGCGTCCGTCGATCAGCTCATGGACCGGGATCAGCTTCATCTTCGCGATCTGGTCGCGCTTCGACTGGATGGTCGGCATGAAGGATCTCGGCCAGGTCGGTGTGTACTTGATGAACGGCCGCGAGAACGGGACGCCGGACTCATTGGCGTAGCCGATCGCGTGCGCGGTCCCGGAATCCGGAACGCCGGCGACATTGTCGATGTCATCCTGCGTCATCCGGTCACGCCGCGCGAGATGCTGCCCGCAGCGGCAGCGCATGGCCTCGACGGAGACTCCCTCGTAGGCGGACGTCGGGTAGCCGTAGTAGACCCAGAGGAAGGTGCAGATCCGCATTTTGCCGCCCGGATCCTTGATCACTCTGACCTCCTCCGGCGTCATGAGGCAGATCTCGCCGGGTCCGAGCTCCCGGTAATCCCGGTAGCCGATGTTGAGGTAGGCGAAGGATTCAAAGGAAGCGCAGAAGCCGGTATCCTTCTGCCCGATGACGAGCGGCGTCCTGCCCAGGCGGTCGCGCACACAGTAGACGCCGTCCTGGTTCAGCAGCAGGAAGGTGATCGAGCCTTCCACCACCTCCTGCGCGTAGCTGAGGCCGTCGATCAGGTTGTCCTTCTCGTTGATGAGGGCCGCCAGAAGCTCGGTCGAGTTGATCTCGCCGGTGCTCATCACCTGCAGATGGACGCCCCTGTTGTTCATCACCTTCTGCGCCAGCTCATCTTTATTATTGATCTTGCCGACCGAGGTGATTGCGTAAATCCCGTGATGGGAGCGCACAAGGAGCGGCTGCGGCTCGTAATCCGAGATGCAGCCTATGCCCATGTTCCCGCGCATCTCATTCACTTCAGAACCGAATTTGGTCCGGAACGGGGTATTTTCAATGTTGTGGATCGCGCGCTCCATGCCGTCCTTCCCGAAAATGACCATCCCCGCTCTCCTCGTCCCGAGGTGCGAATGGTAATCTGTTCCGAAAAAGACGTCCGCCACGCAGTCTTCTTTGAGTGCCGCTGCAAAAAATCCGCCCATAAATGCTCCTTCTTTCTATGATAAACAGCTGTGTCATTCAAAATGTAAGTTCTCAAGAGCCTCCTCGATCTTCTCAAGGCAGGCGTCGCTGTCGATGCCGAGCGCATTTCGAAGGATCGTGACGTCCCCGTGCTCCACATACGCGTCCGGCAGCGTGATGTTCATCACCCGAAGCTTCGGACAGTGCTTTTCGGCGTAATCCGTGACCTGCTCGCCGAAGCCGCCGCGCGCGACATTTTCCTCCAGCGTGATGAGCAGCCTGTGACCCGCCGCGAGGTGCTCCACCATGTCAAAATCGACCGGCTTCACGAAGCGCCCGTTGACCAGCGTGCAGGGGATGCCCCGCATTTTCAGCTTTGTCCGGAGGTGCTCCGCCGTGCTGACCATGCTGCCGACCGCGAGGAGCGCAACGCCGCTCTCCTCAAAGAGCATCTCGGCCTTCCCGTACTCGATCGGAGCGTCGAACTCCGTGAGCCCGTCGTAGGCGACGCCCCGCGGGTAGCGCACTGCCGCGGGCGCTTTCATGGAAAATGCAAACCGCAGCATCTTTCTCAGCTCATCCGCATTTTTCGGCGCCATGACGGTCATGTTCGGGATGGAGGAGAGGTAGGTCAGGTCAAAGATCCCCTGGTGCGTCTCCCCGTCCGCGCCGACCAGGCCAGCACGGTCCACCGCGAAGACGACCGGCAGGTTCTGCAGGCACACGTCGATCAGGATCTGGTCGTAGGCCCGCTGCAGGAAGGACGAGTATACCGCCACCACCGGATGGAGGCCGCCCGCCGCCATACCCGCGGCCGACGTCACCGCGTGCTGCTCGGCGATCCCGACATCGAAGAAACGGTCCGGATACTTCTTCGAAAAATCCTTGAGCCCTGTCCCGTCCGGCATCGCGGCCGTGACCGCGACCACGGTCGGATCCTCCGCGGCGATCTTAACGATCTCCTCCGAAAAGACCTTCGTGTAGCTGGGTCCCTTCGGGGTGCCGAGAGGCTTCCCGGTCGCGACGTCGAACTTCCCGATCCCGTGAAATGCTTCCGGGTTGGCCTCCGCTGGCGCGTAGCCCTTCCCCTTCTTCGTGATCACGTGGATGAGGACCGTCCGCTGAATCGTCTTGGCCTCCTCGAGGATCTTCGTGAGCTTTTTGATGTCATGTCCGTCGACCGGGCCCAGATAGGTGATGCCCATGTCCTCGAACAGCATTCCTCCCGGCACTACGATCTGCTTCAGGAAGCTCTTTGCCCGGATCAGGGCCCCGGCGACCGGCTTGCCGACGACCGGCATCGTCTCGAGCCTGTCCGACACGCTCCGCTTCAGGCGGTTGTAGCCTTCCGCCGCGCGGAGATCATTTAAGTAGGTGGACATGCCGCCAACGTTCGGCGCGATCGACATGGTGTTGTCATTTAAAATAATAATGAAATTCGTCTTGCGGTCGCCCGCATTGTTGAGCGCCTCGTAGGCCATACCGCCCGTGAGCGCGCCGTCGCCGATCACCGAGACGACCTTGTAGTCCTCCCCGGTGAGGTCTCTCGCCTGCACGAGGCCGAGGCCTGCCGAGATCGAGGTCGAGCTGTGGCCGGTGTCGAACACGTCGTAGGGACTCTCCTTGCGCTTCGGAAATCCGCTCATCCCGCCATACTGCCGGAGACCCTCGAAGGCATCCTTCCGGCCGCTCAGGATCTTGTGCGTGTAGGACTGGTGGCCGACGTCCCATATCACTTTATCTTTCGGAAAATCAAACGCCCGGAAGAGAGCGATCGTGAGCTCCACCGCGCCGAGGTTGGAGGCCAGGTGGCCGCCGCATTTGCTGATCTTCTCGACCAGAAAACGTCTGATCTCGCCGGCGAGCACGTTGAGCTCGTCCTCCGACATATTTTTTATATCTAAAGGCCCTTCTGTTCTGTCAAGCACTTTACACCTCTGAAATCATGTCCTGAATGGTTTTTACCCCACTTTTACATGTTAATTATACCGCAAGAAGGCATATTTATCTATTCGTGAAATGTCACTATAAAAATGGCCGGCCGCCGCCCTCCTGCGACGAAAACGACAAAAATGCAGTCCCGCTCCGGCAGAACTGCATTTTCCGAATTTTTAATAGGAAAGGACCTCCGCGCCGGTCTCGGTGACGAGCACCTCGATCTCCCACTGGGCGGAGGGTTTTCCGTCGCCGGTGTAGACCGTCCAGCCGTTGTCCGCATCCGTGAAGATGCGGTCCGTCCCCATGTTGACCATGGGCTCGATCGTGAAGACCATGCCCGGCACCATCAGCATCTCGGTTCCCGGCTTGCTCACGTAGGAGACAAACGGGTCCTCATGAAACTGTTTGCCGCAGCCGTGGCCGCCGATCTGGCGGACGACCGTGTAGCCGTTATCGAGCGCGTGCTGGTGCACGGCGTGACCCATGTCGCCCATGAGCGTCCAGGGCTTTACGTGCGCGAGGCCGATCTCCATGCACTCCTTCGTGACCTCGACGAGACGTCTCTTCTCCGGGCTCACGTCCCCGATCATGAACATGCGGGACGAATCCGAAAAATACCCGTTGAGGATCGTCGAGCAGTCCACGTTGATGATATCCCCGTCCTTCAGGATAATGTCCTTCGAGGGGATCCCGTGGCAGACCTCGTCGTTGATGGAGGTGCATACGCTCTTCGGGTAGCCCTGGTAGCCGAGGTCGGCAGGAATGCCGCCCATCTTCTTCGTGGTCGCCGTGACGATGTCGTCGATCTCCTGCGTGGACATGCCCGCGCGGATCTTGTCCCCGATCTCGTCGAGCACCGCGATGTTGATCACCGCGCTCTTTTTGATGCCCTCGATGTCCTTCTCGTTCTTGATGAGCTCATGGCCGGGCACAATGTGGCCCATGAGCTCAAAGCGACGGATCTTGTCGTCGAAGGCGAGGTGGCAGCTCTTGTATTTTCTTCCGCTTCCGCACCAGCAGGGTGCGTTCCGATCGTATCTCTTGATGATCATTTGACAACTCCTGTCCTTTATGCCGGTTTTTAACCCGCTCTTCATTTTAATCGCCAAACCGTGAATCGTCAATCCAAATCGTTGGCGCTTATCAACTTTTCACTTGAAATATCCCCGGACTGTGTTAGAGTAAATTAAGGAAATACTGTTAAGGAAGGGAAATGCCTATGACCACCAACGACCCGGTCTACATCACCGGCCACCAGCACCCGGATACCGATTCCATCGCATCGGCGATCGCCTATGCATTTTTCAAGCGCTCCATGGGCATCCGCGCGATCCCCTGCCGCCTCGGCCCGCTGAACGCGGAATCCGCCTGGCTCTTAAAGCGCTTCGGCTTCGAGGAACCGATGCTCCTCACCGACGCGCGCGTGCGCCTCGCTGACATCGCTCTCGACCCGCCCACCTACATCAAACCGGACACGACCATCTTCGAGTCCTTAAGGCAGATGGAGGAGGTCGGCCACACCTACTGCGGGGTTGTCGACGACGAGATGCACCTCCTGGGTCTCCTGACCAAGGGCGATATCGCCCAGGTCGGCCTCGGTGACACCCACTACAACATCGACATCCTCTCAAAGACCCCGCTCGACAACTTTGTGAAGACCCTGGACGGTACGCTCGTCTACCGCGATGATGAGATGCACCTGAACGGCAAAGTCAGCCTGATCGCGATGACCGGGGCCTCCCAGCTCGACGCTTACCAGATCGAAGGCCGCATCGTCATCGTCGGCAACAATGCCGAGGCCCAGAAGCACGTGATTGAAAACGGCGCCGGCCTCCTCATCGTCGTCTGGGCGGACGAGATCGCCCCGGAGGTGATCGAGATCGCGAAGGCGCACCACTGCCCGATCATTATCTCGGGCCACGGCGCGATGAACACCTCGCGCTACATCTATTTCGCGCCTTCGGCGGAGACCATCATGAAGACGAAGCTCGTCACCTTCACGGACATCGAGCTCGCGGAGGACGTCGGAAAGAAAATGCTCCGCAGCCGCTACCACATCTACCCGGTCGTCGATACCGCGAAGAAGCTGGTCGGCTACGTCGCGCGCTACCACATCATGAACTGCAGCAACAAGCAGATCATCCTGGTGGACCACAACGAGTTCTCCCAGTCGGTCCGCGCGATCGAGAAAGCCCGCGTGCTGGAGGTCATCGACCATCACCGGATCAACGATTTCTCGACGACCCAGCCGGTCGCCTTCCGAAATGAGATCGTCGGCTCCTCCGCCACGATCGTCTCGACGATCTTCCGCGAGAACCAGATCCCGATCCCGCAGAACCTGGCAGGCCTGCTCCTCGGGGCCCTGCTCTCCGACACGATGAATTTCCACTCGCCGACGACGACCCCGAAGGACATCCAGACTGCCAATATCCTCGCGGCCATGGCCGACCTCGACATCGATGAGTTCGCCCGCGACATGTTCGCGGTCACGGCGAACACGGACGGGAAGACCTACTCCGAGATGATCAACCAGGACATGAAGATCTACGACATCAAGGAGACCAAGCTCTCGATCTCGCAGGTGATCGTGACCTCCACAAAGGAGCTCGGGGAGGACTCCCGGGATATCCAGCAGGCGCTCGAGTCATTTGCCGTAAAGAAGCGTCTGGACCTCTCGGTTCTGGTCTTCACCAGCATTCTGGAAAATGGTTCCGTCGTCTACGCCGGCGGCAACCGCGCGGCCTGGATCCCGGAGGCATTCCCGAACCGGGCAAATGAGGAGCACTCCTTCCAGCAGGACCTCCTCTCCAGAAAGAAGCAGATCCTGCCGAAGATCACTGAGGTGATTGACCGGTATATGTGAGAAACATCAGGGACGGTTCCCCCCGGCCGCCTTCGGCGGCCTCCCAGGAACCGTCCCCGGAAAAAGGGAAGGGGACGGTTCCCGGAGACGGTTCTCGAAAGCCGGGCTGCAAATGCAGCCCGGCTTTCAGGAACTGTCTCAAAGGAACCGTCCCTTTGTTTTTCGACTTTCACCCGATCCTCTCCATCTTCGCCCTGCACGCGATCACCCGGTCGGTCGGCAGATTGTCGAACCGGATCACATACGCCCGCCGGTCCGCGTCCAGGGACTTCACCGTGCCCTCCCCGAACGCCGGGTGGCGGACCCTCGTCCCTGCCTCGAAAAATGACTCCTCCGGTACATCCCCCATCCTGATCATCGTGAACGCGATGTACTGCTTCGCCTCGGCGAGCAGCCCCTCCGCAGGCTTTTTGTCCCAGTGAAGGATATCATCCCCGATATCGAAGAGGAAGCGCGAGGGATAACGCTCCGAATTGTCGAAATTCCGACCTCCGGCTTCGCTTAAGTACAGGCGCTCCTTCGCGCGGGTCAGCGCGACAAAGGCCAGCCGCCTCTCCTCCTCCATGCCCTCCTTCGTCCGGGTCTTCCGGGACGGAAAGATCCCTTCGTTCATCCCGATGAGGAACACATACGGAAACTCCAGGCCCTTTGCGGTGTGGACCGTCATGAGCCGCACCCGGTCGGGTCCCTTCGTCTCCGCGTCCAGTCCGGAAAAGAGCGCGATATGCTTCAGGTAATGTTCCAGCGTCGTCTCCTCCCCGCAGCCGGTCTCGTACTCATAGACGCTCTGCTTGAACTCCGCGAGGTTGTCGAGACGCTCCTGGCTGCCTTCGGTCCGGAGCATTTTCTCGTAGCCGCTTGCATTTAAGATATCCGCGAGCACCTCCGAGATCTGCCGCCCTTCCTGCTCCGCCGCGAAGCGGTCGATCATGGAGACAAATGCCGCCGCACCTGTCCCCCTGAAGATCGGATCCTCGAGATTGCTCCTGAGCGCCTCGTAGAGCGTCACTTCCCGGCTCTTCGCATACTCCTCAAGGAACTGCATGCGCCGCTTTCCGAGGTTGCGCTTCGGGACATTGGCGATGCGGCGGAAGGACAGATCGTCCCGGAAGGCGATCATCCGAAGGTACGCGACCGCATCCCGGATCTCCATCCGCCCGAAAAACGGCACGCCCGAATAGATCGCGTAGGGGACTTTCTCCCGGATCAGCGCGTCCTCGAGCGGCCTCGTGAGATAGTGCGCCCGGTAGAGCACCGTGATCTCCTTTAAGGGCACGCCGCTCTCCTTAAGCTCCCGGATCTTCGAGACAACGTGATCCGCCTCGTCCGCGGCTGTCTCCGCGTGGTGGGCCATCACCTGTTCCCCGCCGTTCCGCACGGGGAGCAGGTCTTTTTTCATGCGCTCTTTGTTCTTATCGATCAGCGCGTTTGCGGCCGCGAGGATCTGCGGACGCGAGCGGTAGTTCTCCATCATCATGATGGTCTTCGTGCCCGGGAAATTCCGGTCGAAATTGAGCAGGTACTTCACGCTCGCCCCGCGCCAGGTGTAGATGGTCTGGTCCGGGTCGCCGACGATGAAGAGGTTCTTATGCCAGCCCGAGAGCACCTCCATGAGCTCGTACTGGAGCCCGTCGATGTCCTGGAACTCGTCGATCATGATGTACATGAGGCGCTCCTGCCACTTCTGCCGGATATCCGCGTGCTCCCTGAAAATGTAGAGCGAAAACTTGATCAGGTCATTGTAATCGAGCCCGAAGCACTTCTTCTCCTGGTAGAGATACCCGTAAAAAATGATGTCCTGTGCCGTCACCGCCGCAAGATACTTGTCCCGGAGGATCTCCAGCGGCATCGTGATCATGTCGAGGTAGTATTCCGGCTCGGTGAGGCATTTCCTGATCTCGATCATGTCGCGGGCATTTCCGAAGGTCATATCCCGGAGCGTGAGCCCGCGCTCCTCGTAGATGATCTTCAGCATCTCGTCGATGTCCGCGTTGTCGAGGACAAGGAAGCTCTTCGGGTAGGACACCGCGTGGCTGTCCTCCTGCAGCACGGAAACGCAGAAGCCGTGAAATGTATTCACGTACCCCGTATCATTGTCCCCGGTCAGGCGGTGAATGCGCTCCCGCATCTCCGCGGCGGACTTGTTGGTGAATGTGACGCAGAGGATATTTCCCGGCAAGATCCCGAGCTCCTCCACAAGGTAGGCGAAGCGGTGCGAGAGCGCACGGGTCTTGCCGGAGCCCGCGCCCGCGATCACGCGCACGTACCCCTCCGTACTGGTAACCGCCTCAAGCTGCGCGGGGTTCAGTCCTTCAAGAAAATCCATCATCTCACCGCTCCTTATCCGAATACATGTGAGGCCCCGGGAACGCCTCGTATCTTTGTTCCTGCCCGTATCAATAGACTAACACAGAAAATTGTAAAATGCAAGAACATTCGTTCGACTTTTCATTTTCCGTTTCCTGTGCTATGATAGACGCATCTTTAAAATGAAAGCAGGTATACCCATGTTGATCGCAGCTTCCATACTGTTGCCCCCGCTCTTCGCCCTCATCCTGTGCGAGGCGGGTTTCAACCCCAATATGATAAGGATCTCCCCGGCCGACCTCGGCGGGAATTACCTCATCTGGCTCGTCATCGGCCTCTTCTTCCGGCTCCTTACGCCGTTCCCCGCGGCCGGGATCGCGCTCACGCTGATCCTCGGGTTCGCGTTCGGGTGCGGGAACCATTTCATCATCCTCTTCCGCCGGACGCCGGTCACGCCGGCCGACCTCCTCTCGCTCGGGACGGCCGCGGCGGTCGCGGGCTCCTACGACATCACGCTCCCGCCGCGCTGCATTGCGACGCTCGCCGGGACGATTCTTCTTACGGCGGGGAGTATTTTCCTGAATGTGAAGGGCCTCCTGCCGGTTCTCGTGCCGGGGATCCTCCCCCGCCTCGTCCTGGCCGCCCTGCTTCTCGGCGCCGTGATCCTCTTAATCCGCGAGCTCGACTTAAGACGCCTCACCGGGATCACCCCGAAACCCTACCGTGTGGTCGCGATGAGCTATGAGCACGGGGCGATCCTGATGTTCCTCCTTGAGCTGGGGAAGCTCTTCATCAAAAAGCCGGACGGCTACCGCCGCTTCAAGGCGAAAGTAAAGCTCCGGCATCTCAGGGAGGACGCCGCGGAGCAGGAAAATGAAAACCCGCAAAAGCCCGTCCTACTCACCGTCATGAACGAGTCCTTCTCCGACATGAGCGTCCTCGGACCGTTCGACTCGGTCAGGAAGCACATTCCGTTTTACCGCTCCATGGAGAAAGACCCCGGCACGATCCTCTACGGCTGGGACTTCGTCTCGACGCGCGGCGGCGGCACCGCCCGGACCGAGTTCGAATACCTGACCGGCAATTCCATGGTCTTCGTCCCGGGCTCGATCCCCTATATCCAGTATGATTTCCGGGATCATCCGGCGATGCCCGCCGAGCTCGCACTTAAGGGCTACCGCACGATCGCGATGCACCCCGAAAACCGCCGGAACTGGCACCGCGACAAGGTCTACGCGGCCATGGGCTTTGAGGAGTTCATCGACCGCAGCGGCTTCCCGGAGGCCCGTCCGATGGTCTTCGGCCACACCGACGACCGCTCGGACTACGAGGAAGTCCTCCGCGTGCTCGATAAAAATGAAGACCCGCTCTTCATTTTCAACGTCACCATGCAGAACCACGGCGGCTACGCGCTCGACGCATTCAGGGAGGCCGGCAAGGAGATCGTCCCGGTCGACCCGGAGTTTGAGGATTTCACGGACGCGGTCGCCTTCGAATCCCTGATGAAGGCCTCCGACGACGCGCTGCGCTTCCTGGTCGGCGAGCTCCGCGAGCGGGAGCGGCCGGTCATCCTCACCTTCTTCGGCGATCACCAGCCGGCTCTCGACGGGGATTTTGAAAATATCCTCGAGCGCCGCGGCAAAATCGCCGGTGAGCCGGACACTCCGGCCCTCGGCGAAAAATACTTCAAAGTTCCTTTCTTCATCTGGACCAACCGCCCGGACCTCTACGGCGGGAAGCGCGATGAACATGAGCCCGCGGACCTGACCAGCCCGAACTACCTCGGGACGGAGACCCTCGCGGCGGCCGGCCTGCCGCTCTCCGGGATGGATCTCTTCCTCCTGCACCTGAAGGAGCGGATCCCGGTGATGAACGAGACCGGGTTCCTCGGCGACGACGGCGAGTGGCACACCTGGGATGAGCCCGGCGACTACGCCGCGGACATCGCCGAGTACCGGAGGATCCAGTGGTACCGGATGTTCGACAAAAAGTGAATCGCGAAAACATCGGGGACGGTTCTAGGCACAAAAAGAGTTCTCGCACTGTTGCGAGAACTTTTTTTGTACAAGAACCGTCCCTGGGAACCGGGCCCCCGTCCCTTTTCAGTTCACAATCTCATGATGCACCACCGTCGCCCCGCGCGACAGCGGTTTGAAGGTGTAGCCCCGGTTCCAAAAGCCCTCAATGATCGCCGGCAGTGCCTCCGCCGTCGACTCCTTGAGCGGCCCGTCGTGCGCGAGGAGCACGATCGTGTCCGCATTCGACGAGAGCGCCTCCGCCACCGCCTCCTCGGCGGTGACCTCCGTCCCGTCTCCGGTCGCTCCGTTCCAGTCCCAGTACTGGTAGCCTTTCTCCTGCACCTCCGCGGCCAGTTTTGTCATAATTCCTTCCGAATACAGCTTCGACTTCTCGTTGGACGAGCCCCCGATGAAGCGGATAAAGCAGGGAACATACCCGATCTGGTCCCGCACGACCGTGCCGATCCGGTTCAGGTCGTCGAAGAAATGCTCCTCCGACTCATAGATCTCAAATGAATGGCTCGACGAATGCAGCCCGATCGTGTGCCCCCGCTTATAGGCCTCCGCGATATAGTGCGCGTCCGGCGGGCTCTGCGACGTCACGAAAAATGTCGCCTTCACCCCATATTCATCCAGCACGTCGAGCACCATCGGCGTGACGTAGGACGGCCCGTC
>OCTX014534009.1_pt1 | contig 70294 bp, 83 predicted proteins | sample 1539691 | NCBI WGS metagenome assembly OCTX01 (sample SAMN02144231, study PRJEB22623) | gut metagenome | biome: sheep rumen | host: Ovis aries | place: New Zealand
CCAAGTTGTGTTTTTTCATTTGTCATTGACATTTTTAAAAATGCTTGTTGATTAATTCCTTTTCCTCCATTATGATATTGTACTAGACACGCTCTACTTGCGTTTGTTTCCAAAAGTACATCTTGTAATATTTTATCTACAGCATTACTTATATTTGTTAATTTATGACTTTCTTCTGTTGTAGGTACGTGATTTACAACGCCATTTATAACAGCATTTATTAATTTTTCTGATTGCTTTTCTTGAAATTCAACAAATCTTTTATTTTGTTCTGTGATACCTTCAACCATATTATCTATTTTTGTATTCAGGCTCTTAAAATTATCTACAAGTAGTTTATTTTTTTCATCATCTACCTTATGACTTCTTTTATGGTTCGCATAAAAAATTATAATCATCATTACAGCACAAAGACCTAATAAACCAACTTCTAAAAACGCTTTTAACACATTAGCAAATTCTATTTCCATTTAATATTCCCCCGTATTTGTATAATTATTTTCGAGTCGTTGTATTAACTTCTCACATCTATCTAACCTTTGATTGTATTGTGTACTAACTTCATCACATTTTCTTTTATAGTTATTTATATCTGATATAATACAACCACACGTAATTATAATTACTATCACACACACTACAAGTAATACTAAATTTTTATCTACATCCAATATAACTTGTTTAATCTTGTTTATTAAGAGATTTAACTTTTTCATACAAATCACCCCCAAATAATTTATAATCAAGCCTAGCTGATTACTATTATCGGGGCTACAAATTAGATAATCTAACTAGGTTGACGTACACTGTTGTTAATTTTGAAATTTGTTATACCTCTTTCAATAATATTTTACACAATTCATTTTAATAAGAGAGACAAATAATCTCTCTTACCCATTATCTATCATACCCTTAATTTCATTAGTCAATTCGACTGCTTCTTCAACTGTATCTTGTAATTCTTTAATATATCGTGCAGTTTCACTTGGGTCAGAATTTCCCAAGATTCTCTCTGTTGATGCGATAGCTTTTCTTATTTCTTCTGGGTCAGCCTTATTTTCAGTTAGTATCACACTCTTACATTTTAGTACAGATGTACTATCATTTGTACCTGTTGCTGTTTTTGTATTACCTCCCATAACCATACAAATATCGTAAGGTGCTGGAAAACTATCAATATCAAAATATCTATAATACGAATATTTAGGTACTTTAGCTGTTATTTGATTTGCTGTTATATTTAATTGATAGTCCATAAAACTTGCTTTATACCCAAATTCATCTAATCTATCTATACCACTTATACTTGGATTAGTTAATAGTGCTTTCATAAACCAAGCTAAAAACTCTCCCTGTAAAGATATTACTTTATTATCATAAAATATTGCCAAATCTCTATTATAAGAATAGAAACAATTTGTTAATCTATCATCACTTTCCGTATCTGGTATTACAGTAGCCACTAGTGTATCTTTATTTATTCTACAAACATTATATTTAGTATCAGACGAATTTATTTTATGTGATAAATAAATATTGGTATCATCAAGTCCAAAATAAGAATAGTTACCTATATTAGAACCATATAAACTAATTTCATTACCTGTGGCTAAATTTCTTAATACTGAACCCTTATTATCTGTAGTATAGCATAATATACTATCCAAATTCTTAAACGTTGATGACCACAAACAATTGATATTTTTCATATCTTCTGAGCTTGTATATAATGATGTTAAAGTTCCTGATGGCGTTAATTTACAAATACGTTTTATTGATGATGCTGTAATACCCCTATTAGCTGATTTATATGCCAAGTAATAACAATCTTGAGCATTATCATATGATGTATAAGCAACACTTTTATACTCATAATCAGCATCATAGGTTATATTATAATATTGGGTACTTCTTACACCAGTACCTGCTTTTATTGTTGTTAGACCAATATATGCACCACCTGTACTTAACCAACCATCCATATCTGTTAATAACACTAAACAATCAGATTTAACTGAATAAGCATATGTCAATAAATTACCAAATCCATTATTTGTAAATACCCAACTATCATTATTTTGAAATGTTTTATATATCGATAAGTCTGCTAAATTTACTATAAATCCATATAAAGCTGTCATTTGGTATGGCACTGTTTGATATTGGTCTGAAGAAGCATTATGTACTTGAGTTGTATTATAATTAAACCCTATATATAATCTATATGCAGTTTCGCCTATAAAAAATGCATAGTTAAATTTTCTAGTTGTGTTCAGATAATTTTGTATAAGTGTGCTGTATGAACTTGTATCTGAATTTACATCTACAATATCAGCAATCTGAACTATACAATCATCTTCATCAAAAGTAGCTTCAAATGCATCATCTATAGGTAACTTTTCTCTTTGTACAAATGTCATAGCTTTTACTGGTGAACCACTTTGTATGATACTTTGTGTACCTATATCAGCTATATTAGGTAAATATTTATTTATATATTCACTAGTTTTAATATTTGATATATATGTACCATCACCTGTAATTGCACCATTTGAACCATATGCTGTATAACCTGTTAATATTTGATTTGTAGCATTGACTGTAAATTGGTTGTTAACACTTATAAATGTACCATTTTTACAACAATATAATCCAGTAAAAATACCACTTTCTATTTCCATAAAAGCATCTATGTAATGATTATACGAATAGAAGGCTGGAATAAATATTATTGTACCCATATCAACCGGATTTTGTACAGCTGTTTCACGTACATAATTGATACCATCTTCAGATGTATACAATATATTTATATCACTATCATACATAGTTATAGTTACTGAGGTTGGTGCTAACCTAATAACACCTATAACATTTAAACCAGATGCATCCCAAATATTAACATTTCTGGTTACAGTCATCTCAGTATCTACGACAGCTTCATCTGGAAAAACAACATATCTAGTGGGAACACCTAACAAAGAGCTTGTCATAGATTTATATACAACTGCTAACGTTCCTTCTTTAGGATTTTCATAAGCATTCATTTCAGCTACTGTTTCAAATAACAAAACTTTACCGCTACCGAGAGTACTTATTAAATTGGCGTATTGTCTAAATGTCATATCCGGTGTTACCTCCGCACCCACTTGTGTCAATGCTTCGGCAATAAGGGCTTTGGTATTACCTAAATAATCTAACTTATCATTAAGTTGTTTTTCACGTTGTTCAGACATTTTTACCCCCTAAAATATTTAATTATTCTCCATTTATGTTTGCTAATCTTGCTGAAATATCATTTGTTGCATCTTCTAATGCTGATACTCTATTAACAAGATTAGATATATCAGCTGTAACATTAACCATACTATTATTGATGTTACTTACATTTCCGTTAATCATAACGATACTATTATTAATACCGCTAACATCACCGTGTAAACCACCAACATCACTTTGTAAATTAGTAACATTAGCTGATGTCATATTTAAACTATTATTAATACTTTGTACTAAAGCATCAGATGCTATATCAGTAACATTTGTTGTTGATGCTTGTATAATACCATTATTATCAACTGTCAAAACCCTATTAGCTGGAATATTAGTTAGTTTAATATTTTTATAAAAATTTGCCATTCCATTTACCCCCTATTAATACATTGTTTTTACATCAGTTACTTCTAATGAAGAACTATCAAATGTAAACTCTTCGGTATTTAAGTTTCTATATGTAACAATATTTGCTTCATTTTTAGTATAATCTACCAGTATATCTTGTGTTACAGTATCACCAGATACCAACTCTATATCTACTTCACCATTTATATAATTTATTTTACCTCTATGTTGTAACACATTTTTTTCATTGTAAATTTCGCCGTTGTTATTATCTTTAAGTACATACTCATCGCCATTAATTCTAATTGCAAGAGAACCGAGGTAGTATTGGTGCATTTTCTAATTTAAATGTATAATGTCTGTTTAATGACTTATCAGAATTATTTAACTGTGGTACAGTTTGTGTGTACTTACCAGTTATTTTTTCTTTTGGTATTGTTTTACCTTCTTCATCCTCATATTTAATTGGTTCTAAATCTACCATAAGAATTCTATTATCTACTGCAAGTATGTTTGTAATAATTTCTCTATAATTTGGTAATTCATTAAAATTCATCTTTTCTACTGAGTAATTATATCTTAATGTTCTGTTTATACTAACAATTATATTTTGTAAATCATCACGAGATAGTGGTTGCTTTGTAACGAATTTACCTTGTAACGACCAGAAATATTTACCAATTGCGTGTAACTCAACTTGTATATCTATTGGTAACACTTTATATTCTTGTAAATCAGATATAATCATTGTAGTATATGCATCATCAAATTCTGGGTCCATACTATCATAATCTTCAGTTCTTAATATATATAATTTAACAGTAAACCCATCTAATAACTCCGTAGTTGATGCTGTAATTGTACCTATACCACCTGATTCGGATAAGTTATTACATATATATGAACCATCTATCTGTTGTACTGGGTGACTATCTAAAAACGCCCTTAAACACGCTAAATCTGCACCATCTACTACACCATCTTGGTTACCATCTGCTAACTTCATTTGATAGCTTGTTAGTGGGTGAGCATAAGGGTCATTGATGTAATCAGCTAAAATTGAATAATCATCTTCGTCTATTAAGTTATCTTGATTTAAATCTCCTAAATAGAATGTCTTTTTAACTCCGGGGTCATTTGTTAAATCAGTTGCTCTTACATTTGCCACACCTACTTCACGCATTGTAGCCCTTTCAAAATCAGCAAGTGTAATTAGGGTATCTAATGTATTTATATAATATGCACTATTTTTCCTTGCTTCATCTGGAGTTTCTGGATTGAAACCTAATGTACTTGCATATTGCTCATTTATATGTAAAAATGTGTTAACATTATATACAGATGCGGTTTTACCTGTACCACTTCTACTCCAAATGTTACCTGTCACTCTTGTTAATGTATTTGAATATACTTGACCAGCTTCACCAGCACTTCTAATATAAAATAATTTAAATTTATGTACCTTAAAATTATTCCAGTAATCAACTAATTCAATATATGGTCTATCATTAACATCCACACCAAATTCAAAAAATCTACCTACAGCTGTTGTATCATAAATATTATTCCTTAACTCCCACTCTTCACCAGTATCATCTACTAAAATTAAATGGTCTTGGTCAACAGCAGTATATGCTAGATATATTTTATTACCAATAACATCATCTACTGTATAGTTATAACCATATATAGAATGCCATTGTTTACCTGCTTCTGGGTATGGATTATTTGTAACTCTATTTGGTGTAACAGGTACACCTTGTACTAAATCTATAAGAGTTTCAAATCCATTATTTTGTGTATTTGATACTAACTCATATTGTTTAAATGTACAATAGGTTATACTCTCATCAGATGTAGTAAATGTACAAAATCTCGGTATTGTTGCTGAATTAGTATAAGTGTTAACAACATTAGCTTGAGCTACTGCTGACCTATACCATCTCATCTTATATCCAATTAATTTAAAAATAGTTGAAGCATTTTTTCTCTCAGTAACAGAGCTTGGATATACCTCTAATGTTTGCATATCTAAGTTATAAAAAAGCATATCACCTAACATTGCCATTAATTTTACAAGTACCATACCAACATCATTAACATCTGTAGTATTCCATTTTTGTGTAATACCTTGTATTGAGTTAATCAAATCATCTAAGATGTTTATGTAATCTTTATCTGTGTATGATATTCTTAATGCTGAATATTCACTCTGTCTTATGTTATTAATTGCATCACTCATATTTCATCTACCTTCCTCAGTAATATCTTTATAAAAATAAAATATTATTGATTAACATACTCAATAATATTTTACTAAACTTTAATAAGGGTTATCTTCTGGTTTTATATCTAAATTATATTCATTTACCTCTCCAGTTTCTTTTATTACGTATGTTATATAAATATGTAAAACTTGTATATCATTAACTATTGTTACATCACTTGCAGTCATAATAATTCTAGGCTCATATTTAGCTACAGCATTTACTATGTCTTCTATAATCATTTGATTTATTATGACACCATTATATTGAAATACCCTATCTATTAAATTGCATCCCCACTCAGGGTCACCTAGTAATTCTCCGAGGTCTAGTTCTTAATAATATACCTAAACATTCATTTATAGATTTTGTATTAGATGACATTTCTATTTTCTTTGTTTCCCTATTTATAAACTGAGGAAAACTAAACGTGGTTTGTCTCATATATTATACCTCCTACTATGAACCAATGTATTTTCCATAATATCTATCATTTCCTTCATAACCAATGTATGGAAATGGATTAACAGCATTTGCCATTAAATTCTTACCAACTCTTATTTCAAAATGTAAGTGTGGTCCTGATGAGTTACCTGTATTACCACTAAAACCAATTAAATCTCCCTTTTTAACTCTTCTACCTGATTTACCGTTAAAACTCTTTAAATGACAATATTTTATATAATTACCATCATCAGCGTGCAAGTAAATATAATTACCAGAACCATACCCACCATCTGAACCAGAATTTACATTACCTGACTTTTGAGTATCAAATGTAACTGTACCATCAGTACAAGCATATAATTTAGTGCCTCTAGGCATACCAAAATCTACACCAGAGTGCATTGTATAAATCTTTTTATGATAACCACCATATTCTTGCCCAGCAAATTCTGGTTTATTTCTATCAGCATATCTACCAAATGTAGCAGTTACCGTAAACTTACCTTGGAATGGTAATGAATATTGACCTTTACCGCAAACAACATTAGAATTTGTAAATGTATCACCCGTTAAATCAGTTAATGTTGTTGCAAATTTACCACTATCATATAAAGATTTTATGTAATCATATGTCGCATCACGTCTTGATTTATATGTATAATAAGTTGCGAAAGATTTAATTTTATTATCTATTAAATAATCTAATTGTTGCATTATATTTAAACTTGTATTATTTGATGCTGTAACAGCTGTTGTAATTGTATCTGGTAAACCAGTACCATATTGATTCATTAAATCAGCTAAATATATTAATATAGCTGGATTTGTAATACCTCTTTCTTTTAACATATCTACTGTATTTGCTGTATCTTTTATTGCTAATGATTTCTGTATTTCTTTTGATTTAGAGTAACCTAGTATTGTTTTAATAGCATTATACGTTTGACCACCTTCACTCGGATTATAACCATTACCAAAACCAGCACTATATCTATCAGGTGTGTCATTTGACATTGCTGATTTTAATGATGATTTTAGATTATCAAACAATGGAAAATTACTTTCCCAATTTTCACCACAACCTTTAGCACACTCATATAAAGTTTTAAACGCTCTACCACCATTCCACTGAATTAAACCTATTGCCCAGCAACCTTGTTTAACCCACTTTCTTTGTGTTCTACTATACTCTCCACCATCGTGTAGAGTTATCTTAGTATAATATGAATCTGGGATACTATTATTTATCCAAGCATTTAAATCTAATCCAATCTCATTTTTCATAATTATAGGCATTATATAATCCATTAGTTCTGATGTATTTAAATTTGATGCATCAAAAGCACTAATATTACTAGTATTATTTAATTTTCCTAAAATTACATATTTACTACTGTCATTATCTATATAACTTCCATATACAGTATCACCAATATTTAAACCTGAAACAAGTGTTGTTGCCCAAGGGTATGCAATAAAATCTTTATTAGAAGATTTATTTGTATCAACCATATATTCTGTATATGTACTAGCATATTCATATTGAATTGATGGTATATAAATTTGTATACGTCCTTGACTTTCGGGGTCATCTGTAACGGATGTATTAACTACTATTGCAGAATATATACTACTATTAAACGCTATTTTATTATTTACTAACAATTATACTGCACCTCCTGAACACTAATCATTATCTGAAACCTCCATTAAATTCTTCACCGATTGTCACCGACCTCCGAAAGAACCGGTACCACCGCCACCGCTAGAGAAAATATTTCTAGTTCTATCAGCAATATTGGTTAAAGTATTTTTAACATCATCTTTATATATTTCAACTAAATCACCTAATTTCTGTAATTTACTATAATTTAGTTCTTTAACACCATCTATACTTCTTAACCTAAATAATTTTAAACTAGACGTAAATACTCCGCTAGTAGATATTTTATCAGATGCACCTGTTATAGCATAAATACCACTAGTTCTACTTTCAGTCTCTAATATACGAGGTAATACCTGTATTTCAGCAGTTAAAGGTGGGTCTGCTGGAATACCTACTAATTCAATTTCTGCATTATACATTTCTCTAAATGTATCTTCCATATCAAAAGCTACTTTGGTATATTTAGTACGATACTCCTTTCTTACTTCCTCACTAATTGATGCATCTAAAGATAAATCTTTTAATCGTGTTAAACGCTTAACCAGTGATTTTCTTATTAAATAAGTATACAAATCTACCTCTGGATTCCAGCCAACAACAATACTTTTTATTATATCTCCATTATTATCTCTACTTCCCCAAGTAAATGCATAATTTATACTTATAGTGTTTTCATCAGATTTTTCTGTCACCTCTTCTCCAGCATCATTTTTTGTACTTTTTGGTTTTAAATGAGCTATATGTATAGTTTTAGCACCTGCTACATCAGTAATGCTTAATACCCATCTTGGTTGTAAATTTACACTTTTCTCATCTAAATTATCATATAAACCACTATCTATCTCAGATTGAGTTCTATGTTCTAAATTAAGTAACTGTTTACAATATACAATTGGAGACATTGTATCAGATGTAACTTCTTGATACGATATTGTAGGTGAGTCATCTAGTAATGTTTGTGGTATATCTATCATATATTTAAAATCATTATCAACTACTTCAATACCACTATCATTAGCTATAAAACTTGGTTTATTTTCAGGGTCACCGTAATATGTATATAATGTTTCTCCAACAACTTGTAGTAATTTTTTATTTTCAAATGCAGGAAATGTAGCTGTATAGTCACAGTCTGCAGCTATTGTTGAAACACCAGTAAATGTATAAGTTACAATACCACTATCAAATCTAACATCTGTACTTGCTGATGTTAAAAAGAATTCATATAATGGTGATACCAAATTACTATCTGAAGTACTATTATAACCATATTGTATTTTACCTCTACAGGCAGTAGATGAACTATCAAAATCCTCAGCCATAGCATTAGCAATAAAAGTTTCTAGTTTATCAATTTGGTCAGTTGTTTCCTGACCGTAATTAAATGGGTCATATTGTATAACAAGTGTAAACTGATTTGCAATTCCTGACCCATTCTTTTCTACATCTAAATTGGCTATTAAATTTTGTTTTTTATCTGTTGATGCAGAATTAAATGTTAAGGCATTGTCCTTTGTACCTATTTGAAAATATATCCAAACACTATACGTAAACCCATCACTCTCTATCATTTTAGTAACACTATTTAACATATTTTCATATTTTTGAGCTAATACATTATTATTCATATCACTTAAACTATATGTTGTACTTGTATTTGGGCTTCTAACTACTATCTTTTCATTAGCCACTTAAAACACCTCCTGCTAAGTATAGAGATTGTTTTACAGGTATTCTAAGTGTCATACCCAATGGTACATCGAAAGGGTCAATTATATTATTAGCCATTGCAATTACCCACCAAAATCTAGGTGTACCATAAAATCTAGCAGAAATTATATCCAATCTACCAATTTCAACATTAGTCACTGTAAAATAAGAATCTTCTGGAGAAATTCTTATATACTGTTTATCCCAACTTTCGTGATGTAATTTTTTTGTAATATTGTCTCTAATTGTTCTTTGATTTCTATATCTACTAGCATTTGAATATATGACTTTTGGTTCATATGTAATTGTAGAATATATCTCACGTATACCAGCCAAATAATCTGGTGATAAGTTTTTATCAAAATCTGTAGAAAATTGTGCTTTTTTAGACATTTATATACCTCCATATTTATGTATCTGTTACTTGTCCTCCCGGTGTGCCACTAGCAATAGTTCTTGCATTACTTCTATCCATTGTTTCTCTTCGAGCCATTACATTGGTATCCATATTAACATTGTTAGGATAAGCTGTATTATATGTATTTTGTGTACTAGCATTTCCTCTGCCATCACCTTTTTCAATTAATTGCTCAGCAGAGATTATAGTATCTGGATAACATTCCATTGATATGCTAACACTATTCCAACCATAAAAAGTATTTAAAATTGGTTTTTTCCATTCTGTCTGATAGTTTGTTACATATCCCTTTAATATCATTTGTCCAAATATAAAATAAGTAGTAGGTGGTATTAAACCCCTCGATGTATATCGTGGATAACACGCCATTTGTAACATTTTATTCGCATTGATGTACCAAGACCTTGTTGCAAATGGACCACCATCTGCTTGTAATTGATACCCAGCAACTTGAGCTTTACTAACAGCCTTTGAATTACCATTACCTTTAAAATTTTTACCATTTATATTTTTTAAATCATTTTCGGTTAAAGAGAAACTACCGGTAAGTAAATCTCTATGCAAGTCTAAACTAAAATTAACAGTTTTTAAACTTGTACCTGCATATGCTGATAGAGGAGCTGACCTACCTAGAACCTTTTGTGTTGCCCATTCAGGTGTTATTCCTTCAGTCACTTGGTCAGGATACATTGGTAATTCTAATAAATACTGTGAATCTCCGGAAACATTGAAATTATTATTATTTCCGAATTTAACTATCATATAACACTCCCAATCTTTAAATCCAGTTAAACCATTTGACCCCGCTGGAGCAAGATAGACACCTTTATGTAAATTATTATATACAGTATCATATGCTTCTCTTACAGATTCTCTGCTATAATCTCTCATATACTACTTACTCACCTCCGAAATATTACCCATATCATTAACATCATATTCAAGTATAGATTCAGTTTGTACATCTAACCAGCCTAATTGAAATGGTATAACATAGTTTTTTAAGTCTTTATATATCTCTCTACCATAAATATCTCTGTAAATAACATATCCTTGTTCCACAATTGTACTTAATAATTCATAATCAAATTCTTCTACCAATTCATTACCATCTATATCTGCTCTATCTCTAAGTGTTAATGAATATTTAGAATTTAATTTTGCGTTTAATATCTTTAAATCATTCTCAGTTATAAAATTATCTCCATCTTGGTCTAATTTTTCTACTTCTTCTGGCGTTAATGGATTTGCTATTGGGTCTAATAAATATTTATAAACTTTGTTATAATCAGAAGCATCATCAACAAATGCACGCATTAAAATTACATCCGCATTATCAACTCTATTATCATTGTTCAAATCACCCTTAGTGTAACTTAGCTGACTTGTTTGATATGTTTTCATAACATCACGCATTTTATCTGTATATATACCCACCTGAAATGCCTCTGTATCATCTTTAAATTGTGGGTATGCTTCTTTTAATAACTTCTGTAAATACGTTATATCTTCAGTATTACTGTATTTATGTATAGCCATACCAAATAAATAATTAAAGAATTTATCGTGTATTGCCCAATCATCTTGAGTAAATTCTAAAAATGGTATATTAACACTCTTGTCGTAATGCCCCTCTATAATTAATAAATTACTAACATTTTTATCTTTTTCATAAGCATTATTTGCTCTTATTTTATATGGTGTCATACCTAAATCTACAATTCCACCAATACCATTTATATAATTATACAAATAAACAGCATCATCAACATTTATATTTTGTCGATGCCACTCGGTATCAGCCCTACAATTCATTACAGCTAATTGTTTATCTGTAGGTGTCCAATTTGCTTTATTGTATGGTAATTTCTCAGCACCAGCCCCTGTTGCAGTATATTGAGCTAATAACATATAATCCTCGTTGTCAATTTTACCATCAAAATTTATATCACCAACTTCTAAATATACAGTTTTTTCTTTAGTACCTGCTACATTTGAATAGTCCATCGGACATTGTATGCAAACCCATTGAGCATCTAATGCTTTACTATCTCTATCTGGGTCTAATGTTGTAGTATATTCAACATACTCACCGTGGCTTTAAACTCACATCTACAACATCAGTCAATAGTTCTCCTACAATGTTTGATTTAAATACTTTAGATGTACACCCTATAACTAATCTTGATGGTGCATCGTTGCTACAATTATGTGTTATGGTAAGTTTTTGACCGTGGTTTACATTTAAACAAACCTATCTTATACTCACCTGAGTTTTCAGGGTGTACTACATCATCAGGACCTGAGTTATAAATATCTCTAATTGCAAAATTATATAAAAAGTCTCCTGTAAATTGATTTACGAATACTTTCATATCTTCATTTGGAAATATATTATGTCTTCCCTCACTAGCTAAAATTAAATATAATTTATGTGTTTCCATATATTCATTTAATATATCTAAATCTTCTTGATTTCTATATCCATCTAAATTTATGTCAGCTTTTCGCATAATTTCTTCTGAATAAATTGCACCATTGTTAACTATATCGCTAAGTATTTCTCTGTCTAACTCATCAACACATTCATCCCCATTAATATCCATATTTAAGTCTACCCAGCTAGCAACACCGCTAACCTTCCAACCTACACTAGCACAATAATCTTCAATGGCTTCCATTTCATCCTGTAAAAATTCAGCAGTAGCTGTATCGATTTTTTTAGCTGTAAAATAAATTTCATCGTTTTCTAAACTCATATTAAATGCTGTCTTTAGTAATGGAAATTCATTTACAATACCTTTATATACTTCAAATATTGTTTCAGTATTAGGTAAATCTAAATATCTAATTAAATTTTGTAAGTCTTCCTTCTCAAATTTACCTAATACAGTTGAAGATTGCATAAATTCACTGTTTAAAAATCTTTTTAAATATCTTGTATAAAAATTACTCATTCCAAATTTTACATTCATATATTCTCGCTACTCCTAACTATTATTGTCTCTATAATATTTTACCTAATTTAAAGCACTCTTAGTACTTACTAAATGTGTCATACTATATTGTAATTTTTGTATTGCATTTGTTTGGTCTAATGTTGATGTTGATATTATACCTCCACTAGATGTAGATGTACGTATAGCTACAACTACTTCTTCTAATTTATTTACAAGTTCTACTGTTTGATTCTGTATAGCAACATCTAAATTTATTGCTGATTGATTATTAGCTCTATATTCTGTTAATAAGTTTCTCAATTCATTAGCTGTACTTGAAGTTAATACAGCTTCACCTTCGTGCAGACTTGCAATATAATTATCATACGGAACATTATCCAAACCATATCTATGATATTCAATACCCAATTTATTCCAATCAACATATGTCTGGTCTTCAGATTCATTTTTGTTTGGTAAATATCCTATGTCTTTAATTGATTCTTCAATATATTTATCCCAAGATGAAGGCGATACCCCAGAATTATCTACCATAGCCTTTAAGTCAGCCTTTGTCATACCACTAAATTCATCTATATCACCTAATCTATCAGCAGATGCAAGAAGTAATGTCCAAGCTAATAAAGCATCTTTAGCACCCTGCTTTGTAGGACCTCCTCCTAGCATTCTAACTTTTTCTCTGAAAAAACTTAAATCATCTTTATTTATCTGAGCAGTGTCTCTAGTCCAACCAAGTGTACCTACACCTATCCATCTAGTTGTAGTATTCCAAGCAGAACCAAATTTACTACCAAAATTATTATTTTCTTTTTGGTCAGTAGTTGCCATACCACCAATTATTTCAGCAGCTTTATTTCCTTCTAGTGCTGTACCTTCTAGTGCCGAAGCCTCAGAACTAACATTTTTTTCATCTTCGTGTTCAAATGCACTCTCAATACCCATTTTAATTACATTAGCGGCACCAACACCAAGTGTTATACCTCCAGCTACCATTCCAACTAATCCTAGTGCTGTTGAACCACCTGTTGCTGCAGCTGTACCTCCAACAGCAGATGCAGTACCTGATACAGCTTTACCTAAAGCACTACCCGCTAGTTTTAATAGAAACTTACCACCAAGGTATACTCCAATACCTTTAACTATTGTGGATGCAATACCCCAAGCATCTTGACCCATAGCATTTTTTATATCACCTATCCAAGTTGTAGCATTTTTAAACCAAGTATCCCAACGCTTTGAAGTTGTTGCAAAATCATCAGCATTACTAACTTGATTGTCATATATTCTTTCTAATTCATCAGTTGATTTAGTTTGATATTCTTCTATAAGTGAATCAGTTTCATCAGCTTTATTAACATTTATATTTCTATAACTACGACCACCTAATTTAGTTTCAATCATAGTACCTGTTAAGCTGTCTCCACCTGCCCAACTATACGCTGTTTCAGTATTTTTTCTTAAATTCCTTAACCAAGCTGATGGACTATCTGTACCACCACTTTGTATAGTATTAACTGCTGTCCATTTTTGCATTGTATTACCAGATGATACTGCATTATATGGATTTAAATACATTTGAAAAGCATCATTAACATACCCCTGAGCTTCAGCTAGTGAGTTAAACTCACCACTTTCATACATAGCTTGAGCTTCTGTGGCTAATGCTTGATATTCCTCACTATATAATTCCTTATTTGCATTTAATGCTACTGGTTGCATCAATTCAACTAATTGATTTGAGTATTTACTTAAATACTGGCTTTCTCCAAATTGTTCCCTAGCTGTTATATTCATTGCTGCTACATTTTTTGAAATACCGTGGCATTATCATCTCTAAATCATCAAATGCTTCTGTAGTTGTATCTAAGTAAGGTACAATATATTTAATAACTGTATCTTGGTAGCCTTTAGCTATAGCATCCTCTAAACCAAATCCACTTTGATTTGTTACATTTGCTATAGCTTCCATAACATCTGTATTAGATACGTTATCATATAAACCGTCTACACTTAATTGGTCAGTGATAGCATCATTGATTTGTTTAAACCCCGTATAAGATTTACCATCATCAAAACCCTGTATATTAGATGAACTAAATCCTCCTCTACTCCAACCAAACCTACCTCCACCGGAGTTATTTGTTATAATCCTATTTAATGTATTCTCTGTAGAATTATAGTTGGCATCAATTCCTCGTTTAACACTATCACTAAATACCTCTACTGCCTTATTAAATACTTTTAATCCAAATTTCCACCAATATACACCATCTTTTATATCTTGAACATCTTGTTTAGATGTTCCAAATAGAGTGTTAACTGCACCTTCTTTTATCTCCTGTTTTGTACTAGCTCTTGCGTTTTTTATTCTATTGGCTTCATTAATTTCTTTATATTTCTGTGCAACTTTATTTAATTCTTCATTATATTCTTTTTCACTTAAAGTACGCTCAGCAACTTTCTTTTTCGCTTCATCATATAATTTATCTAATTCACGTTGTTGCTCAATTTCTTCTCTTTTTCTATCCGATATTTCACGTTGATAATCTCTCTCAAATTTAGCTACTCTTTCTCTAGTCTTTTGATTTTTAATGTTATCTTTTTCAATATTAGCTTCTTTTGCACGTGCTTTCATAATCTCGTTTTCAATTTCTAGTTCACGCTCTAAAGATTTAAGGGTCTCACCCTTTTTAACACCTAATTCTGCTAATTGAGCTTTATATCTAGTAACTAATTCAACTTGTTCTGTTTGGTTTTCCACAGCACCTTTAGTTACTTGTTCTAATTTAGTCATTATATCTACAGCTTTTTGTAGATTTCTATATGATTCCTCGCTAAAATAATTATATCCTCTATTACCAACACGACCTGCCATTACTACATCTCCATATCTATAATATAATCTAATAATATTTTACACCTTAGCTAATTTAGGTATATTTTCAATATTATTTACATATATTTAAATTAATCAAAATTATTATAAATTGGTTTGACATAACCAATAATTTATGGTATAATTATAGTAGAGAGATATATGTAATATTTTAAAAGGAGATGATTAGTATGTGGAATAGATTTGAATTAATGATGCAACCATCAATTTGGGATGAAAAATACTCTAATATGTCTAAACAAGAAAGATTGTTAAATTATGAAAGAGACGTAATGTTATACGCTCAAGCACAAGCTATTAGAGATGTAAGTAAAGGAAATAATAACTCAGTAGATACTACACAATATACCCCAACAGAATACAGTTTAAAACAATTACAATCTGATTTAGCCGGTGATGCATTAATATTAAATGATTTTGAGTATGGTTCACCTGAGTATATTGAGTATGAAACAATATCTAATGCTATAACAGCTTCAATTAATAAAGCTAATTATATTGCATTAAATGTAAAAGGTTTTATATGGTTTCTAATAGCTGTAGCAATTTGTTTAGGTATACCAACCTTATTTATAACTACGGTAGTTATGCTTAAAATTGCGATAATTGTAGCCTTGATTATAATACCAATCTTGTATATAACTGCAAGTGTATTTGAAAAAAGATATATAATTAATGCTAGAAAATTAAGACAACAACGACTAGAGCTTATATATAATTATAATCAAGCACACAAACCAGAAGAAATTGTAAAAGAAAAAGAAGTATTAAACTTACAACATTAAAAGAGAGTATTTAAATACTCTCTTTTATTTATTCATATTTTTTATTGCTTCTTTACGAGCTTCAATCTCTTCTTTTTTCATCGCAATTAATTTTTTAATTACAAAAACTCTTTCATACTCATCCATATTCTCAGTATCTTGGTAAGTGATGCCACTCGATAACTGACTTATTACTATTTGTTGTGTAACTATATTTTCAAAATCCTCTTTATTAAATTGTCGTATACGCTCTAAGTCACGAGTGCTGAGACTACTTACTGGGATTGAATAATTCAGATGTTATAGGTAATCCGTGAGTAACCTCTGTTTTACAATTTGGGCACTCACACTTTAATTCATCTTCAAAACCATATAACCCATCAAGTTGATTAATAATCTCTTTAACTGCTCTTGCATCTATAATATCTAAATGGTCAATATAATCTTCAAGTACTTCAGGCATCATAGATTGACCGTTTACCAAATCGATATATAACATTGATGATAGAGTATAAATTAACTCTCCTCTATCTGCATTTGGAAATTTATCTAAATAATCTCTAATTTTATCACCCATAGTAATTATATCTCCTATAGATGGTAATTTAAAATCTACTTTTGCTTTTGATATAGGTAATTCTACTTTTAAATTTTGTAATTTTTCTTCTTCCATATATTTAATTGGTACTTCACTCAAGTTTAATTGATGTATAAACTGTGTACCACAAGATGGACAAGTAACCCTTACTTTATATGTATCATCCAAAAGACTAAGTGCTCTTAGTCTAAATAATAGAAAATTTGCATCTTCTAGCTTTAATAGACTAGCATCAAAATTATCCATTATACAAGCTTGTAAAATATCTCTCCTTATTTTTTCTTCCCCTTCGTTTCTTAATCTCATTTTTTCTTCTTTTGTTGTCATACGTCTAAGTGTTACGGATGCTGGTATATGATATTCTGGTTTATATACCATACCCTTACTTGGTAACGTATAACTTTCTTGTTGTTTGATGTTTTTCACATCTGGTAAGATTTCCTTATTCTCACTCATAATTCTACCTCCATATAAATAATATTTTTATCTACATTAATATTTTACTACAACTTAAAATATTACAAAACCATTGCTATCCATTTCACCGTATAAATCTAAGATTTCTTGGTCAGATAACTTAGTAGTTGGATTAGTTGCCTTAACTTGTTGTAATATACCTTGTGTACGTTTTATTTCTTTCTGCACATCTACACTTAATTGTTCATCTATGTTAGACGTTTCTCTTGGCAATATTCTAACTGACCCATCAGCATTTGTAGATATACCAAAAAACTGGTCAGCTTTACTAGCACTATTATTTAACATTACACTACTATCTGCTATAGTAACACCATCTAAGAAATCTAGTTCATCTAAATTAACAGATAGCGTTGCATTATATATTGCTCCACCTAAACTATCACTAATATCTTTACCAACTGATTTTACTCTGGTACCATCATCTAAGACTCTTGTAGTTTGTTTAGGGTGGTCTATACGACCTGTAGCTTCATTCTTCTCGAGATTTGTTATCTCTCTTATAAGCTCATACAAATTTAATAATTTTATACGCTGCTCAACTAATGTGTTTCTAAATATTGTATAGCCAACACACTCTTTTGATTTGCTATTTATTATATCCATAGATACTTCTTTTGCATCAAAACCATCTATTTTTAAACTCTGTAATAACATTAAAGATTGGTACCCATCACAGCTTACACCCACAATATTCCAACCTAATTCAAATTTAAGGTAATGTAAAAAATCTTTGACTTTAATCATACTTAATTCATCATTAGGTGGACATTGCAAACCAACACTAAATACGTGCCTAAATACTATTTCTTTTAAAGTATTAGCTTCACCGGTATTATCAAATCTTTCTTGATTTTTATAACCCAGCACTGCCACAGCACTAATACCTGTCATATCTCCTGATTTAGATAAGTCACAATGTATATAAATCTTTTTAGTGTATATAATCTCAGGCACTAGTTCAGGTATAAAGAAATCCTTAATTTGATATTTATCTTTAAGTCCGATTTTAAGTATTTCTTTTTGAAAAGGATTTGACCCCATTCCAATACAAGGTTGTATTAATTTATATGGTATATATTTATAACTTGATTGTACAGCTATACCACAGGTATCTATAAGTGTTCTATTCATATCCATTTCAAATCTATGCAACATTTCTAGTGGAATATCTATTATCTGATAACCTTGTTTTTCATATTCCATTAACTGTTCTTCTGTATACTGTGTACCTATAATAAAACTTTCTAGTAACTCATTGCCTACAGCAAATTTAAACCATTTACCACTAAATTTAGATGCAGGTAATACCTCCCACTGTTTATAACGACTTACGTGCATACCGAGGTTGTCCTTCATTATCTCTAATAAAACTTTCTAGTACAGCATTTGTAGATTTAGCTGATGATACCAGATACATACGACCTTGTATACGTCCACCACGTAAGAAACGAGATGATAAACGTAAATATAGCTGATTATAAATTGCCATCATACCTGTTTGTAAATACTCAACATTATCATTTTCACCAAAAGACATCTCATCCATAGCAGCATACATAACTGCAATAGATAATGCGTGTTCTTCTGTTGAACCTATACCTAATCTTATATCTTTATTTGGTTGATAAACTAAATTTGTTCTACCTGTTACAGTTCCTCTTTCTAAGAACCAAGGTGACATTTGTAATGCCTTTTGTACTTTACCCCACATAGTCTTTTCTGCCATTTTTAAAGTTACGTTAAAAAATAGAAACCATATTGTTTCGTTAGCACCTAAATAAAATCTATTGGGATTTTTAAGACACATAAGCTTATATAATTCATAACATAAACTGTATGTTGCAACAGTCGATTTGCCCGTTCCAGTGGAATTTTTAGATACTAGCCCACAATCTAAACAGAAATTATGATATTTTCTAACTGTCAAATCATATGTAGGTCTCTCCCCAACAAATTCTATTTTTATTATTTTATGATTATAATATTTAACCAAATCTGTAAGTGTACCATCACTTTCCCATTTTCTAACTGTTAATTTTTCCCAATCAGCTAATTGTAATTCCCTATTAGCTAAGTCTAAATTAATCTCATTATGTTTTGTAAATAATGTATTTAATTTATTTAATAATAAACTATTCTTTTTATTATATCTATTTTGTGGCAATTTATATTTAAGTGGTTTTAATATTGTTTTTTCATCTATACCCATTCGTTTACAATAACTAGTATACCCACCGTCTTGACATATTAAAGTGTTCAATAACTTGCCACTTACTATAACATTTACCTGCATATTCAATAAATTCCTGTTTATCTATTTTAAGTAAATTGGGGTGATTATATTTATTATATTCTGAGCTAAATTGGGTGCAACCTATTTCTAATAAATATTGTTTTCTTTCTTCTTTAGATGTATATTTACTCCATCGTTTTTTACTTCTATCACTTTGTACTTCTGATGAAATATTTTTTGAATTTTTTAATGATTCTAAGGCTTTTTTCTTAAAATTTTCATTATATTTCCAGTTATATTTTGCGTGATATTTTTTATGCTGTGTTTTTGTAATAACACAGATATTATTAGGAGAATTATTATATGGATTAAAATCTTTATGGTGCCCTTCATACATTTTATTATTTTCTGATATACCACTTTTATATTCAGCCACCATTCTATGTGTGTACTGTTTTGCTAATTTACATTCTTTCTCTGTTACTAGGACTTCATAGCCGTCATTATACTCCCTTCTAAATGACATTAAGCTATCACCTGTATTTAAACCATTATTAAGAGTTTTCCAGTGCTTTGATTTACTTAGAAATGGATGATTTGCAGTACAGATAACTTCTTGACCATTATCTAATGTGAGTTTATACACTCTTTTAATACCTGTAAAAAACACCCTAACTAATTCTCCTACAACATATTTATTTTCATTAACATCATATGAGTATAAATAATCAATAGTATCTTTACCGTTATTTTTAGGGTTATTTTTATGCTTATTATACAATTCAAGTATAGTAGGTGTTGTACCGTCTAACATAGGTATTTTAACCGAACCATCTAAACATCCTGTAATAGCCCACTGGTCTACAAAGTTTATTGGGTTGTGTACAAACTGTAATTCCTTACGCCAAGTCTCATATATATCTTTACCGTAGTTAGTATATTTACCTAAATATTGTTCCTCACATAAAAAAGTTTCCAAATCAACCGGTATCTCTTCATAATCTTCATAATAAAGATTTGTTAAATCTTCAGATTTACCATTTTCGGAAACATCTAGTAATATTTGTCTAACAATAGCTCTCTCATCATCACTTAAACCATTTAATAATTGTACATTATCATTATTATTAGCTATATCCAATTCTATCTACCTCCGTAAAATATCTTTCTACATTAATATTTTACTGCAAACAAAAAGAGGGGTGTATTTCCCCTCTTATTTATTACATTACTAAGGTTGTGTATAATATGTTGCTGCTGTATAGCTACTAGCATTAGGTTGAGTTGTTCTAGTATCCTTAGATTGTGTTCCAAGATAATTTGCTTTCTTGAATTGTGTATAAGCTCCACCATTTGCTTGACCTTGTTCAGCATCACTAACTACCCAGCTACTATAATTTGGTGTGTCATAAGGTACTGGTTTATCATATAAAATTGTTGTACTAAATTGTCTTAAATCTGGATTTTGTCTACTAAATTGACCTTGATTATATTCATTAATCCAGCAACCTAATAACCACCAACTTATTTGTCTTGTACCATTTGGTGCCCATTTATATAGTAAACCATCTTGAGCATAATATTCTTTAAATCCAATTTTATCGTTTAGTATGTTATGAGCCATAGCATACCAAGCTAATAATATAAATTCTGTCTTTTGTCCAATATAATCTGTGAAGCTTATTGGTGAGTTACCAACACTTGGTACTCCTGCATAATTTACTGTACCATTACCTGTTCTTATTGATAATGTATCAATACTCATTTGTGGTCCAGTATAATCTCTTAAAGATAGTGCTAAAGCTTCTGTTGCTTCATCTGCATATGCTACAAAGTTACCTTGCATATCAAATAAATCTCTAGTAAATTTTACTTTAAAGATAAAGTCTGAAGTACGTCCCGGCTCGAAGTCAGCTTTATTTGATAGTATATATGAAGTTCCTAGGTAGCTTGTATTTTTATTATCTGCACCCCATATATTAGATGGGTCATTCATCATAATTGTTCCCATAATTATGCTTCACCTCCCTCACTTAATGTTACATTTCCATATGCAACATTTAAGTAAATTTCGATAGCTTTAATTGTTGGAGCTACCCAAACATTTAATTTAATTTTCAATGTTCTTGGGTCATCATTTGTACTTACATTAACGATTGCATAATCTGTTACAGTACCATCTGATGCCATTCTATCTAAGAACTTAGATGTTCTCATTGAAAAGTTTTCAAATGCTGTTTGTGAATTATATTGATATTGTAGTTCCATTCCTAAGTTGTATACAAATCTTCTAATTTCTATAACAGCTAAGTCAGCACTACTTTCGTTAAATGCATTTACTTCATCTTCCCCAATTACTAATAATGTGCTATTTCCAGCAATTACATAGTTACCACTTTGTAGTCTCATTATTGGATTTATGTTTGTTACACCATCTCTTTGCCATTCTTCAGCAATATCTGAACCAATTTCAAATTCTGGTTTAATAACTCCCATAACTCTTCCTGTTGCTAATCCTGCTTTTGGTGTATATGCTTTTCCACCTGTACTTACACTTCCACCTACTAATGTTAAATAAGCGAATGATGGTGGTGTCCACATTGTATTAGCACCTATTTGCATATATACCCAAGGAGCACATATACTTGCACTAGGTATTATACTATTTCCAGCTATTTGTGAGTAAGCATATTTTGTAGCAAATTTTTGTTGATTCTCTAATTTAGTACCTAAAGGTAAATCTATTAAAGCTCTACAATCTTGTCTTGCTTCAGTTAATTGTTTCATTGCTTCACCAATTGCTCTTGATGCTGGTTGGTCATCATCTAAGCTATCTGTATATCCTCCAGATGTAATAAATTTAGGTAAATATAATATTTTATCTGTTAATTTTGGATAAATTAATGCTGGTATTTCAGCAGGTACTAATGCTTCATCGAAATCTGTACCATTTGCAAGTTCAACAAAATTATCAACTTCTTTACCATCTATAATTGTGCTTCCTGTAAGTGGTATTTGGAATTCTAAAACAGCTTCCCTCTTATATTCACCTGTTTCAGGGTCAATTTCTATTGGTGCATTTAGATTTATTGTTTCTAATTCAACTGTGTTAATTGCATTAATTACAGCTAATTTTCTATCATATTCATCTTCTGTTCCTGTTAATGTAATTAACTGAGCTTTCTCTATTGTTGTTGCACCATATTTAACTGTAACATATATAGTATTATTTGTCATTTTAATATTTACTTTCATTTTGTTACCATATGTACCACCCCATTTTTCAGATACAATACAATCAACTACAGTAGTAACATTAGGGTTAGTACCCTTATTATGGGTTATACTGTATTTAGCACATTGAGCTCTTGGTACATCACTTGCAACATTTGGTATATTATGTGACCACTCTATACCTGCTTGTCCTTGACAAGCAATTCTTTGGAATAATACTGGCAATCCAGCACTTAGTATTCCACCAACATACTCATATGTCATTGAACCTTCTGGTCCATAAGTACCAAATTGGTTTCTAAATTCTTCTAAAGAACGTAATGGTACTGGTCTTGACCAATCACCTTTAATAGCTGTTCCGAGGAATATATACCCAGTTATCTTCAAATGTTGGTGAATTTGTTAAACCTCTTGATAGGTTATTTGTTGTGATATTGATAAATGCCATTTTCAACTATCTCCTTTCTTAGTTTTACTTTTTTATAAAATATCTACATTCTAAAACATTCTGTTTATTTGTAAATGTCACCATATTAAGTTTTGTATCTGTGTCTTTACTTTCTTTTATAAGACCTACTGCATTTTTTAATGTATATTTATTAAATGTTCTACCTTCTTGTACTTTATGCATTTCTAAGCAGATATTTCTATCTCTCTTAGTAATATTATGTACAACAGCTTCTATTTTAATGTCACCAGTTTTATTTTGAGCAAGTTTAGTAACTTCAACACTTTCAACTATCTTGTATTGTGATTTAAGATATGTTGTTAATGCTTCATTAAATGATTTAGAACTAAATTTACTTTCTACCTTTATTTTAGCTTCTTCTGTATTTGGTACAGCTTCTTCTTTATCTGGTACGCCTTCAACTATACCTAAATCATTTACATCTTTAACTTCCTCTTTACTTTCAGTTTTCTTTGATAACATTTCTTGTATTTTAGCGTGTCTTAATTCTCTTGATTTTGCTCTAAATGCTTCTAATTTATTATCACATTCTTTGCAGTTTTTACATTCTTTTCCTTCTTCTACAACTTCTACAGTAGCGGGGTCTATATTTCTTTGTTTAAAGAATTCTCTTTGATGTCTTGATGTAGTTTGTGAAAATTTACCTTTAGAGTAAGGTTTACCATCTTTAATACCAGCAACTAGAGTTCCATATGAATAAAGTTCTTCATCACCATTATCTTTTGTAACTACTCTTGCTTTACCATAGAACGAATTTCTACCATCATATCTTGGCTCAAGTGCTACATTTGTATCTTCTTCAACTTTTTCTTCACCAAGTAATGCTCCAATACTTTCATCCTTTTTACTTTCATCAATCAATTGGTCATCTATTATTTCTTCACCTTCGATATTTTCATTACCATCATCTTTTAAATCTGTTGTATCTTCATCAGGTTTCTCTTCTTCATCAGGTGTTTCATCTTTTACTTCAACTTCCTCACCATCATCAGTAGTAACCTCGACCTCTTTTCCATCATCAGATATTTCAATATCTACATTTTCTTTAATAGTTTTATAATCTGGGTTAGCTTCTTCAAACCAATATTTTAAATTTGATAATAAAGATTCTGCTGATTTGATTGTAGCTGGTCTTATCGTATTATCATCTATATCTTCTTTAATCATATCTAAATCTTTATGTGCTATTTCTTTTTCTCTATCCTCTAATATATCAAATTTTAACTCATTGGCTTCAGTAACTTTTTTACTTTCTTCTTTGTCGTCTACTGGAACATCATCATTTACTATTTCATCAATAGTTGGTTCTGTTTCAGCAGGTAATTCGGTTTCAACTGGTGTATCTATTATTTCTTCAGGCATTACAGTATCATCAACAGGTACTTCAACTGTATCAACAGGTACATCAGCAACTGGTTCTTCGATACTTTCTTTAGGCTCTTCTATCATAATAATAGCATCAGCTGTATCAACGATAGTTGTATTATCGTTTACTGATACTGATGTTGTTTCATCAACATTAACATCAATACTTTCAGCTTTTTTAGTTTTAGCCTTTCTACTAGCTTTATTTTCTTTAAGTTCTAGTTTACCTTGTAAAGCTAACATTGTTGCTTCAACTAATTTGTCTGTTCTATCAAACATTTTACCTTCTCCTTTCTTTAATTTAATACTGTAAATATATCTTTGTTGTCATCTAAAAATTGTCTAACCTGTTGTACCTCTGCATTGCCTTCAGCTAATAGTGTTGGACCATCCAACTGATATTTAGCTGAATTAGATGTATATTTACTTCTAATCCTTCCTAATATTATTTTAGTCATCCCAAGAGCTAATTTTCTTAATTGTGTTTCCCAATGTTGTTCTCTTATATCTTCAACTGAATAATACTCAGGTTTAAAATTAATTGTTACCATAGATGGTATATTTGGATTTGCATACACATATAATTTTCTATTAGGTTTATCCCAAACAAAATCCATATCTGTAGCAAGTATATTTAAATTACGTTTAACTTCAAGAGCTTGAACATAATTATCTATATTGTACATACCAGTAACATTCATTAAATCCATAGCAGGCATTTGAAATGGTACACCAGTTAATAAACTATCTTGACCCCTCAATACACTTTCAACACTATCAATGTTATATTTAGATAAATCAATACATTGAGCATATGGTACTGTAACTGTATATGTGTCAGTCATATAGTGTACAATTTCCTCAAAGGCTTGATTTACAATATCACGTATATCTTCAGGTCGTAATTCTAATTCTAGTACTTGTCCACCTAATTGGTTTTCAATATATTTAACTATCTTCTTTAATCTTTTACCCATACGAGGGTAAGTACGTGGAGGTACTAAATCTTTATCATTAAATTGTTTATCTAATTCTTCGTCAGCCACTATTTTACCTCCTTAATTAATATTATATTTCAATATGATTATGCCCAATTACAACACCAGCGGTGTTAACATATGTATAATGTGTACTATGAAGTATACCTTCTGCTATATAATTTCCACCCTCACCGTCATCTAACTCTTCTGGGTTGATATATTTTTCTTCTTTAAATATTGTCATAGATGCACTCTCAATAACTTCACCGTTATCTACTTTAACTTCATATTGTGTACCATCCTCGGTTTCGCTAGTTTGCTCTATACTTTCTATCCTTTTTGTTGAAGTTTCCCACATAGCTTTAGCAAAATCCATAGGTGTAGGTGCACTACTTGTATTAGCTTGTGCTAGTTCTTCTTTAAGTTTAGTATAAAAAGCTAATGCTTCTGATGATGTTACCAATAATTTAACAGCATCATTTGGTTGTAATGTATCAACAAAATTACATAAATAATATCTAAATGTTTGTGTAATACCTGTTTTATTTTCAATAGTTAATTCAACAGGATTTTCTAAACTTGCTTCATAATTCTGCTCTGCCATTATTTTAACCTCCTATTTAAATTTATATTAGTGTGGTCTAAATACATCAAAATCATTAAAACCTTGTACATCTTCAATAACACAATAATAATTTGTTTCATCCTCTGATTTAATTGCACAACTCATATGATTCTCATCTAAAACGAAGTCACAACTGGTTTCAGATGAACTCTCTAAGTGAACTTTATTATATGATACATTGCCTTGTTTTAAAGTTACATACACATCTTTATCTATGCCACGTTCAATTAAAGTACGTAATACTTCAGGGTCTAATACTGATGTATCTAAAGGACTTCCAACGCTTAATGGAATTGGAAATTCTATTACTAAATCTTTACTAGCCTGTGCGTTTTCTAACATTTCTTTTATTTTTGTATAATAAGCCATTGTTTCAGATGATGTTACTAATACTTTCACAACATCATCTGGCTGAAGTGTTTCTGTAAAATTACATAAATAATATCTAAATGTTTGTATCTCATTAGTTTTATTTACTAATTCGACAACTACTGGTTCTTCTATTGATGCACTATAATCTTTCATTTATAATTCCTCCTTATTGATGCATTTCATTTGTAACATTATTACCTCTAATCAAATACATAGCTGATTCTGATGGTTGCTCTGATTCTCTAATAAGAAGCACAAAGTCAGTAGTATCAATTGGTATGGCAACTCCTATCATAGAGTTATATGGGGCTTGTGTAATTAAATCCTTGAAATAATATATATTATATGTCATTTCTGGAATATACTCATCACCAATTTGTATATCCAATGTCTCCTGCATCGTTCTAACACATTCGCCAACTCCTATTTTTAAATATTCTGACCCAGTACTATCTATGTGGTCATTAACAATTTTTACGTATTTACTAATATCAGGTATGTTACTAGCTTCATTTATTTCTAAATCTTCTTTAATTTTTAAATAATAAGCCATTTCTTCACTTGATGTTGATGATAATGCTACTTTATCACCTGATTGTAATTTTTCAACAAAATTAGCTTTAAAGTACCTAAATGCAGATAATTCATTTGTTTTATTCTCAATTACAACAGGTATATCTAAATTTGTTAAATCTTTACTCATTGCATTTACTCCTTAAAAAAGTAGTGTAGGCAATACTAAATAGTAGTATCTGAGAGGTAGATTATCAGACTTACTGCCTAATACTACCTACACATTTATATCAAAGTTAATTACTTTAATATCTTAAATTATTGGTTGTTATCTGATGCTTATGCCTCAGTAATATTAACACCTTCAACAGCTAGATGTTTATCTTTATCAGCTAATGCTGCATAATAAGCAGCTTCTTCACTTGTTTGAGCTACTAATGTAACTTCATCAAGTGGTTCTAATACCTCTGTAAAGTTTACTCTAAAATATCTAAATGATGTATTTTCTACTTCACTTGTATTGCTAAGAGTAATTGTTATAGGTAATTGTGATAAATCTTTTATTTTTGCCATTATAAACTCCTCCTTTTCAAAATGTTACCGGCTCTGAACCCAGTACTGGACCCTCCTATGTCTGAATTGATGATTTAACATCATCAGCAGAGTTCAAGAGGTTATGTTTAAAATATCATCTACCTCAAAGAGTAATTGACACTCTTGATAATATTTTACTTGATTTATAGTAAAAAACTTAGTAAGTCAGCTGATTTATTTACATTTGACTTAGCTGAGTTTTTAACTTCTTTGTTTTGTTTAACATTTTTAAGTATTTTCTTGAATGGTATTTCAGCTTTTGCTTCTACTGGTTCTTCAACAACAGCTTCTTCAACATTCTCAGTTACTTCTTCAGCAACTGTTTCTACTGGTTCAGTTACTTCAACTTCTTCAATATTTGTTTCAACTATTTCTTCAACAGGTTCTTCAACTTTCTTTTTTCTGCCCATTTTATATATCCTCCTAACACAAATATTTTTTACTCAATAATATTTTACTCTACCAGTCTCAGAAAAATGGCAAAAATAAAAAGAGTATCATTTAGATACTCTTTTTTATCACATTTAATCCCACAAATTATAAAAATATTTCTTTAATAAATCCATTGCTTCATCTTTCATTTGCTCTTTATAGCGGTAATTGTCCTCTTCACATTTAAAAAATTTATCTCTTAGCTCTGGGTCAGGTTCATTATTCTTTATAATATAACCACCATCAACTTTTTCACAATGTTTATTCCAAAAATCTGTAAAAGATTTTTCTTTACCAAACTCAGGTCCCCAAACAGCCAAGTCATATTCTTTTTTATAAGGGTTATACATCTCTTTATCTTCATCAGCTTCTTGTAAACAATATGCCATACGAGTTAATAATATGTACCATTTGGTAAATATACTATCAGGTTCATAAGTGTAACCATTGGTCTCTTCCCTTATTTTATATTTTTGCAGTTCTGTATCTTTCCACTCTATAGGAAGTTTGTCAAACTCTTCAAATGGTAAATCTGGTGCACCGTGTTTCATATCCCTCAAATTTAATATCATTTTAGGAAATGTTGAAGTAAGCCAATAATTCATACCCCAACAATCATTATCTGAAAAACCTCTTTTATAACGTTGTCTTGCCATACGTTTATTAAATCTATATTCATTGAATTTATGTATTAATCTCCTAAACATTTTATTCTACCTCTCTTTTTTGATTGTCATTAAACTTAATAACATTTTTTAATAATTGCATATCAAATTGATTTGCTATAGATGGTACATCTTTATTTAAACAATGACTATCCCAGTAAGGTGTGTCTTCATATACAAATGTGTGTGCTGGATTCACCCTTGGGTCTAAAACAAATAGTTCACGTAATTCACTATAATTAACGCCTATTTCTTTACATACATTATAAAACTGTTGACAAAAACTAACTTTTGTAGCAATATATGAATTTTCCATAAATTTAACTAACTCAGCTAATTCTGATGTAACAATTCTAAATGTATGTCGACCATCATAACAAGGTAATATTATTTGTACTACTTTATTACATATAGCAGTATTACCACCTAAAATAGTAAAATCAAATTTAAAATTATTACAATGTTTTGTGTTACCATAATACTCAGGACTAAATACTATATGCTTTCCAGTTTGATGTGATAACTCTCTAACTGTACCTACTGGGCAAGTAGACTTTATACAGTATATTTTGCAATCATATTCATTTATTGCATTTTTAACTTCTGTAATATCTACTTTACCATCAATTAAAGGTGTATCTACACATATAAAACCTAAATCATAAGTTATATGTTGCATAGTAGTTACACCTTCCTTATATTTATCCACTATATCTGGTTGTAAATCACTTAGTTCAGATGCTAAATTTCTACCAACTATTCCATATCCTATTATTAATACATTATTCTTCACCTAACTACCTCCTATGTATTATAACTGTATTAATAATATTTTACCTTACTTTAACATTGTCTAATAATTGCATCTGTATAATGTTCTAATAATTCAGTCATATTTCTACGACCAACTGGATTCGATGTATGTATTCGGTACTCCGGACAATAAATATGTTTAGCCACAATGTATTTACACAAATCATATCCAGTTGGACCATCACCTAAATCGTGGTCTAAACAAATTACATCAAATCTAAATCTGTGTAATTCTGCAACAGCTTCGTCATAATCTCTTGCCCACCTAACTTCATACTCATCTCTATATGTATTTGGTACAGGTCTTAAATCATCCACCCAAAGTAAATATTTTTTAGATTTATGTTTTTCTCTATATTTTTCATACCACTGTACTGCATAATAATTATTATAATCTTGCATTACAACCTCCCACATTTATTTATTCTTGCTAAATCTGCTCTTGAAATCAGAGTTAAATTTTCAATAGTTATATTTAACGGGTTACCATCAATAGCATATACAACCATACCATCTGGTATATCCTGCTGATGATAATATTCCCACAGATACCTTCTATATAGATTATTTGGTTTTCTATTACCTTTCCAATCTATATTAATAAAGTATTCATACTCAACTTTACCTTTAAATCTACCTGACTTGTGTATATGTTTTCTTAATGTTACAGTACCCTTTTGTTTTGTATTATGTGGTAAATATCTCCCCTCAATTTTAGCTAATGGTGATACTGTATTTTCTTGATACTGTATATGTGTTTTACTAACTCTTGCTCTTGCTTCTTCGGATAACCATTCTTTTTGAGGTACACCTTTATTAAATGGGGTGTTACCTTTCTTAAACATTGTTTTTAAAAATTTATCTGATACTAATTTACTCTTTAGTACTCTCCAACAAGCATCACTGCAAGTTTGTCTCTCAATGTACTCTTTTCTTGGTGTGAAATCCTTGCCACAAATTACACACTTATTCATCTTTAATATCTCCTATTCCTCTTTTACCAAATTTCCATTCAGCATTAACATAACCATCTGCAACATTTACATCTATACCAGTTACACCAAATTGTATTGCTTCTTGTGATTTTAAAAAATCACGTATTTGTTTATACAACTTATCTTGTTTTTTCATTAATGTTAAATCTTGTATTTGTAAATCACTCGCAACTTCACCAATCTCATTGCCATATGCAACACACTCATCTTTTGTTGCAAATATATAGTCCTCATATACATCACATCTTTTAAATGGTCCATCTGATATATGATATTCAATAGCATATGTTTTTATACGTCTGTTACTATAGTATTTAATAGAACCGCATATAACTTCTAATTTTTCTAAATCTCTATTAAATTTTAAAAACCATACTATATCTTTTGGTTTAAATTTTGTTTTACCTGCACAATCATTACATAACCAGCGATTTGTAAATTCTTTATCTTGATAAACAAATCCTGTTTTTGTTTTACCACAATATGCACACTGCATCATTTTATAACTTGCTAATTTTCCCATCTTTATTGGATTATCCATCTTAAACTCTCCTATCTTATATCTTAAAATAGTTTCTGGCGTGGAAGGTGAGGTTCGAACTCACGCCCCGCATACACGAGCTAACAGTTTAGCAAACTGCCCCCTTCACCACTTGGGTACTTCCACATATAAAAATAGTGCTCTTGTAAACACCAAACTTTAGAGCACAGTAGAACGGACATTACCTTCATACAGCATCTTCTCGTTTCCAGTCACAGCTATACATATCTACAAAGTTTTTTATAAGTTAGTCTGGAAATTTTACCAACTTATTTTATTTTAGATGTTTCAGGTAAGGATGTTTTGTATCAGGTCGCCTTACTCTTACGCCTGTACAAGGGGTATTGAGATTTGAACTCCATCTTCAGCCAACAGACTGCTGTTCTACCAACTTAAACTAACAACCCCATATAAAAGTTGTCATAGGTGTGTGATAACACATCTTACCTGATACTGGCACATCTCCATCAACGTGGTATCTTCACTCGGAGACCTATACTAACATTTAATACTCATACTCATATTCATCAAGTGTAACTAATTCAAAGTTATCATCTATAAAATCTTCAACTTCTTGAAAATTCATATAGTTTTGTAACAATTGCTCAAATTCTACTAATTTATTATCAAAATCAGCATCCTTTTTTACATAGTACACAAGATTACCATCAATATCATATGAACTATCTGTCAATCTTATTACGGCTATTTCCATAGTTTATTACCTCCTAGTAATATTTTAGCGTAAATAACACACAATTTCATATTTTAATTATATCATAATTTTTAAAATATGTAAATATTATAAAAATAATTTTTCAAACAAAATAGCAAATGGCTTTAGTATAAATTCCAATATTGTATATAAACAATACATAATACTTAAAATAAAGTAGATGACCAGCACAATCGGAAATTCTACTATAAGTAATATCAACATTAATATACTATACCAAATATCCTGTAACATAATCATCTACTCCTCTTATTATTTAATTTTTATTTTTCAATTTTTCTTTATACTCTTTTCTATATTTCTTAGAGTACTTATATAATATTTCGTGTACAACCTCACAATTAGCTTGTGCTGTAGTTAATGGATTCACTATATACCAATCTTCTCCTAATAAATACTGTTGTAGAAAATTTAAACCTATCTGAGCTTCCATTGGTGGTGGAAACATATTATCTTTCTGCCAATTCTTATCTAACCATTCTTGATATTGCATATATTACCTCCTATAATATAATATACCTCAAATATTATATTATTTTGAGCATTTTCAGAAAATAAAAAAGTAAAGGTCACAGCCTGACAAACTTTAACCTTTACTAACACCGAAAACAAATAAATATACGCTATAAGTGCGTCTATTTAAATTGCTTTCTTATAATATAACACAAATTTTAAAAATTGTAAATACCCTTTATAAATTTTTTAATAATTTTTTTGCTTCTCTTAATATATCTCTACGCTTATTAGTGGTATCTACAAATTGCTTACAAGATAACTCATCTCTAAATATTTGATGAGCAAATCTTCTTACATTTTTTCCACTATCCAAATTTACCACAAATTGGTATATACCATTTTTAGTTGGATTATAAAGTTTATATATAGCTGATATTACACCTTTAGCTGATACTGCGTGTAATGATAAATCAGACATATCTTTAGTATTATCATTTGTATATACAACATCACCTATAATATATCCAGATTTACTTTTAACAAAACAAGAGTTACAACAATATTTATTATACCAATTTCTAAAACTATCTGTATATTTTTCACCGCAGAAAGCACACGTTTTCATTGTCATATTTTCATACCTCCGTTAATACAGTCTTGTTGCAAATTTAGCCACACTATCTAAATCATTATTTCTAAATATAAGCCTACACATTACTGCTTCTAAAAATTCTCTATCAGGAGCTATATAAAATGATGGTTCTTTTAAAACTGCTAATGTTTGTTTCACCTTAACTGGTTTGTTTATACTTTCTCTTCTTTGCATCTCATATCCCATTTCTTCATTCACTAGCTCTTTAGGTTGTGATGCTATATAAATATGTATTTCAGCATCAGACATTGATTTTATGTATCTAGCGATTGTTGCAGCCTTTAATCTATTACGTGCTTCATTAAATTTAGATACACTAAACCAAAATGTATAATCTTCAAATTGATTATTTACATTTTCATTATCTGCTACTCCTTTATATACTTTCATAGTACCAGCATAATTATTTACCCAATTAAATATACATCTAAATTTATCTGATTCAGTCAAATCATATTCAATTGATTTTGCACAACTAGACGGTATAACCCAACAACGTGTTGCGTCCATATATACATCTTTATACTTGTTATAATTGCCCTCTAGTTTAATTCCCAGCTCTTTAGTTTCATTTAAATATGCACTTGTAGATAAAAGGCACACAGCTATTGTTTGTCTATTTATACCAAAATGGTGTATTATAACAAATCTATGATTTTCAGATATAAGATTTTCAAGTGCCATATCATAAGCACCACTAATCTCATTGTATGCCTTTAGTTTAATTACATTACCTATAAAAGCAGGCTTACTATTTATATAGATACAGGGTTTATCAGCATACTCTTCACCTATATTTATATGTTTATTTTTCATTGTAAACACAACTCCTCACTAATATCTTTAATGAGAGGGCTTTTATAATTTTTATTTTCGCAGGGGAAACCCAATACAAACCTACCTGTTATCTGGGAGCGACCCAGCATCTGGCTACCGAGGTAGGACTCGAACCTACGCTTACATCGGTCAAAGCGATGTGCCTTACCAACTTGGCTACTCGGTAATATATGTCTTATTATTAACAATATAACTAATTGTTGATTTAGCAACTTTAAATTGTTTAGCTAATGCTGTAAGACCTAGATTACTATCACCCCTTATATACACCGACCTTATAAATAAAATGTCATCATCAGTTAATTTAGTATTTGAGTTATTTGTACCTCTATCATTTTTAATTTTACCAACCAATCTTAATTGATTTAAAATAAATTGATGTGTACACCAATATAAATTTTCCACAGCATTATTAGCAAGATTACCATCTATATGAAATACATCTGGATAGCTATTTGGATTTGGTATAAATGTTTCTGCAACTAATCTATGTATATAAGCTATTTTTCTTATACCATTCTTACTAAGGCTAACATTATAACTACCTTTACTATCTCGATGCGGTGTGAGTATTTTCTCTCTACTACAAGTACCATTACGAGGTAGTGATTTAACCCTACCTCGATTACTTATTTGATATAAATTTTCATAACCTGCAATATCTTTCCAGATTTCTAACATATTATCCCTCTTCCTCTGATAATAGTTTTTTAATAAATTTATACTCTTTGTATTCTTCTTCTGTCATCTGTCTACCATAAACAATACCACTATTAATTTTATAATGTGTATGGCACTTCTCACAAGTGATACACTCACCTTCTCTGTTATACTCTAAAAAATCAAATGGTTGCTCAAACGCACAAGCTGGACAATGACTTAACATTACATCTGTATCCATATTATAATACCTCCTCATTAATATTTTAGAGTAATCACAAAATTCCAATAATTTTTATTAAATTTATCACATTTTTCTAATATATAAAATGAGGGCTGTTGGACTCGAACCAACATCTCGACCGTCATCGCACATTGCCACAATGCTAAAACCCTCTAACCACACGTTATGGTTATAAAATTAATGCACTTTCCCCTCTAAATATTTACAATAGGCGGTATAGTGCTAAACTTCTCCATTGGATTTTAAAGACTTTTCCTTGTCAATGCCTAACGCTACCCTACACCTATTACAGTGCAGGGTCACTTTCGACAGTTAGTTGCCGGTAGTCTATTTACAAGGCTTCTTGCGTTTCTCCCTACCATTCCGACAAAGTCGCCGTGCCTAGTCTGACCCTATGAAATATAACCACTTTCACATAGGAGAGGCATCATTGGTGGCACCTCATACTGGTCCGGGGTACCTATATCGGTGTCAAATATTAGGTCTTTTATTCATCCACATACTTCATATAACAACTTCTTATAATTCATATATAAATATAACCGAGCCCCAGTGGCAGGAGTGGTAAGAATCAAACTCACATTAACGGTGTTGGAGACCGTAGTCCTATCATTGAACGACACTCCTATATAAAACGGAAAAATCTAAATGTGCTACAAACAAAATTAATTTAGTTGGTAAATTAATATTACAAGTAGACTTAACCGATAAACTTCTCCAACTCAACACAACGATTTTTCAGTACAGCTTTAATTAATTATATATCGTTTGTAGCTACAACATAATTAATTAAATTTGCAACGTCAGCTAATTGTAAGATTTGAACTTACCTAGACCCCAACGGTAATTAGCATATAACGATATGAGTTAAATAAGTACCTATAATTATATTGGTTTCGTTTATACTCGCAATATAAACTACTTGCCATAATTATTTGGGAAATACTTAGTTAGGCTTAACCCATATCTAAAGAACTAATGGAACTCGATAGATATTGTGACAAATACCTATCTAAGATACTTTAGTTAGCAACAGCTGGAATTGAACCAACGTCATAATGGGTATGAGCCATTTGCATCGCCAACAATGCTATGTTGCTATATACTATATGGAAACATATACTCATATGTGCATTTGTATTTATCCAAATCTATTATCAGTTCACCAATTAGTTTTATTAAAAATTTATACAAATTTTTATTTCTTTGATTAAGTAACTTTAAACAGCTATGTTCAATTGCAGTTATTATATTTTTATCATTATAATACAGTATCATTAATCTGCATTCCATTGATTTCATAACTTCTTTACCATCTTGTTCTACTGGTGATACATACTCAAATAATTCAATTCTATCATCATATTTATATGCTCTAAGTTCTTCATCAACCATAAATTGATTTTTGATTAATTTCATTATTGTATGCAATCTCATCATATCACCTCATAAATACTTTAAGCTATTTCGTTATCATCAATCTACATTGAACTGGCGTATCTAGGAGAGCTCATACCGCACACCAGAGTGACCTGTTAATTCAGGAATAATAGCATTTTAGGGTCTTTTATTTTAATTGGTACCAAACCCTGACATAAAAAATAACTTAATGTGCACTTGCTTCTGTGTTTACACCTTTATCTGCTTAGTGCTAATCCTGATAGGTGGGTTTGATTGGTTTTCCTTCCAATGGCGACTTGTAGCGGACTTGAACCGCTGACCTCCTGCGTGACAGGCAGGCATTCTAACCAACTGAACTAACAAGCCATATACTAAGAGGTATCTTAGTCAATAAGTTTTAACAAATCTACCCCATTTAATTTTTTACCATTTTCATCTTCTACAGATATATATTTTAATAAATCTAATCTATTTATTTGCATTAAAAATCCTATCAACACTTTGTGGTCTATATTACCCTTTTGTTTTTCATACAATATATTAAATATATATCTAAGTACTGGCTCATAATCACCAAATATAATATCATCAAATGTTGCTAAAATTTGTTTACCATTTAATGTACTATTATATTTAGCTTGTTTTTCATATTCGTTACGTTTTTCTTTCCAATTTTTACGACTACATATAAAGTCTCTGCAAACATAAGGTCTTACCTCATATATAGTACAAACTTTATTTACTTCATCATAAAAACAACAATGTGCTTTAAATGCCCCAGTTGCTCTATCTATTCTATCAAATGGTTTAATATTATATTTTTTTACATATTGTTTTATATTAGTTACGTCATCATCATTAAATGGTACAAATAGTCCACAACAATCACCACATCGACTACAGTTGCCGTTACAAGTATTATCTACTATTTGATTTCTAACACCACTTCTTTTAATCATATTAAACTCCTTTTCTGTTTACTTATTCGTCTGTCATACTTTCTGAGTACATCTGTTAAACCGTATATATCTTTATTATATGTCTGAGTTAACAACTTTTCTTTTGGGGTATCTAAATAATATTTAATGGTTTCAGCTACCCAAGTATAATTAACATTCCAGAAATATGTATTATTAATGGTATTTGGTACTTCATCTGTATTCCAATAAGCCCCAGATACTTGACTTTTGTGTTGTAAAAAATCATTAGGAAAATCCCAGATTATTTCTTTATTATCACCAACTGTTATCCAATATCGTGGTATAGCTTCTCTCTTATTACTAATACCACAAGTCTGCCCAGCACCCCAAGCTGATTTAGTTTTATATACAGAGCAGTGGATTTGAAATTTACTATCGGTGTCTATAATGTTATATAATTGTTTTTGCAATTTACTCCACATCATATTAACATATACCTCCGACAAAAATTATACCACAATATTTAAAATATGTAAATAATTATATCTAAATTTTTTCACATTCTACATCACGATATAGTTGTATTAAATTCTCTAGTGTATCGTTTGGGTCAAAATCTATTTTATGACTTTTCAACCACGCTGTAACAGTTATATATTGTGATTTTTCATCTGGATACGACCATAACTCTGCATTCTCACTCATTTTGAAATCAACTCCTCAATATTTTCATTATCTAATCTTTGCAAACTTTTCATACATTTATTATACATATCTACCAAAGTTTTCTCTGAATAAATTCCATTTATTGTAGTATCCCTACCTAAATATTTATACCACGATATTTCAATATCTCCACACTTAAAATTATATGGCTGGTTTTCTTCATCATCCCACGAATATGCTTGTACTTCAAAAACATCATTAGCCCACCTATTACCAGTATTTTCAAATGGACTATCAAAATCAATGTGGTTCATATTATGTGCTACAATCTTTAGTTTCCTATTTATATCTGCCAATAAAGCTACTACCCAATCTGGACAATTATACCTTTGGTTTGTATTAGTATTAAACATTAAATTTCCTAACTCTAAATCAGCCATAAACTTACCTCCACTAAATATAATCTATTATGTGTTTCTTGGCTCTACACCTTTGTATTTGTATTGAGTTAATACTCCTTCCAAGTTCTATAGATAATTGTGTATCTGTTTTCGGTGCAAATAATATCTGTTTTATTTCACCATCAGTCCATATATTTCCTTGATTATATCTACCTGAGATATTTTTACCATAATACTTAGCTTTATCTCTTCGTCTATATCTACGAGCTTTATTTTTATCTTTAAAAAATTTTAATGATGTTGGCATAATATATCACTTCTTTCATTTGGAGGTACATATTGGATTTGAACCAATGATAACAGTTTTGCAGACTGCCGACTTCACCACTTGTCTAATGTACCAAATTGGTCGGAGTGACACGACTCGAACGTGCTACCTGATGGTCCCAAACCACCCGTTCTACCAGATGAACTACACCCCGATAATAAAAAATAGATGCTCTATGTAATTAGAGAGCACCTATCTCGTGTTTATAATATGTGGACTATTTTATTTATATTGCAAAGGTTATTCTAATTACTATATTATAGGTATGCTAAATAAAGTCAACTGCGGGTACATTTGACCAAGTACATATATCACTTTGTACATCATATTTAGCTAACATATAGTAACACTCCTTACTTAATTTAAAATAGTGGTGGTGGCAATATCACCTTGTAATTAATCTTGGCAATAGGATTACAATCTCTTTATATAAGAGGGAGCAATACAGCCACCGATGTTTCATAATTAGATTGATTAAACAATAAATATCTACCAACCTAACTAGCATAATTATATTACATATTTTAAATTTTGTAAATAGGTAAATATTATTTTTTTACATTTAATTCCCACCACTTGTCCACAACCTCTTGTTTATGTGCATCTATGTCTCCACCTAAATATCTAATTAATTTTTTTAATATATCTAATTCTTTGAACGCTACATCTAAATTTTCCATACATCCTTGACAAGCATCCATTTCCATTTCAAGGTCCATATAGTTCATTTCTAGCGTTTCAATAACCTTTTCTCTTGCTCTAGCTTTTACAGATTTCTTCTTTTTTGCTTTCATCACACTCACTCCAATGTCTACCATACTCATTTAAGGCTTTCCTACTAATTATAACTGTAAGAATATCATCATCAAGCATATCAGTTTTAACTAGTATAGTATTTGGCACTAAATTAATTTTAGAGTATTTTTTTAAATATTGTTGATACTTTTCATTAATCATAATTATATCATCCTCTAAATCAATCCTAGTTGCTATATAATCATTTAATTTACGTATCGAATGTTTAATATTGTATATATTACAAAGATTAAACCAACATTTAGTTGTGTATTTATCTACACAAAAATCACACTCTTCAAAATCATTATATCTACCAAATACCATAACTATCCCACCTTAAAATAATTTATTTTGTTTCTCCTGCCAAGTTCTAAATACATTAATTTCCTTTTTTAAATCCTCAGCTTTACCATTAAAACAAATTGCTCTATCATCAATATATAATATGGCTGGTACTTTTATACTAGTATAATCATCTACTTCTATATGATATTTATCTAACCACTCTCTCATAGCTAATTGACCTTTTAAGTCTCTGCATCTTGTACTTACTATAACAACATCATATGTTTTACGTAATTCATCAATTAAATCTTTTATTCCTTCTACAGGCTCATCATATATACTACCATCTTGCCAACCCCTGCTATATTTATGTATAACTCCATCAAAATCAAATACAATTGTTTTTCTGTTTGTCATAATTAAATCCTCCTATTAATATACCTCTAAATCATTTAAAATTGAATAATCTATATTATTTGTGGTACCTGTTTTAACCTGTTTGTTTTGATTTGCAGTATTATCTTGTGGTAATCTATAATTACTTTTCTTAAACTTTCTTTCCGCATCTTTTTGTAATAATAAATCACCACTTATTGTATCCTCTAAATTACGCTTATTTAAATCTATAACGTTTTTATATTTAGCTACTTCTGATGCAATTCCAGTATTATCTATTATATTTTCAAACTGACATAATTTAGGGTATTCTTTTTCTCTACCAACATTTTTTACATAATGCCCCTCCATACATCTAAGTTCTATATGATACCCCGTGAATCGCATATAAAATTGTCGACAAGTACACTCCGGATTGCAACACTTCTTATCATATACCATAATCTATTCCTCCCCATTATCTTTATCTAAACTTTCAAATTTTTTACATCTCTCATAATGATATTCATCATTAAAATCTTGCATTACCGTACTATCTAATTGGTGTTTATTACATCTATAGTGGCATATTCCTCCTGACCCTGCAACACTATCTAATTGCCAATATTTACATTTATAACAATTCTTTTTAAATAAATTACAAATACTCTCAAATATAATAACTACAATACTTATTATAATAACCACCGCTATGAATCCTAAACCTATTATTTCACCTAAGGTAACAACTATTGTCAACACTATCACCTCCAATCTAACTAATCTGTATGTGGTATATGTGTATCAATACTAGCATCTTGTGATATATTATATTTATATGTAACCCTATTGAAGAAATCACCATTATCTATATCTGGCACTACTACCCAACCCTTACCATTACATCCGTGACAAGTGTGTTCGTATGATGCTCCAGTTGTTGTGTTATAATCCCAATACTCTTTATACTTCCCTGAGCCTTTACACACAGGGCAAATTTCACTATGATTTGACATTTTTACTCCCTCCAATATTAAATAAAGGTAATATATTTTTCTCTTCTATCCAAACACTGTATTTTACCGTCTTACCAATAGTAAATATTTCACCAGTATTTTGAAGATTTCTACAATACCTAGTTATTGACTCCAATTTATCCCCTGTTTGTTGTACTAAATAATAACACAAAGCTCTATATGTATTGAACTTTTCAACCTCACCTGTGATGATATTTTTAGCACAAAATATATAATTATTTTTATGTCGCTTTTTTATTCTTTCCTCAATTAGCTCAATATCATCATCTATTGTAAAACTCAGACCATTATACTCAGTATCATCCATAATACTTCTATATACATCATTTGAAATTTCATAGATATTACTACCCTTTATTTGTAAATTATTTAAATATATAATATCTGTAATTTCTTTTATACTATTACATTTTTCAAATTCTGTATGAAATATATTATGTATTTGATATGTAGTTGATAAATACAAGCTTGTAATGTTTTTATTATCTGAATAACTTATGATAGCTAAGTTACATATACTTGAATTTAAAAAATTGCCATCTATAGTGTGTACAACTTGTTTATCCTTTTTTGGTTCTATTGGAAATAATGTATTATGTATTTCAGCTAACCTAGGTAATGTTAATAAACTACACGCTTTCTTTCTATTATATATTTCAGGTTCAAACCCACATTGAATACGTATATAATTAATATTTGACCCTCCTTCGTGCGGTAAAATTATTCTACAAGGTTGCATATTATTTAAATTAACTCCTGCAATACGTTTAAGATTTAACAAGTAATTAGAGTTATATAAAATATCTCCCATTAAACTGAATGCATCAAAATTAGGATTTGATTTAGTTTGCTTTCTTCTAACATTTTTAGACACTACATATATATCATCGTCTGCTGTATATAAATCCCCATAAAAGCACACTCTAAATCCACTCAATATTTGATTTAGAGTATATTTTTTAAGTGCATCACAGTTAAAGTTTTTAATGTTATTTATAATTGCAGTATCTTTCTGTAATATATCATCATCTGGCAATATTACCCAAATACCTGCATTATTATTTGCAAAAGGAATTTTCACCAGATTATTATTAAGTATATCTTCAAATATCACATATGACATTATTGTCTTGTATCCAGCTAAAACAGCTTCTTTGGTTTTTAGTATCTTTTTTATACGTAAATCTCTATCAACAGCATCTCTGTAAATTTCGACATTTGTGCCTATTTGTTGCACTGCGTTTCGTGTCGCCATATAAAATACCTCCGTTATATAAAATTAATGTGCTCTAAGTTGGTCTATTTCAATACCCGACTTAAAATTTTGTAAATTTTGTTTTGCTAACTCTAGCTCTTTTTGAGCATCGTCTAAAATTTCTTGCTTTGAGAAACTTGACCACGATTCAAAATACTCATCGTCTTTATTCTGCCAATATATGATATTATCCTCTGCTGATTTAAGACACCTTTGTAAACGACTTTCTGTAACATAAATATACTCAATGTGATTTGAGTACCCATATCTAACCTGACAAAAATCTCTACCTACCCACATTGTTGTTTTCCAAGGGAAATTATTATCACTAATTAAACATTCTGTTGCAAAATGGTATAAAGTTTTATCTGGTCCATAATCACAACTTAAAACAAATGTTGCATCTGGTGTAGTTAATTTTGCTATTTCATCTACAACATATTGACCTAATAATCCTTTAAATTTAGTTAACTGTCGTTCCGACACTTCTTTTGTAGCATATCTAGCTAGTACTGTTGCAAAACCAATTTCCCCATTATCAAACTTAGGGTTAACTATTACATCAGCCCACCAATCAGCTACAATAGTTGCTATTTCATCAGCAACATCACTCATTTGACTTTTCCTCCTCATTTAAATTCTTTTGTTCTTTAACGAATCCCTGAACATTATTAAATTTTTCAACACCATTTAATGTAATTTGTGTTATTGGTACATATCTATCATTTAGTCCATTAATAATGTCCATTAAAAATGCATCATCTACCTTGTAATCCGGTGGTAGTAATACTTTGATGTTTATTTCTTGTTCCATATTAATACCCTCCTTATCATAATATACCTCATTATAGATTTAAATTTGAGCAGAATTTAAAATTATTTTAAATTTAAAATAATAGAGTTAGGTTTACATATATTAAGTGCATAAAATAAAGAGTAGGGGTTACCTACTCTTTATTTCTATTTAAATTTATTCACTAATTATTTCATCAATAACTCTATCACATCTATCTTCATCAAAATCTATAATACCTAAATTATCCAACCCATTTAATAATACATATAATTTCTTTTCAGCATTTATACCTTCATCTGATATAATGCCATCATCATTAAATGGTTTTTTAGCCCCTAGACACATAAATACATCTTCTAATGTTGTAATCTCACTTGTTTCTTGTAATTTACCCTCTAGTGCTAACTTTGTAGCTTCTTCTAATTTATTTCTCATAATATAATACCTCCTTAAATTTTATTTAACTCCTCACTAGTCTCAAATGTAAATAGTTTACCATCCCAAATTAAATATGATTTATCTCCATATGGCTCCCCATTAGGTTGAGTTGAGTGAGTATCAATATAATAACAATTATTTATAATCTGTATATTTTTAACTAACGTGTGTCCTATAATTTGATTTGGAACCACAGGTCGTTGTGCGTGAGACATAACTTGTTCTCTTATATCTGCCCACACAAATGAACTAAAATCACACGTACCTCCTCTATAGTAAGCACAGGCAGTTAATAATTCTAATGACTGTAATTTATTAGAATTCATCTCTTTTAGGGTATCTAACCACTTATCTTCTCCACCTAACAATCCGTCTATATACTCAGCATTTAAACCTGCGTGAGTACAGTAAAAAGTATCATTACCACACTGTATCTCTGTGTAAAAATCTAATTTATCTATATTTTCAGTTAACTTCATTTTCATAACATCTTCTAATTCAAATTGATGCCCACTACAAGGAAATCCTAAATAGCTTAACTCGTGATTTCCTATTAAAAATGTATATTTTTCTGGATTAGTTTCTTTTAAATTAAATACTACATCTAATGTTTCTAATGACTGGTGATTATCTGTCTTCCAATCATCAACATAATCACCCATAAATATTATTCTATCAAAATTATATTTTTTATCTAGTTTTTCCACATCATTAAAAATATACATATGATTATGCACATCTCCAACGAATAAAGCATTCATATATTCACACCTTCCATAATTTTATACAATTAATTTATTTTTTCAACTGTAATTTTATATCAATATTATCATTAATATTTTACACTATTTTTGGATTTAATGCAAATAAAAAGAGATGCATTTCTGCATCTCTATATTTATCATCATACAAATTATACAGATTAAACTGTAATTCTTCCTCTGATGTAAAGTTGTGGATTAACCATTTTCTTACCATAGATTGATACCCATCCAGATTGTGTTGTGAAATCTGCAAGAGTAACTGGGCTTGTGAATGTAATTGGAAGATAGTCACCAACAACATATCCAGCTTGCCAGAAGTCATTTCCAATTCCACCTAAGAAGAAATCGTTTGTTCCGATTGCTGGTGTTTGGTAAACTGTTAAGTTTCCTAATTTACCAGCTAAGAAAGAACCACCATTCTTTGGAGCTTCATTAGCTTCAAATACTTTAGATTTAGCTAGGTAAGCGATTACGTTTGCACCAGCTACCATAAAGTTAGGTGTTAAGTTTCCACCTGTTCTGTTGTAGATTTCAGCACTTGCTAGGTTGATAGCGATTGGTAAACTTTCTACGTGTTCAGCATCGCTAACTCCTGGACGTGGTGTGCTTGACCATACTACTGCGTTTCCACCAGCAGCTTGAGCGAATATATCGTTCATTACGATTCTTTCTCTCTCTTTATTCATTTCATTAGCTACTTGTTGTTCAAATACTAATGGCATATTTACACCATATTCTTTATTGATTTTGTAAGCAGCTGTTAAAGCGTAGATTGCTCTTAATTTGTGCTCTTCAGCTTCAATTAGAACTGGATTGATACCAATTGTAACATCACCAACTTGATGTTGAGCGTGTCCATCTAATTCTGGATATAGATAGTTTGGTACGATTGAGTTATCGTATGTATAAGAGATTTTATCTCCTGCTACTGCTGCAGCATTTAATGTGATAGTACCATCAGCATATACTACTGTACCACCATCTGATAAAGCTCCTGCTCCATCATCTGTAATAACTGTTCCATCAGCTTTTACTATTTTAATAGAACCAGCATCGATTGGTGTAAATGGTGCTAAGTATGTTGTAATACCAGCTCCTATTTCTTGATTTTCTATAACTTTACTGTCATAGTTTCTATCTGTTTTTCCAGCTCCTGTACTATCTAATACTAGGTCACCAGCATTAACAGCACCTTTAGTTGTTCCATATTTAAATTCTAATATTGGAAGTAATTGAGCTGCTGTACTCATTGGTTGTACAGAAACGATTTCTGGAAGTATTGTATTTTGGATAGCTAAAGATACGATATTGAAAGCATCTCTTCTGAAATCTCTTCCAACAAAGTTTCCTTGTGTATATCCTTCATATAAATTACCTTTGCTTAGGTTTTCAAATAATTGTCCTGCATAATATTTTTCAAATGTGCTCATTGGTTTTGCACCAACAGCTTTTCTAGCACTCTCTAAAAGAGAAATTCTTTTAGCATATTTTTGTGCTACTGGATTGCTAGCTACATCTCTAGCTAGACTTTCTTTAGTCATCATTTTTGCCATTTTTAATTCACTCCTTATAAAATTCTTATATATTTTAAGGTTTTTAAGTTTCCTTACAAACTATTATAAATATCTTCAAATATATTATTTTGTGTTTATACAGCACTCCTGTCGTTTTAAATATCTTTTAAAAACCATTTATATAAAAATTTCTTGTAGAGCATTAAATATCTTTTAAATGGTACTTGAAATTATTTATTCATTAATATTTTACGTAACAAGTTTTCAAAAATTGTATTTTACCTGTCCATTAATATTTTACGTAAGTTATTTTTATTTTTACTTATATTTTATGTTTTCTAATTTTTATTTGTCAACATATTAAATAAATCTATATCGTCTTGGTCATAATCACCTGTATTAAAGTTTTCTGCTACAGCTTTAACAGTACCTAATGGGTCAAATGCCATCTTACTGAATCTGTCTTGAGTTTCAACCATTTTTTGATTATTTTCTGTTAATGTTTTAATTTTAGCTTCTAAGTCTCTAATCTTTTTAGTTTCTTGTAATTTACTCTCTGTTAATTTAGCTTGGTGTAGTTTTGATGCTTCTTGCAATTTATTGTTCTCTTCTTTTAATTTTTTATTTTCAACTAATACTCTAGCATACATATTTAATTTATTTTGTTTCTCTTTATTACTTTCAATTAATTTATCTATTTTAGCTTGTTTCTCATTTATTACAGCATCTTTATTAGCTAAGCTTTCATTTAATTCAGTTATTTTATTATTATGTGTTGTTTCTATATTCTCTAATTTTCTGTTTGCAATTTGTCTAGCTCTTAATAACATTTCTCTATGATTATCAGTTTCAGTTTTTATTCTCTCATTTAATTCTTCAATAGTCTTAGTAGCATTTTCTAGTTTAACTTTACTTTCATCTCTTAATTTTCTATTCTCTTCTTTTGCCATATGATTAAATGCTTTATCCCAAATTACCTTTAACTCATCATCAGTATAACCTTCAGCAGTTCCTCTTTCTCTTTCAAATTTTACAAAATCTTTGAATCCATAACCATAATAAGCATCATCACAAGCATTAGCAAATAATACATCATCTGCACCTTTGCCTTCAACCTTTACAGCTTCACTTAATTTAGCCTTTAAAGCAACTCTTGATGTTTCTAAGAAATTATTTTTCTCAACTAATTTAGCATTTTCCTCAGCTAAGTCAGCACTTGTTTTTAAAGCTTCATCTAATTGAACTTTACTTTCCTCAATCTTTTCTTTTAATAGCTTAATTGCAATTGATTTATTAGCTTCTGATAATTTAACTGGTATATCTTTAACTTGTAGTGATTGTATTTTTGTTTCAATTAATTTATCTAATTCTGCTTTATTACTAGCATTAATACTCTCAACAACTGTTTTTATTTGATTTACTTGATTTTCTGTTTCACAATCATTAATTTCTCTTTTTATACTTTCTGTTAATTTGTTTAAATGTTTACTTTCTGTAAGCTCTACTCTTGCTTTTGTATTAGCTGGTGTTACAACAACATCAAATGTTATAAAATCATATGTATCAGGGTCAATTATATTTTGACCATCAACAAATACTTCTTCACCCATTCCTCTTGATGATACACCAAGCTTAGCACCACTGTCTGCAAGTGCTTTTACTATTCTACCTGTTGGAGTATCTAATATATCAGCTTCACCGTAGATAACTCCCTCTTCAGGTCTTTTCTCTAATTTAGTTATAGATATGGCAGCATTTTTAGCAAGTGTTTCACATCTATCACCCTCAGGATGGTCTAACTCACCAAATAAGGTTCTTGTTTCTAATGCTTCCATTACATCTTCACTACCAAAAACTCTATTATCCCAAAGTTCCTCTGTATATAATCTGTCAGCATTTCTTGTACCGTGTTTATAATCAGCAAATACACCCTTTAATCTGCCAAGTATACCAGAGTTACTACCATTTTCAAAAACTGTATTTGAGTTTTGTGCTTCAATAATTGTAGATTTTCCCATATTTACTACTCCCTTTATACATAATTAACTAGAGATGTTCATTACATCTCAATAATATTTTACTTAACGTATCTTTAAAATACTCGTTCATATTAATATTTTACAAAAAATAAATTATAAAGGTGTAATTAGTTTGTACTAAATCACACCTTTTATATACTTTTTAATTACAAAGTTTAGTATCCCATTTCTTTATAAGCTTTTTCTTTACCATAATCGGTAACATCATATACACATTTATCTTCAATGGTATCAGTTATTGATGTTAGCTCTATCATATCTCTTAAAGATTGTTCTTCTGACCAATCTGCTGTTTGATTACCTTCATCATCATAACCATTGCTAAATAAACTGTGTAACTCATCCCATTTAGCATAAGCTGTTTCTAGGTCGTTATTTTTCCAAGCAGTTACTATCTCATCTCTTATTTTTAATCCTTTATTATAATTTTCTGACCTTGGTTCATTTTTTATTCTATTGTAAGCATCTGGTGAAATTGCTTCAGTCTTTTGATTATTAACTAATGCTTTTTTATCTTTCTCAAGTTGGTCTATCTCACTTTGTGTTTTATTTATATTATTTTGTATTGTAGTTTCATCACTATTTAAATTATTAAGGTCATCCTGACTATCTTTAATATCATCTTTTTTAGAAGCTATATTTGCAGTAATATCTTTATATTTCTTAATTTTTTCAGAACCATATGGTTCAGTTATATTCATTGTTGATTTACCTGTTTTAAATCTTTTTGGTATAGCCTTACCTAAATCTGCTGGTCCTAATGCATATCCTTTATAACCATTATCAGCTATATCTTTCTCAGATGACATATATTTTTGAGCTTCAGTACCACCATTTTTTAATTGTTCTTCCCAACTTGTAGGTCTTTCTTTTGTTAGATAATTATATAAATCAGCATCTTTATCATATCTTCTAAGTTTACCTCTGTATAAATATCTGTCACCATCTTTATAATGCATAGAGTTTACCTTTCCATCTGGACCATACTTATCTAATACAAATCCTAAATCCTCTAAATTTTTAACGTATTTAGTGGAACCGTTTAAAGCTGAGCGTATCATAGTATTTACTTCATCATTTGCTGGATTTCTTGCTTCTTGCTTTTTATTTAATTTATTAGCTAAATGTTTCATTTTTATATCATCTGCAAATTGTTTAGCTGTATCATTATGCTCTTTTTCCCAGAACTCATCACCTCTAGCCTTAGCTTTTTTAGCTAAATCTTTATTATACTTATAAGCATCCATTTCAAAACTAGGTAAATTGTCATATGATACTTGGTCCATTACTTGTCTAGCATTAATCTTATCATCACCATTATTTGCTTTATCTAAATTTCTTTTAGCTTGGTCTAAAGAACGTACTTTGTCTCTCTTTGTCATATTTTTTCCATAGTAAGCTCTCTCCTCATCAGTATCACCTGCTGTTGTATGTGATTGTATGTCTTGTGTATTTATAGCTTCTGTTAATAACTCATCTACATTAGTATCATTAATCTTAGATATAAACTCATCTATAGTATCATACTCTTGTACAGGTGTTTCTAACTCATTTTTATCATTTAATTTATATTCTATACGACCGTATGCATACTCTTTAGTATCTAATGTATTTAAATCTATAAATGTACCTCTGTAAATTATTTCATAACCCCCAGTTAATAGTCCACCTATCTCATTTAATTGAAATCTAATTAAAAATGCTTTTTTACCTGATGCACTAACGGTTTTATTTATATACTCAACCTCATTTTCTGCACCATTTCTTTCAACTTTTTTATCTGCTTTTGCATTATATGTATCAATTAAATTTTGAAAATCTTTTTTAACCTGAGCAACAGGTTTTTCTAAATTTTGACCACCGTAGTTAGTAGTTAAATCTTCTTCTTTTTTCTCAGCTGGTGGGTCATATCTTTCATACCAACTATCACCCATATTCCAAGCACTTGCATATCTACCAACATTGTATGATACACTAGCCCCCCTTGGTAGTTGGATACCAAAACTTGTTCTAATATTAGCTAAACCTTCTTCTTTAGCTTTTGATTGCATATTATATGCTATATTATGTGCTTCTGTACTGTCAGCACATAGTACAACTTGATAATGTTTTTTACCTTCTGCCATACCCCAACCAGACATCATTGTATCTCTCGCTATAACACAAGGTACTCTTTTTAAGTCTAGTTCTTTATGATAAGCTTTTTTATATTCATCGAACATATCAGCAATATCCATTTCAGCTTCTGTTTTCATTTCTTTCGGTGCCTCTACGGGTTTTTTATCTGGGAACTCTTTTCTAAATGTATCATTCATACTATCTTCATATCTTAATACATCATCTAATGTTAGCTTTTCATACCAATCAGAGTTTAACTGTATTTGTTTTAACACTTCTGGATATACCCATATTACCTTTAATGCTTCATAATCTTCCTCGAAACCAACTATATTATCTATATAGGTCTTTTCACCGTACTTAGCTAACTCGGGATGCACATCAGTATCAACTAAATAACCACCGTGACCGGATGTATAACAGTCATATATACCATCAACCTTAGTTGCTTTTACTACAGCACCTTCTCTCCATAAATCTTCACCAGCTCTTACTAAGTCTGTATATGATGTTGATTCAGTTTTAATTTCCTTACTTTCTGTTTTAGTATCATCTAATGGTATATTATTATCTTTAAATGTCTTTTCCACATCTGCTTTAGCTGTTTGTCCTAAATAAAAATTTATACCCATTCTCTTTAGTGTGGCTAAATTATCTTCCATATACCATTTATCATCTAAGAATAATGAATATTTTTTATCTCCTTCTGGTTTATAAATTTCAACTTTCTTACCAGAACAATCTAAAACAAATTTACTACCATCTTTATTTTTCTTTAATTGCCACAAACTCATTAACTTATTTAATACATCTTTATGGCTATCTACATAACCTGCATAATAACCCTCATCATCAGCTTCAGTTAATTGTTTACTTTCCATAATAATGTCTTCATTTTCATAACCATCAACTGTTTGACTATCAAAATCTAAATCATACCATTCTATACCAGAACCACCACATTCAGAACAAAAATACTCGTATCCTAAAGAGTTACCTTCTGGCTCAGCTGTACCGTATTCAATTTCACCACCACAGTTAGGACATATACCCTCAGTTTCACCTATAGTATCATTATTATCTCTAACCTCACTGAAATTTACATAGTACCATTCTTTACCATCAGTATCGCAATCAGGACAATGCCAAGGGAAATATACAGCTGTATCTTCTAATTCCATACCGAAGTACTCTAACATCTGAGAGTTACATATAGGACATTTACCTTCCTCGTTTGATTTAAATTTTATGCTCATCTTTATTCTCCTTTCATATATTCATCAATTAACTCTTTAGTCTCTGATGTTAAGTCTATAGTATCTTTAAATTCATCCCAATTTTCAACTAAATGGTCTACTATTTCATCTACATAACCCTCTAATTCATCTTGAATATAATTTGTTGTTTCAAGATTTCCATAAGCATTGATTTTTACATATTCATCTGTGTAGTTATACTCACCATAGCATACAGCTCTAACTGCACCCATAATGTCATCAGCAAAATATGTGTCAAAAAAGTCTTCATCATTTTCCCACCATTGTATATCATCAAAACTGCTATCATAGGAATTTATATCTGATATAATTGACATTAAATCCTCCTTTTCAACCATAGCACTTTTAATCTCATCTAAAATAGCATCTCTATCCATAATAATTTACCTCCATAAAAATATATCTCTGATAATATTTTACTATCAGAGATATTATTTAATATATTTTAATTGTTTACTAATTTGACCTTATATATATTATTTTGTGGGTCATACTGTACATCATCTATCTCTTCTCTTTGTAATAATAGATTTTTAAACTCTGCTGTTGCTTCTTTTGTTATACCTAAATCCTGCATTTTAAATGAATAATAACCATCTTCATCTTTATCTGTATCATCTTTAATATTTTTTATAAAATCATCAAATGCATTTTCTGCTGTATAAAATTTAGATTTACCTTCTGTTTTTAAATCAAATCCAAGCATATCTGACAACTCTTGCGACCACTCAGGTATACCTCCATCATAACTTAATATTTCTTTAACATAATCATTTATACTAATCATAGGAGCTACACCATCACCAACTTCATCGTATAATAATTGCATTGCTTGTACAAACTCCTCTATTGTACCTATGTATGCATTAATGTATGCCTTTTGTTCTGATGTTAAAAATTCATTAAATGTTTCCACATTTAAATCATCATATATAACTGGTTCTTCTGAAAATTCATTAGATGGAAATTCAGGATACTCTTTACTCTCACCTAATAAATTATTTAATTTGTCATCCAACTCATTTTGTTTGGCTTGTAACTCATCAACTAAATCTATTTCATCTTGTAAAGTTTGTTTTGCTTTCTCAGGGTCTTTTAATATTTCAGCTTTAGTATCAATAGCATCATTCATATCTTCTTTCATTATTGCTGTTGGAACATATCCATAACCATCTTGAACTAATTGTTTACATTCTCTTGTAAGAGTTAATTTTGCAAACGGAAAAGTGCTACTAAGATTATTATTATTATAATGTTCTACAATTCCATCATCAGTTAATTTAAAACTATGTACATTATTATCTTTTGCTAAATATATTGTTCCCTCTGTTATCAAAGCTTTGTCTAGTTCATTTATATTTATCTTATTTTCTGCTAATATATCCACCTTAATACCACCTTCCTTTATATCTAATTCATTATTATCTATATTCTTATTTAGACTTAATATAAAGTCTTTAATATTATCTATTAACTCATCATCAGTGGGTTTTTCAACAGCATCAACCAACGATATACCAAATTTAAATTTTAATAAATTATCATCTGCTGATACTTTACCATAAACTCTACCTAGAGCTATTTTAGGGAAACTCTGTGCTACATAATCTTCATCACCTAGCCAAAATATAATTTGCTGAAAATCATTATCTGATAAATCTTTTACAGAAGCTGTAGCATCAATTACATAATCATACTTTACACCCTTATTTTTATATGCATCAAATGGTTGTTCTGTCATCATAAACCTCCAACTTATAACTCTTCTAAAGCATTACTCAATTCATATGCTATTTCTTCATATGCTAACCAAGCAATTTTATTTTTTGCTGTATCACAATTTAATATTACTTCTGTTGTATTTACAGAACTTAGTACTAATTGTAAAAATTCATCTGGACCATAATTATCTATTAAATCATATATATCATCAGCATATTTATCAAAGAATGCAACTGTATCTGAATAATATACCATACTACCTACAGTACCATTAACACATCCGTGTTCTAATATTTCCTGACACCTAGATTGTATTTTTTCTTTTAAAGTGTCTCCATCATATTCATCACTGTCTGATATAATATCCTCAATTACCCAAGCATACATTTCGTTAATACCTTTTAGCTCATCTATTTTTTCTTGTACTACATCTGTACTATTATCAGCATCTTCTATGTCTTCAAATTCATCAACAGTTTCATCGTCTGCTTCAGTTAAATCTTTATATTCACCAGTAGCATCAAAATATTCATCTTCATCTATCTTTTGTGCATAATCAACATATTCCAAATCAGCTAAATCATCTTCATCTAATATACCTTCCTCTATAGCTAAATTAGTTATATATTCTGTATCATCCTCTACATCTTTAGTTGATTTAAAAAATTTAGAATACCCATCACTATCTTTATCAGATAATTCGGTATAATCAAAGTGTATCTCATAATAAAACATAATCATTACCTCCATTACTTAATCTTACCATAATTTTTAATATATGTAAATATTATAAACTTAAATCTTTACTCTTTAATTCATAGTATCTATCCTTTAAATCGGATAATATTTCCATATTTCTTAATTCTTTAAAAACAAGATTACCCACACTAGCTTCACCATCTTGAGCTAAACCTAATTTACGCATCATATAAATCTCATTAATAAAATCTAATATAGCTTGTTCATCTGTACCAGCAATTAACTCTGTAGCATTTTCTAACCATTTATTTAACTCATCTGCAATATCTGGTATCTCATATGTTATTGGCTTTGGGAACATTACCCACTCATTTTTTAGTATTGAGAATCTACCATTAGTAGCGTTACCATCAGATACATCTTCTATATATAACTCTACAGGTATACCATTAATATCAATATCATAATCATCATTAAATGAACCCTTTTTAGAATTATAAAATAATCTTAAAATTTCTTTATCTACATAATTAACTTCACTATTAACTATAACGTGTAAGTCAATATCACTATTTTCATTATAGTTATAACTTGCATTAGACCCAACTATTTCAACATCAACTATATTTAATGGTATGTCTATGAATCTCATAAACTCTTCATATATATCTACCATCTTATCATATACTTCTGGTCTTAGATTATTGTTTTCATCCCATAAAGCTGGATTCAATGTTTCGTGTACTTCTATAGCTTCTTGTAATTTACTCACAATAATTACCTCCTATTTCTTTCTACTACGCTTTGGTGTAGGTGCTTCTTCTTCACTTGTTTCTTCTGTAACAGATTCGTTTGCATTAGGATTATTACTTTGTTGTACAACACCTATGTCATCTTTTTCATATTCAAATGCTCTTACTACATTTACAGATACATATGATGATATATCTGAATACATCTCATCAGTAACTTCCTCTACTGGAAAATCTTTAATTTTATGTGCATCTATTGCAGTATCACCTATTTTAATTTTCTTATTAGATAAATTAATAACTCTAATTAACTTCATTTTTCTTACCTCCTAAATCTTTTTCTCTCATTAGAAAATCCCTCATTGTAATTTGTTGTACTTCATCACTATTTAGACTATCTAAACCATAACTGAATGTTAAATCCGGTTGTATTGCAACTTTGTTTTGCCAATTAGCTCTCCATAAGTAAGCATCATCAGTATAAAATGTTAAATCTTGTCTAAAATATTGACCTCTATTTCCGTGATTAGCTATATCGCTATTATCTTCAATACCACTATTAAAGTAAATATTAAATTTGTGTGCCATATTTAAACCGTGTCCTACATATACCATTAATGATGGTCTTAAATGATAATAAAATAATAACTCTCTTATAATAGCATCATTTGTTACCCTATCTTCTGTCCAAACACTTAATCTATAATTTATAGTAATCGGTATTACTTGTGCTCTTATCTCTGTTGGTAAATTATCTGGTCCTAACCTTGTATACACTTCCTCACCTATAAATGTTTGGAATCCTTGTCTATCAAGATTTAATTGCCAATCTAATCTTTCCAAGCTGATAAATGGCATTATTATTTGGTCATCATTCATTTGACCTAATATGCTGAACATCTGGTCTGCTGGACCAATCTGTACAGTATCATTAACTTTACTGTCTTTAATTTCTTGCTTATTAAATCGAGCTTTAAAATCTTCTACAATAGCTCTGTCATAAGCATACACTGAAACATCTTGTTCGTGTATTGGTTGTTCAACTTGATTTCTATTGATATTTTCTTTAGACATCATATACCTCCTAAACTATTTAGCGATAATTTCCACATCTGAAATACCCCCATAATAACTTAGTGTGTAGAGATTCCACAATTGCTTTATCTTATTGTGGTCAAAGTAGTTTTCAATCTTTGTGAAAATACCAGTTGGTCTACTTTTTAAATCACCATAATTTAAATATCTTATAAACCTATCTATTGATGTAGATGAATTAGGTATTAAAACATTTGGGTTTACTTCTATTTTCCATAAATTATTCTTATATGGTACAGCTTTAAAGCTTGTATTAACAGCTTGTAATAAACTAGTTGCTGTAGTATCGTATTTCTTACTACCATACCAATTTATCCAACTTGCTTCCTCATATAAATATTTCAAACGTAGTTGTATCTTTTTCAAATTCATTTTTGTATTTAAAGTTTCTAATATACGGTCGATAAGAAACTCACAGAAATCTGGTATAATTTCTGCATCATTCTCATCTATATTAGTAAACTGAAATTGCAATATTACCATAGGCTTTAACCACTATATGGACTTTGTTTATCATTTATGATTGAATAATCATTTGTCCAGTCTTTATGCTGTTGTGGTGTATTATCTATTTTATGTTCTTCTGTAATATATACATAAGGCTGGTCTTTTGATGTACGTTTACTTTCTTCTTGATTTAGTTTTTCAGTATTAACAAGAGTATATTGATTTTTCTGTTTATACTGGTCAAATACTGGTACAATCGCACAAGTATAAGCATCGGGAAACTCTAAATCACTTACTATTTTTGTTACCTTAAACACTCTTGGTCTTGGTGTACCGTCTACACTTTCTATAGTCATTCTAGCTCCTACAGATAATTTTAGTGTATTATATGGTACATTTACAACTATTGGCTGTTGAGTATTAAGCTCAGATGTCCAACCTAAAGTATTTAATGTATCGACAGATGGATTCTCATCAAATAAAACATCTAATCTTATAGGCATAGAAAAAGTACTGTTATCTTCACTATGTATAGTCATTTTCTTTTCAACTATATATTGGTAACCAACACTTTGTCCTATCAACTTTACCATTTCACTGAAATATTTTCTGAAAATTTTTGCATCTTGTCTATTAAGCAAGCCCATATAGTTTACTCCTTCCTTTCTATTCTATATCAAGCAAGACTTTAGCTTTACTGTAGTCATTATATAAACCAACTACTTTACCAATATTTCTTATATCAAATATTCTTTTTTCATCATTAAAATATTTGATTGCTCTTGCTTTTCCTGCCACATCACTTGTAGTTAGCTCATCACCTATACAAATAAGTCCTGTGACATTAACATCCACCATACCACCATTTATCACATCTACAGTTTTATCAGTAGATGCTATGCATATACCAATTACTAACTTATCTTGATGTTTATAATGTTTAGTACAGCTTCTTGTTACTAGAGATGTTTCGGGAACTGTGGAAACTAAATCACCAACATCAAAAATTTCATCTATATCATATTTATCATATGTTGTTACTTTAGTCATCATCTCTCACCTCTATCTTAAATTGCTCTATCAGCTTTCTACCTTGTTTTAAAGGTCTAGCATAACTCATATTTAACCCCTTAAATCATAAATATGTAATATAGTTTCATTAAAAACTGCTTCTATATTTTTACCTAATTGATATACAGGACATTTAACATATGATGAGTAACCTGTAAACTCGAAACCAGCATCTAATAACTGCTGTTCTGATATTTGACCTAATGATATATATTCTTTATCAAACTCATTAACAAGTTTAAATTTAACATTAGTAGCTGTTTCAAGCATATTTATAACTATATCGATACCAAATATTACATCTTTATTATTTGTTTCTTCCATTAGCAAATACCTCCTAATATTATTTTACTTGTAAAAATTAACTAAGTTATTATCTCATCCAGTAATTCATTTATTTCTGCATATGTCTCTGGAGAGATTACTATACCTGTACCAACTATTTTAACTCCATCTACATAGGCGGTCTTTCCCTGTGCAATATCTGCTGGTGTTGCTGTTGCATCTGAGGTATCTATACCGTAAGTTCCAGTTACACCTAAAATAACAGTATCCTTTTTTATCACATCAGGTGTTAATCCAATTGTATTTGCTAGGGTATTATATGGTATTTTTAATTGTATATTACTATTACCATTCAACACTAATTTACCATCTGTACTATAATTACCGTTAACACATTTTAAATTATCATCTAAAACTACATTTGATATTTCAGCACTGATAGAATTATAGACAGGTAAACTACCTACAACTTTAACATTATTATTATATGCTATTTTATTTATAGCCATATCTGAAGCTGTAACTGTGGCATCAGATTGGTCTTTTGCTACTTCAATACTACTTATTAATGTAGCATATTTACGAAATGTATCATCACTTGTGACCTCTACACCTTGATTAATTAGTGCTTGTTTAATTAAAGATTTTGTTACACCTAGGTAGTCTAATTTTGTATCCATTTTTGATGCCATTATCATTACTCCTTTTCAACTAATGTATCTATTAATATTTTACAAAATAAATAAAGGGGCAATAATGCCCCTTTTGTATATTTTTATTATTGTCCTACAATATCTCCTATAATTTCATCTGTCAGACTTTCAACTTCTAATAGATTACCACCAATCTCAGGTATTTCAGTTTCCATCACATCAAATGTACCTGTAACCTTTTCACCATTGACATAAGCTGTTTTTCCTTCCATAATATCTATAGCTGTTGCCGTAGCATCTGATGTATCTAACCCAATAATTTCACTTATATATGTAGCATAACTTCTAAATGATGCATTTTGTGGTACTGAAACACCTTTAGCTATTATAGCTTGTCTTATAGCTTCTTTTGTAGCTATAAGATAATTTAATTTATCTGCTGTTGTATTTGCCATATGCTACACCACCTCTCCATTAATACTATCTAATAATGTATTAATACTACCTACTTGGTCGTCTACATATTTTTTAGTTGCAGGGTTATAATCTTCAGTTGGTGTAAAAGGGGTTGTATTCCCCTTTTCAAGTACATTTTCTGCTGAAGGAAATACTAAATCCATACGATTAATACCAACATTTTCATCACTTATAATAGTTAATTCATCATCTTCATAACCAACACCTAAAAACATTATCGAATGAACAATTTGGTCTCGCCAATCTAACATAATTTCTATTTGCGTTTCAACATTTTCTATACTATATCTTGTAATGGAAGTAAGTGAACTACTTATTTCTAAATGTGGTTGTTCATCTCCATATTGTTCCTCATCTTCATTATATTCCTCATTTATATTAACAAAATATGCACATTTGCCTTTTCGTAACTCTACAATTATATCTTGAAGTTTTTGTTTTCCACCAAATGCTGCAAAAATTTCCTCTGGTGTACTCTCTTCTGTAAGTTGCATTACATCTACTGGAATATTAACAAATAAATCTGATAGATTACTTCCACTTAAATTTTTCCAATTATTATTTACATATTTATATAAACTTTCAGTTGCTTCATCATAATATATTTTTGATACCATAGGATTTTGTATATTTGTTATATCTACAACTTCTATAACATCACTTATTTTATTTCTATTATTACCTACATCCATATATACTTCATTGGTATCTTTTACATATATTAATTGACCATCTACTTGAGGTACATTTGTTAAACTATTTGAATTACATCTACTAAATTTAACTTTCATTTTTATTATTTCTCCTCTCTTCTAATATTTGTTTTGCTTCTTTATCCCATATTTCTCTATCTCTAGCAAGACAGGCAGATAATTTTGTATAATAAGGTTGTCTATAAGCTTGTTCTATAGATTTACATCCTATTTCATCTAAATATCCTTTAAACCACATAGTATTTCTTCTTAAATTAACTCCATTTTGCAATATAGAAACATTATCTTTATGTTGTACTAAAGCTGGTCTGTGAACTACGTGATTTATTCTCATATTTTGTAATACCCTATTTGTTAATGATGCCCAAGATTTATGAGCATTGGGATTATATATTTCTGATATTCCATCAGCTAATACTTTAGCAATTCCTTTAGGATAATAAGTACATTGATTATAATCAAATCTATCTGTATAATGTGTTGTAAAGTATAATTCTGGTTTAGTAAAGAAATTTATTATATCATTAGGATATTGTGCAATAACTTTTTCTATCTCTTCTTTAAAATTATCACATAATATAAGGTCATCTTCTAGTAATACAGCATTACTAGAAGAAATCTTATATAAAGCTTCGATAAAAGCTTTTACAGGCTTATTTATAGCATCTGTAATTGTTTCATATTCTAAATCGTAATTAAATTTCCTTTCACCAGTTGTTCTAACAAAATATTTTATTTCCATTTTCTACCTCCAACCTAGTTAAGCACATCCCTTTACTATTCTTATATATGTACTAGGCATATTAAAGGTTAACACTTCCCCTATGTCACAACCATCTTGTGTTAATAATTTAACTGTATTATCATTTATTAAAGGTATTATAGGAGCATTGCTTGGATATGTAAATGTTAAATCTGTTCGATTATATCCTCCTAAATGTTGTAGCATACTTATAAAACTACTAACATCAAAATTCATTTGTTCTGGATAACTACCTGATACTAATTCTATAAAATTACTTGATTGTAGTGTATTAGTATCTGTTGCAGGGTCCCAACTATATATTTTTAAATATGTTGTAGTACCATCCATTACTAAACCTATACCACTATTGTTATATGGTTGACCTAAATTTACACAATCCATTAATTTTGCTGTAAATAAATCTTCACCATCACTATCATAAGCTAATTCTTGAGCTAAGGTTTCAGTATCTACAGCATCAAATAAAGCATCTCGTATTGCTGACATATTTATATGAATTTCGTCTCCGGGCTCTAAATATACTATACTAGAACCTGAATAAGTACCAGTAACTCCTAATATTTCATTTCCTACTCTTATCATATCTGAAGTTATATTTAACGTATCCACCATATCCTCATATTGAACAGATACTTGAAAAGGAGTTCTACCATTCACTACTAAATTTGGTTTAAGAGAATCCTCCGGTACATAGTTCATATCGACTACTAATTCAGTACCACTATTATTTTCTATCTTTTTTATAGATAAACCAACCTCTATATTATGAGTTCTTCCATCTATTATATTACCTGTTAATTTTACTCCATCTACATAAGCAGTAGTATCTTCAACAATATCATTAACTGTTGCTGTAGCATCACTTGTATCAGTTCCTTGAGCATCTAGTGTTCCAGTTACACCTAAAATAGTTACACCCTTTTTAAGTTTATCTGATGTAAGACCTATTTCTCCTGTTATAATAGAATATGGCGTTTTCACCTTTATGAGAGCTTCATCTGAAAAAACAACACCACTTAAATAACTAGGTAATTTTTTTATATGTCCACCTGAATATAAATACCCATCATCTGTAAAATCCCCAATTTCAGTACCATCAATTTCATTATATCCTGAACTATTTCTATTATCAAAAAGTTTACCAGTTATTTTAACACCATTAACATAAGCTGTTGTATCAGCCACTAAATCATTTTCTGTGGCTGTTGCATCTGATGTATCTATACCATCTAATGTTCCTACTACATCAAATACTTGTACATTCTTTTTTATGTTTTCAGGTTTTATTTTTGTATCTTTTTCATTTAAAATACTTTGAGCTTTTTGTTTTAAATTTGACATTTTTTAAATCTCCCTTCATTTTTATTATAGGGGCTCCAATTAAAGAGCCCTAATTATTAATTACCAAGTATATCATCTAAGATGTCTTCAACTTCTTGTTCAGTTCCACCTAAACCATCATATGTATCTTGTACACCATCAACATCATTTAGTATTTCCATAGTCTCTTCATAATCAGATGGTGTTGGTCCCGGAGGTGTTGGGTCACCTCCATCAGATTGCTCTGGTATACCAACAAGTTTAATGTTTCCAAGTTCAACATCTTTCATTAAACTTTCATAAGGTGTTGCTTCTGTATTATTAGATGTAAATGCTTTTAATACCTTAGCCATTATTACTACACCTTCATCATTTTCAAATGTTAAGTAATTCTGTGTTACATAATTTCCAGATGCTGTATATTGTGTATTTTGTGTATATAATCTTACTTGATTTTGTAAATCACTTATAAGATTTGCAATAGTTGTTGCAACTGATACTTTAGTTACTGCTGTTTTATCTACATTAATATCAGAAGCATCAATTTCTACATTCTTATTAGCATCAGCTTGTACACTGTTTACTGTATCTACTTTACCAAAATCATTCTTATCGTATGTTGTTTGAGCACCTTGTGCATCTGTACCATATACTTTATTAGCTGAATTTGTCTTATCAACTTTATTATTATCTAAACTTTCTAGTTTAGATTTAATAGTTACTTTTGTAGAAGCTGTTTCATCAACATTAATATCGCTACCATCTAATGTAATTGCTTTTGATTGAGCTGATGTAGTATGACTATTTACACTTTCTATCTTCTTATCTAACTCAGTTTTTAAATCTTGTTGGTCAGCAAGAGTACCTTTAATAGTTCCCCATACAGCTTGAGCGTGTTTCTTAAATGTTACAACAGTACATTCGTTATTTGCAGTGTCTATTGATTTAACTCTACCCCAAGTTCCTTCTGGGTCTGAAATTATATCTTGTATCTCTACAATAGTTTTATCTGTTGGTGTTAGATTATCCATATCTAACACAGTTTCAGCACCAATTGTTGTATTAATTATATCTGTTGTTACAAAGTAATTTACATCAGTATCAAGATTTGTTGCTAAGTCTATTGTACCATCAGCTTGTCTTGTGGCTATAACTGTATTATCACTTGATATAATTTTAATTCTTTCTACACTTGTTACACCATTTACTGGACTTATCATAGTTTGTTTTAAGTTAAATAACTCAGTATTTGCAATTGTATCACTTTCAAGTTTACCAACTATTTGATTATTTATACTTTCAGCAAAAGATTTATCTACTTTACTATTAGTTAATGCTTCAACATCTTCTTCTAATGTTTGAGCTAATTGGTCTATACTATCAGCATTATCTCTTATAGCTTGAGTATTATTTGCAATTCTTACAGCATTATCTGCAATTCTTGTTGATAAGTTAGCATCTGCTGTAGTTCTATTTGTAATTTCTGCTGTTAAATTAGTTTCTAAAGTATCTACATCATTCTCTAATGTTAATATTCTAGTTTCGTGGTCTGCTATTTGAGATGTATGAGTTGCCAATACTCTATCGTGATTTACATCGTGTTCAAATAATGAAGCGATTGATGCATCGTGTGCATCTAATCTTGTTTCAGCATTTGATATTCTTGTATTTTGTTGTGTATTAACTGTATCAATTGCTGTACTATCAATCACTAAGTGGTCAGCATCTTCCATTCTAGTTGTAATTAAACCAGCTGTTGTAAAATGTACATAATCATATGTTGTTTGTTTACTTCTAGTATTTTTATTTGTTACTCTGATTGTTGGTTGACTATCGTGAGTTGCAACATCTAATAAAGCAACTATATTATCTGCAATATCCTTATCTATTTTTAAATCATCTTGAGCATTTATATATGTTGTTAAGTCTGCAACCTCTGTGTCTATTCTACCATTTATTGTATTTACTGATGTTGTAATTGTAGTATTTAATGTAAGTACTTCTTGGTCAATTCTGTTATTTATGGCTGTCTGAGCATTTGTTAATTTTGCTTCAATATCAGCTTTATTATTTGCAACAGTTTCAGTTAAATTATCTACACGACCATCCAATCTATTTACTTGAGTTGTAATAGTTGAATTTAATGTGGCAACTTCTGTATCCATTCTACTATTTAATGCAGATACACTTGAATCTATTTTAGTGTCTAATCTTAATACTTGAGTATCAACTTTAGCATCTAAATTTGCTATAGTTCTCTCTATTGTATCAACTTCTGTATCTATTCTATTATTTAAAGTTAATACTTCATTATCAACTCTAGTATTTAATGTAGCAACTTCTGTGTCTATTCTACCATTTATTGTATTAACATTATCTAATAACTCTTTCTCTGATACAACATCTATAGCGACTGTCTCCTCTGCACTTGAACCATCTTCTAATGAAAATTTATCTTCAATTAATTCAATTTGACCTGTCTCAGTATTATAATTAAATTGTACATCTCTTACAATTTTAGCCCCCTCACCTGCAACTGTTTTATCTACTTTTTGGTCTAATTTTTCTCTAATTGTTTCAGGTGTTTCAGCATCATCATCGTAATTGATGTCATTAGCATCAATTTGAATATTTTTAGTTTCTTGGTCTGTTGCTGGTATACCATTAACAGTATCAACAGTTCTTAAATCATCAATAGGTATGACTGTTTGTGCACCTGTTTGTGTTGTACCATATACAACTCTATGCTCAGATGTTTTTGTAACCTTAGTATCATTTCTTCTTTTTAGTTCATCTAAAGCACCTTGTACTGTATTAGCATCTAATTCTGATGATAAATTATCATAATTAATATCTTCTGCGTGTTTAGATGCTAGTATTACCCAATGTAATGGGTTGAAATCTGACTCTGCTTCAAAATCCTCAACCGCTCTATATAATCTATTTCTATAATAACATAGTTGGTTTCTGTAATACTTATGTCCTGCTTCATAATCTGTTATAGAACTGTTAGCTACTAAATTTAATATTCTAACACCTTCATTAGTTACTGACCAATAACCTTGAATAGAATTATCAGCTGATTTAATTAATATTACATTTGATGATGTAATAGCTGTATCTATATCTTTTGTTATTTTAGTTAATCTTCCAATTGCACCATTTTCTGCAACAATATCAATAGATGATACAACAGCGTAATTAACATCATCAAAAACTGCTATTGACATCTTTTTGTCTAATGCATCTTGTAAATTTTGATTATCAGACACCTCACCACTTAGGTTTTTATATGTTACTAGGTAAACCAATCCAAACTCTTCATATGGTAATTCGTTCCACTCAGTTTCACCATCACCCCTTTTAACTCGATGTGTATCATCTTCAACAGCATACTCACCGTAAGTTAATATTGGGTTATTTACAGCCCATTGGGTACTTGTATCGTGTCTCATAATTATAGTGTAAAATTGTTTATCATCCACTTTACATATCCTCCTTTACTCAATATCTAGTAAGACTTTTGCTTGTGTCTTACTTATAAATTTTATAACTTTACCAATTGAACGTGATTTGAAATAATCATTATCAATGTAATCTATTGCTTTCGCCTTACCTGCGTGTTTACTTATAGTTAATCTATCACCCAATTGTACAAAACCACATATATTTACAGGTACTTCTCCACCATATGCTATTTGTACTAACTCTCTCATACTCTGTTCTGCTGTACCACCTTCTATTAAAATAAACTCTGGTTTATCTTCTGATGTACCACAATCTATTTCCTTCATTTCAGTTGAGGTTGCTCTCCCCCCATCTATAACTACTGGTACTTTAGAGTAATTATCTGAGAACATTACAACTCCTACAATTAATCTAGCATTTAATATAAATTCACCGTGGTCATTTGCTACTGCTCTTGTTACTGTATTTGTTGCTGGGTCTAACATTACCACATCTCCCACTTCTATGATTTCATCAACGTCCATTTTATGGTATACAGCTAAATTTTTACAAACATCTTCTCTAACCATATTTTAGACCTCCTTTAATCATAATCGTGCCAAGATATATCATCATTTAATTGTGATATGTCTGCATCTAATTCTTCTTTCATACCATCTATATCATCTTTTGAGTAACTATAATCCTTTTGTACACCTAGCATCTCCCAGCGACACTCACCTGTGTCAGGGTCCTCTATATATCTCCACTCTTGATAGCCATCTTCTGGGTCATCACTTACTTTAATTAAGTAAGACCTTCTTTTTGAAATATTTTCTGTAGGTAGCTCATCTACTATAAGTGGTTTAGTATCACCTGCTGATGCTTCGTCCATTGCAAAATGTACATCATCTACTCTTGATTGTGCTTCGGCATCGGTATCATACTCTTCAATAAGTTTAGTACCATTTACCAAATAAAAAATGACTATGTTCTTTTCGTGTTTGCCTACAAAGCAATCTTGTAACCAAAACAAATTCAACATAGCCCCAGATTTTAACTGTATAAACATACTTGTATTTCACCTCCATCTAACATCTCTGTAATCCAGAGCCCTTGAATTAGATTTTGTTTCCGCTTCTACTAACTCTATTTAATTAAATTTTATTATCTCTATTTAGATAAATCATCTTGTAATTTTTCATATCTATCTTGTGCATCTTCTTCTGTTTCAAAATGTTCTCTTATTCCCTCAAGACTTCCTTTTGCAGGTTTATATACTACATCAGTACCATCTACCTCTATTAAAGCTATATGTGTTAAATTTATTGTTCTGCCATCATTAAGTTCTAAAAACATCATAGTATATTTCCTCCTTTATAATCTACCTACTAATATTTTACTCAAGCATAAATAAAAAGAGGTAATTTATAAATTACCTCTTCTATAATATAAATCTATTCAATACCTAATTTAGCGTAAATTTCACTATATATGAAATCATCCATAGGTTCCCACACATCATCTTCATTAAATACTGCATCAGCTATTTCTCTTACTAAATCAATATTTATTTTAGACATTGCTTCTGGGTTATCTTCAATACCTACAACACCTTCTATATAACCTGCTATTAATGAGCAAATACCTTTATAATCTAGTTTAGCATCTGGTAAATCTTTAATATCTTTTTGTAATTTATTAAATGTATCAGTATAATTATCATAATCTTTGCCCATTGTATCAGGTGTATATACCTTAGCTTCTCCTAATTGTACATTACCATTATCTAATTTGCTTTCAGTAACTTTATTTTTACTTAATGCATCATATATAGCTTGTAAATCTGATTTATCTAAATCTAATGTTTTAGTTTCTGCATCTGCTCCACTATTTGTTATTTTTAATGAGTACCCATACTCTGTCTCTTCGCTGTCTAGTACTCTTTTGATTTCACTTAAAGTATAATCACTAACCACACTCTCATTTAATAAATAAATTGAATAATCTCTATATTTACCATCATACTTTTCTGGATGTATATCTTGTGTTGCAACTTTAGATGTTGAACCATCTTCAAATTCTATTATAGCATAATCACTTGACATACCACCTGCTTCTATTGTATCAATTTTAGTTATAGTGCCATTAACTGCGTTACCTCTTAAATATTTTAAAACATTATCTCCAACTTTAATATTTTTATAATTTACATTTGGTCCATATGCTTCTTTTAATATGCAACCATTATCAGCAAATTTAATATTATGGTCTACTACATATTTTTCAATTTCATCTTCAACATTTTCAAGGTTATCTACATCAATACCATCTTTTCTCATAAGTTCTTCAACTTCTGCCCTTGCTTGGTCTTTTACTTTTAATGCTTGTTGTCCAAATGTTGTACCTTCTGCATTATCCATTATATCTTCCCAAGTTAATGTTTCTTCTTTTAAACATTCTTTATTCTCTACAATTACGTGCTCACCCAAAGTTTTTCTGCTTTCTTTTTTATTAAGCATTTCTTTATTTTCAGCATCTGCTTTATCTTTTAATTTCTTCCAAGGCTCTATTACATTTTTATCTAAAATATCAGCATCTTCTGGATTATCCTTTTTCTCTCTTTCAGCATCAGCTATTTCTTCATCAGCTTGAGCTATTGTATCTTTATTCATTTTAAATTTACTTACCTTATTTGGTGCTTCATATGGTTTCTTTCTATCTGTATCTAAGAATGACTTAGCATCAAATACATCTTTATTTACAGGTTCATCAATTATAGTATCATCATTAACTGTCATTACTGTACCATCATCAAATACAGATACTTCCCTAAAATCATTTACTCTATCTGCTCTTTTTACAGATGTAAATCCATTTGCTCTGGATACATTATATCCATTTTTTTGTAGCTCAGCTTTATTAGCATTTGGCTCTAAAATCTTTGCATTTATTTCAGCATTAGCTTTATTAGGCTTTTCTTCTAACTTACCTTGTAATGCTTTCATTGTTGCTTCAATTAAATCCATTTTTATTTACCTCCATTCAATTTATTATAAATATTTGTATATAGGCTATCTGTAGCGTATCCAGAAACTAACGCTGGAAATACAGTACATACTAAATACTCTTCTATATCTTGCTCATCTTTTATATCTTCTGGTATATTTACCTCATCTATAAATAACTGTTTATTATCCCTAATAAAGTCAGCTACACCTGCAACTATAACTGCATCTTCGGCTTTATTAAATTCTTCTTTAACTAAAATTTTACTTTCTATTAATTGTACAAGTTTATCAAATATATCTGACACATCATCCTCTGTTGTATATGATGGCATCCATACCATCATATCATAATCAGCATCAGCTACATCTATACCATCACCTAAATTAGCTAATACAGAACTTAATGGTTCTCCAACACAATTATCTATACTTTCTGTAATTTTATCAGTACATACACTCTTAATATAATTTTGTACATATTCTGTTATTAAATTGTAGAATTTTAATTTCATATCTTCTGGTATTTCATAATCTTCAACATCACTGTACTCTTGGTAAAAATCATCTAACTCAGGAATTGCAACTATATAATCTTTCCAATTAACATCACCATAACTAAAATCATCTTGGAAAGCATCCATATAATCATCGATAAAAGCTGTTTTGTTAGGTGCTAACTCTTTGCCCCAATCTTTGTATGCTTCATTAAAATCATACATTATGTCAGAATTTAATTTGTTTAATTTATCTTCCCTGTGTTTTTCAATTTCTTTATTTTCTTCTAAGTCATCATCTACTGGTATACCAGCTTTTATTGCACAATCTCTACACATTGCTTCTCCTGTTTCAGGGTCTACAACGTAATCTTCCACATTATAATCTAAATCTACTCCTTTTAGACATCTACCACAAATAAAATATTCTTCAGTTTTTATTCTATCTTTTCTGCCTAATAGTTTATCATATACTCTATATGCATCTTGTATTGTTGCACCTGAATGATAATCTAAATAGTCACATTTAACTGTACAATTTCTATCCCAAGCTAAATCTTTTGCCGAACCTTTATAATCTTCTATATACATTTTAGCTATTTGTTTTACTTTGTTTGCAACAAATTTCCTTATCTCATCTTCAGTATAACCCTTAAATCCTGAGGAATAACTATCTGTATTTGCCTGTATATATAATTCACCATCTTTTTTAACTATCTCTAAGTTTTTCCAATATCTATCCATTTGAGATGTATTTTCCCAAATACCATCTGACATCTGACCAATAACACTATTTAATACATCTTCTGCTTTAGCATCACTTAAACCTGTTGATACTAATGTATATTCACCATCATTACTAACCGCTTCCGTTTTAATTAACTTATATCTTCTAGCTTTCTCGTCAGCATATGCAAAGGCTATATCATTTATAACTTGTTTAATAGTATCATCATTTATTTCTGTTTCTGGTAAATTATAATTTTTCATTCTATTTTTAATGAAATCTATATCTCCAGCCTTATATTCCTCTGCTACGGCATCTGCCATTTTATAATAATATTCCATATACATATCTGATGTCCAAGGTTTTACTTCTGATGGTTCTTTTAATTCATCTGGTATTGGTGTTAACATACCATTATCTTCTTCCTTTTTATTTGGGTACTCTATTCTATTTGTAGATTGACCAATTGGATTACCCCATTTATCAGTACCGACATTTACTATATCTCTATGTGATGAACTATCGTTTACTTTTAATCTATCTAATTCTGCTTGTGCATCTGATTTAGACATAAGTTTACCATCATTAAATACTATTGATGACGAAGCATCATCTAAATCGTTTTTCTTTCTACCATACATTTCCCAAACACCGTTTTCTTTTTTCAATGTTTTCATTGTAGCTCTTGTATCACTATAACTACCATAAGCTGTCCAACCTGATGATGTTTCTTGTACTACTCTGTACATTTCAGTTCCATCTGGTGCATCCTGTAGTACTTGTTTTATTTGAGTCCTCACATCTTCTGCTTTAGCCTTATCCTTATATAGATTATTCATAAACTCATCTTTTAGGGCATTAAGCTTGTTTATTATTTCTTCATTACTGCTCATTATTATCAGTTACCTCCTCATCATTAATATTATTTAATCTATTTGTAGATGGATTATTACCTTGTAC